>ERZ773235.1846-NODE-1846-length-20081-cov-3.488315_pt1 | contig 20081 bp, 7 predicted proteins | sample MGYA00580522_ERZ773235 | MGnify/ENA primary metagenome ERZ773235 (study PRJEB29015, sample SAMEA2737797) | human gut metagenome | biome: human gut; feature: human-associated habitat; material: faeces | place: China | collected 2012 ...
CTGTAACATCTGTTTTTTTATTGTCACATCCATATGCATAATCAATTGTTACTCCGTTGTTTTTTATCTCTGCACTTATAAAAACATCCGTTCCATGGAGCAACTATATTTCTCCATTAGCGGAAATGCCGATAGTGTATGGACTTCCAGCATACTCCATCTTTATTTTTTATCTGTATGGCTTAATATCGTTATCTCCATACTTATTTACGTGTTTCATTTCAAAGTTCATAATAAGTTGCTCCCGATGACGCTTATTGGGAAGTCTACTGTCATCTTCAAATCCCAATATATAATGCTTGTTAGAACGGTATAACTTACGCAGTTGCTTCATTGACTTAGACGATAATGCAAATTTCCCTTTATGTGATTTTAACATTCCTGCTAAGTATTTATGTTCTTGCACCGTAAAAACATAATCGTAATAATTTTCCGTTCCCAGATACGGGCAATCAGTATAGATAAATACTTGTTCAGTATTATAGCTTTGCAACACCCTACGGAAATCCCTGTTCAAAATCTCCACATTCTGTAACCTCTTAGATAATTGTAAAATCCACTGAATACTCTTTTGATAACTCTCAGCTCTATTCGTATCAGCAGATGTAGAAATATGAAATAACGGATTTTTCATCCCACCTCTGTATGCACCAAAGCTCACATAAAAATATGCAACCGCCCTATTCAAATTGACATAGTATTACCTGACTTCAAATCTTCCTTAAACCTCTGAAACACCACCTCGGAATAAGGTACCTTTATGACCACACTTACAAAATCAGATGGTCTGTCTCGAATTACCATATACAGGTTTGTAAGATTTCCATTAATATCATTAATAACCACTTTCACATCCCATGGTAAATAGCAATGTTACCGCAGAATAAACCAACAAAAATTTCACATCCAGACTGTTCAAATGCATTCACAACTTTCCTTCCTATTCTCGGTGTTTTTTCCCAATATACGGAAACAATGTCTTAACCTTTTCTAATCTTCCGTAGCCAGACTTTGCATAATTGATATTCTAATAGCTTCTGAAACATTATCAGTTTTTAATTTTTCTCCTTCTTCAATCCTTAAAGTAACCTTCTACTTACTCAAATGCACTCCTCCTTTACAGATGAAGCATCTCCCATAGAAAAACTGCACCAGAATCAAGATTTCTAACTTAACGATTTATTGAACCATCTGAACACACTCTCTTTGTGAGATTACAAAAAGCAGACTTTGGGCACGATATTCGAAAGACGTAGACCGATATTAACAGTTTGGAAAAGAATTTGAAAATTATCACACAAAAACGCATCATCTCCACAACACCAAGTGCTATGCAAACAATGCATTCTATGCCATAAAAACAATATTCGGTCATGATTTCAGGTGCCTTAAGTGGAGACATAATTAAATATTATGCTTCATCATAAGCATCACCTAAATAATTAAAATCATCATCTAACCAGAATAAGCTTTTACCTTGATTACTATACAATTGTGACACCAATTCTGTAAAAGTTTGTGCAACAATAGCACATTCTCCAACCACACCGTGTCTATCCCAAAAGCTATCGTAGCATCTTCCTAACCTTTCTTTTGCCAAATCAATAGTAATATAATTATTTTCGGTATCTTTACCAATAATATACCACTCTGATGATATATCTTCCCCACAAAGTTCCCCAACGATAATTGGGTTTGCTAATACCATTTCTTCTGGACTTACAATCGTAAACCCATACGCACTATCAGTAAAGAAACAAACACCTCCACAATTCTCATAAAACACTTTTAAATCATTAGGCAAATCAACTCCTTCATTTAATGTTGGCAAGCCACAAGGACTATATACAATACATCCCTGAGTATTTCTAATTTTATCAAGCATCTTCAAAATATCCATCTCTAATTCCTTTCTAATTCCCTAATCCATAAATATAGCGATTGAATTCTCTGTAATAATCATTTCTTGCAGATAAAGGAACATTTGCTGCGTCAAACATTCTTTCCGACAAAGCTTGTGCTTCTTGCGGTGACACACTTGTCCAATCAACTTTTCCTCCTACTTTTTTACCAGTTCTCTCATACAACCAGTCTCTATATACTAATTTTGTAGTTGCATGCTGTTCGGGTGTTAATGCTATTGTTGTAGATTTACTTGCCCTTGATTTATATCCATCAATATTATTGGTTGCCCATACGTCTAAAACTCCATGATGATTTTCTAACCCAGAGGTTTTATCTCCATATTCAACAATATCAAACACTTGCGTCTTACCACCACTTAACCCATCTATTTTAACGGAACCGGTCTCGTCTACATAAAAGTTCTTTATTCCTGCCTTATTATTAACCAGAATCCTTCCTGCACCTGCAATGCCCTGTCCTATTCCATTAAGGAATGCTCCGTCTAACGCTCCTTTTCCGGCTGTCTTTATAGCATCCTTCCATGTCATCTGTTTTCCTGTAACATAACTGCCCACTGCATAGAAAGCCAGATTTACCGCTGCTCCTTCTCCCATTGCCATAGCCATTGTTAAGGCCGCTGCTCCCGGTGCAACTCCTGATGCAATTGCAATACCTGTACCTGCAATTGCTACCGCTGCTTTTACCGGAGCCGGTATTCTGTCTATTAGATTATTAAAATCATTCCACACATTAACTGTTGTTTTTGTGAATGTGTATATTCCTCCTATTGCCGTACTGTGTCTCTGTCTGTCAACGACTGAACCTCATTTGCCTCTTTTATCAAATTCCCGGAACTATTTGTTTTTTGAAGCTACAATTCTTGCTTCAGATAATCGAGCATATACAAAATTCAAACACTATGATAAAAGTAATATTCCACGGATCTATGGAAATATGCATTATCGATGGACGAGCTGGTTTCTGGAGATATTAGTTTGATTTATATTCAGAAAATCAAAATGAATCAAAACAGAGATATGATGTTAGGAAGTGTGGATTAAGATTGGAGAATTTTGGTATTCTCAGATGCAAATAGTTTCAGATTACTGGAAATTGACACTTCATTCTCTTAGTTGTCTGCATTTAACAGGCTATTATCTGTCTCTGAATGTCATAATTCATATTAAATAAAGTGAAACTTAATTACGAAAAAATCTTACGTAACAGCTAAATTTCTAAATAAAAATGGATTCTCGTAATATCTTGAAAGTAAAATCAAAAGAATCCGATACCATCTTTCCATCAAAAATCTGTATGTGATTTACTGCCTTTTGAAGCAATAATTGGACTAAAATTACTGCTTTTCAAAAGTAAATCTTATGTAATTCTACTGCTCGTAATAGAGTAAAGGCTGTGAAATAATAACTATATCACAACCTTTAAACAAATTACTCTACTACAAACCACATGTTGTCATCATCATATTTAACTATTCTTACACTTACTTCTTCATGCAATCTATAGTTATTTTTTCCCCTATATAAAGCAGTAAAATCGGTACCTTTCAAAATAATTCCTTGTGGATAATAATATTCTACTCTCCCCAGAACATTTGAACCAATTTTATATTTTGTTTTAACAGACTTCCATTGTTTCGAAAATCTGGCTAAACAACTATACCACAATTCTTGAAATTCATTTTTTGATATTATCTTTTCGATACATTTTTCCTCAAAAACTCCTTCTGCCAGACAATCCTCAAAACATGATAAATGATATCTACCACAAGTATCCCTAGATATTTGTCGAACAGCATAGTTTTCTCCATCTAATTCTATCCAATACTTATCCCCCTCATCTTGGAGATAAATATATTTCTTATCTAGCAATTTATTGTCCCACCTTTCCATAACTGATAATTCTATTTGTTAAATCTAACGGAACTTTATTTGGAATTACAAAAACTCCACCTCTACCTTTTACCACATCTAACTCCGATACATCTATTTCAACATAATTGGTATATTTGTATTTGTTTGGAACATTAATAAATTTCTTTCCAAGCTGCCCTGGCGTTACTGAATCTGGTGTTATATCTGATAAATATTGACCATTTCCATATCTAGCATCTTTAGGATTATTAGCTTTCAATGACGGATTCAATTGATTTGAATCAATAATTCCATTCATACCTTTCTTATTGGTATAATGGTATAAAGTATTAGAAGTATTAGAAGTACTACCACTCTTACCATCACTTAACCCATCTATTTTAACGGAACCGGTCTCGTCTACATAAAAGTTCTTTATTCCTGCCTTATTATTAACCAGAATCCTTCCTGCACCTGCAATGCCCTGTCCTATTCCATTAAGGAATGCTCCGTCTAACGCTCCTTTTCCGGCTGTCTTTATAGCATCCTTCCATGTCATCTGTTTTCCTGTAACATAACTGCCCACTGCATAGAAAGCCAGATTTACCGCTGCTCCTTCTCCCATTGCCATAGCCATTGTTAAGGCCGCTGCTCCCGGTGCAACTCCTGATGCAATTGCAATACCTGTACCTGCAATTGCTACCGCTGCTTTTACCGGAGCCGGTATTCTGTCTATCAGATTATTAAAATCATTCCACACATTAACCGTTGTTTCTGTAAATGTGTATATTCCTCCTATTGCCGCTTTTACAGCCGAACATGCTGCTTTTTCAAATGTTGATGTTGTAAAGCGTCCATTTAAGTCAACATTCATTACCGGGTTGTTCGAAGCATATGAATATTTATGTAATGTTTCCGGCATATATATGTTTCCGTTTTCTGGATCCATTGATGTAAATCTTTTTGTAAACGGATCATATTCTCTTGCACCTGCATTCCAAAATCCGGTTCCCTCATCATAAATATGTCCCGTATAACTCTTTGTAATATTAACTGTAGGCACTGACGCATTAACAGTTAAACCTGAATTTTCAGTTACATTTCCCCATGCATCATACTCCGTGCTAGCACAAACATTTCCTATTGAGTCAAACGCCCATCTTGTAGAGCCTATTATGTCTGTGCTTACACTATATGTCTCATGAGTCTTTTTGTAAAGTATGTTTGTATCAACTGTAACATCTGTTTTTTTATTGTCACATCCATATGCATAATCAATTGTTACTCCATTGTTTTTTATTTCTGATAAAACTGTCGGGTTCTTTTCCGTATAGTCGTAAATATACTGTGTCTCTGTTGATGTCTTATTTGTCAACGACTGAACCACATTTGCTTCTTTTATTAAATTTCCGGAACCATCATATTCATAGTTACTTGTGATATCTTTGATTCCATTTGTATTAACATTTTTGAAAGCTGTCTTAATCTGTCCATTTTCATTATATGTTGCACTAAATTTCGCAATAACACTTGATTTATAATCATTTATTGATGCGAGATTACCATGACTGTCATATGAATACTTTATTCCTTTAATTAGTCCGGAAGCATCTATATCATTATCATTATATTTCTCTATTAACTGATTCAAATGATTATATTTGCAATATGTTTTATACGAATCTTTTGTTTCTGATATTAAGTTGCCAAAACCATCATATTCATATTTTGTTGTTGATTCTTTCCCATCTGAAATAATTGTTTCTTTGGTTAATTTGTTTTCAACATCATATTCATATTTTGTTTCCTTTGTTTTTTCTGTATATCTACCTGACTCTTTATGATTTATAATATTTCCATTAGCATCGTATTCATAGTTGTCAATCAGATAAGCTCTTATTCCCTCTGTAGCATACACCTTAACGAGATTATGTGAGTTGTCATACTTATATGTTTCACCAACACCATTTGATGACTTTTCTGTTATATTATTTAAATAATCATATGTAAAATATGTTGACTTGTTATCATTTTTTAAAGAAATAATATTTCCATTTCCATCGTACTCATATGATACAACCTTTCCATCAGAATATGTTATTTTACTTTTATTTCCATCAGCATCATATTCGTATGACACATGCTTTCCATTCTGATTTGTATTAACAATTCTGTCAAGGTTATCTCTATCAAACGACACCTCGTTGTTTGGTGTAATCATTGAAATTAAGTTGCCGTCCTTGTCATAACAATAAGTTATAGTATCCTGACCTTCTGTTTTTTCAATAACATTATTATCTAAATCATATTTATATGTCTTATTAGGTGCTTTTGCATCATTTGGTGAATCACTTACACTTATAAGATTATTCATGCAATCATATTTATAGTAAGTGTATATATATTTTTTATCTTCTCCAAGACTTACACCTTCTCTAGTACAATTACCATTAGCATCGTAACTATAGTTAGTCAAATGACTCTCTCCTGTTTTGGCATCACATTCTTCCTTAACTGTCAAATTGTTATTTTCATCATAACTATAACAGTTAAAGTTTCCATCCGGTTTCGTTACTTTAACAAGATTTCCATTATAACTGTATGAATATAAAGTCTTATTTCCATTCTTATCCTTATAAGATGTAACATCTCCATTCCCGTTATATGTAAACGACTCTTCTGTCCCATCGTCATAAGTAATTTTACTTAGATTGTCCCCCTTATCATATGAATATATTTCACTGTATTTTGCCTTACCATTTTTTGATGTTTTAACCATTTTTGTGATTTGGTTTGTTGCACTATATTCATATGTATACACAGTTCCATTGCTGTCTATTTTCTTTATCAAATTTCCAGCATTATCATAACTATATGTTTCAAGTAATTTTCCGTTAGATTCCTTTTTACTTAAAAGATTCAAATAGTTATATTCCATTGATACATAGTTACCTTTTGCATCAACAATCTTAGTATTATTTCCATTTAAATCATACTCATATTTTGTCGTATGACCTTCTGAATCTACATATTTTGTAATATTACCACTTGCATCGTATTCCCATTTGCAAATTTTACCGCTACTTTCTTTTTGTTCAATAACATTATTCATTGAATCATATACAAAAGTAATCTCATTATTATTTGCCTCTACTTTTTTTATAATGTTACCATTTCCATCGTAGCTATATCTTGTAACATTTCCATTTCCATCTTTATAAGCAGTAACATCTCCACGCTTATTATATTCATATGATGTTTCATTACCTAATCCATCTGTTATGGTTTTCACATTACCTGCTTTATCGTATGTATAGTGTCCCAACTCGACTGTCGACTTGGACTCACTATCCTTAGCCTTTTCGCTAATTAAACGTCCTGCTTTATCATACTCATATAAATAATCAGCATACGGTAAATAATTTTCACCCTTTCCCTCGGCGTATGTCATTTTTTTAACTTTACCAACTGCATCATATTCGTATTTTTCAGAATAATTGTTTGGTTTACATTCAAATGTAAGATTGTCATCACAATCATATTCATATAATGAAACTTCGCCATTTGCATCCGTTTTACTTACCAATCGGCTTTGCTCATCATAGACATATTTTTCCTCATATCCTCTTTCATTCTTTAATGAAACAAGATTATTGTTTCCATCATATGTGTATGTAATTGTTCCGGCATCTATTGTCCCATTCTGTTTTGTTACAGTTGCAAGATTTCCTGCCTTATCATATGTATATAATACTTTATCACTTCCCTTTGCACTATTATTAGCATTTGTAAAGCTTGTCACTCTACCGGCGAAATCATAAGTATATAATATTTTCGATACTTTATCATTTTCTTTTGAATTATCTACTTTTTCAATGGCAATCACATTATTACAATTATCATATGTATATTTTGTTATGCACTTATCTGTTTCTAGTTTCTTTAATCTATTATCTCCATCATATGTATAAACAGTAACGTTGTTGTTAAAATCCGTCTCTGTAATTAAATTGCCATTACTATCATAGTTATATGTTTTTCTGTTACCTTCTTCATCAATTTCAGCCAATACCTTGCCAGTTCCATCATATTCATATGAATAGCTATTTCCGTTAGCATCTTTCTTTGATATTAACCAACCATTGTCATCATATATATATGTATCTTTATTTTCATAAGGATCTGATATTGACTTAAGTCTCCCTTTCTTATCATAGGAATACATCCATATATTATCATTTTCATCAACTCTTGATGTCACATTTCCGTAAGAATCATATGTGTATTTCACTTTATTACCAAGCGCATCTGTTTCTGATGTAACATTTCCCATTTTATCATAAACATACTTTGTTTCATAACCGGCTTTTGATTTAACTGTTGTTATCTTGCTCTGTGCATTATATGTTGTTTTTTCAGAATTGCCACAAGTATCTACAGTTTCTGTTATAAATCCATTTTTGTTTACTTTATATTTAATAGTATTTTTGTTTTCATCAGATTCACTTAAAACTTTACCTGCTCTCGAATATGTATACTCTTTTGCATTACCATCATTATCAGTTTCTTTGACAGTCCTCCCAAAATCATCATATGTATATCTGATAACGTTTCCATTACCGTCCGTCTTTGTTGCCACCAATCCTGCTTTGTTATAAGTATATTTAATAACGATGCCTTCACTTGTTTTTTCTTTAACCAGATTTCCTTTTACATCATACTCATAAGATATGCTATTATTATTAGCATCTATGAGTTTAAGTAAAAGTCCTTCATTTGAATAAACATATTTCTGCATTTCACCATTTCTGTTTGTATATGATGTCATCAAATTATTTTGATAAGTATACTCTTCATATGTTCCATCCTGATATACCATTTTTACAATATTTCCGTTATTATCATATGCTGTATATACAATACCATCTGAATCTTTTGCTCCTACAACTTTTCCATATCCATTATATGTATATTCAGTTATATCACCTGCAATTTCGCGAATGATTGCTCCATTTTCATCATATTCAACAGTATTTTTATATCCATTATCCCCTTTACATATATTTCTATATTTTTCATCATCATAAGTATATGTGAATGTTCCTTCATCCTTTGATACCTGACTAGTCACTCTACACTTTCTATCATAAATATTTTTTATAGTTTCAACGTTTTCAAAATCTTTTATACTAATAAGATTATAATTATCATCATAACTAAATGACATAGTATCTTTATCAAGATTTGTAACTGTATCTAGATTATCCCCATTATAAGTGAATGTGATATTTTCTCCATTGATGTTAATCGTTTTAATATGATTTTCTATTTTTTTCGGAGTGACTTTTATTTTATTTGCATCCCATTCAATTTTTGCAGGATCATAATTCTTAATAATATCCTCTAATGAATTTGTGTTACTCTTACCCACTTCTTCATTATCGCCATTATATCCTGTGCTTTCCCAAATAAATTTCATCTCGCCTGCATCACTTGATACATTTTCCAACAATCCGTTATTATATGTTAATACAGTCTCCCAACCATCACTCTCTATAATAGAAATCAACTTACCATTACAATCAAATTTTAATTTATTTGCTACATCAGTTAATATATATTCTTTATTATTCTTTTTAAGCGTTTTTCCACACATACCATAAGATTCATATATTCCATTATCGTTTGGATTAAAAAATATATATTTTTCTCCATTTGGATAACTAACAGTTATTTCATCGTTTTCACTATCATCTGTTAGTACATAATCATATGTTGATGACCATCCTATGCCAAGTCCATTATCAACTTTTCTTCTGGAATCATAATTTCTTTCAAATGTTAATTCATGTCTTCCCCTTGCAATTATATCTGTATATTTATATGTAAATCCACCAGTATACAAATTTACTGGTTCTCCTACATAATGTTCAATTGAATTTTTCCAAATATTCCAATCATTATCATAATCCGGAACCTCTATAATTTCATACGAAGTGCTTCTAAATGTTGTACTTGAACCTTCTAAAACTCTTGTCACAATACCACTTAAATATGATTTTAATTTAGAGAATTCAATAGTTGTTACATATGTAATTGTAAATGATTCTTCTGGTAATAAACGTTCACAAAAAATACCATTTTTTCCTTCTATTTTCTCTACTGGATGGTTTACTACTTTATGTGTCGTATCATACTCTTCTAAATATATTGTTCCATCAATAGCCTTTTGTTCTTCCCTATCAAAGAAAAACTTCAATCCATATAAAGTTTTATCTGAAACATTTGTATATGTCATTCTAATAGGATATGCTTTTCCGGAAAATGCAATAGAATTAGCTGCAATCTTCAGTTCCAAAGCTGCCTCTCCTGTTACATGAAGAATGTCTTGAGATTCAAACTGATGAATAAATTCATATGGTTCCGTCTCGCCTGTCCCATCATCCATCTTTCCGGTTACAATCGTCGACACCTTATAATCTCCGTTTTTCTCCCCTCTTACATACCAATCAGCACAAGCCTCACTAGATTTATCAATCCTTCCAATTTTTTTAATTGCTTCATTAGATTTTCCTTCAATCATTTTTGCAAGTGCTAATCCATCCGGCAGACATAATTTTGCTTCGCAATCAGTAATAAATTCCTGTGTTGAAGTATTAAACACCACTAATTGCACATGAAACATATCACACAAATATTTAGTAGTTCCATCAACAATTAAGAAAAAGACTGAATTTCCTTTTATATATGTATTGATTTTAAATTCTCCGGAAGTAGTTTCTGATTTTGCTTTAATTTTTATGTCACCTGAAACCTCTTCTGAATAAATTTCCCAACTACGCACATCTGATGTTTGAGATGCTTTAGGACCAAATACTAAAGTTACTTCATACTTGATAATCCTTTGGTTATCATCACAGTCCATGTCAATTCCTGCTTCTTTAATCTCTCCATATGTCATTTCAGAAGCAGTAACTTTACCTTTTACTGTATCATTAGTGCTAAGATATAATACTATTTCCTTATCCTCTTCACCCATTATCACTTTTGACTGACGTGGCAAATACCTTTCATTTTTATCCTCTGCATATACACTATATGATTCTCCAGGTAATAAATAAACTTCTAATATACCTGTTTTATTAGAATTTTTCCAAATTGCTTCATTATTGTCATTTAACACATATATGTCAACTCCCGTAAGCAATTCACCTGTTTCCGTCGATTCAACCCTTACTTTTAATTTTCTATATGTATCAGAGCCCTCTACTTCTATCTCCTGTACAGCAGTATTTGTTCTTCCTTTTTCATCTGTAATTGTTAATATAACAACATAAGTTCCCGGCAAATAATATTTATGTGTTGCTTCTAAGCTGCCAGATTTCTTTCCATCCCCAAAATCCCATGAGTATTTAAGATTTTCTTTATCAGTATGATCATCATAAGATTCAGCAGCTGAAAAGTTTACTGTCTCACCTACTTCAAACTTTTCCTTATCTAATGTAATAATCGCTGTCGGTTCTGCATTAAACTCTCCAAGATTTATAATTTTTACTGTATTATCATTTGATGTAGTAAATAAATAATCTATTTTTTCATTTGGATAATATCCATCAGGATATTTATCTAATGTTACTGAATAATCTCCTTTTTGCAAACGTACAATTTCGAGTATGCCATCTTCATTTGTAGCCCCCGTAATTCCCATTTTATATTTTCTTCCATTAATTACTTTCCAAAGAGTAAAATTCACTCCTTCTATAGGTTGATTATTATTGTCAACACACTTAATATTCTGTGTATTAATTTCACTAACTAATCCAATTCTGTTTCCACTGGCTGTAATATTATCCTGCTTATCGTCTGTTACTGATGATAATTTCCATATAGCTTCTGTAGCATTTATATAAGCATCTGCCTCTGATTCTTCCGTCTCATATTGCGCAATAGCTCTAAATTCATCTCCAATTATCTCCTCTACAACAATATCTATAGGATACATAAGTTTTTCTTTAACGGTAACTATTTTACCTTCTCCAAGCATAATCTGATCCTGAATGTTTGCTAAGCTATATACCTCTAATGTGCCATTATTATAAATTCCGTTTCCATATGTAACCTTATTAACATTCTTATCATTACTATTCCTAGCCTTATTATCAAAAATAGATACTTTTTTTAATATTGTATTACCCTGATTATTAATTGCACCACCCATATCATTATTGTTCCCACTAAACGTTCCTTCTTCAACAATAAGTGTTGCTGTACTATCAACAAAAAATGCACACATTGAATTACCGCTAAATTCATTTGAATTTACTTCAATATCCTTGCCAAATTTTTCACTATCTATCTTTCCTTCTTTAACAATAACCGAAGCATTCTTTTCAATCTTAATATCGTTCCTGTTATTAACAAACTTTACACCAGCCATAACTGCTCTTTTTCTTACTAAAATATTTGTCCAACCATATCTTACATATTCCTTTTCAAATGATGTATTTATAATCTCACCATAATCAAATGCTAATGTACTTGTTCCGTAATGAGAACCATTATGATAAAACTTTGAATTTTTAATATATAATTTTTCTGCATCTATCGCTTCACCATATGAATATATCTCACTAATATCACAATTATTCATTGTGAATTCCTTGGCTCTTGCAACTCTTATTACAACATTACTAATATTTACATCACTTACTTCCAATAAATCATTAGAATAGAAAACACATCCTACTCCAATATCATACCACCCTCTAACATTTGAAACTGTTCCACCAGTTATATTGCCCTTATTATATACTCTGATCAGAGCATTGCTTGCATAAATCCCCTGATTATCACATTCTGTAATTCCAGAGTTCTTATCCATTTCTAACGCACCATTATTCAATTCAAAAATAGATTTATCATCATTTACTGAAAAATTCCTAAATATTGTATTATTTAGAACTACCTTTCCTTTTACAATAATAAAGCTCTTGTTCGCCGCATATTTATTTTCATATTTTACTTTTCCATCTTCCTGTGTAGTTTTAACTCTATTTCCTTCTACATCAATATTTTGAAATGTTAAATTTGCTGTTTCCGGTACTGTGAAAAACGTATCTGACTTTGTTGTATTACATGTAAAACTTATCACAACTTTATTTTCATCATTCGAACTAATTGTCATATGTTGATTTTCTGAAAGTGTTACACTCCCACCAAATTCAATATTTCTTTTCAGATAAATTACCGGATTTTCATCTCCATCTTCTGTTGCCTTATTTACAGCTTCCTCAATTGTGTCATAAGAAGTATTGTTATACATAATCGGTCCTGAGACTATATCTGCGAATACAGATAAATTGATACTTGTTGTCATAATTGCAAATATAAGAATAAATGCAATCATTTTCTTAAATAATTTGTTCATACTTTTTTACAGAATATTAGAATTTTTTCATTATAAATATTTTCTTAAGTTTTTACTACTACTCATACCAATAACTAAAGAAAACAAATTTGAAAATGGTTAAAACCCCTCTATCCCATCTTCTCCTTTTTTCTTTTTTGTTTAAACATTATCGTTTAACTATTTTGTATAGTAATACATTGTTTATGTTTTGTCTACATATTTTTTATATTAATAAATTTTTAATATTGTATCAATATATTTATATACAACTCCGATTACTTTATATATTTATTTATAGATGCAAATCTAACAATTATTTATTATATAAAAGACGTCATCCTTACAATTTTCATTGTAAGAACAACGTCTTTTATTTCTATTACCTTTTACAGTTTATTAATTTTTTACCATTTAAGGTCAATGATTAATCCTGTTGGATTTGTGTAATGTAATAATGTACTGTGGTCATTTACATCATCATAACAGAAGCCATATGCAAGTCTGTCAAATGAATGATTGTGGAAGAATCCTGAATAGAAGTTTGAATTGCTATTCTTATAGTAAGCACTTTCATTATCATAATTTTCAGGTTCTGTTGCAACACCTCTGTTAAATGCTGCGCAAAGCTGTGCTTCGATAACTAATTCTGTTGAGTTACCTCTTGCCATGTTGCCTTTTCCTTCTAATACATCCTGAGTTGTTGGCTTGTAAATTGTGTATGTTCCACCAACACCGTCTTTTGTAAATACCATTGTATCTCCATGTACACGTCCTCTGAATGTTCCGGCATCACATGAGAATACTAAATCCTGTGTAGAATATTTTGACCAGAATTTATTGATATAGTTATCAAAATAATTTGAATACTGCTTTCCTTCGTTAAATGTAAGTTTACATGGTGCCATGATTCTCTTATCTGTAAGTAATGTCTGGAATGCTGCAGGTACTTCATTTTTAAATGCTGCAAACATTTCTGCTCTTGTTCCTAAATCACCTACTGTCTTATCGTAAACATCTGCATCACCAGGGAAGTTGTTCCATCCGCCTTCACCAATTAATCTTGTAGCCATTGGGAAGCTGTAGAAATCTACTCTTGATGTGTTGCCCCAGTATTCTTTGTTTGTAATTGTAAATTCAATAAATTCAAATAATACATCTGCATTAGGGTCTGATGCATTGTTAAGGTCAGGTCCTGCAAATCCCATATTTCCATCTGCACCCTGGTTAATTGTAATATAAACAGGTGAACCATAGCTTAAGTACATTCTTCCTGATTCAATGTCAGGCATATAAACATAATCTTTCTGAGCTAATGTGTTGCAGATATTTGCACACATTCTGTCTCCCTTTTTAACTGTATTCATTGATAAGCTTACAGGAATTAAATTTCCATTTGTATCAACATAACATAATTCATGTGTTTTTGGATTCTTTCCAAGTATGCACCAATAAACCTGATCATCTGAATACTGACCTTTTGTCTTATTGTTCATCTGGAAATACATTCTGTCTTCGTTTGCTTTTAAGTCTGCTCTTGTTTCAGGAATTGCTTCACTGTATGTTGGTTTTTCAGCCGGAGCTGTTGTAGCAATTTCAGTTAAACCGTTAACTGTTACTGTTACGCTTACTTTTGCTGATTCTTTTCCATCTTTATATGTAGCAACTGAAACTGTGTGTGTTCCTGCTACGATATTTTTAAACTTGTATGAGCCACATCCAACTTTCTTTGCAACTCTTGTATCATCTACATATACATTGTATGAGTTAATTTTTCCATATCCCCATACTACTGTAATCTGATTATTTACAGGTGATGAAGCGACCAAACCAAATGGTGCAGGAAGACTTGAGTCAACCCCAATTGCTTCTGTTGTCTGTGGTGCCTTTGTTGTAGTTTCAGGTGCCTTTGTTGTCTGTGGTGCCTTTGTTGTCTGTGGTACCTTTGTTGTTTCTGGTGCTTTTGTTGTTGGGGCAACTGCTGACTGTGCAACATTTACTGTCATTGTAGTCTGTGCTGATTCATTTCCGTTCTTTGTTGTAGTAATTGCTACTGTATGACTTCCTGCTGCATATCCTTCATATACATAATATCCGCAACCTACAGCTGATGCTACTCTCTTACCATCAATGTAAACATTGTATGAGTCAATATTTCCTCTTCCCCATACTACACTGATTTTTCCTGCTTCAGGATTTCCTACTACTAATCCAAATGGTGCTTCAATATTTGATGTAGGTGCCTTTGTTGTCTGTGGCGCTTTTGTTGTTGTTTCAGGTGCCTTTGTTGTTGGGGCAACAGAACCTGTAACATTTACGCTAGCTGTTGCAGCTGCTGATTCTTTATTACCACTTACTGTAGTAACTTTTACTGTATGAGTGCCTGCTGCATATCCTTTATAAACATAATATCCACATCCCAACTTGCTTCCTACTAATGCATTGTCAATGTAAACATTATATGAGTCAACGTTTCCTCTTCCCCATACTACACTGATTTCTCCATTTGCAGGACTTGCAACTACTAAACCAAATGGTGCTTCAATACTTGTATCTGTTACAGGAGCTGATCCTGTTGTGTATGTCATCATTGATGAATCATACTGAAGTCCACCTTTGTTATATGTAAATGAGCAATCGATTTTATCACCTTTTTTAACATTGTTGATATCGTATTCGAAACATGAACCCTTAGCGTTCATTCCAACATTAACCTGCTCTCCATCGTTAACTTTGTAATGAATAATTACATAAGCTGCCGGATTTGTTGGTGTAAATGTGATTCTGCAAAGACTGTCTGATACGTCCGTTGCTGTTACAGAATAGTCTTCTGCGCTTCCAATAGTTGATGCTGCTGCTTTTGCATTTGTACCTTTTGAAAATGAAACTGAAGATACGAGCATAGCAATAGCTAAGACTGCAACCATAATTCTTTTGAATCCTGGTGCAAAACGGTTCAATGTTCTCATAAAACCCTCCTAAAAATATTTTTATTTTTTTGTGATATCGCTTCTCAATCGCGATAAGTACTTTTTCTTATATACTATTTTTACCTTTTTATTTTACTAAAAAAAAGGGTTCAAATTTTATTATGGTAACATTATTTTTTAATTTCTTTTCTATTTTTGGCATTTATTGTATTTTGTTGTTTTCAATTTTGTTTTTTATTGAATTTTTCGCGTAATTTTTTATTGGATTTTACTAAATAATTTCTCTAAACAAAAATATTTTTATTCACTTTCGCCTATGATTTATGTTACTTATTAATTTTATGCACAATATACATTGGTCATATTTAGATTTTACTTTGACTGTTTATAATTTCTTATATATGTAAATACTATCAATAAAATATTTAAACTAATGTTCTCCTATTAATTACATAAATTTTGCTAATTAATTTGCAATTTCTTTTTAATTAAATCAGATTTTTTGGAGGTTTATATGTACGCAATTATAGATATTGGTTCAAATACAATACGAATGGTTTTATATAAAGTAATAGACAATGAGATTCAACAAATGCTTAATTCTAAAATTCCTGCCGGGCTTGCCGGTTATATTGACAATAACAATATGCTTTCGAAAAAAGGTATTTTAAAAGCCATTGAAGCTTTAAGCAAATTTGAAACCATTTTGGAAAGTGTGGATGTAAAAGAAGTTCACGCATTTGCAACCGCTTCATTACGAAATATCAGTAACTCAGAAGAAGTTTTAGCTGAAATAAAAAAACATTGTAGTTTTGATATTGAAATCATTTCCGGCAAAGAAGAAGCTTTGTACGACTACTATGGTACAATGAAAAGCATTTCATCCGGAAACGGCTTATTAGTTGATGTAGGTGGAGGAAGTACTGAACTTGTTTATTTTGAAAACGGCACATTATTGTCTACATGTTCAATACCTGTTGGTTCATTAAATATGTACACAAATTACGTTGAAGATATTATTCCTACTAAATCAGAAATCAAAAATATCAATAATCATGTAAGTGAAATACTTAATACACTACCTCTTTCGTCTGAAACCATTAACTCGACTGTTTTATTCGGAGTAGGTGGTTCTGCACGTGCCTGTTGTAAATTAAGCGATGAACTTTTTAATGAGAATTCAGGATATACAGGCTTTGAATGCAAACGTTTAAATAAAATTTTGAAATTGGCAAAGAAAGACAAGTCTAAATTGGTATCCGCAATCATTAAGGCAACTCCCGGACGTATCCACACTATAATTCCCGGAATTGCAATTATAAATTCAATTGCCGAGCATTACGGTTGCACTAATTTCACTGTGAGTCCATATGGTGTACGTGAAGGATATCTTTTAAATATATTGGAAGGCAAGACTTTTTAAACCACTACATTTTACTTGTAGACAGAATATTCATTTTGGACTGACAGTGTCAAATGCACTTTTACCTATTAATATCCGGTCCACAAGATAAAAATATATTCACTTAAAAACTATAGATAACAATCACATAAGGAGATTTGAATGAAAGAGAATTTACAAAATTATACACAAAATAGAGAATTGTCGTGGCTTAGATTTAACCAGCGTGTTTTATCCGAGGCTACAGACGAAACAGTACCTTTATTAGAACGTCTTAAATTTATATCAATCTTTACAAGTAATCTTGATGAATTTTTTATGATTCGTGTTGGTACACTTCATGATTTGAGCCAGATTAAAAGTAATCATAAAGATAATAAAACAGGAATGAATCCATCTGAACAGCTTGAAGCAATTTTTCGTGCTGTAAAACCTTTAATTAATTTCAGAGATGAGATTTATGAAAATGTTACTGAGCAACTAAAAACATATGGTGTTCACGGTCTGAGAATGAATGAAATTGAGAAAAAAGAATTAAAATATCTTAAGAACTATTTTTTGACACAAATTAATCCTATTCTTTCGCCTCAAATAATCGACCCTCATCATCCATTTCCGTTTTTAGTAAACAAAAACATATATGTCGGTGCTACATTAGCTAATGATAATGAGAAGAAAGATGCTGAGTTATTTGGTATAATTCCTATTCCGACTGCTCTTCCTGAAGTAATTTTTCTTCCCGGTGCAGATATTAGATATGTGTTTACAAGTGATGTGGTTTCCTATTTTGCTGATACAATATTTAATTCATATAAAATTCTTGAAAGTACAGTGTTTTCAGTAACACGAAATGCGGATATTTCTTCCGGAGATGAGGCATTTGATGTAGATGAAGATTTCCGTGATGCAATGCAACAATTGTTAAATTCAAGAAAAAGACTTGCTCCGGTAAGGCTTGAATTAAAGAATAAAATCAGTGGTAATTTTCTTCGCTTTTTATGTGAAAAATTGGAATTGACCAAAGTTCAGGTCTTCATTACTTCTTCACCTTTAACAATGTCCTACGCATTTGGTTTAGAAGACAAAATATCAGGTAGTGTGAAAAGTGAATTAGTATATCCACCATTTGAGCCACAACCAAGTAATGATATCCGATTAAATGAAAGCATAATAAAACAACTGCAGAAAAAAGATTTATTACTTTCCTATCCATATGAAAGTATGAATCCGTTTTTAAAATTACTTAAGGAGGCTGCATATGATAACTCTGTTATTTCAATAAAGATATCCATATACCGCCTTGCAAAAAATGCCAAAATTGTAGACTATTTGTGTGCGGCTGCGGAAAATGATAAAGATGTAACTGTACTTATAGAATTACGTGCCAGATTTGATGAGCAAAATAACATTGACTGGTCACAGCGATTAGAACAGGCAGGCTGCCGTATAATTTACGGATTTGAAGGTTATAAAGTTCACTCAAAGGTTTGCCTTATTACCAGAAGAGAACGTGGGAAAATCTCGTATATTACTCAAATTGGTACCGGGAACTACAACGAAAAGACTTCAAAGCAATATACTGATTTTTCACTGATGACTTCTGATATGGAAATTGGGACAGATGCAAATGAATTTTTCAAAAATATGGCAATCGGAAGCCTTGAGGGAAACTATTCTACATTATTAGTTGCTCCAAATTCAATGAAATCAAAAATTATAGAGCTTATAGACAGAGAGATTTCAAAGGGAACAAAAGGACGTATTTTTGTTAAATTCAATTCAATATCTGACCTGACTCTTATTAATAAATTAGCTGAGGCTTCTCTTGCCGGTGTTAATATTCAGATGATTGTTCGTGGTATTTGCTGCATTCTTCCTCAGGTTGAAGGAAAAACTGATAATATCTTTATAAAGAGTATTGTTGGAAGATACTTAGAACACTCCCGAATATATTTATTTGGTTCAGGGAACGATGAAATTATGTATATTTCCTCTGCCGACTTTATGACCAGAAATATGGACAAGCGTGTAGAAGTTGGTTGCCCTATTAAAGATAAATATGTAAAAGAAAAAATAATGCATTTTATCGAAGTTCAGCAGGCTGATAACACAAAGGCACGTATTATGCGTAGTGACGGCACATACCGTTCCATAATTACAAGCAATGAGCCAATCGATAATCATACCGTATTAATGAACGAAGCAAAAAGAAATGCAGGAAACGCAAACTCCGAAAGTAAATCTTTTAACCCGAAAGATTTTATAGCTGAAATCAAAAGAAAATTTGGATAAGACTTTTACATTCTTCTATAAAAAGCATCCGGTTTTATATACTTATTTACTGATTACAGTAATGCATATAAAAACCGGATGCTTTTTTCTCATATGCTACCTCCTTATTATTTTAATTTGTTGTTTATCTCCTTTTTTTACATTTTGGTATTTTTTTACATATATCTTATCAATCTTCTTTGCCTTTGATACATCTATGTTTTTTATAGGATTTCCTTCCAAAGAAAGAGAATGAATTTTTGCATTTGTTAAATCAATCTTTTCTATTTTACTAA
>ERZ773235.1847-NODE-1847-length-20073-cov-9.982016_pt1 | contig 20073 bp, 21 predicted proteins | sample MGYA00580522_ERZ773235 | MGnify/ENA primary metagenome ERZ773235 (study PRJEB29015, sample SAMEA2737797) | human gut metagenome | biome: human gut; feature: human-associated habitat; material: faeces | place: China | collected 2012 ...
CTGGCTGAGTGCATCCGCGCCGGCGGCGCCGGTCTGGGCGGCGTGCTGACCCCCGTTGGCATTGATACTCTGGTGGAGGAGTCTCCTCTGTGCCTGGGCCGCAAGACTGTCGAGGGCAAGGATTACCTGCTGATGAAGCCTGTCCGCGCCGATTTTGCCCTGCTGGGCACCTATAAGTGCGATGAGTACGGCAACTGCTGGTACAAGGGCACCATGCGTAACTTCAACGTTGTCATGGCTACCGCTGCCGACACCGTTATTGCCGAGTGCGAGTATCTTGTCCCCGTGGGCGAGATCGAGCCTGAGAACGTCCACACCTACGGTATGTGCGTTGATTACATCGTGGAAGGAGAAAGAAAGTAATGGAAAAGTCCGAGATCAAAGGTTTTATTGCCAAGCGCTGCGCTAAGGAACTGAAGAATGGCGATGTCGTGAATCTGGGCATCGGCCTGCCTACCCTGATCCCCAACTACCTGCCTGAGGGCGTTGAGCTGATCATCCATGCTGAGCTGGGCATCGTTTCTGCCGGCAAGTCCCCCAAGGAGGGCGACGCCAATTACGATCCTTACCACGTTGTGGATGCCGGCGGCAGTCCCGCTTCCGTGGCTGTGGGCGGCGGCTTTATTGATTCCGCCTCCAACTTCGGCCTGATCCGCGGCGGCCATGTGGACGCCTGCTTCCTGGGCGCTCTGGAAGTGGATGCTGAGGGTAATCTGGCTAACTGGATTATTCCCGGCAAGAAGATGCCCGGTATGGGCGGCGCCATGGATCTGTGCGTGGGTGCCAAGCACTGCATCGTCTGCATGGAGCACACCGCCAAGGGTAACCCCAAGATCTTTGAGAAGTGCCGTCTGCCCCTGACTGCATCTCACTGCGTCAACAAGATCATCACCGAAATGTGCGTGATGGAGGTCACTGACAAGGGTCTTGTTATGACCGAGATCAATCCCGAGTTCACCGTGGACGATGTCAAGGCTGCCACTGCTGCTCCTTTCACCGTTGCCGCTGACCTTAAGAGCATGATCGACTGATACAGGCAAAAAAAGAAAGCCCATTGGGCTTTCTTTTTTTGCCTGTTGTTATGCCTCCGGCACATTCAGCTTACCGGTGCGCTCTTCAATGGGGACATAATGATCTTCAATGGTCACAGCACGATAGGCAGGCCGGATAATGCGGTGGCAGGTGATGACCTCTTCCAGCCGGTTGGCACACCAGCCGGCAATACGGGCCGAGGCAAACAGCGGGGTAAACACGTCTGAGGGGATACCCAGCATAGTGTATACCAGACCGGAATACATATCCACGTTGGCGCACATGGGGGCGTTGTTGTGGCGGCGCTCCTGCACCAGCGGAATACCCAACTCCTCCACCTTTTGCAGCAGTGTGAAATCATCGGCAAAGCCTTTGATCTCTGCCATATGCCGGGCATACTTCTTCAGCAGTACGGCGCGGGGATCGGAGATGGAGTAAACTGCGTGTCCCAGACCATAGATTTTGCCGGAGCGGTCGCCTGCTTCACCATCCAGCAGCTTGTTCAGATAGTCGGTGATGGAGCCATCGTCATGGGGATTCACATTTTCTTTGATATAGCGGAACATTTCCATGACCTTTGCGTTGGCGCCGCCGTGCAGCGGGCCTTTCAGAGAGCCGACAGCGCCGGCAATCGCACTGTATGTATCGGTGCCGCTGGAGGAAATCGCGCGGCAGACGAACGTGGAGTTGTTGCCGCCGCCGTGCTCGGCGTGAACCATCATCATCATGTCCAGCAGATGTGCTTCCTCTTCCGTGTACTGTGTATCGGGCCGGATCATCCGCAGGAAGTTTTCGGCGGTGGACAGGTTATCCTCCGGGAAGTGAATATGCAGCGATCCACCCTGGAAATAGTGGCGCTTGACCGCATAGGCATTGGCCACGATAGAGGGGAAGCAGCCAACCAGCTTGATAGATTGCAGCAGGATATTTTCCACCGAAGTATCATCGGGATTATCGTCATAGGAGTACAGCGCCAGTACGCTTCTGGCCAGCTTGTTCATAATGTCCCGGCTGGGATGGCGCATGATCATGTCCTCGGTAAAACCGTCAGGCAGCTTTCTGGCCCGCTTCATGATCTCGTTAAAGTGGTCCAGCTCCGTTTTAGAGGGCAGATAGCCAAACAGCAGCAGATAGGCCACCTCTTCAAAGCCGAAAGTACCGGCCTTGCGGTGAGCCTCCACAATTTCGTTCAGCTCAATACCGCGGTAATACAGTCGGCCGGGAACGGATACGCGCTGGCCGTCCTGAATGAAATAACCCTGCACGCTGCCCACCTTGGAGACGCCGGCAAGTACGCCGGTGCCGTCGCTGTTGCGCAGTCCCTTTTTTACGTCGCCGCGGTAGTATTCTTCACCGATCAGATACTCCTCCCGGATCAGCTGTCCCAGCGAGCCTGCGAATTTTTCCAGTGTGTTGCTCATGTTTGTGATCTCCTTTCCTCAAATGCCCCGGCTTTTTACCGCGACCCTATCCTTAAATCCACGCTTATTATAACGCGCATGTTTTTATTTTGCAAGTGTTATTTTAGCAACATTCATTTTTTTGCTATAATTGGCAAAAAGTTTCTTTTTACGTATATAAAATGAATAACAGCAACCATAAACTTGCAATATTGCGTACTGCACAAAAAAACAGGACTGCGGCGTGACCGCAGTCCTGTTTATTTTACCGTGATACAATTGTAAGTCGGCAGTCGGATTACTTCAAGCGCTTATCGCATTTCTTGCTGAGCCAGGTTCCCAATGTCTGGAACAGCTGCACCAGCAGAATCAGAAGCACCACCGCCACCAGCATCACCAGATACTTATAGCGGTAATAGCCGTAGTCGATAGCGATCTTACCCAGCCCGCCGCCGCCGATGATACCGCTCATGGCGGAATAGCCGAGGATGGTGGTCAGCGCGATGGTCACATTCTGGATCAGGGAGGGAACACTTTCAGGGATCATCACCTTGCAGATGATCTGCATGGGCGTTGCGCCCATGCTCTGGGCGGCCTCGATGATGTTGCCGTCCACTTCGCGGAGGCTGGTTTCCACCAGACGTGCCACAAAGGGGAAAGCCGCCACAACCAGCGGAACGATGGTGGCCGTGGTGCCGATGGTAGTGCCGATCAGCAGTCGGGACAGGGGGAATACCATGATCATCAGAATCAGAAACGGGATTGACCGCAGCAGATTGATAATCACATTCAGCACCTGCATCAGCCAGCGGGGGAGGGGCAGCACGCCGCCCTTTTCGCCCACCACCAGCAGCACGCCCAGCGGCAGGCCGACAACCAGTGCCAGCACCGTGCTCAGCACGGTCATATAGAAGGTCTCCCAGATCGCATAGGGCAGGGAGTGTAGCACATTCATCAGATCCTGCACAGACTGGGGACTGAAAAGATTACTGTACATCGCTCTCGACCTCCTCTACCTGAACATTGGCCACCGTGTTGATAAAGCGAATCGCCCGCTCATACTGGCCGCTGGGAATACCCAGCATCATGCTGCCGTACACGGTTTCAGACAGCTTCTGCGTGCTGGCGGAAATGACATTGCACAGGATGCCCTCTTCCGAGGCCAGTCGTGCGATCATGGGGATGCTGGTGGTTTTGCTGTCCTTGAACACCAGACGTACCAGCTTTTCCTCGGCCGGGTCATATACCTGCGCGTCGGCGCCGCCGGGGAAGACCAGACGCCGTCCGGCCGCGGATTTTGGCGCGGCGAAAACGGTGCCTACCATGCCGGACTCGGCCACAACGCCGCCGTCCAGAATGGCTACATGACTGCAAATCTCCTTCACCACGCTCATCTGGTGGGTGATCACCACCACGGTGATGCCCAGCTTTTTGTTGATGTCGCGGATCAGCTCCAGAATCTGCCGCGTGGTGTTGGGATCCAGCGCGCTGGTAGCTTCATCGCACAGCAGCACCTTGGGATCGGTAGCCAGTGCGCGGGCAATGGCCACGCGCTGCTGCTGTCCGCCGGAAAGCTGGGCGGGGTAGGCGTTGGCCTTGTCGGGCAGACCCACCAGCTCCAGCAGCTCGCGGGCGCGCTTTTCGGCTTCAGCCTTCTTTACGCCCACCAGCTCCATGGGAAAGCATACATTCTTCAGACAGGTTCGCTGCATCAGCAGATTGAAGTGCTGAAAGATCATGGTGATCTCCCGGCGTGCCGCGCGGAGCTGGGGAGGGGTCATGGTGTCCAGCCGCTGGCCGTTCACCACGATCTCGCCGCTGGTAGGCCGCTCCAGCAGGTTGATGCACCGCACCAGTGTGCTCTTGCCTGCGCCGGACATACCGATGATACCATAGATGTCTCCATCCTCAATGGTAAGGGAGACGTCCTTGAGTGCGTCTACCCCTCCGGCCATACCGGAGTCAAACGTCTTGCTGACGTGTTTTAGTTCAATCATGGACGTCTCCCTCCTTCATTACTTGCTGGTCACAGCGTCCAGAGTGGTCTGCTTGCCGCCATACAGGCCCATGGGCTCCACGTGGACGGAAGAGACAGATACGATGTGCGTGCCGTTCTGAGCGTTGAAGTCCTCCAGATAGGGCAGGTGCTGGAAGTAGTTGGCATCCACAGCGCCATCTTCAACAGCGGTGTTGGGCTGCACATAGTCATTGAAGACCTGGATGTCCAGAGTGATACCCTTGTCGGCCAGGATGGTCTTCACGATCTCCAGGATCTCGGCGTGGGGAGCAGGAGTGGCAGCGATGGTGATGGTCTCGCCGTTCAGGGCGTCATAATCCACGGAAGCGTCATAGCCGTCGGTGGGATTCTCCACCACGGACACCACAGAACCGTCATACTTCTCGTTGATGAAGTCCACGACCTGCTGGCTCTCCAGCGCGGCCTTCAGGGCCAGCGTCTTGGGGGAGGTCTCGTTGCCTTCCTTCACGGTTAGGATGTTGGCGTAAGCGGAGGCGCTGCCTTCGATCAGCAGGGAATCCTTAACGGGGTTCAGGCCGGCGTTGATGGCGTAGTTGCTGTTGATTACGGCGTAATCCACATCGGGCAGCTGGTTGGGCAGCTGAGCGGCCTCGGCCTCAACGATCTCAACGTTGAAGGGGTTGTCAACGATGTCATTCTTGGTGGCGGTGATGCCGGCGCCGTCAGCCAGCTTGATGATGCCGTTCTCCTGCAGCAGCAGCAGGGCGCGTGCCTCGTTGGTGGTGTCGTTGGGAACAGCGATCTTGACGACAGGCTTGTCGGCGTCGTCGCTGTTGTCGCTGTCAGTGGTGCTGTTGCTGCCGCCGCCGCAGGCGGTTAGGCTCAGGGTCAGGACCAGCGCCAGTGCCAGCGCGGCCAGCTTCACAAAATAGTTATGCTTCTTCATGGTGATTTCTCCTTTTTTCATCAAAAATGTATCATAAATTTTCATGATGACGTAGTGTGCTATATGGCGTTCTTACCGGCAGCGCCATGCCTTATCATAATGCGTTGTGTCCTGCGGACACATTCGTTTGGACATCCGGGCCACTTGCGATCCACTCCTTTCAGCGAAACAAAAAAACAGCGGCAGGTCAATCGACCTTCCGCTGTTGTGACTGTGCGTTGTTCTGCTTTCAGCAGGACTTTGTACCGTCCGGGAAAATCAGTTGACCGTTTTGAGCGCGACGAAACATGCACATGCAGCACATGCACATCTCCATGGACATCATCATGCTCAGCTTTTTCATCACTGATTTTCTCCTTTCCTCAAGTCTGAGGCGCGTTCGCCTTTGTTGGTGGCATGTTAACGCTTTATGGGCCGTTTGTCAACCCCTTTTTGTACATTCTGTCCATTTGCTGCAAAAGCGAGTCTATCATCCTACTGTTTTCGTATAGTTTCGCCATGAGCGATAATATTGATGCATTTTGCGCTTTTGCCTGCCATCAGTTGGTGTAATTGTATGGAAAAAGGGAAAAAATGATCTGTCGGCACTGCGCGCATTCCCGCTCAGTTCTTTTTCAGAAATCTTCTCAAAAACCAGATCGCCATCACCGCGCAGATGCACTCCGAGATCACCGGTGCATACCATATGGCGCTGCCGCCCACAGCGACGGCCAGCGCCACCAGCGCCGTGGCCTGAAACAGAAGGCCCCGTCCCACAGAGATGGAGATCGCGGATCTGGGCTGCTCCACCGCCGTCAGGAAGCCGCCCATAAGCACGTTGCTGCCCAGCAGGATATAGCACAAGCCGTACCGGCGCAGTGCGTCTGCCGCGCTGCCCAGCAGCTCCGGCTTTTCCGTACCGAGGAAGATCCCGGCGATCTGGGGCGCGAACACCATCACACCGGCAAAGATTACCGCCGTCATGATCCCTACTGCCGTAAAGCCGTAGCGCAGCAGCTTGCGATAGCCCGCCGCGTCCTCCTTGCCGTAGTGGTAGCTGACCAGCGGCTGGCTGCCCTGCGAGATACCCAGCATGGTGTTGATGATCAGGGTGTTCACATAGGCGATAATGGTGTAGCACACCAGACCGTCGTCGCCCAGACACTTGAGAATCACCCGGTTAAAGAGGAAGATCATCACGCCGTTGCACAGCTCCGTCACGCCGTCGGCCACGCCAATGGGCAGCAGCCGCTTGTAGATGTGCCAATCCATCTTGAACTTCACAAAGTGGAAGGTGTTGTGCCCCCGCAGGAAGTGCCGCAGATAGATAATGCACGTCAGCAGTTGGGAAAGTCCGGTGGCGAACGCAGCGCCCCAAACGCCCCAGTCCAGCACGAAGATGGCCACATAGTCCAGTACGCAGTTGGTCAGGCATCCGGTGATCACCGTCAGAATCGCCAACCGGGGATAGCCGTCCGTCTTGATCAGCACCTCCATATTATAGGAGACGATGAAGCACAGGGCGAAGGGGGCCAGACCCCTGAGATAGTCGATGGTATACTGATAGGTCACGCCCTTGGCGCCCAGCAGCACGGCAAACGGTTCGAGGAAAACGAATACCAGAGCGGTGACGGCCAGGCCGATGCCCATCAGCAGTGCCGTATTCTGGGAAAACAGGCGATTGGCTTTTTCCACCTGCTCCTGCCCCAGATAGATGGCGATGATGGTGCTGGTACCCACGGCAAAGATAACGCCGATGGAGAACAGCACGTTGGTGAACGGCACCGCCAGATTCACCGCTGCCATGGCGTATTCGCCTACGCCCTTGGCCACCATCAGCCCATCTACAATGGAGTAGAGGCTGAACACCATCAGCGACGCGACTGTTGCGGCTACGAAATGTAAGAACTGCGATAAAAGACTTCGCTCATTGAGCATTTTGGATGAAATTCCTTTCTTTCAAAAAATTTTTATACAAATTATGTATAATATTTCTAGTTTACCAGAGAAAGAGAACCCTGTCAATTCGTTCTTCGTTAAGACTTGTTAAGAATTGACCGCGCATCCTGAAGGCAAATGTATGTTCAAAAAATAACAAAGCTTGTCAAACCATAAGCCGCCGTGTATACTGGTAGTAGAATCGATACTTGTATCGATACTTGTATTATTATGGGAGAGTTTGGGCATGGGAATTGCGGATTTCATTTCGCTGCTGGGCGGCATCGCACTGTTTTTGTACGGTATGGCCGTCATGGGTGACAATTTGAAAAAGGTTGCCGGCAGCAAGCTGGAGCTGGTGCTCTATAAACTGTCGGGTACACCGCTGAAGGGTGTGCTGCTGGGCACCGGCGTCACCGCCGTGATCCAGTCCTCCTCCGCCACCTCCGTAATGGTGGTGGGTTTTGTCAACTCCGGCATGATGAAGGTGCGTCAGGCCATCGGCGTCATTATGGGCGCCATTCTCGGTACCAGCGTCACCGGGTGGATCCTGTGTCTCAACAGCCTTTCCGGCGGCAGCGGCTGGGTGGATCTGCTGTCTACCGCCACGCTGACGGGCGTGGTCGCCGTGGCGGGTATCCTGCTGCGTATGATGAAGCGCAAACCCTCGCGCAAATATGTGGGCAATATCCTGCTGGGTTTTGCGGTGCTGATGTACGGCATGACGGCCATGTCCTCCGCAGTCTCGCCCCTGCGTGAAAGTCAGGAATTTATTGATATTCTTACCACGTTTTCCAATCCGCTGCTGGGCATTCTGGTGGGTCTTTTATTCACCAGCGTGCTGCAAAGCGCCAGCGCCGCCGTGGGTATTCTGCAGGTGCTGGCCGGCACCGGCGCCATCACATTCCAGATCGCTCTGCCCATCATCATGGGCATTGCCATCGGCGCGGCCGTGCCCGTGCTGCTTTCGGCGCTGGGTGCCAATATCAGCGGCCGCCGCACCGCTTTCGTTTATCTGCTTATCGATGTGCTGGGCGCGGCGATCTGGGCGCTGGTATTCTATGCGGCCAATGCCATTGTGCACTTTACTTTCATGGATACGATCATGACCGCGGTCACTGTGGCGCTGATGAATACCCTGTTTCGCTTTGCCACGGTTCTGGTGCTGATGCCCGCCATACCGCTGCTGGAAAAGCTGGTTGTCTGGCTGGTACCTGACAGCAGCGGCAGTCAGCTGCTGGAGCAGCATGATATGGATCGGCTGGAGGAGCGCTTCCTGCAGCATCCGGCGCTGGCTATTGAGCAAAGCCGTCTTGTTACCGATTCCATGGCGGAAAAGGCGCGCGATAATCTGCTGCGCGCCATGCATCTGCGTCTGGAGTACAGTGAGCGCGGCTATGAGCAGGTGGATGAGGCCGAGCAGCTGGTCGACCGTTATGAGGACAAGCTTGGCACCTATCTTATGAAGCTGACAGGCCGTTCCCTGACGCCGGAGCAAACGGAGGAGGTGGCCAAGTACCTCCATACCATCTCCGATTTCGAGCGTATTTCCGACCACGCCTGCAACATCGCGGATGTCTGTCAGGAGATCGACGAGAAGAAAGTGGTTTTTTCTCCCAATGCTGTTCATGAGCTTCAGGTGCTGGAGAGTGCCGTTACCGAGATCCTCAGCACCGCCATCGATGCCTTTGTCAACGGCAATCTTCAGCTGGCGGCCCGCGTGGAGCCGCTGGAGGAGATTATTGACGGACTGTGCGACGAGGTAAAGTCCCACCATGTGGAGCGTCTGCAGCAGGGACTGTGCACGCTGAATCAGGGCTTCGTATTCAATGATCTGCTGACCAACTATGAGCGCGTGGCCGACCATTGCTCCAATATTGCCGTTGCCATCATTGAGGTGGAGAGCGACAATTTTGATACCCATGAGTACCTCAACAGTGTCAAGGCCATGAAGGATGCTTCGTTTGAGCGGTATTACGATGAATATAAAAAGAAGTACTCCGTGTGATACGGCGGAAATAAGGAGATGAGCCTATGCGTGCCTATGTCATGGACGCTTTTTCCAAAACGCTTTTTGGCGGCAATCAGGCTGGTGTTGTCCTGCCGGACCGGCCGCTGGACGATACCGTGATGCAGCAGATTGCTGCCGAGTTCAAACATTCTGAAACCGCTTTTGCAGTTCTCAATGGCGATGGCAGCGTAACACTGCGGTATTTTACCCCTGCCGGGGAGGTGGAGCTTTGCGGCCACGCCACCGTGTCCGCCTTTGCCCTGCTGCGGCAGGAGGGGATGATTGCCGATGGCAGCCATATCGCCCATACCAGGGCGGCTGACCTGCATATTGAGGTTTCCGGCGGTACGGTGTGGATGGATATGGCGCCGCCGCGGCTGATCTGCAAGCTGGGAGAAGGGGAGTGGCCCGCATTATACGCGGCCTACGGCCTGACGGCGGACGACCGCCCGGAGGGCCTGGAGCCGTGGATCGTGTCTACCGGCCTTGCGGATATCATGATGCCCGTCCGGGATCACGATACGCTGATGCGGGCCGTTCAGAATGAAGCGGCGGTCACGGCGCTGTCCCGCCGCTATGACGTTACCGGCATCCATATGTTCTGCCCCGGCGGCGATGCCTGCACCGCCTATTGCAGCAACTACGCGCCGCTGTACGACATTCCCGAGGAATGTGCCACCGGCACCAGCAACGGCGCGCTGACCTATTACCTGTATCTCCACGGCATGGTACGCCCGCTGGCGGAAAATATCTTCCTGCAGGGCGAGCATATGCACCGGCCTTCCCAGATTCGCAGCCGCCTCTATGATGAGAACGGCGCCGTGAACATCCGCATCGGCGGCAGCGCCGTCATGAGCATGTCCTGCGACATCAAGCTGTAAAAAACCCCCGTATGACCATGGTCATACGGGGGTTTTTACATTTACTCTTTATACGCGAAAATGACGCCTGCCGTGATCAGCACTGCGCCGATGATACTCATCACGGAGATGGGTTCACCCAGCAGCAGCCACCCCACAAACACCGTTACAAAGGGGGAGGCGTACAGATAGTTGTTGGTAACCACCACCCCCAGCGCCTTGAACGCGATATTCCAGATGGCAAAGCATACCGCGTTGCCCATCACGCCCAGAAACAGCCAGCTGATCAGCACCTTTGGCTCGGTGAACAGGGGCGCAAGGTCGGGCATGCCGTCCGTCAGCAGCATCAGCGGCACCGCCGTAAGAAAGGCCCACAGGAAAACCCGGCGCGTCACCAGAAAGTTGTCATACTGCTCCGTATACTTTTTAATAAGGATGGAATATATGGCCCACATCAGCGCCGCTGCCAGCGCCAGCAGGTCGCCCACCGGACTGAGATGGAACGAGAGCTGCCCGTTCAGCACCACCAGCACCACGCCGGCAATGGCAATCACCGCGCCGATGTACACATATTTTCCCAGCCGTTCGTTGCGGCGGCTGAACAGCTGTGCCAGCAGCACCGTCAGAATGGGACTCAGCGCCACCAGAATGCTGACGTTGGCGGCATAGGTGTGATCCAGTGCCGTATTCTGCAGGAAGAAGTAGAAGCTGCCGCCGGTGATGCCGATGAGGATGAACATCAGCTCATCCTTCCACGGCAGGCGCAGGGTTTTGGGCCGCAGGATCCACAGCGTGACATAGGCCAGTCCCATTCGCAGCGGAATGATTTGGATCGGTGTAAAATAAACCAGCAGATTTTTGGTCAGTACAAAGCAGCTGCCCCATACCAGAATGGTGATGATGGCGAAAAAATGCCCCATCAACTTGGATTTTGCCATAGCGGTATCCCCCCGTGATATTTTTTCATAACATATCTATTATAGGGGATGACGGGCATAAAATCTATAGCAAATGCCAAATTTCTGCAAAATTTTCCTGTCGAAAATACGGTTGCCCTTTGTCGGCAAACGTGTTATTATGGTGCTTGGAACAATTACCGCAACAGGAGGAACAGAAAATGCATGCAACATTGGTGATCATGGCGGCCGGTATGGGTTCGCGCTATGGCGGCAATAAGCAGGTGGACGGTGTGGGGCCTCATGGCGAGATCCTGATGAATTACGGCGTATATGACGCGGCGCGTGCCGGTTTTGATAAGGTAGTATTCGTGATCAAGCCGGAGATCCGCCAGCTGATGCAGCGTCTGGCCGGCGACGCGTTGGAAACGCTGCACACACCGGACGGCCGCAAGGTGGAGTTCTGCTATGCCGAGCAGACGTTTGATTCCGTGCCTGCCTTCTACCATATTCCCGAGGGACGTACCAAGCCATTCGGCACGGCCCACGCGGTGCTGTGCACGCGCGAGTTCGTCCATGAGCCGTTCTGCGTTATCAATGCCGATGATTATTACGGTGTGGATGCTTACCGCACCATGTATCAGGCGCTTCAGACCCTTCCCCGGCGCGGCAGCGCCGTTATGGTGGGGTATCTTCTGAAGAATACCGTCAGCAAATACGGTACGGTGACACGCGGCGTGTGCCGCACGGCGGATGATAAGCTTACCGCCATTCATGAGACCATGAAGATCCAGCAGTTTCCGGATGGCAGTATCGCCGATATGGCGGATGGCGTCCGCCATGAGCTGGATGGAGACAGCGTGGTGTCCATGAACTTCTGGGGCTTTTCTCCCACCATCTATGAGGATATGGAGCGCTACTTTCATGATTTCCTCCGCCATGTGGGCGATGATGTCAAGGCCGAGTGCCTGCTGCCCGCCATGGTGGGTGATCTGATGGACAAGGGCGAGCTGACGGTTTCCGTCCTGCACTCTGCCGACCAGTGGTTTGGCATGACGTATCATGAGGATCGTCCCCGCGTGGCGGCAGCTTTGCAGAAGCTCCATGACGCAGGCGTGTATCCCGATAAGCTGGCGTGAGATATTTCGCGCTTCCGAGCGCGAGGTACTTTTGCCCATGGCGGCAAAAGTGTCCTGCTGCGGTGCCCAAAATTTCAGCGGCGTGAAAGCCGCCGAAATTTTGACCGCTGCCACTGGCTCACCTCGCTTCATCTGCCGCTGGCAGCGCTCGGATCGCTCCATAAAAACGCCGGGAGACGAAGGAACCGAAGGTTCCTTCGTCTCCCGGCGCGCTATACGCTGTGTAAAATTATGGCCATTTACCATGCGCTCACATAAGATTTTCGTTTTCGTGGCGGTAAAAGGATCGGCTCTGCTTCTGTACCGCTGCCGCTGATGCCTGCGCCGAACAACGATATTGGGCCTACCGTTGATAATATCAGCGGCAGCGGCCAAAAGTGACCCGTGCCCGGAGGCACGGAATTCCACCCAAAAACAACAAGGCCGCGGAGTTTGCACTCCGCAGCCTTGCCCGCAATACCCGATGTTTTCCTGATTCCTCGTCAGCGGCAGTTGCTGCCGTCCTTGGCGTTTTTGGTATTCTTGGTGTTGGTGGTGTTGGTACTGTTGGTGTTCTGGGTGTTCTGAGTGTTCTGAGTGTTCTGGGTGTTGGTGGTATCCTTGGTGTTCTTATAGTTCTTGTTGTCCATACATTTGCACCTCCTTTATTTGTGCAAGGCTAGGATGTCCCACAAAAACGCAGCCTATACATAAAAATATAAATAGAAAGCGGCAAATTTTTTCTTGACAATGGGGCAATAGACGGTTATAATATTTTTGCAAAACAAAGAAGGTCGGTGCATCCGCCTCACCTCCCGCCTATGGCAAAGAGGTCAACAGCGATTGAATTCCAAAAGTCCGCAAAGGCGGCTTTTCGGTGTTGCGCGGATGCATGCTGCATTCGCGTTTTATTTTTGATTGGAGGTGCTTGAAGTATTAGCAAGGTAGTGCATCAACTGAACGAGGACATCAACGATCGCGAGATCCGGCTCATCGGCGAAAACGGCGAGCAGATGGGGATCGTGTCGTCTGACGAGGCGCTGCATATCGCAGAAGAGCGCGGTCTTGATCTGGTCAAGATCTCTCCGCAGGCCGTCCCGCCCGTATGCAAACTCATGAACTACGGCAAGTATCGTTTTGAGCAGAGCAAGCGCGAAAAAGAGGCCCGTAAGAATCAGCATGTGGTGGAGATCAAGGAGATCCGCATGTCTCCCGGCATTGATGTGGGCGACTTCAATACCAAGCTGAAAAACGCCCAGAAATTCCTGGCCGATGGCAACCGTGTCAAGGTGTCCGTTCGTTTCCGCGGCCGCGAGATGGCGCATACGGAAATCGGCCGCGATCTGCTGACCCGGTTTGCCGAGCAATGCGCCGAGGTGTCCACCATGGAAAAATCCGCCAAGATGGAAGGGCGCAACATGTCCATTTTCCTGGCTCCCAAGGCCGGTAAATAAGTTTTCTGTTTGCAATCGCACAATATAGGAAGGAGAAACAACTATGCCTAAACTGAAGACCCACAGCGGCGCAAAGAAGCGCTTCAATCTGACGAAATCCGGTAAGGTCAAGAGAGCTCACGCGTTCAAGAGCCACATCCTGACCAAGAAGGACACCAAGCGTGGCCGTCGTCTGCGCAGCACCACCTATGCTGACTGCACCACCGAGGCGACCATCCGCAAGATGATCCCTTATAAATAAGAGACGGAATCGTTAGAAATAGGAGGCTAATTAGATATGGCACGTGTTAAAGGCGCAATGATGACGCGCAAGAGAAGAAATAAGATGCTCAAGCTGGCCAAGGGTTATTGGGGTGCCAAGTCCAAGCACTTCAAGATGGCCAATGAGCAGGTCATGAAGTCCCTGACCTACGCCTATGTAGGCCGCCGCCTGAAGAAGCGGGACTTCCGTCAGCTGTGGATCACCCGCATCTCCGCTGCCTGCAAGATCAACGGCATGAATTATTCCACCTTCATGCACGGCCTGAAGCTGGCCGGTGTGGAGATCAACCGCAAGATGCTCTCCGAGCTGGCCATCAATGACGCTGTGGCGTTTGCCGCCCTGTGCGACATGGCCAAGGCCAAGCTGGCGTAATGGAACATATAAAAATCACCTGCCGCAAGGCAGGTGATTTTTTGTTTATTCTTCCTCTGCCGGCGTCCATGGTATTTCAGCCGCCACACACCGGTTGATGTTCTTTCCCAACTCAAAAAACTTCTTTTCATAGTCGGTCATCACGCCCACGGGGCCATCAGCATGCAGGTTTCGCGTCACTTCCCGCAGCTCCCAACCATATTGGGGGATCTCTTCCACCGACCACTCGAACAGCTTGTCGTTGTCGGTTTTGAAATGGATCTCGCCGCCATCCCTCAGTACCTTGCGGTACAGGTTCAAAAAGTTATGATGGGTCAGCCGTCGTTTTGCCTGATTGCTCTTTGGCCACGGATCGCAGAAGTTGATGTAGATTCTGTCCACCTCGCCGGGGGCGAACATGTCCGTCAGCAAAGCGGCGTCTCCGTCCACAAAAAAGACATTTTTCAATCCGGCGTTTTTGGCCCGCTCCATGGCGACCACCATGGCGTCGGGAACCTTTTCCACGGCGATCAGCAGCACATCGCTTTCCGCTTCCGCCGTCCCGACGGTAAAACGTCCCTTGCCGCAGCCAAGCTCCAGCCTGACCTCCCGCGCCTGGGGCATCAGCTCCCGCCAGTGTCCCCGCTGGGCAAAGGGATCAGCTATCAGCCATGGACTGCAAACCTCCATCCGCGGCACCAGATTCTTTTTTTTTCGCATTCTCACGGAAGCTTTCCTCCCCAAATCAACAAATTCAGCCAACTCATCATACCACAAAAGGTCGATAGTTGCAAATAGGAAAGCAAATAACTTTTTCTGCCATAAAATCCCACCCTCAAAATGTGCAAATATCCCTCACAACTTTTGTGGAATGTGCTAAAAAAGCATAAAGCGCCTCCGATAGGGGTTGATAATTTTTAGACGAAGTACTATAATGTAACCTGTATGAGGTGAGTTCTTTTCGCCACACGAAAGTGTTTCGGAAAGCGGCTCTGAAAAGGAAGCAAGGAGGAGTATACATGACGAATGTTCTGTTAGAAAAAAAGGGACATATCGCGGTTGCTACCATCAACCGCCCCAAGGCGCTCAATGCGCTGAACAGCGATGTGCTCAGCGATCTGGGCGAACTGGTGGATATCGTCAATGCTGACAGCGAGATCCGTGCGCTGGTGCTGACCGGCAGCGGCGAAAAGGCCTTTGTTGCCGGTGCTGACATCGGCGAGATGAGCACGCTGACCCCTGAGGAGGGTGAAGCCTTCGGCAAGCACGGCAACGATGTGTTCCGCCGTATTGAGACGCTGTCTATCCCCACCATTGCTGCGGTCAACGGCTTTGCGCTGGGCGGCGGCTGCGAGCTGAGCATGAGCTGCGACATCCGTATCTGCGCGGATACCGCCGTATTTGGCCAGCCTGAGACAGGTCTGGGCATTACCCCCGGCTTTGGCGGTACCCAGCGTCTGGCTCGTCTGGTTGGCCCCGGTATGGCCAAGCAGCTGATCTACACCGCCAAGAATATCAAGGCGGACGAAGCGCTGCGCATCGGTCTGGTGAACGCCGTTTATCCGCTGGAGGAGCTGATGGCCGCTGCTGAGAAGCTGGCCGAGACCATCGCCAAGAACGCTCCCATTGCTGTCCGCGCCTGCAAGAAGGCCATCAACGATGGCCTCGAGGCCAAGATGGATGATGCCATCGTGATCGAGGAGAAGCTGTTTGGCAGCTGCTTTAAGACTGCCGATCAGATCGAGGGCATGTCCGCATTTCTGGAAAAGCGCAAGCACGAGCCTTACCAGAATAAATAAGTTAATTAACAGGCCTTGCCTGATGATTAAATAAGCAAATTCCAAAAAATATATAATAGGAGGAACAATCATGAAAGTAGCAGTATTTGGTGCCGGTACTATGGGCAGCGGCATTGCTCAGGTTTTCGCGGCCAAGGGCCACACCGCTCTGATGTATGCTTCCAGCGTGGCAAGCGCACAGCGCCACAAGGACAAGCTGGCTGCCTCTCTGAACAAGAAGGTTGCCAGAGGCAAGATGACGCAGGAAGCCGCTGATGATATCATGAGCCGTGTTCTGGTCGAAGAGTTCGAGGCTGCCGCTGATGCCGATCTGGTCATCGAGTGCGTTGCTGAAAACATGTCCACCAAGAAGGAACTGCTGGGCCGTCTGGATGCCATCTGCAAGGAAGATGCCATCTTCGCGTCCAACACCTCTTCTCTGTCCATCACCGAGATGGCGCAGGGCCTGAAGCATCCCCTGATTGGTATGCACTTCTTCAACCCCGTGCCCGCCATGAAGTTGGTGGAAGTGATTGCCGGCGGTAATACCCCCGCTGATCTGGTCGAGAAGATCAAGAACCTGTCCGTCGAGATCGGCAAGACCCCCGTGGTGGTCAACGAGGCTCCCGGCTTCGTGGTCAACAAGATCCTGATCCCCTACTGCAACGAGGGCGTCTGCGTCCTGCAGGAGGGTGTCGCCTCTGCTGAGGATATCGATATCGCTATGCAGCTGGGTTGCAACCACCCCATGGGCCCCCTGCATCTGGGCGATCTGATCGGCTGGGATATCGTGCTGAACATCATGGACGTTCTGTATAATGAGACCCACGACAGCAAGTACCGTGCCAACGTGCTGATCCGCAAGATGGTGCGCGCCGGCAAGCTGGGCATCAAGTCCGGCGAGGGCTTCTTCAACTACAATAAGTAACATTCTGGAAAAGGAGAAAATAGTATGGATTTCCATCTGACTAAGGAACAGCTGCTCGTTCAGAAGATGTACCGCGATTTTGCGGAGAACGAGGTCAAGCCCCTGGCCACCGAAATCGACGAAGAAGAGCGTTTCCCCATGGAAACCGTCGAGAAGATGGCAAAGCTGGGCATGATGGGCATTTATTTCCCCAAGGAGTACGGCGGCGCCGGCGCCGACGTTCTCAGCTATGCCATGTGCGTTGAGGAGCTGGCCAAGGTCTGCGGCACCACCGCAGTTATCGTGTCCGCTCACACCTCCCTGTGCGCCGCCCCCATCTTCGAGAACGGCACCGAGGAGCAGAAGATGAAGTATCTGCCCGACCTGTGCTCCGGCAAGAAGATCGGTGCTTTCGGCCTGACCGAACCCGGCGCCGGCACTGACGCGCAGGGCCAGCAGACCACCGCTGTGCTGGACGAGTCCGGTGAGAACTACATCCTGAACGGTTCCAAGTGCTTCATCACCAACGGCAACGTGGCCGATACTTTCGTGATCATTGCCGTCACCGGCAAGACCACCGACAAGCGCGGCCGCTCCATGAAGGAGATCTCTGCTTTCATCGTTGAGAAGGACGACAAGGGATTCTCTCAGGGCAAGCATGAGAAGAAGATGGGTATCCGCGGCAGCTCCACCTGCGATCTGATTTTCGAGGATTGCGTGATCCCCAAGGATCGTATGCTGGGCAAGAAGGGCGAAGGCTTCAAGATCGCCATGAAGACGCTGGACGGCGGCCGTATCGGTATCGCTTCTCAGGCTCTGGGTATCGGCGAGGGTGCCGTTGATGAGGCTGTCAAGTACACCAAGGAGCGCGTACAGTTCGGCAAGCGTATTTCCCAGTTCCAGAATACCCAGTTCCAGCTGGCTGACATGCACACCCGCATGGAGGCTGCCAAGTATCTGGTGTACTCTGCCGCTATGAAGAAGCAGAATCACGAGCCTTACTCCGCTGACGCTGCTATGGCCAAGCTGTTTGCCGCTGAGGCCGCTTCCGATGTGACCCGCCGCGCCGTTCAGCTGTTCGGTGGTTACGGTTACACCCGTGAGTATCCCGTGGAGCGCATGATGCGCGACGCGAAGATCACCGAGATCTACGAGGGCACTTCCGAGGTGCAGCGTATGGTCATCTCCAGCCATCTGGGCGTTAAGTAAGTCAGGAGGTAAAAGGAAAAATGAAAATTTTAGTTACTGTTAAGCAGGTCCCCGATACCTCCGGTAAGGTGGCCGTGAATCCCGATGGTACTCTGGATCGTGCTTCCATGCAGACCATCATCAACCCCGACGACCTGAACGCCGTCGAGGCTGCCCTGTCCCTGAAGGACGAGCTGGGTTGCAAGGTCATCGCTTTCACCATGGGTCCCCCTCCCGCAGAAGGCATGCTGCGTGAGCTGATGGCCATGGGCGTTGACGAAGGCGTCCTGGTGACCGCCCGCGAGTTTGGCGGTTCCGACACCTATGCTACCTCCCAGATCATTGCCGCCGCCATCGACACCTACGGTGTTGAGAAGGACGATATCATTCTGGCTGGCCGTCAGGCCATCGATGGCGATACCGCTCAGGTTGGTCCCCAGATCGCTGAGAAGCTGCATCTGCCCCAGATCACCTATGCCGGCGAGATCAAGAAGGACGGCAACACCCTGACCGTGAAGCGTATGCTGGAAGATGGCTACATGACCGTCAAGGTGAATACCCCCTGCATGATCACCTGCATCAAGGAACTGAATCAGCCTCGTTATCTGTCCGTTGGCGGCGCTTTCGAGGCTTACAGCAAGCCTCTGGTCACCATGACCTATGAGACCCTGAAGGATCACCCCCTGATCGATAAGTCCACCATCGGTCTGGCTGGTTCTCCCACCAACATTCTGACCTCCTTTACGCCTCCCCAGAAGGGCGCCGGCATGATGCTGGAAGGTGACGGTAAGGATACCACCGACAAGCTGGCTGGCATTCTGGCGGCCAAGCACATCATCTAAGGGAAAGGAGATAAGAAAATGGCTTTTAATAGTGCTGATATCGGCGCGTTCAAGAACGTATGGGTGTTCTGCGAGCAGCGTCAGGGCGTGATGATGCCCACCACCTTTGAACTGATCTCCGAGGGCCGCAAGCTGGCCAATGAGCTGGGCGTTGAGTTGTGCGGCATTCTGCTGGGCGACAACGTGGACGGCATCGCTGCTGAGCTGGGCGAGTACGGCGCGGATAAGGTTTATGTCTACAATTCTCCCCTGCTGAAGGACTTCACCACCGATGCTTACACCAAGGTGATCGTGGAGGCCGTTGAGGAGCTGAAGCCCGAGGTGCTGCTGTTCGGCGCCTCCAACATCGGCCGTGACCTGGCTCCCCGCTGCGCCGCCCGCCTGCACACCGGTCTGTGCGCGGACTGCACCCACCTGGACATCGACATGCCCAACTACAAGGGCTTCCTGAAGGAAGCTTCCACCCTGCCCGAGGAGCGCATCGAGAAGCTGGGCACCGTTATGATCAACCGCGAGCCTCATCCCGTGGATCGCGACCTGAAGATGACCCGTCCCGCTTTCGGCGGCCACCTGATGGCCTCCATCATCTGCCCCCGTTTCCGTCCCGCCATGGCCACTGTCCGCCCCGGCGTTATGAAGAAGCGCGAGTGCAAGAAGAACGTGGAGATCCTGCATCCCGCTTTCGAGCTGGCCGCTTCCGATATCCACACCGAGGTCACTGAGACCGTCAAGGCCGCCAAGAAGCTGGTTGACCTGATCGGCGCTGACTTCATCGTGTCTGTTGGCCGTGGTATCTCCAAGGACGTTGAGAAGGGCATCAAGCTGGCCGAAGAGCTGGCTGAGGTTCTGGGCGGCGTCGTGGGTTCCTCCCGTGCCTGCGTGGACGCCGGCTGGATCTCCGCTGACCATCAGGTCGGCCAGACCGGCAAGACCGTCCATCCCAAGGTCTATGTTGCTCTGGGTATCTCCGGCGCCATCCAGCACAAGGCTGGTATGCAGGATTCCGAGTGCATCATCGCCGTCAACAAGAACGAGAGCGCTCCCATCTTCGAGGTTGCCGACTACGGCATCACCGGCGACCTGTTCAAGGTCGTTCCCGAGCTGATCGAGTCCATCAAGGCTGCCAAGGCTGC
>ERZ773235.1857-NODE-1857-length-20001-cov-4.883134_pt1 | contig 20001 bp, 14 predicted proteins | sample MGYA00580522_ERZ773235 | MGnify/ENA primary metagenome ERZ773235 (study PRJEB29015, sample SAMEA2737797) | human gut metagenome | biome: human gut; feature: human-associated habitat; material: faeces | place: China | collected 2012 ...
CGTTTTCAAAATCATATCCATATAATCAAGTCCTTTCTTTGATTTTACGGATAGCATACCGGGCAATTTTGAAGATTTCATAAAGATTCCCGAAAACAGAATATGAACAATACACCGTAACCGTGGAGCATATCGCAACAAAGCACCAACCTACGCATTTAGGGCCTTAAAAAGCCCTATATTTCAAGGTTTTTCCCGCATAGTCGGCGGGGTATGTGAGTGTTTTATCCTATCCCCGCCATAGTGCCGCTCTAAATGCGTAGAATTTACCAGCAGAAAATCGCCGGTTTCTCTGGCTCCATACTCCCAGATATGGTATCATGGAAAAAATCAATCTGACGGGGGTATCAGGATGGACGGACAAGAAAAGCTGCTGGACTATGAAACAATCAAAGCCGCCGTTGCCGGTGAGAAGTGGGCCACAGAAAAGGTGCTGGCCCACTATGCGGACTACATCGACGAGCTTTCCACGGTGGAGATCAGGCAGCCGGGCGGCAAAGTGAAAAAAGTCATTGACGAGGATATGCGGCAGCACATTTCCTTAAAGCTGCTGGAAGCGTTGCCGAGCTTCCAGCTGGAACAAGAATAACGATCAAGAGGGCTGCACCCTCTTACGCCGCTTTGCGGCTATCACCTGCACACCCCCGAAACAGATACACCCGCTGCGCGTCTGTACCTGTTTCGGGGGCTAATAATGACTGTAACCTACGCCTTTCGGGGCTGATAACCGCCAGTTTCAAGGCTTCTCCCGCACGTTTGCAGAGGTGGGCGAATACTTTATCCTATCCCCGTCAATACTGGGTTCTAAATGCGTAGGAACAGGCAAAAAGAAAAGACGCCGGACGCAAGCGGCCACATGGCCGCCGCGCCCGGCGTCTGCTGTTATTTATTCGTTCTCGTCTGTGAAATAGAATTTCTGGCTGTCATAGTCAGAATCCGTCATACGTTTCAGCTTGGAAAGGGTCTGCTGGGCCAGCGTCCACATATCCCCGTCCATACCCGGCATGGCTGCGGTGATCTTGCCTATCGTCCTGCGTCGGTCTGCGTTGTGGTACATACAGATCAAATTTTCTTCTTCCACGGTAAAGTGCATCATTCCTCATACCTCCAATTCATTTTTCTTGGTTCTGGCCGCCGCCTTTTTCGGGCTGGTGGCCTGTTTGCTGTCGGCAAGCTGCTTGCGGATAGATGGCTGGGGCTTGCGAATACTCACATCACGGCGCTCATCTTTGTTAATCATGGCATATACCCCGTGTCGGTCTTTTATGCTGGTACCATTCAGCAGGAAAGCCTTGGTTGGAGCGTATAAATGTTTGCTATTATGTAAGCTGCCGATATTTTAATATTGAGTAACCTGCAAGCCGACTGGTATAATACAGTCGGCTTGTTTAGTTTTTCACAGAATCATCAGCAAATTTATTTATCTTTACAATATGGGAAAAATACCCTTGACAAATCTCGTCTCATGAGCAAAGCCTGCGGAACTCGCTCCGCAGGCTTGCTTTTTGAGGTTGCGCAAAGGTGCAAATTATCGCTCCCGCTCTGCGGCTTTTGGCCGGATCCGGTCACCTTCATCCGGCTCATCCGCCATGACGGGGCGATCCTGCTCATTAAGGTTCAGCAGCACATTCAGCTCGTTCAACCGCCGTGTCTTTTCGGCCAGTTCCGCCTCCTTCGGAAAGGGAGCGGTCATCTCTGTTCGGGCATTTTCAAGCTGCTCGGTAGTATGGGCAAGCTGCGACCGGGCATTTACCAAGTGCTCCGTGATCTTTTCCAGCGCGTTGTCGATACGGGTGACATTGCCGCCGGCATCCGCTCCCAATACAGCCGTATGGGGCAGCTTGCCTTTGAGCACCATGCGAAACTCGTTGGCGGCACCGTCGTAGGAAAGCAGCATGGAAAATCCGCAGTAGCTGCCGATAGAAACGGTCTCCGCGCCATTCATGTGCGTGCAGGCTTCAATGATCGCCTTACCGGCGTTCTCACGCTCGGCGTAGGTGACATCGTTTAATACCATCGGTGCAATGCCCTCAGCGGGCTTCGGATGCTCGGCCAGCCGTGCGCTGTCCTGCTCATATCCGGCGATGCGTTCGCTTAGTTCCTTGATCTCTGCCGGATACTTCCGCAACACCAGCTCCTCCAGCGCATACCGCTGGCTCAGATGGCTGGCACGGAGCATATTCAGCTTGCTGACCTCCATATCTAAATTGCATTTTTCGATGATCTGCGGGTTTCCTGTGGCCAGTGCCTTGATCTCGGCATAGGACAGTGCCGTCTCGTCCACATCCTCCGCCGCACGGGCCGGTGCTTTGGAGGTCATGATCTGGGCAATAAACCGCTGCTTGGATTCCACCAGCTGATAGAGGTAGGCATCGAATGTGCCCTCGGTAACATAGCGGAAGATCTCCACCTCCGGATTTTGGTTGCCCTGCCGCACGATGCGCCCAAGGCGCTGCTGCAAGTCGCTGGGCCGCCATGGGCAATCGAGATCATGCAAGGCGATGAGCCTGTCCTGCACATTGGTGCCGGCGCCCATTTTTGCGGTGCTGCCCATGAGGATACGCACCTCGCCGCCGCGCACCTTGGCAAACAGCTCCTTTTTCTTTTGCTCGGTGTTGGCGGTGTGGATATAAGCGATCTCGTTTTCCGGAATGCCTATCTCAAGCAGCTTCCGCCGCAGATCGTCATACACATTGAAGCTGCCGTCCGCCTTGGGAGTAGACAGGTCGCAGAAAACCAGCTGTGTGCTGCGCTGTGCGGTACTCTCTGCCCATATCCGATAGACATTCCGGGCGCATACGGAAACCTTGCTGTTTTCATCGTCCGGTGCCAGAGAGCTTAGCAGCCGCATATCCAACGCCAGCTTGCGTCCGTCGTTGGTGATGCGCAGCATATTGTCGGTGCTGGGATCGACCACACGGGCGCGGACGCGCTCGGCACGCTCCGCCAGTCCTGCCACAGCTTTCTTTTGCAGCTCGCTGGGGTGGATGACCTCGGTGTGGAAGTTGGCCTTTGGGACGGGCAGCTTCAGCATATCCGCCATTTGCACATCCGCCACCATTTTGAAGGTCGCCATCAACTCCGGCAGATTGAAGAATTTTGCAAAACGGGTTTTCGGGCGATAGCCGCTGCCCTCCGGGGAAAGCTCGATGGCGGTAACGGTTTCACCGTAGTCGCTGGCCCAATCGTCGAAGTGGATAAGACCCATCTCCTGCAAGGTTTGATATTGCAAGTACCTCTGCACCGTATACAATTCCACCATACTGTTGGAGATCGGGGTGCCGGTGGCGAAGATAACACCGTGGCTGTCGGTCAGCTCGTCCAGATACTGACACTTGGCAAAGAGATCCGAGGACTTCTGCGCTTCCGTCTGCGCGATACCGCCGACATTGCGCATTTTCGTCATCAAAAAGAGATTTTTGAAACTGTGGCTCTCATCAATGAACAGCCGGTCGATGCCCAGCTCCTCAAAGGTCACGGTGTCGTCCTTGGTGCTCTGATCGTTGAGCTTCCCCAGCCGCGCCTCCAATGACTTACGGGTTCGCTCCATCTGCTTGATGGTGAAGTTTTCTGCTTTCTGCCGCTTAGCGTCGCTGATGGCCAGCAGCACCTCGTCGATCTGCCGCTGCAAAATGGCCTGTTGCCGTTCACGGGACAGGGGGATCTTCATGAGCTGACTGTGGCCGATGATGATTGCATCATAATCTCCGGTGGCAATACGGGCACACAGCCTGCGGCGGTTGCGCTTTTCAAAATCGCGTTCGGTAGCTACCAAAATGTTAGCGGCTGGGTAGAGCTGAAGCCATTCTGCCGCCCACTGTTCCGTGATGTGGTTGGGCACCACGATCAGCGACTTGGTGCATAGCCCCAGACGCTTCATTTCCATGGCGGCGGCAACAATTTCAAAGGTTTTCCCTGCACCCACTTCGTGTGCCAACAGCGCATTGCCGCCGTACAATACATGGGCGATGGCGTTCACCTGATGCTTTCGCAGGCTGATCTCCGGGTTCATCCCCACAAAGCGGATGTGGCTGCCATCATATTCCCGCGGGCGGATGGAATTGAAGGTGTCGTTATAGATGCGGCACAGCCGTTTGCGTCGGTCGATGTCCTGCCACAGCCAATCGGCAAACTTGGACTTGATCAGCTCCTGCCGATCCTGGGCGATGGCAGTTTCCTTCACATTCAGCACCGGCCGCTCCTTGCCGTCCTCCACAACGGTATCGAACATCTTGACCACCCGCTGATTCAGTGTCTGCTCCAGGATGTGGTACGCCGTGATACGCTTGGTGCCGTAGGTGGTGACGGCTTTGATGTTGCCGCCGTCCATGCTTTTGTTGCTGATGTTCCATTCTCCGCTGTATTCGGAGCGAACGACCCGCATTCTCTGCCTGGCGTATACGCTGGTACCGAACAGCTCGAACATAAACTGCTGATAGACATCGGTAGGCACCCACGATGCACCAATCCGCACACCGATCTCCGCAGCGGTCAGCTCTGTCGGCTGCACAGCTTCCATGGCGGAGAGATACCCGGCAAGCGCATCTTTCTTTTCGGCCGGCAGCGCTGCTTGCAGCGCCTGCAGCATACGCAGCTTTTTGCGCACATTGCCGGACAGAAATTCCTCAGCAGTGATATAGGGATATGCCGCCAGATCAAGCTGCACCGGACTGATCTCCTCCGGCGTAAGACCGCAACGGACATTCCGGTAAATGACCCCGGAAAGCTCCTGCACCAGCTCGTCTTCACTTTTACCGGACAGCTCCGACATAAAGCCGAGATCCACCTGCGCTTTTTCGGAGAGAGATACCGCCAGCGCCTCCGATGCCGTATCCACCTGCGTGACCGGCTCATGCGGGCGAATGGTGCGCTTGGTGAACATATCCGCCTTGCGGGCGAAATTGCCTTCGTTGTCCAGCACCTCCAACGAGCACAGCAGCGGATAGCTGCTGTCATCCGAAAAGGCAAGGTTGTTGCCGCGGGTGTAAAGCCGCCCGTATTTTTTGACATAGGCATCGTACAGCCCGTTCAGCTTCTCCTGCTCGCGCCGGATGATCTCATCGGGATGGTTCTCCGCCTGGTACTCGATGAGTTGGCGGGCGCAGTCCCGCAGTGCCATCATGCCCCGCACCCGGTTCTCGGTGGTCAGCGGCAAATCGACCGGCTCCATGCGGCTGTCGATGCGGAAATACAGCTTGCCGTCCACAGAGGTAAAGCTGTAATTCCGTACATCCGGGTCGGCGGGGATGGACAGATCTTCCTCCTCCGGCCCGTCCTGCTCATAGGTGGGGATCTGTGCATGAAGCCCCGATACCGCTTCGCTCAGAAGATCGGCAAGATCGGCATTTTCATAGGGCTTGCACACGCTGTCCATGCCGTATTGAGTGCTCTCCATGGCCATCTCGCCCAGCACCATTTCCGGATGCCGGACGAAATAGCTGTTCATGCGGATGCCGTTTTCATCCGTGTCCAGATGCACCCAATCCGGTTCGATGTCCACAATGCGGTCACGCTTCTGGAGGAAGAGAATGTCGCTGGTCACATCTGTTCCGGCGCTGGCCTTGAAGGCCGTATTGGGCAGGCGGATCGCCCCGATGAGGTTGGCCCGCTGGGCCAGATATTTCCGCACGGCAGGGCTTTCCTTGTCCATCGTGCCCTTTGAGGTGATGAAGGCGATCACGCCGCCCGGACGTATCTTGTCCAGCGTCTTTCCGAGAAAATAGTCGTGAATGAGCCAGTGATGCTTGTCGTAGCGCCGGTCAACGACCTTGATATTTCCAAACGGCACATTGCCCACTGCTGCGTCAAAAAAGCTGTCCGGTATCTCCGCCTTTTCATAGCCGGTGACAGCGATCCGGCTGTTCTGATAAAGCTGTCGGGCGATGCGGCCGGAAATACTGTCCAGCTCCACGCCGTAGACCTTGCAATCCCTCATGCTGTCCGGCAGCATTCCCATAAAGTTGCCAATGCCGCAGGCAGGCTCCAACAGGTTGCCGCTTTCCAAGCCCATCTGTGCCAGCGCCTGGTAGATGGCGTCGATGAGAACGGGCGGGGTATAAAAAGCGGTCAGGCTGCTGGCACGGGCGGCGGCATATTCCTCCTCGGTGAGCAGCGCTTTCAGCTCGGCGTACCGGCTGTGCTTTTCATCGAAGCAGTCGGCAAGGCCGCCCCAGCCCACATAGCAGGAAAGGGTTTCCTGTTCCTCCGGCGTCGCCAGCCGGTTTTCGCTTTCCACTGCTTGCAGAGTGCGGATCGCCGCCACATTGGACGCATACTTTTCCGCCTTGCTGCCCACGCCCAGCTCCCGATCCGTGATGTGAAAGTCGTGCCGCTGCCCGGTCGGTATTTCCGGATAGAGCGGTGCAAACCGCATACGCTCCCGTTTGGGCTGCGGCGCTGTGAGCACAGCTTTTTCTTCGGCAGGTAATGCCGGTTCTATCTCTGAGGTTTCCGCTTCCGCTATGGGCGGTTCCGGCTCCGATACCTCCGGTTCTGCTGCCGGCCGTTCGGAAACGGCCTCGGTCGTTGGCGTTTGCAGGGTTTTCCCAAGGCCAAACACGGAATAGGTGCCGTCCAGATAGGCACGCATGGCTTCTATGCCCTGCTTTCGCAGGGTATAGTGCCGATCCTCCTCTTTCGTGGCTTCCCAGGCAGGGAGCATATTCTGATAAATTTCCTGCACGCGGTCGGCGTCGGAGAGCTGAACGGTCACAGCCTTTACGCACTCCCAATAGTCCGCAATGGCGTTTTGCGAAAAAGGCCGCACCACATCGTCCGGTGTATCCATGAAAAAGTTGACGATCTTCCGGGCCAGCTGTTTCCGCTCATACTCCGGCATGGCCGCCCAGTCGGCATCTGAGAGAAATTTGTTCTGGGAGATCAGCTCCCCGATGCGTTTGGCCGCCTCCGGCCATTTCAGCGTGACCTTGGCATAGGGGGCCGTGATACTGCCGTGGCTGAACTCAATGCCCTTGCCACGGGTGTGGGTGAGATTGTCATTCCCGCCGCTATGACCGCTGTACTCGCCGTGATAATCCTTGAGGTATTTTTCACGCTCGGTCTTATCCTTGTGCGTGGCGTAAAAAGCGTACACGCCAAGGCGATAGTCGGTGCTGCCGTCCCATCCACGCAGCACCTTGTCGATCTCATCGGCGGAAATAAAAAATTGCCGGTCGGGAGCAAACCCGTCGGCAACGGTAAAATGAAGCGGCTCCCGTTGTAGATCACGGAGCCGCTCCAGTATCTCTTTCGGACGGTAAAAGCGAAAACGCAAAAGGTCTTGCCCTGCATCCAGCGCGGCGTTGAACGCCGTCCATTCGTCCACGCACTTTTGCAGCGTATCCGGCGCACAGAGAAGATCATAAATTTGCTTCTGCGTTTCCGGATAGCCGCCCTTGACGGATTGCGCCAGCATGGCCAGCGGCAGAAATCCCGCGTTTCTCGCTTCCGTTGTCATGTCCCGGCTGGTGTAGGCAATGTTGTCAGCAAGCCGCATCCGCTCGTAGTGATCGACCTCATCGAGTTCACTTTGCGGCATATACCGCCCCAGCTCCAGCAGCTCCCGGATACGCTTTGCCGCTTCCTCCCAGGAAATCAGTGTGGCACTGCTCCGCTGCGCCGTGCTGCCGCGGGCAATACGCATCCCCTCGGCGTCATACCAAAGCGAAACTTTCTCTCCGCCAAAATAGAAGCCCGCACCATTCTCTCCGTAGTGTTTTTGCAGGAATGCGGCGTTGTCCGGCTTATCCTTCATAAAGTAAGCGCAGATGATCAGCCGGCTATGCTCATCGTTGGCTCCTACGCACAGGGCTTCATCCATGATCTGCTGCGGCAGCTTGGGATGGGAGAGTAGTGGTGCGACCGGTGTATCCTCCGGTTGGTCGAACGCAGGCATATCAAACAGCGTAAGCTGCTGTGATTCCATCGGCACAAACGGTTTGATCTCGGTGTTGACATAGTATTCCCGTTTGTCAATGAGCTGTGCCGTAAAGCCTGCCACCAGCTTCCATGAAAAAACGCTTTCGCTGGTACGGGAAAGATATGCGCCCTCCCACATGAGCAGACCGTTTTTCTGCGGACGATACCCCAGCCGTGCTCTGTCTGCAAGGATCTCGGTGAAACGGTCTTGATATGCCGAGCGGAGATATTCGGCACGTTCGGCCTCGTCCGGATGTGACAGGAAAAACAGTTCAATCTGTGCCTTCTTGTAGATTAGATCATCATTGCGGTTTTCAATGATGGCGAAAATTTTCTTTTCATCCCAAAAAGCGGGCAGCTCAGAGGTTGCTTCCTCCGCACTGTCCGCTTCTTCGGGTTCGGTGTTCAGCTGTAGATCAGCTCCGCCAGCACTGTCTCCTCGGCGGCGTTTCTCAGGTTGTTCATCAGCCCCACCCACTTCATCGGGTCGGCGGCTTTCAGCTCCTCCGTCACGCCCTCGGCCTGAGCCATCGCCGTCACCGTCTGTTCCACGCGCTGCCGCGCCGTCCGGTCGATCTCCGCCAGATGCTCGTTCAGCCTGCCCGATGTCAGCAGGTTCGTGAACAGCACCTTCCGGTGCTCCTTCAGATACCTCCGGCGTAGCAGGCCGTATTTCCCAAGGGCTGTTTCCGGCTCCTGCGGCGGCAGCAGATCCGGCAGCCGGTAGCCGTCCTTCATCATGTATGTCAGTTCCATGGTTTTCGCTCCTTTCGGTCTGTGTTTCTGTTTGCTTGTCTATAGGATACTCATTTCCCGGTGCCTGCGCAATTGTGCGAATTTGCTTTTGACGGCTTCGGACGGTCAATGCGATGGCGCTCAAACCGCTTTCGGCAATATCCCGTGTGGCCACGCCCAGGGCATTCAGCGTTTCCGGGGTATTGAAATTGAACACCTCGGAGAAATCCTCCGGATCAAAATATTCATCCGGTTCCAGCCCACAGCGGCACATCAACATATACGCCGTACTGTTCTCCAGCAGACGGCGATAGAGAACTGATAAATTCAGCTCGTCCAGTTCTTCCAGCAGGCTGTTGTCCCGGCAATTCTGCAGATCATCAAGATAGTCCGTCATATTGTCCGCCGCAGCGTTTTCCATGGCGGATACTATGGCTTCCTCCAATGTGCCTTTATCGTCCAGCGCACCGAATCGGTTTTCCAATGCTTCGATCACATCCGGCTCCTGCTCGGTAGGCACCTGCCAGAGCGGCACGGGGCGGGACAAACGGCTTTCGTGGGTGTCGGATATATCAAAATAATACTTGAGGCGCGTGCGTCCCGGATAGTCCCGATCAAATACGGCAATGCCGGTAGCGCCCTTATTGACCCATCGGCCGAATTGACGATTCCAGCGCTCTATCTCCAACACAGCCGTTGCGTCCGGACGCTGTGCGTGTACCAGCACCTGCTCCTCAAAGGGCAGCTTATAATTCCGGCAGGCAGAGCGCAGAAATGCCGCCCACCGGTCTGCGCGGGCCAGTGCGGCGATCTCCTGCCGGTAAACCTCCGTGATCTCCTGAAATCTGCGTGCCATGGGCAGCACCTCCTATCTTTCCTTTGGTTTTTCCCTGTCCTTTTTCAGCAGGTATTTATCCATATATTCCTTGGCCGAACACAGATCGCCGGTGTAGTTCCAGTCGTTTTCCGGGTCGATATGGCGGTAGGCGTTGTTATTGTACCGGTTCGGCTCCAGCTTGATGGGTGTCGCAGACAGCAGCGTTCCCCAGTGGTTAACCATGATCCAGCGGCCGATCTCCACGGGGATCCCGCACTGATCGTCGTCATTGCGTACCTCATAGAGATACAGCCCCTTGGGCACCGTGTTTCGGTCTACCCGCAGGCAGGTAAAGAGCATGGGACGGTCAAACACCTCCACCAGCTCAAAGCGTTCTTTTCTTGCATCAACAGACATACCGTTTTCCTCCTATCTTTCTCGCGCCGCTTCCCGGACGGGCGGAAACCGCCAGCCGTAGACCCGCCCGATCTCATCGCCCAGGCGCTTTGTCACACGGGTCACATCGGCGCGGGTGGCGGTGCCGCTGTATAGCTTTTCTTTCAGCCGGTCGATCTGTGCTTCGCTCACATTCTCCTTGTAGGCACGGTAGAGATAATGGTTCGTGCCGTCGTGATGTACGGCATCGCAGCGCAGATCGCCCAGCCGGTCTACATACCATGTGGAATAGTCCATCTCAGAATACAGGCAATCGCGGATATTGCCGCTTTTGATCTCGGCATAACCGGGATACCGCCCATCCCATCGGCCGATGTCTGCGATCAGCAGAATGGGGCGGGAGAGCTGAATGTTCAGATTGCACCGCTCGTCATCGAGATAGTCGTTGTTCTGCTCGACCATCAATTCCATCCGTTCCTGCTCAGAAAGCTCGGGGTACTGTTCCTCCAGATCGCCCCTCCAATCCTCGTAGTCCGGATCGCTGCTCCAGATAATATGTTTCTGCCCGGTCATCGTGCGTCACCTCGGTCTTTCTCCCGGCGCTTTAACGGCTGTCCCTGTGCATCGTAGTTGGCGGGATCGGCAATGGGCTTGTCAAAGCCGAACATGGAGCCGCCTTTCATGGCCTCCTCCTGGGCGCGGGTCACGCCCAGCTTGCGGTTATATTCCTCCACAAGCGCACGGGCTTCTTCCTTTGAGGTGTGGGGAATGTCCGTCTTGTAATAGCCGGTTTCGCCCCGTTTCAAAATCACCACATTTCCGGTGTCCAGCAGGAGAGAGTAGCACTGCTTTGGCAGGGAGGAGCGCAGCGGCACATAAGTGTTGCCGTTTCGCGCCATCCATTCGGCAAACTGCGCCATGTGATACAGGTTATCGACCCCGTAGCCGATCTCGGCGCGGTTCTCGTCAATGTAGCGGCAGGTGTGGTCACTATGGCTGCCATCCGGACGGGTCACACGGATACTGTCCCCATCGGGAATGCGGAACCGTTCCTTGCCGCTTGTATCAAGAAAGCAAATGCCGCGGGCCGCCTTTTCCATGTGCTGATCCAGCATCTCCCGGCGATAGCAGTAGATATACAGGTTATAATTGCCCTGCATGGGATTCAGCCGCAGCAGATAGGCATACTCCGGCGTATCCACCCGGAATCCGTACTGCGGAATAAAATCCTCGGCAAACACACTTTCTTTGTGTTCATAGCAGTATCGGGAAAGGCTGCTGCGGTTTTTGAAAATGCCGTCATAGCGCTCGTCAAAACGCAGGGCATTGATAAAATCATCAAACTCATCCTTGAACGCCTGTGTTTTCAGCTCCCCGCAATGATCCTCCCATGAGGTGAAAAAGCCGTTGCCGCTTCTGTCCATGTCCCCGCGCAAATGACCGATGCAGCCGGCCTGCTTGTCGAGTTGCTGGCTGCCGGTATAACAGTAGCTGCGCTCTGCCGGGGTCATGATCTTGATCTCAAAGTCCATTACCGTTCACGCTCCTTTGTCGCTTTTGCCGCCTGTACAGAGAGCCGTTTCTGCCGTGCACGCCAATAAGCCGGGTTCCAGCGCTGCAGGCTCCTGTCAATGCAGGCTTCATACTCGCCGGGGCGGAAGTAGTTATCCGTCCGGGGTGCGATAATGCCGCTGTCCACCAGTTCCCGTAGGACCACCGGCGCATCGCAGTCCTCTTCAAAATTCAGATACCTGCCTGCCTGAAAGCCGACGGCCTGGGCCTCCGGGGACAGCAGCCGCCGAGCTGCGTCGGTTTGGACCATAATGCCGCCGTGGCCTGCCGTGGACACGCTATACACACCGGTGCAAAGGGTATCGCACCGCACAACAACGCCCCAAGGGGAATCACTTGGTTCTCGATACATCATCGTTCACGCTCCTTCTGTAAGGATGAAATAGAAAGCTGCTGCGCTTCTGCCGCAAATCGCTGCTCCAATCGTTCCACGCTCCAATCCTTCTTGAATTGCCCCAGCGGGCCGGGACCGAACTGTGCCAACGCACGTTTGTCCATTTCCCGCAGCCGCTCCCATAACTCCGGGTGATACTGCCGGAGCTTTCGCAGCTCCCCAATGCCCTGCAACGGGCAGCACCAGCAGGAGCAGCGGTGGTAAATCTGATACAGCCCACCGAAGTCATAACCCCGGTCATAGCAGATTTGCAGGGCTTCCTTCTCCGTGATTCCCCAATCCACCAGCGGATAGCGCTCGCTTTTGATGCGCTTCGGCTCATCTGCGGCGATACCCACATAACTCACGGCCCGGTATTGTCCTTTCAGCCGGTTGATTTCCTTATGGATGAGATGCGTTTTCAGCTGCCCCGTACACCAGCGCACACGGGGACCGGGCCAGCCGTTTCCGTATAGAGAAACACCCAGCCACTGCCGGTTTTCAATGCTGGCTGATCGCTGCTTCTTTTCCTCAAACATCAGCCACTCAAAGCCCTTTGGGTGGCGCAGCCACGTCAGATGCAGCCCTCGCTCTGCAAACAGATAGTCGTCCAGCTTTTGCAGATGCTCATACATTTCCGGAAATTCCATGCCCGTATCTGCCGTCAGGACCGCATGGATCGGCAGCCCTCGCTCAACCATGAGCAACAGCATAGCGGTGCTGTCCTTACCGCCGGACAGGGATACCGCATGGAACAGATCCTTTTCTTCCGTTTGATTGCTCATACCCATTCCGTCTCCTTTCAATTCGGTATGTAAAAGAGGGGCGGCCAATCCGGCCGCCCCCTTGGGATTCGTTCTTTGAAAATGCAGGAGTGCAAACACAAGACCGACACTGCGACGATTTGTTCCACTCCATGAAACTGCCCCCACACTGAATGTTCAGCATGGGGGCGGCGCTTTTATTCTGTAATGTACATTTGACTATAAATATCCAGAATAGAGTCTTTCGAGCGGCGAATACCTATATCCGTTAAACGAATGTCCTCCTGCCGCATTTGTGCTATAAACCGAGTAATATCCTCCATTATAGACTGCGGGACAGGTATTCTCTGATTTTCCCGTACAAGTTGGAACAGGCGAAACACATCCAGACGGTGTTTCTTGATGTCACGTGCGTTTACATGGATTCCTTCTGCTTTCTTGCTTTTCAAATCCAGCCAAGCTCTCATTTTCAGCGGAATAATATGTTCAGCATCTAATATGGAGATACCATCTGTAACTGTTCGTCCATCCAGAAGAAAGTGGTAATAATCATCATTGAGCAAAATCGCTGACAAGCTGGAAACTTCATCATCAATATGCAGCGGCATCAAGTGTGTATCTGGCTGCAAGACCACATTGCTTTGTGGCCTTGAAAATAATTCAATCATCTTGGGGTAAGCAGGGTTCGTTGGGTCCACAAAACGATAGAACTCCGGTTGACCGTTACTGCGTTGCCTGGCCTGATAGCCACCAGCTTCAATAAAAGCCCAAAAGGCTTTTGCAAAGTCTGTCGTTAAAGCCTCGACGATCAGCACCATGTCGATGTCAACGGTTTGCCTGAAATCAAGTCCTGCATCGTTCATCAGAAGATCACAGGCAAAGCCTCCAATTACAGTATATTGCTCCTTAAAATGATTGAAGTGCTCTCGGAATATATCTATGCCATTTACCATTTCGTTCTCCTTTATTCTTCCTCTTTGATTGGTAGTCCGTGCTTTTGCCGAATTTCATCCAAGCACGTCTGAACTCGTTCGTTTGGGTCGTTGTCCATGCTGAGCAGCAATGAAATGTCATCTACACAGCCGTCTCTCTCCAAAATGATCGGGTCATAGGACCACACTTCAATAACAGCACCGCCAAAGTCTTCAAAATACTGTTTTGTGCAGATATCTTCTGCTGGGATTTTTGCCGCCTCCTTTTTGGAAATCGCAATAGCACCATCCTGATCGTTTACCCCAATCATGGATTGCCGTGCCAGCGCCCGTATTCCACTTGCAATTGGATGCTCGATTTGGGCGGTTCCTTTTACGTAAAGAATTCGATCAACAGGCGTTTTCAGTCGCCCGTATGCTTTTTCCAAAAGTTCTGATTTGGTGTATGCCGTTGTGATCCATTTATTCGTGCCTTCTGCTGTTTGCGAGATCAGACCCGAAGCAGAGAGGTCATTGATTGCCCTTGTACAGGTCGCCTTTGAGAGCGAAAGTGCCTTTGCAATCTGTGTCAGATTTACGGACCCAGTATTCTCTGCATAGTATAAATATAGAAATACAAGCTGTGTACCGGGTGCCATTTTTGCCATAATGGCAGCGTCCGCCTTGAATTGCTCATGAAAAGCGCACCCCCAAAACGGAAGGTACACCTGCTGCGAAAGAGACACAAACGGGATGTGTTCTTCCAGCATACTCCGTCGTTGTAACGCAGACAGGTTGTCTAAGCACAGTGCACAGGGAAGAGAACAAAGTTCCTGAAACTTCTTCAACTGCTTTTTTAATGTAGGCAATCGCCAAGAAGAGCCATTTGGCTTCAAAAGAACACACGCATGGTCTCCCCAACTTAACAATTGGGGGGTATATCCGTCCTTGATATAGTAGGGCGTGTCATCCGTGTAGTCGAATCCCTTCACTGTAATATCGGGGCCGAATACTAATTTAAGGAAAGATAGCATATCAGAAAGACTCCTTCGCTTCTGCCTTTTGTTTCACTTTTTCTTAATTGTACCGTTAAAACTGAAACTTGTCAAGTGAATACGAAACAATTGAGTAGGTGGCACACAAACAGTATAGCCATTTATTCACAAATACCATCCTGTTATTGTTGGTTCACGCCGAAAAACTTTTCTTTCCCATAGAAAAAAGGGCGGCCGATCTGGCCGCCCCTTGGCGCTTATTTTTTACGCTTGCGCATCAGCAGTATAGCCGCAGCGCCGATGCCGGAAATGCCCAGCAGACCCAGCCACAGTGCCATGTGGCTGTTGTCTCCGGTCTGCGGCACCTCCAGTGCGGGCTTCTTTTCATTGTGCATCTCCACCTCCGTTACGGCTCCCTCAAAAACGGAGGCCGTCTTGTCAGCGGGGAGGAGATACCCGTCCGAACTGCTGTCCCGCACCTCGGATACGGTGTAGTCCCCGATACGCAGGCCCTCGACGAGAATGAAGCCCTCCGCATCGGTCTGGAACACCTGGTCATAGCCGTTGGCCCCGGTAACACGGAAGGAAAATCCTTCCAGCTTTCCGTCCGAGGAGGTCTTGACGATCCGGAGCGACCTCACCTGCGCCGCATTGACAAAGCCCTTTCCGGCTTCATTTTCCACGGTCACGGTTTCGCCGTCCGTGGTGATGGCAAAATAGTAGGCGTTTTCATCCAGATAAAAGCCCTCCGGGGCCTGGGCTTCCTTTGCAAAATAGCCGCCGTAGCAAAGACCGGTCAGGGCGTACTCGCCGCCGCCCAGTTCCTCCATCGTGCCCAACAGTTCGTCCTCAGCATCCAGTTCCTGATTGCGGTTGCTGTCACGGTAGACCTCAAACACGGCTCCCTCCAGCTTGTTTTCCGGGTAGTCCTTGTCCACCTTTGTGAGGTTCACGCCGCCCCGGATGACCTGTTCGGTCACATCCAGCGCAATGGGATTATATTCTTCCGTATAGTGCTGCGGCTCTGCGCCGACGGGGTACACGGTATCATCCAACAGATAACCTTCGCTGGGGGAGAGTTCCCGGATGGTCCAATCATTGCCGCAGACATAATCCGTGGTGGTGAACTGGCCGCTTTCGTCGGTGGTGTAGGTGTCCACCAACTTCTCACCTCTGTAAACGCCATAGACGGCACCGGCAAGGGTTGCGTCTCCCTGCGGCAGACCCGTTTCGGCGTCCCACTTGGTGACGGTGGCGCTCCACTTTTTCAGGACATTGCGGACCTCTGCCTGTGTGACCGTGTTCCACTCCACCGCTGTTGTCTGGTCCTCCGGGACAACATAACGGATGTCCGTATCCACCTCGGAGAGGATGTAGTCCGTGCCAATGAGCACGTCGGAGAACACAGCTTTTCCGTTGCTGCCGGTCACGGCGTATTCGTCCACCGAAAGCCCGGCAAGGGAGGTGCCGGTCAGATGGAACTTCACGCCCTCGTTCAGGCCGTCCTCGGCGGTCTTGACTACCTCCAGACTGCCCCGTTTCAGCATGTTGTGGAAGGCCACGGTGGCGACCTGACCGGAGATCACGGTCACTTGGCGCACCTCTTGGGGTTCATACCGGTCATTGCTCTGCTCTGTTACGGTGTAAACGCCGGGGCGGAGATCATCGAGCTGCATTTCGCCGTCTGCATTGGTCGTCACAGTCTGCTCCGTGCCGTTGCCGGAAACGGTGAAGGAGATGCCGGACACCTCGCCGTCCTCACTGGTTTTGACGATCTTGACGCTGCCATAGCTGACCTTCAGGTGCAGATAGGCGTACATGGGGTCGCTGACGGTATCCCGGAAGGTGACGACATCCTGCATGGTGCCGTCGGGGCCATAGTGACCGTCGCTCCAGACCACCACGCCCTGACGGGTATTGTTTCTGACGGCGGTAATGGTCACGCCATCTGCGGGAGCCGTCTCGGCGGAGATGGTCAGGTCGTTCCCATCGACTGCAAAGGTCATATCCGACTGGGCCGAAGAGAAGGCATATTCGCTCAGAACGCTGTTGGTGTCCGTCAGGGTAGCTGTGTAGCGGCCGCCGTCCCAACTCAGTTCAACCGTCTGTGCATCCTCCTCGCTGCGGTCCATGAAGCTGGGGACGACGGTGTGCTTTTTCACGCTGGCCTCGATGCTGTCGTAGTAGGCAGAGAACCGACTATAGAGCGGATGGGAGGTGCGGTAGACGGACTTCACGGCATCGGCGCTGCCGGGGTCAACGTGGTTGAAGTCCGCATCCCGTTCCCCGACCACCGTTTCCCACACCAGCACCTGCGTGGCCATCATGTGGGCCAGCTTGTCGGCGTCGGCCTTGTTCTGAGAGCGCCAGTCGAGGGAGAGATTTCCCTGATAGCCGTACTGCATGATGCGGCCGAGGAGCGTTTTCATGGTTCGGCCATCAATGGTGCGGTTATACTCGGCAGGGAAGGAATCCCAATAGTCCTCTCCGTAGCTTTCGTAGGAACGGTACAGGTTGCGGGGAACGCCCGGTTCGATGCAGTAGCAGGCCGGGCCGTCGAAGGAGCCGATGGTGTGCAGCGTGGTCATCCATGTTGCCTCGCCGGATGTCCAGCCGTTCATGTAGTGCAGCTCGTCGTGGCCCCAAGTGCCGCTGTAATCCAGATTGGCGTCGCCGTCTCTGGGGAATGCCACCGAGTACGAATCCGCAGTTTCTCCGGTGAATGCGGCGGCATAGGCCGTCATGCCGCTGCCGAGGATGGCGGTGAAGCAGATCAGCAGAGCCAACAGCCCGGAAATGCTTCTGCGATAGAGTTTTTTCATTTGTTAGACCTCCTAAGAGTAAAAATAAAAAGCACCATCCGGAAAAGGATGCTGCTTTCTGTACGATATGGACTTGTGAGATAATCTCTTTTTCAGCCGGTACAGCCGGTAGGAAGGGGGTGAGGTGTGGAGAGGGGGGAGCGGAAAAACCGGCCCTGGCACACAGCTTGTCCGATGGGCAGACTTTCCCCTGGGCGGAAGATTCAGCGTTCCATTTCCCGCTGCCGCTTTCTGTAATAGTCCAGTGCCTTGATGATCGTATCCTCCATAGTCCGTGCGGGCGTCCCCGACTTGAAATATTTGCTGATACGCTCCTTGGGTATCCGAAATTGTTCCTTCTGGTTGGGCTTTTCCTCCTCCATGATGGACAGGATCACCGCATCGGTCAGCTTTCCGTCTCGGCTGAACGCCTTCATCTTAATGGCCTGTGCAAGCGACGGCGTGCAGTCCTCGCGTCCCATGGTGTCATAAAGCGCGCTCTGCTCCTGTTCGGTAAGGTAAGAAAGCTCCACCGCAGGGCGAAAGGCGATCCGACCGTCATCCACCATGTCCAGAATTTCCGGGATGAGGTTGGTGAGGCGGATATAGCGCTGGATTTGTGTATTACTGTCCGGTGAATTGTCTGCCAAAATCTCTCTTGACTTTCCTTGCTGAAAATGGTGTCCCAGTGGGACACCATTTTCTTTACTCGGTCTACCCGCCTGCCTTCGCATGGCATCCAGCTTCATTTTGTACGCAAAAGCCTTTTCCGACGGCAATACGCGCTCGCGCTGGAGATTGCTGTCCACCATGATAATAACGGCTTCATCGTCTGTGAGGTCGCGCACGATGCAGGGGATCGTGTCCCGCCCTGCCAGTTCGCTGGCCAGCTTGCGCCGGTGTCCCGACACCATCTGATAGCTGCCGTCCTCCAGCTGCCGCACAAGCCCCGGCACCAAGACGCCGTACTGCCGCACGCTCTCCGCCATTTCCAACATGGCCTCGTCCTGCTTTACCTTGAAGGGATGCTCAGGAAAATCGCTGATTTGGGAAATCGGTATGTCCTGCACGCTGTCGCGCTTGGCTTCGTCCCGCTGCTCCTGCGTGGTAAACAGGCTATCGAGTGATGTCAGCATCTCGGATGCGTTGCTTTTCGCCAATGCGTTCCACCTCCTTTACCAGCGCACCGTAGGCTGCGGCAGCCCGTCCGCGCGGTTCATGCCGGAAGATACTCTTGTCTGCCGTGCTGATCTCCGCCAGCCGCACCGTAGCGGGAATGACGGCATCCAGTACGGGCAGGTGCTTGCCGAAGTTTTCTTTTACCCCGGCCACAATGTCTTTGCGGAAGTTCGTGTCATTGGCCATCGTCAGGAATACGCCGCCGATTTTCAGCTTGGGGTTGATCTGCTGCCGGATGCTATGCACCGTGCCCACAAGCTCCGTCATGTCCTCGGCTGCCAGATAGTCCGCCTGCACCGGGATGAGTACATGATCCGCAGCCGACAGGGCATTGATGACCAGCATACCCAGCGACGGGCGGCAATCCAGCAGCACATAGTCGTAATTCTTCTTGATACCGTCCAGATAGCGTTTGAGCACGGTTTCACGGCTCATGACATTGACCAGCCCCACCTCCACCGCCGATAGGCTGCGGTTGGCAGGGACAAAATCAAAGCCCTCATGGTGGTGCAAAATTTCCGGGTGCTCCGGCTCGGCGCTGTGCTGCACAACAGCGTTCATCTGCTCCGCCAGGGTATGAGTCAGCTCATGGGGCTTGCGCTGACCGAGCATCTTGGTGAGATCACCCTGCGGGTCAACATCCACAAGCAAAACTCTTTTGCCATCCATGGCAAGCCCTGCACCGATGCAGTAGACACTGGTGCTTTTGCCGACGCCACCCTTTTGATTGGCGACGGCGATCACTTTACAATTCGCCACTTTGGGATTCCTCCTGTCTGTAAATTTAGCTGTCTGCGGCGATGGCGGACAGCTATGTAATGCCGGGTATAGAAAAAGCCGTGTGGCTTTTGACAGCTACACGGCTTTCCTTATGTACACGATATTCAGATGTAGACTCGCTTCGTCTTGGCATCCAGCAGGGCAAGGATAACTTCATCTACGATGTCGGTGTACCGCCCCTGTCGGGTGAGCTTGTTTTTGAAGCGAATAAGTGCGTCGAGGATCACACCGTATTCCTCGCAGCTGAGATACAAGGTACAGGTTTTTCGTTTCATGTGTCATCCCTCCTTACACGGACAGCATAACAGATTGCGTTCCGTTTATCAATTCTGCGGCGGCATTTGCCCTGCGAAAAAAGATAAAGTTCATTCGGCTTGGTCAAACCGTTTCAAACCGTGCCAAAGCCATTATTTCCGAAAAGGCGGGGCGCAGTATTCATTTTCTATGCAGAGGCGATCTGCTCCGAGTGGCCACATGAGCAGCCCGAAAATTAACCCATCCGTTAACAGTTTCGGGGTCAAAAACGGCATTTAGCCCATCGTTAACATGTAAAAAACACGTCAAACCTTGTCAAATTCCATCAGATTTTCCGAAAACAGAACAAATGCTGCAGATATAGGAAAATCCCGGAAAACGAGAGTTTTCCGGGATTTTGATTGCTTTGAAGTTGTAAAATCGGCAGAAATCAGCGCTTGCTGAACTGAGGTGCGCGACGAGCGGCTTTGAGGCCGTACTTCTTACGCTCCTTCATACGAGGATCA
>ERZ773235.1858-NODE-1858-length-19990-cov-4.012541_pt1 | contig 19990 bp, 20 predicted proteins | sample MGYA00580522_ERZ773235 | MGnify/ENA primary metagenome ERZ773235 (study PRJEB29015, sample SAMEA2737797) | human gut metagenome | biome: human gut; feature: human-associated habitat; material: faeces | place: China | collected 2012 ...
TCTCGTCGCCGGATATTCGATCACCGACCGCAAGATTGATTTGCTGTCCCAGCGAATAAGACACGCCGCCGTTTGATTTTAAATGATTCGGCAAAAGAATTTCGCTCTGGTTTTGGGGATATCTTCCGCCGGTAATATGTACCGGCATCATCTCGGAAAAGCCGTCGCTTGCTCCCACCAAATAAAGATAGGGTTTGTCGGGATTTTCGCATCCCTCCGCCTTGGCATATCCCAGGTATTGCCCCGATACCGCCGCCGAAACCCGCTCCGAATCACTGATTTTTTTTAATGTTCCGCTGTCCGCAACCGTGCTGCCGTGCCAACTGCCGTCAGAATAAATATAGTTCTGAAGCAGGAAGTTTTGGAAACTGGCAACCGAGGTTGTAACTGCGCAGATCATCGCCGCAGACAGCGCGATGCCGATAATGGTCACACTTGTCCTGACTTTGCTCTTTTGCAGACTTTTCAGGGTAACCTTGTTGAAAATATTCATCTGCGAATCACCTCGTCGCGGGTGATTTTTCCGTCCTCAATGGCAAGGATCCGATCCGCCTGCAGAGCGATATTTTCATCATGGGTAATGATAATCAACGTTTGTTCGTATTTTTGATTCGACACTTTCAGCAGTTCCACAATCTCTCTGGAATTTTTGCTGTCCAAATTTCCGGTCGGCTCATCTGCCAGCACCACCGCAGGCGCATTCATCAGCGCGCGTCCGATGGAAACCCGCTGCTGTTGTCCGCCCGAAAGCTGATTCGGCAGATGATTCTCCCGTCCTTTCAGCTTCAGGATGCTCATCAGCTCTTCCAGCCGTTCCTCGTTCACCTTTCTGCCGTCCATCAACACCGGCAGAGTGATGTTTTCGGTGACGTTCAGCACCGGAAGCAGATTGTAAAACTGATAAATCAGCCCCACCTGCCGCCGGCGAAAAATCGCAAGCTGCTCATCATTTTGGGCGTAAACGTCCTGCCCGTTCATAAAAACTTTTCCGCCGGTGGGCTTATCCACTCCGCCGAGAATATGCAGCAAGGTGGATTTGCCCGATCCGGACGGTCCGATAATCGCGACAAATTCTCCTTTTCGGACAGAGAAAGAAACGCTGTCCAACGCCCGCACCTCATTTTCTCCGGTGCCGTAAACTTTCGTAAGGTTTTCCACTCGTAATATTTCCATGACAATTTTATTCCTTTCGTTCCGGTTACGGCATTATTGTATCATTTCAAGGTGACTGAGCGGTGACTCAAAAGTGACAAATCCGTCACTTTCGGGCAGGCTGATTCCGTTTGCAGCGCTCTTTCTTTTCCGGCAAAACGATCTCAATGATAAAAACGGAGGGTAAATTGCGCTCCGCGGGGCTTTCGGTTCTCCGCTTTAACGGTACCTCCCTGCATCGTCACAATCATGCGTGCCAGCGCAAGCCCGATACCTACGCTTTTTTCATCCGAGTTTTTCCCTTTATAAAAACGCTCAAAGATGCGGGGCAGATCCTCTTTGGCAATGCCCGCTCCGTTATCCCGCACCGTGATCTGACTATATAATGTATTCTCTTCGGCAGTAACGGTGATTGTTCCGTCAGCCGGCGTATGCTCCATGCAGTTTTTCACAATGTTCGTCAATGCCTCCGCAGTCCAGGAAATATCTCCCGAAAAAGTACCGGCAGCATCAATCTGCAAGCGTTGTCCCCGCAGTTCGATCGGCACAAGCAACGGCTCACAGGCATTGCGGACAAGCTGCTCCAAAGGAATCTGTTCCTTTTTAAACTCAACGGTTCCGGCATCCAGCTTGGATATTTTCAGCAATGCCGAAATCAGCCAATCAATCCGCGAAATCAGTTCATATAATTCCTGCAAAAGAGCCTTCCGCCGTTCCTCCTGAATTTCCGGCTCGGACAAAAGCGAAAGCACCAAATTAATCGAGGTCAGCGGCGTGCGAATCTGGTGTGAAATATCCGCGATGGAATCGGCAAGGAACCGCTTATCTCCGGCAAGCTTTTCCTGCTGCTCCCGCAGACGCGCCGTCATTTTGTAGATTTCACTTTGCAAAACGGCAAGCTCCCCCTCGGCGTATCGGTCAAGGGAGAGCATCTGCTTTCCATGCAAAATTTTATCAATGTCCTGGGACAACTCGGCAATCTTACGATACCGAAAAAACGCAGAAAGGACCAGTACTGCCCCCAACAGCAGACAAAGCGCCAGTGTAAAAACACCAAACCGGATATCCCATATCGCAGCCGCCGCAACAGCCGCCGCTGTGATCAACAAAAACAGCAGCATTGTTCTTCTCATTTCCGCATTCCTGAAAAATCCCATTCCGGCTTCCTCCTAATCCACCCGATATCCGATACCACGTACCGTTTTAATAATCTGCGGATTTTGCGGATCCGCTTCTATTTTATCGCGCAGCCGCTTAATATATACCGTAAGGGTATTATCGTTCACAAACTCCCCTGCGGCGTCCCAGATTTCTTCCAACAGCTTGTTTCTGGACAAAACCGCGCCGCGATTATTGATAAAAACAAGCAGCAACCGGTATTCCAGCGCGGAAAGGTATAAATCAACTCCGTTTTTTACCGCCGTGCCTTTCACCGTATCCACCGTGATATCTCCAAGGCGGATGGTGCCGCCGCTTTTTCCGGTACGGCGCAGGACATTTTTAATCCGCGATACCAATTCGCGGGGACGAAACGGCTTTGGAATATAATCATCGGCGCCGATATCAAAACCGGTAACCGTGCTGTATTCATCTCCCGAGGCGGTCAGAAAAATAACCGGGATATCGTATTCTGCTTTTACCGCCGAGCACACCGCAAATCCGTTGCCGTCGGACAGTGAAATATCAAGCAAAATCAAATCACAGCTTTCCTGTTCTAATGCCGCCAATGCGCCCGCCTGGCCCGGTGCGCTCCTGACCGCAAATCCTTCCGCCTGCAAAAATGCAGTCAGATTGGTCACAATGGTTTTGTCGTCCTCTACAAGAAGCAACCGGTACACTCTATCCCTCTTCCTTTCTCCGTCTATGTACGATTTGAAAAGCCGTTCGTTCGGTTCATTCTTTCGGTATTCTCCGGATCCGTTTTTATGCCCAGAAAGCGATAATAATCTGAGCCGCCGCAAGAAGCAATCCGCACACCGTCAAAATATTTACCAGCGTATTAGTGCTGGTCTGATACAGCAAGTCCAGTTCTGATTCCAGCAGTTCGAGCAAGTATTTTATCTTTTCAACCAACGGATTGATGTCAAGCCCGTCCATAATAATACGGTCAAGCTCGCCAAGTTCCGCCATACCGATATCCTCCAACCGATTCAGCGTCAGAATTAAATCACGACGCAGTTCCTTGGTGTTGCGTATCTCGGTACTGACGCGGCTCGGGCGGGTATGTATCTTTTGCGACTGCCGATCAAGCACATTCGCTGAAATCGTTTTTGCAACCATTCCGGTTTCGCAGGAAAAATAAATCCCGTGATTCACGCCGGATGTTACCGAATCCATGGAAAAATAAGGATTGGGCGCGCCGTAATATTTGGCGCCGAAGTCGCTCTGATGCGCACGATAACGTTCCATATTCGGAGTCTTGATGAAATTAACAGCAGAAAATTATTATGAAATACAATCACGCTTACAAAATTTCGGGTTGACCAACGATTTCTGAGCCGTTGCTCCGAAAGCTCCGGTGCAACAAACGCATATCCTTCGTCCCCCGTCATAATGCCATAAAGATCGTTGGCATGCCGGGACAGAACCTCCTCCGGAAACTCACTGCCGAAATAATCATTTACTTCAACAAGATAAGCGGTCTGCGCAACGGCTGCCGACCCGCCAAACGGGCGCAGAAAAAAGTCTGCTGTCTGTGAAATACTCTTCCCGTCCCGATCAAACGGCTGACTGCCGAGAAAAATCTGACGCATAAAAATAAGATTTTCAATAGAATCGGTTTGAACCGTGCATTCGATTGCCACCTCGCAGGTATTGGCTTCCTCAAACAAAGTAAGAAGCACATGGCAATCGGTAAGTTCGACACCGGGAAGAGAAAATTGCATATCCGGAAAAAGATATCTGCGGCAAGGGAATTTCATGTTTCCTCCATAAAGAGAATTCACTCCGATCTTAATATCTCCCATGATTTTGTTTTCGCCCGCGTCGGAGTCACTGATCACTGCCATGGAGCGTGAAAAATTGTCAATAACAGACTGCACATCCGGAGCCGTTCTCTTTTTGCCGTCTTGCTGCATACCGGGGGCACCGGAAACAACCGGGCAGAAAAATAGATAGCCGATTTTCGCTGTGATATTTTTTTCTGACATCATTAACAACCCTTTTCCTATGTATTCAATAAGGGGCAGATCCCCGTCATTTAACGTTTTGGTGGTGAATTGTACCACCATCGAAAAAAGTGAGTGGAACCCGTCGTCTATAGAGGCGGGGGATATCTCGCTTTTCATTATCGCAACACGCTGTCTTCCGAAATCAATGCATCAAATACTTTTTTTATCATACCATGTCCCGCCGCAAAACACAAGAAACAAACCCTTAAAGGTTCTTTCCTTTTTGAATTTGTTCCGGTATTGTGCAATACCGGAACAAATGGAGCGTGGAAAAATCATATTTTCCACGCTATCTTTCCTTGACTCTTTGCAGAACAAAATGTTATACTGTTGGTAGATAAAAAGAAGGTTGGTACGGATAGTATCGCAAAACATTCATAAAGTTTAAAGGAGATCGGATGTAAATGAAAAAGGGGTTTTATTCACAATAATCTAAGGGGGTAATCAAAAATAATGATTGTGTACTTAATTGCAGTTGCCGTTATCATCATCGTGTGCGTAATTTTCAACAAGGTGTCGAGCAAGCTGGGCGTACCGATGCTTCTGGCATTCATGCTTCTCGGTATTTTTTTCGGGTCGGATGGAATTGTGAAAATTCCTTTTGACAATTATGACATTGCCGCAAAGGTGTGCTCCGTCGCGCTGATTTTTATTATGTTTTACGGCGGTTTCGGAACAAAATGGAGCGAAGCCAAACCGGTTGCTGTAAAAGCCGTATTGTTATCCTCCTTGGGAACCATTATAACAGCCGGACTGGTCGGCTTGTTCTGCTACTTTGTATTAAAAATTTCTCTGCTTGAAAGTTTTCTGATCGGCTCAGTGATCAGTTCCACTGATGCAGCCTCGGTTTTCTCCATTCTACGTTCCAAGCGTTTAAATTTGCGAAATAACACGGCGTCTATGCTTGAAATCGAAAGCGGAAGCAATGACCCGTTTTCTTATATGCTGACCATTATTGTGCTTTCCTTAATGAACGGGAATGTTTCCCCGGGCAAATTCGGGTACATGATCTTTGCCCAATTTGTATACGGCATCGTGTTCGGTGTCATCATTGCGGTTCTGACTCTGCTGTTCTTTAAAAAATTTACTTTTCCCACACCCGGATTTGATGCCATATTCATGGTGGCAGTTGCAATCATTGCCTATTCCGCAACCGAATTTGTCGGCGGAAACGGTTACTTAAGCACCTATATCGCCGGCATTATTGTCGGAAACAGCAGAATCGGCAACAAACAGGTTTTGGTAAACTTTTTTGACGGCATGACCGGCTTAATGCAGATGCTGTTATTCTTCCTGCTCGGTTTGCTCGCCTTTCCGTCTCAATTGCCGGGTATTGCCCTCACCGGTCTTTTTATCGCCCTGTTTTTAACCTTTGTTGCCCGACCGATCGCGGTGTTTTCCATACTGATGCCATTTAAAAGCAGCATCCGGCAGCAGCTGCTGGTCTCTTGGGTGGGGATGAGAGGCGCCGCCTCCATCGTTTTTGCAATCATGGCAGTCATTGATCCTGCCGTGACCGAGAATGACATCTTCCATATTGTTTTCTTCATTGTGCTGTTCTCGATTTTGTTCCAAGGAACCCTCATTCCCTTTGTCACCAAAAAGCTGAACATGACCGATGATACCGCCGATGTTATGAAAACCTTTACCGATTATATCGAGGAGCTCCCGGTGGAATTCATCCGGTTTACGATCCCGGAAGCACACACATGGGCGGGCTGTATGGTTCGCGACATGATACTGCCGCCTGAATCGATTCTGGTTCTGCTGATAAGAGGCGAGGAAAAGATCGCCCCCAACGGACAAACGACGCTTCAGGCAGGCGACATCCTTATTTTAAGCGGCAAATCCGCCGACAAAATTGATGGGGTGTGTCTATATGAGAGGCTGGTTTCCGGCGATGATGAATTAGCCGGAAAACGGATTTCGGATATTTCATCGGGGAAAAAGCTGATTATTATGATACAGCGGGACGGTAAAATTGTAATCCCACGCGGTGACACCGTTCTGATGGCAAACGATATCTTAGTCATCAACGACGCGGTCAACCTGCCTTAAACCATGATTTTTGTTTTCAATATGGGGCAAAGCCCTGTGATCCAACGGTCCGGTGGCAATTCTGCCACTCACCTTTCGTTATATTTTACAGACAAAGAGCCTTCTCCCTAAGGGAGAAGGCTCTTTTCCATTCATCTGCTTTTTGTATTAACTTCAGCCTGATGCACTATTTTTTCAGCCGTATCACTTGCCGCGTATCGTCAATTTTCAGCACATCTTTCACATATGTGCGGTTTTTCTCGGTCGGGTCGGCAATAATAATGTAATCATATCTGCGTATGTCTTTCGGCATTTTGCCGGTTGGATCTCCCGTATATAGATACATGGAATAATTGTTAAGCAAATATCCGCACACATAACCGCTATATGCAAAATCATCTTCTGAAAATAAAACAAAAGAGGAGCCCTTCGGAATTTGATGTTCCTCAATAAGTGCTTCCAGATTTTGCCGAGCAGGTGTGTTTAACGGCTGCTTCTGCAAATAAGACAGTTTCGGTGCAAAAGTGAAAAGATTGACAGCCGAAGCAACCCCCAACATCAATACCGATATTGCCTTATGACTAAATTGCATTTGTAAAATACCCGCCAACAATATCCCCATAACAAATATCATAATAGTCAAATGATATCGGTCGTAAGAAGCAAGCCGCACAGCCTCATCAACAGGCATAGAGGTTAGATACATGCCAAGCAAACTGCATTGGTACAAAAGATAACTTACCGCGCCGATGCTGACCAACCGCAAAAAAGTACCAAATTGCTGTTTTTGAAAAAGATATACAACCACCAAAGCAACAATTGCCAAGATCAGAAAAAGCAAAAAGATATTTCGTAAATCAAAAACAACAGAAAGATATTTGTCAAAAATTTCAGAAATCGCCTGTGGCTTTTTATCCAAAAAAGCTTCCTTCAAACCGTGAACAGACATCGTATGTTTTGAAGCTAATCCTTTATCAAACACCAAATCGACATGTTTTTGCCAAAGGAGCAACGTAAGAAATGGTGCAGAAATGAAAGCTGCCGCCCAGCCTTTTTTCACTGTTTTCCATTTTATCCTTATCAACACATAAATGATGATAACAACCACAAAGAACAATCCGCTGTTTTTCACTGCAATCAAAAAGACCGTTTCCGGAAGAATAGCCCAGAGAACACGATTAATATCCGTATCATAATAGATTCCAATCAATATGCCTGTCAACCCAACTAACGGCAAAAGAACATCTACATACAAACCGGACAGCACAAATCTGTATGACCCCAGAACAGCAACAGCAAACACAAAAATCATCAGAAAGCCGGTCACCTTATGCTTTACAAATGCAAACAAGCACATAAAGCAGCCAATAACAAATACCGCTTGTGCAAACAACATCATCCATTCCGATGAAATGCCGGAAATCTTACAAACAAAATAGATAAATCCGGCGCTTCCGGTAGGATAAGATTTATAAATAATGGTATCCATAAAATTCGGAAGTCTGTCGGTTTGTAGCAAAGAACGAACAACAAGTCCCCAGTGCGTAAAATCATCATATTCCCGAAGTTTACAACCGTAATAGAAATATCCCAAATAAACCAAACAGATGAAAAAGAATACTGTCCCCGGACAGATAAACCGGAGTGGATTATATTTTTTTACAAAAGAATAAATTGCAAAAGCAATGCCGGCAATAAAAATGGCAAAGCAAGTTTCCTTTAAAATGTTTAAAATCCCGGCGAAAAACATTGCGCTCCCGATAGCAGAAAACAAAATTGCCGGCGAAAATTCCACCTTAATCTTGCCCTTGTCTACAATCAGATACAGATAACCGTAACAGGACAAGCATAGCAAAAGCACCCGAAGCGCTTTCCAAACAATTATTGCCATGAAGTTATTCTCCTTTAAACACCCATATCCGTTGAATTTGATAGCTGATCAGGAACAAAAGTCCGTCAACAATAATCTTTTCCACTAATTTGCTTCCCGCAAACAGCGTATGGACGCCGACTAATGCAAGAGCCGACACCGACATCTGAAGCACACACAGGATATAGTATTTTATCAGTTGTATTTTTCCGTTAGATTTCTTCTGAAAAACCACTGTTTTATTCACGTAAAAATTAAACAGAGAGGATATAATCCTGGCGGCCACTGTGGAAACAACAAGCGCGATATTGGTCTGCAAAAAAGAAAGCACCAACACGAACAGCTGAAACGCAGCCAAATCCAAAATAGATGACGAAAGGGAAGAAATCACATATCTGAAAAAATTAGAAAAAATCACCTTATAGATCCGCCAGGAATCCCTGATCGGATCAAAATGGGTTTCGCTGTTTTGATTGATATACACTGTCTTTATCGGCAGTTCTTTCACACAGGTATGTCTGCGCGCCGCATCAATTAACATGTTGATTTCATATTCAAAGCGTTCTCCGGATAAATCCAGATAGTTCCATACAATTTCCTTCGATATCGCGCGGAGTCCCGTTTGCGTGTCTCTGATTTTCTTTCCGTAAAGAAGCCTGAAAACACCGCTGGTCAGCTTGTTGCCAAACTTGCTTTTAAACGGAACAAAATCATAATCAAAGCTTCTGGAGCCCAAAAACAAGGTTTCGATTTCCGCCCGGTCGAGCGCATCGCTCAAACGAAGAACATCCTCTGCCAGATGCTGACCGTCCGAATCGGCAGTGATAATCCCTCGCATAGAAGGATCATCCTTCCAGCGATTGAGTATAAAATTAAAACCGTTCTTCAATGCTCTTCCCTTGCCATAATTTTTGGCGTGATGCAGCAAAAATACTTGGTCATTGTCCTCCAACTCAGAAAAAATATATTGATTTTCGGCGGCGCTTCCGTCATCCACGACCACAATGCGCTCAAATCCGGCAGATATTAGCTCCTGCACATAATCGATCAATGTTTCAGACGGATTTAAAGCCGGAATCAACACAACGTTATTTCCATTCATTTGATGATCATTCCTTTCTGAGCTTGTCCCATATTTTAACCTTATGCCTGCTGAAAAATACACGCAGCACCTTTCGGACACCGCGGTTCTTGCTGTTAATGACTTCCAGAAAACGATACAACGTTCATAAACAAATTTAATCTCATGATCTTTAACATAAAATCAGCCGAAGAAAAGAGAAGCGTTTCCTTTTCTCCGGCATGAAATATTGATGACTGCCGCTTGCTTCGCCAAAGTTTGTGCGTCCATACAATAGAAGCCGTAATAATACTGTCCCGCTGACCGCACACAAACAGAAATATTTTTTCGAAACAAAATAAAACAGTTCTTCTGATTTTCAAATCTGCTCTGTTTTATATTATAAGCGATTTTATTGCGAAATTCAAGTGTTTTCCCAAAACAAAAGCGCAGGCATGGTTCATGCCTGCACTTTGTTTCTTTCACATTGTATTATTTCATTCTCAGCGTATCGCCGCATACTCTTTGTCCATTCCGCAGGGATAGGCGGAAGATGAAACCTGTTTTTCGGCATGAATACTTTGATAAAAGCGGTATCCGCCCGAAAAATTATAACATTCATATCCGTTTTGCGTCAGAATGCGGCAAGCGATATAGCTGCGCAATCCCGATTGACACATCACATAGACAGGTTTTGTAATATCAAGCTCGGCAAGCCGTTCCCGAAGATCGTCCAACGGAATGTTCCGAAAACCTTCCGCATGTCCCCGGGCATATTCTGCCGGTGTCCTTGTATCAAGGAGTATCACATTTTCACGGCACCGCAGATCTGCTATGTCCTCATAGTGAAACTGCTTCACCAAACCGTCCGCAATGTTCTCCGCCATAAAGCCCGCCATATTCACAGGATCTTTTGCAGAGGAATATGGCGGAGCATATGCAAGGTCAAGATCCTTTAACCCGATCGCCGTTATCCCTGCCTGCATTGCAGTTGCTATTACATCAATCCGCTTATCCACTCCATCGGATCCCACAATCTGAGCTCCGAGTATCCGGTCGCTTTCTCTTTCAAAAAGCAGCTTGATTGTCATTACTGTTCCGCCGGGATAATAGGAGGCATGTGACATCGGCGAAAGCACGATTTTTTCGTAATCTATTCCTGACGCCACGGCTGTTCGTTCGTTGATTCCGGTCGACGCCACAGTCAGATCGAACACTTTTAAAACCGAGGACGCGGCGGAACCTTTGTAGGTATGAGCAACTCCGCAAATATGATCAGCGGCGATCCTTCCCTGCTTGTTTGCAGGGCCGGCAAGCGAAATTAATGCTTTTTCTCCGCTTACCGAATGCGTAATCTCCGCCGCGTCGCCTACCGCATAAATATCAGGGTTAGAGGTCTGCATCCAGTCGTTTACTGCAATGCTGTTTTTAAAGCCCAACTCCAAACCCGCATCTGCGGCAAGGGAACTATCGGGCAGCACGCCGATGGACAGTACCACTATATCAGATAGAATCGGCTCATCCGCCACAATATTCGTGACAATTTCGCTTGTTCTGTCTTCAAATCCCGCGACTGATTTCCCAAGCAATAGCTTTATCCTCCTGCTCTTCATGTGAGCATGTACAAAGCTTGCCATATCTGCATCAAGCTGACTGAGCAACTGGGTTTGCTTTTCCACCAATGTAACCGATATTCCCAGAGCGGCAAGGTTTTCCGCCATTTCTACGCCGATAAAGCCTCCCCCGACCACAACGGCAGTTTGTGGCTTCTGCTTGCTGACCGCCTTATGAATCCGAAAAGTATCTTCCACTGTACGAAGGGTAAACAAATGTGGACTGTCCATTCCCGGCAGCTGCGGACGAATCGGTTTGGCTCCGGGAGAGAGAATCAGCTTGTCATAGCTTTCCTCGTATGTTTTATCAGTGTCAAGTTCTCTGACTGTTACCGTCTTTTCCTCAACATTAATTGCCTTTACTTCCTGACGAGTCCGCACATCAATACGGAAACGGTCCCAAAAGCTATCCGGCGTCTGCAGTATCAGTTCTTCTGCATCTTCGATCGTACCGCCGATATAGTACGGCAAACCGCAATTTGCGTAAGAAATATATCCCGAACGCTCAAAGACAACAATCTCCGCCCGCTCGTCCAGTCTGCGCAATCTTGCCGCGGCGGTCGCACCACCGGCAACTCCGCCTACAATCACGATTTTCATTGTTATGATCCTTCCTTTCTGAACTCCGCTCTCTGTTTTGCGGCAAGCTATCTTTCCCGTTTCCCCTGATAATTGCTGATGCCGCCGATATTCACCACATCGGTGTACCCCATCTTTTTAAGATAGGCGACCGCCTGCCCGCTTCTGCCTCCGCTCAAACAGTAGACAAATACCGGCGTTTCCTTGTTTGGTATTGCTTCTAATGCGCTGTCTATCCGGTCAAGCGGAATATTGAGGCTGCCGGGGATATGACCGTCTGCGTATTCCTGCCGGGTGCGCACATCTAAAAGTACGCCATGCGGTGTATTGTGAAACTGTTCTATCCCGGTGTTGATATCTGTTTTTGTAAATAATCCAAATAGACTCATCATTATTCCCATCCTTTTTAAACATCCTGCTTGCCCTCTGCCGCAAGAAGAAATTCCGCTGTCGGATTAGTCTCTTCCTTTCAGCATTGCCGCAATTTCCGCTTTCTGTCTGTACCCCACCGATGTATCTGTCGCCTCTCCGTCTTGAAAAACCATAACGGTAGGAATACTTGCAATTCCGAATTTTGCAGCAAGCTCCGGTTCTTCGTCAACATTTACCTTCCCTATTTTTGCCTTTCCTTCATACTCTTCTGCGATCTCTGCAATAACAGGAGACAGCATCCGGCAGGGGCCGCACCATGAAGCCCAAAAATCAATCAACACCGGCGTCTTGGAATTTAAAACCTCCTTTTCAAAATTTTCTTTTGTAATTGTTATTTCAGCCATTTGAATCACCTTTCTCTTTCTCATCATGTAATCTTTTCTATTGTTTATTTCGATTTGTAATAAAGCATGCAGTGACAGAACCCCTCAAAATCGGAATCCTTAATTTGTTCCCGAAACTCTTTGCAGATACACTTGTTTTCGGCTGTCCGTTCCATACGGCAGGGACAATAGCCTCCTGTTTTCTCGAGACCTTTTTTAATGGTCTCAACCATTTCCGCATCCGGATTTAAAGTTACTTTCATTCTTATCCCCAACCCTTTCTGCGCTTATGCGCGATGTTCCGCCGCCATTGGCGGCTGGAATTTTCGGTTTGCATTTACATTTTACCTCAAAAATATATGTGATACTGTGACTAAGTCGCATAACCGTAAACTTTTTAAAAAATCCTCCGACAGGACAACCGGAGGATAAATTCAGTTATTGTATTAAATTGTGCAATCCGGCGATATCCTGCAAAAGAATTTCTCCCCGCTTCATTTCAAGCAGTTTATCGGAAGAAAACCGTTTTAACATTCGCGCAACAACCTCTCTGGCAGAGTTTATTTGCTGCGCAATCTGCTCATGTGTAATACAAAGCCGCTTGCTGCCCGTTCGCTCATATTCCGAGAGCAAAAATGCCGCCAACCGCTTATCAAATCCGAAAAAAAGAATTTGCTGCATTGTCCACATAACGGAGGAAAAACGCTCGGTAAGGAGCTCGTACATAAAACAGCGCACATAAATATTCTGTTTTGCAAGGGTGCTGAACGCACCGGATCCCACTACCAGCAAATCACAGTCTTTTTCAACAACCATCTGCGTATCAAAGGTGATTTGACTGATGACGCAAGAAGCGGATAATACGCAGGAGTCCCCCTCTTCTAAACGAAACAAGGTAATCTCTCTACCCTCCTCCGACAAAAGATACACACGAATGCTTCCCCTTATCACATAGAGCATACCAAGACAAGCATCCTCGCAGCCATGAATGATAATATCTTTGTCATAATGCCGAAGAACCGAATGATTTCGAACATATTCTTTTTCGTTTTCGGAAAGATTGCTCCAGTACGGCAGCCGTTTCAGATACAAATTTACCGTTTCCATCTTTATGACCATTCCTTTCTGAGCTTTTGTCCGGGAGTTTGTTGTCACCTCTTGTTCGCGCCATACAAGACGGGCACACTGCCGAATTTATTTGACAGCCACAACGAGATGCTAAAAGATCAATTGAAATGCAGACCGGAATTTCAGCGTAGCGGTTGCCGAAAAAGCACAAACTTGTTTTCCCTTTTATTAAATGTTCTATCTTTACAATGCCCTCCTAACTATATTTGCAGTGCAAGTTCCGGTTGAAACAAGATTGTAACTTAAAATATCAATTTGTTAAATATGGCTTTGAGTCAATTCCAATATAGCACGGAATGATAAATATTTCAATGCTAACCATCTATAATTTTCGATTTTCTCAGGAAATGCTGATAGTTTATCTCCATCCCTGCCGTTACAAGACCGATAAGGAAAATAAGAGATAAAGAGATTAGCATACAAATCATCATTTCTTTTTTGAAGTTTGTTGTATGCCCGAGCGTTTAGGGGCAAAAGGAACAAATGGAGTGTGAAAAATATTGTTTTTCACACTATTCTCCTAAAATAAAAAAGCCGATGCTTCCTGTGATAAAATCACAGAAGTCATCAGCTTTAATAAGCGGTTTTTGCAATTTGCTAAGGGAGAACTTCATTTCCTTTTTATATTATATCACTTTTTTGGATTTTTCGAGATTTTAAATCTCGGGCGATGATTCTTTGCAGCCAACAAAGGCAAAACACTGCCCCAAGGAGAAGTTTCCGCATGCAGAATCATTATTGACCAGCAATCCAACCAACATTATTCCCACTCGACCAAGACTAAACAATTCTGTTTATGTGTTTTTGCTTCTCGTTAGTCTTGATTTTTTTGATACACGATGTATCTGTATTATCCTGTGTTAAACCGCCCTTGTTATCATTTTGTTATCGACGTTGATAACAAGAATAATTTTACCGTGGATAATGTGGAACTAAATATATATGTATTATAAACTATTTTGCTTAGAATTTCAAGGGGTTTCAGAAATTTGTCAAACATAAAGGCGCCACATTTCTGCGACGCCTTCGCTTTATATAAAGATAAACCAAATTAGTTTGCTTATAATATGAAACAATGCGTGTCCTATCATAGCGTAGGCAATACCGTATTTGTGGTAAATCCAGCCGAACACCAGACCGAAGCCGCCGTTGAGCAGGAAACAGCGGAATAAGATCAAAGGTGTCAATGTGCCAAAAATGCTAATTGTAGCCGGCAAATGTCCTGCTGCAAAAAGAAGTGCAGCAACAATGTTTGCTATTACGAATACGCTTGTTGGAATGTTCTCCTTGTCGTGTTTCTTGAAGCACAATTTCCACACAATAAAAGCAATCAGCGACATAAAGAACAACCGCAGCATTACTTCCTCTATGATGCCGCCGTACAGAACAGATGCAATCACACCACTCACGGTCAAACTTGCGGCATTAGCAGATTGAATGCCGTCAATCATACTGCCGAATACCCAATGGTCAAGACTGAATACAATACCGCCCACTACGGAGATTACAAGCGTGACAATTAGGCTTCTTTTCTCAAATTTAATGGGTTTCCAGAGTCCGATTTTATCCGCAAGAATATAACCGAAGAAACCACAGAATAGTGCATAGCCAACTGTCTGTACTGCACCGACCACAATTAAAATATCTGTGTTTCCAAGTTCAGCGACCACTTCGGCAATTATTTCCTCAGAATAGGTGTCTAACTGATAAAAACCTACGAAAATTCCTGCAATAATCGCAATCGGTAAAAGGCAGAGGGCGAACAATAATGGTTTCTTATATTTAGCCATTGCTTGCACCATCCTTTTGGGCATATACCTCAACGCAGAGTCCCTTTCGACCACATTTCGGGCAGGTTAAACGGCGCATTTTCGGTGTATGATATGCCCAAAACATTTCCTTGAAACGTGGTCTGAATATCTCGTGGCATTCGGGACAAATATAGGCAACATGCTTATAATAATAGATCGACACGATAATTCCCCACGGAATTGCAACACACGCCCAAATAGCAAATAGCCACCAAAGACCGTGCGTGATCCATAGGACAATGGATGTCCATTGCAGCGCGGTCACGGGGATTCCCGTAAGAACCGTAATCCAACGCATTTTTGCAAGATTGTTGTTTTGTTTCATAATGTGTGCTATATCACCGATAGATTCAACGGAGAAATTTTCTATCTCTTTCAGTTCACGCTTAATGGTCTCTATGATACTGAGTTTCTTTTGTCCTTCGGCTATTTCTTCCCTAAGTATCTGCTCTTGCTGGTCAAGCAGAACGGAAATGATTTTTTCGGGATATTCCTCATTAAACAACTCGCTGATGCTATTGATTGGAAGTCCCGCTTCACGTAGGGAACAGATAATCCGCATCCGCTTTAGATCGTTTTCGGAATAAAGACGACGACCGCCCTCTGACAGTTCGCTGGGTATGAGAATATTTCTCGAATCATAATACTGCACTGTTCTGACAGATACGCCACAAAGCTTTGCGATTTCTCCTGTTGTGTACTTTGACATAGCTTTCACCTCCTTACGCCACCCATTTTACATCATTACGCAGCGTAACAAGCAATACCTTACGCAAGGGGATTTTTTCAAAAATTCTAATTTACTGTTTTTTCATCTGCCGTAAGAACAATAATATCGCCAATATGAGCATTGCGACTGCATATCCGAGTACCCACCAAAGATGAGGAAAAACCCCTGCGAAATCACCTGCGAGTGCCGCACGTTCCATATCCACAGCGTGAACAAACGGAAGCGCATAAGAAATTTTCTTAAAAACACCTCCCACGAGGTTAAGGTCAAACCATACACCGGACAGCCACGCTGAAAGATTGGTAAGCAAAGCACCGCAAATGCCGCCTACCTGCTTATCGGTAAACACACTTCCGCAAAGGAGTCCTAAAGCAATGTAGAGGATGGATACAGGAATAATGAATACAACAGCATATAAAATATTCACCGTAATATTTAGTCCGAGAAGGATTGCAGCAATATAGCAGATAATGCATTGAGCGACAGAAATCGGAATAATAGGCAAAGTGTAACCCAGAATGAAATCCATTGGAGTCAGAGGAGTTGTATACAAACGCTGAAGCAAGGAACTCCCTCTGTCTTTTGCGATAATTGTAGCCGAAAATAGAGTCATAAACGCCAACCCAAAAACCGTTATTCCCGGAGTTAAATGCTGTATTTCAAATAGTTCTACGGGGATATTTGCTTGTATAGCACTCAACAATAAAATTAAGACGAGGGGAAATCCGAGTCCAAAGAAAAGAGTTAGTGGATCTCGTAATATTTCTTTTGTATTTCTGTTTGCAAATGTTAGCATTTTCATTTTGCCACCCCCTTAACAATGCGTACAAAGGCTTGCTCAAAATTATCCGTATCGGCAGCTTCTTTTATCTTGTCAGCAGTATCACAGATAAGCAGTTTGCCGTCTTTCATAATAGCGATACGGTCAGACAAGGCTTCTGCTTCTTCCATATAATGTGTTGTAAGAATAATGGTTACTTTCCCTTTAAGAGAGCGAATCAAATCCCACAGATCGCTTCGGGCAAGCACGTCAAGACCAAGCGTAGGTTCGTCAAGAAACAATATCTCCGGTTCGCTGATAAGCGCCATAGCAATGCTTAGTCGTCTTTGCCAGCCACCAGACAGTTTACCTGCCTTTTTCTTACTAACAGATTCAAGACCGAGCAGATCAGTAAGCTCTGAAATTTTCGCATTTTGCTTTTCCTTTGTAAAACCGTGAACACCACACATCAGCTCAAGGTTCTCCTGAACCGAAAGTCCGGGTGCAACCGCAGTTTCCTGCGGAGAAACGGCTATAAGCGATTTCACAGCGGCAGTATCTTTGCTAATACTTTTTCCATTAAGAAAAGCATCTCCGCTTGTTGGTCGTGTAAGGCACGACAGCATTTTAATAGCGGTAGTCTTGCCTGCACCGTTTACACCAAGTAATGAGAACAGTTCGCCTTTGTGAACCGAAAGATTAAGGTTATCTACCGCAACAATATCTTTATATTTTTTTGTTAAACCTTCAATTCTAATAGCATCCATTATTTATCACTCCATCCCGTATTGTTTTCGAAGTCCTTGATAGGAATCCGTGAGCATTTTGCTGACAAGCTCCCAATCAAGATCAACAAAGCCTGTGGCAAACATAGTGGCAATTCCGTGAACATATGCCCACATTTCGAGGTGGAACAATTTTGCATCCATACCACTAAGTCCCGTATTTTTATGGACAATTGACTCCATTTTGTCGGTTTGTTCTGTTGCTTCTGGAATCATTTCGCTTGAACGGTCACGCATATATAAAAGCTTGAACAATTCTTTTTCTTCTTTAGCAAATCGTATGTAAGCCATACCGTTTGCCTTATAAGCAGGAAACTCCCCACTTTCAACTTCTCGCTGCATATACTCTTGACACAACATATCAGCTTTTTCTACAACAGCAAGACGCAGTTCATCCATCGTAGCAAAGTTTGAGAAAACCGGCTGTGTTGAGCAATTCAATACAGAAGCTATTGTTCTTGCATTGATTGCTTGTGCTCCACTGTTACGCACAATGTCAACGGTGGCATTTATAATATCTTCTTTTGTCACTTTTACTTTAGGCGGCATAACGCACCTCCGTAATATAGTTTTTGTTATATATCATCTGCTATTTTAACGCAAAACAAGGTTGATGTCAATAGATTTTGCATAAATGTCAAAAAGAAAGCAGCGACAGAGAAATGTTAATTTCCCTGCCGCCGTGCTTCGGTTAGTTGTAAATAATATCGTGATTTACGATTTCTGTGGCTCTGCTGCGGATGTTATTCATCCGAGCAACCCACTCCATTTGATTGTCTGCTTTGAGTTGTTCGGTCACACCCTCACGCTCTGCCATCTGTTTTACGAGCCGAAAAAACATATCCTCAGCCTGCTTGTTTACATCGGCAAGGTGTCTATTCAGTTCGCATTTTGTGAGCAAGGTCGTATAAAAACCTTTTCGGTGCGCCTTGATATACTGCAAGTGCCGCTGTCCCCAAATGCCGACTTCGACTTGTTCTTCGGCGGGTAATGCAAGGTCGGGCAGATAATAATCTCCCTGCAAGGTGTAGCTGATACCCGTTCTTTCGTCTGTGAAATGCTGTTTCATTGTGTTGTCCTCCTTAAATTTTATCTTGAGCGTTCATCACGCCGTTTACCTTTGTTTACTCTTGCTTGTTCAAGCAGATTATCAATCTGCCTGCTGCCGAATACCTTTCGGAGCAGTTTATAATCACGCAGATCTTCACGGAGATATTCGTTTTCTTTCTCCAAAGACGCCACCCGATTTTTCAATCGCTCGTTGCTACTCGCAAGGGAATGGTTGGCGGTGCGCCACCGTTCAAAATCGGTTCTTGCTTCAAAATACCGACTTAGAGTTTTAATGACGAGTGCCTTTAATCGCTTTATCAGCGGATCGACAAACTTGGTTTTATAACTCCGTGCCGACATCATTGCTGTAGGTTCAGGCAACTGATATTCAGGCTCGTTTTCAAAATTTTGTGAGATGGTCGTGATAACTCTTGCGCTCTCGGTGAGGTTTTCAATTTGTTTTTCGAGGATATTTGCTTCGTCGGTTTTCTCTTTGACAACCGCATCCAACTCCGCTAATTCTCGCTGACGTTCCTGTAATTTATAATCAAGAACATCGAGGTGCGGGCGTTCCATTCCTTTGTGTTCCCACTCAATTCCGTGCCGTTCCATAATGGCAGCAAGCTGTTCTTTTTCGGCTTGTATCCACCTTGCCCACTCGCTGTCCTTCTTGTGAACGCCGACAAATCCTTGCGCCTTTAACGCTTGCTTGAGAGATACCCTTGTTTCAAGTCCACGCTTGCCGTCGGTCTTGATGAATGGTACAAAGTCGATGTGCAGGTGGGGTGTTGCTTCATCCAAATGCAGGTGTGCCGAGAACACTCTGAGGTTGGGATTACGCTCGGCAAAGCCTTTCATATACTCGTCAAGTATCTTGGTGGCGAGCCTTCCGGTGTCGCTATCGACAGCGGTATTTTCCCAATCACCAATCTGTATTATGATTTCGTGGAACGGTTTTTCCTGCTTTCCGAAGCGTATTTTTTCGTAATAATCATCTATCATTCGGTCGGCTCTCTTTTGCTTTGCATTGTATTTTTTGAGTGCTTCATCAAACAATTCATGATAAACATCACGGATATTTTCATCACAGTAGGCAATGTTTTGGTGCGACCTTTCGGGGTCAACGTTGCCTGCGTGAAAAGTTCGATTGTTGTGTCTGAGTGAGCCTTTTCCGACCATTCCGCTTATCGTTCTTTTCAAATAATCACTTCCTTTTTCCTTCGCCGCCGTGCGGCGGGTTTTGTTACTTTTGTCAAAAGTAACGCAAAAGCACTTTCGACAGCCTTCGTCTATCAAAAGGTGCCATTGCGCTCTCCGAGGGGGTTAGGGGGCGTTGCCCCGTTGTCTGCGGACAACACCCCAGCAGTGCTGCCCTTTGAAAAGGGCACCCTGCACCCCGCCTAAACTTGGCATTGGCATACCTACCGAAAAAGAACATTGCAAGATTGCGAAAGTCCCGCACATTTGCAATGTTGAAACCTTACAGGTCG
>ERZ773235.1863-NODE-1863-length-19971-cov-4.917152_pt1 | contig 19971 bp, 43 predicted proteins | sample MGYA00580522_ERZ773235 | MGnify/ENA primary metagenome ERZ773235 (study PRJEB29015, sample SAMEA2737797) | human gut metagenome | biome: human gut; feature: human-associated habitat; material: faeces | place: China | collected 2012 ...
CACCGCTTGGGAGGGTAGACCGTAAGATAGCCTTACTGCGGTACGTTGAGCGGCTCCCGCTGCCGGACATTGCAGCACAGACACATTACAGCCGGACGGCGATAGGCTACCGGCTGAAAAGTATTGATAAAATACTTGGATAAGGCTTGGATAAGCAAATCCCCCGGTGTTCCGTTTGGAGCATCGGGGGATTTTTTTATTTTTGGGGACATGGAAGCCCGGCAGTCTTTTTTGCTGAGATAGACCTGGAAGGGCTTGCCGCAAATGGTGCATCCTTTCTTTATCGCGCGGCTCATCCCTGTAAATCAGCGATGGTAACGCCGCAAGCGGCTGCGATCTTTTCGAGGGTAGACACTCTCGAGACTGCCTTGCCGGACTCTGCATGTTGAATGGTTGCAGTGGACAGCCCGGTTTTTTCTGCCAAGGCCCGGATGGTTAATCCTGCGCTTTCTCTGGCTGCCTTGATTTTGACGGCGGACACACCAAGCGTCTTGTAATCGGGCGAGTTGTACCCAATCACGAACAACCCTTGCTGTTCCATCGGCAACGCTTTGAGTGCGTAGCTCTTTTCTACATCCTCAAGGTCAACATCCTTCAGGACGTAGGCGCATGCATTGTCAAGCTCCGGGGTCATTTTATGGAGCTTGTGCGCCAGCGTGATCTTCATCGTCACGCCACGCACGGGAAATCGGGTAGCATTGTCAAGGTCTGCCTGATTTACGCGGTCGGGTGTGCAAGCCTCATCGAGCAGGCGGTAGAGCTTGCCGAGATTGCAGATGGTATTGTTTTCCATTTTGCCCTCCTAATTCACTTGTTCAGCATATCCATCACGGCGTTGTAATGCTTTTCGTATTCTTCGCCAACAGCAAGCTCCCGCTTGATTTTTTCGTTGCGGTAGCGGCGCTCCTCTCCGTAGATCTCGTTCTCGATCTCATCGGGGATTTCAATGAACGCTTTCTGCTTCTTGCCGTGAGTCACAACGAACACAACAAAGGCGTGGTGTACGTTCTCCGGCCAACGGCCGATCTGCTGCTTGTAGGCACCCGCCTTCATTTCCTGCCCATTCACCAGCAGGGAATTGATGGTGTACTGCCACTTATGGCAAGGGACCGTAAGCTCGTTGCCTTCGTTCCAGAGGGTTTCTTCGGTGATGACCTTTTTGTCAATGTCGAGTTCGATTTTTGCGCCGCGGGCGGTATTCCAAGAGTATTTCATTTTTTGTCCCTCCATTTGTGTTTCCTTCTGACGCCATCATTATACCACAAAACTAATACAAGTGATACAGGCATAGTCACCAGACTTTGCCTTATTTTTTTGTCTATTTTGTATCAGTTGTATTAGTTTTGGCTAGGTCGCAATCAAACTCTAATCAAGATTTAATCAGGCGTTTTTGTCCTTCGTTATGCGTTCGTTGTCTCTTAACTCTCCTTAAAAAGGTAAACTGAGCGCAAAGGGAGGTAAGCGCCAATGTGGAACAAGTTCAGCCCGAACCCTCACGGGGGCAGCGTGGGTGATTGCGCCGTGCGCGCGGTAGCAGCAGCCACTGGGCAGAGCTGGGAGCAGGCCTACATTGGATTGGCGCTGACCGGCTTTGCTCTCGGCGATATGCCCAGCGCCAACCGCACATGGGGCGCATACCTCCAAAAGCACGGATTCAAGCGCCACCTTGTCGAGGCAGACTGCACCACCTGTTACACCGTGGCAGATTTTGCCCGGGAGTATCCGCACGGCGTGTATGTGCTGGGGTGTTCCGGCCATGTTCTGGCCGTGGTCAACGGTGACTGGCTGGACAGCTGGGACAGCGGCGCAGAATGCCCGATCTACTACTGGTACAAGGAGGACTAAACGATGCCGTACAATCCATATGGCTACCAAATGCCAAACTACTACGGACAGCCTATGCCTGACCAGCTCACGCAGCTGCGGCAGAATGCCGGGTATCAGGCGCCCATGATGAGCCAACCGACAGGTCAAAGCTCCCCAGCCACGCCTCCGATCATCTGGGTGCAGGGCGAAGAGGGCGCAAAAGCCTATATGGTCGCCGCAGGCAACAGCGTGCTCTTGATGGATAGCGAGAACAGCGCCTTTTACATCAAGAGCACGGACGCAAGCGGAATGCCGCTGCCGCTCAGGGCCTTTGATTACAAGGAGCGCACCACGGCAGCTAAGATGCCCGCTCAGGCCGTCCAACAGCCCGGCGGGGAGTTTGTCACCAGGGCAGAGTTTGACGCCCTGGCAGCCCGCTGTGCAGCGCTTGAAAAGCAGGAGCCCACAAAAACCAAAACGGAGGTCAAGTGATCATGGCAAATCCTCTTTTTAATGCACTGGGCGGCGGCAAAGCATCATCCATGCCCGGCCCTATGGGCCAGTTCGGCCAGATGATGCAGCAGTTCCAGCAGTTCAAGGCTAATTTTCAGGGCGATCCAAAGCAGGAGGTGCAAAAGCTCCTGCAATCCGGGCGGATGAGCCAAGACCAGCTCAACCAGCTTCAGGCAATGGCTCAGCAGTTCCAGCAGTTTTTACACTAAGTCGTAACCGTGGCCACGGTCGAGATACACTTTTTACCAAAAATTTTGAAAGGAGTACAAAATGTCTCTTTCTTCTGACAACATCGGCTTGACTATGCCGGTGCAGCCCGCCAATACCAACAACGGCAACGGCTTTGGCTTTGGCGGCGATGGTTCGTGGTGGATCATCGTGCTCTTCCTTTTCATCTTCTGCGGCTGGGGCGGTAACTGGGGCGGCAATCGCGCCGGTGCCGGCGCCGGCGTCGTGGATGGTTACATCCTGACCAGCGACTTCGCCAACATCGAACGCAAGATCGATGGCGTAAACAACGGTATGTGTGACGGTTTCTACCAGCAGGCACAGCTCATCAACGGCGTCCAGCAGACCGTGAGTAACGGCTTCATGTCCGCCGAGATCAGCCGTGCAAATCAGCAGGCGGCATTCATGCAGCAGCTCTTTGCGATGCAGATGCAGCAGCAGAACTGCTGCTGTGAGACCCGGTCTGCTATCCAGGGCGTCAACTACAATCTGGCTACCCAGTCCTGCGAGACCCGGAACACCGTGCAGAACGCGACCCGGGACATCGTAGACAACCAGAACCAGAACGCCCGGGCTATCCTGGACGCTCTCACAGCTCAGCGCATCGAGGCAAAGGACGCCAAGATCGCGGAGCAGAGCCAGCAGCTCTTTGCGGCTCAGCTTGCAGCTTCCCAGGCGGCGCAGAACGAGACCCTCAAGGCATACATGAGCGGTCAGCTGGCCTACTACAACCCGCGTCCCGTTCCTGCCTTCCCGGTTCCTGCGCCGTACCAGTACGGTAATTGTGGCACCGGATGCGGCTGTAACGGCTGCGCATAACCAAATAACGGCAACTGACTGCAAATTGTAGTCTGTTCAGCCCCTGAGCTGATTTTGCAAACCAGAGCGCCGGGGCAAAAGTCCCGGCGCTTTTATTTATGAAAGGAGCCGATAAAATGGCTGAATTTACGAATCCCAATATCGTGACGGTATCCGCCGGGGAAAATCTTCCCTTGACAGAGACTGCCGTAAAAGGCCCGGCCTGCATCGTCCATCGTGAGGGCGCGGGTATCGTGACCCTGCGCGGCCTGACAAACCAGTGCAAAGCCCGCTTCAAGGTGAGTTTTGGCGGAAACATTGCGGTGCCTACCGGCGGCACAGCCGGGGCTATCTCTGTAGCGCTGGCAATCGCTGGCGAGCCGCTGAACAGCGCAACGGCCATTGTTACCCCGGCGGCAGCAGGGAACTACTTTAATGTGTTCGCCGCCGCCTTTATCGAGGTTCCGCGCGGCTGCTGCGTGACTGTGGCAGTCGAGAACACCAGCACGCAGGCGATCGACATTGCAAACAGCAATCTCATCGTTGAGCGCGTGGCATAATGAGAGGAGAGCGCTATGAACATGAAACACCTTAACGCACTGAAAGATATGCTGTGCGAGGAACTGGAAGAAATTACCCGAAAAGGTGAACTGAGCGCCGGTGATCTGGACACCGCGCACAAGCTGACCGACACCATCAAGAATATCGACAAGATCCAGATGCTGGAGGACGGGGACTACAGCCGTACCGGCGAATGGGAAGCCGATATGCGCGGCACTCATGGCCAGGATGGCAGCTATGGCCGTGGCAACAGCTACGCCAATCGAGGCCGTCACTATGTTCGTGGACACTACTCCCGCACGGATGGCCGTGATCGCATGATCTCTGACATTGAGGACATGATGCAGGACGCCACCGGCGCAGAGCGAGACGCTTACAAACGCGCGGCAGACATTCTGCGCAACGCATAAGGGAGGAGGGCGGCAAGTATGGACATCGACGAGATCAACACCCATATCCACAAGCTGAAATGCGGATCGACGGACTGGCAGAGCGTGGAAAAACTTGCCGCCCTCTGCACCGTGAGGAATGAGCTGGAAGAAAAGCAGGCACCGGCAGAAATGCAGACTCAAGCGCTGCCTCCCGCGTCGTACCCGGCGGCATGCTCCACAAAAGCAAATCCGCAAAGCGAGTTCGTGGAAGCGGCCAGCGCCGCGCCCTTTGGAGGCTTGATGGAAGTGCTTGATGAGCACATGAGCGCCATAAAGCTTGCATACCCGAAAGAGTATGAGTTGGTCATGCGGAAGATAACCGCATTGTAAAACGACACAAAATGTGTTATTTTTACATACAGCCAAAACTTGAAAAATTGAATTTTTAAGTTTAATAAGCTAACGTAAGGCTAACAAACTTTGAATTTTTATCGATAAATGGTAAAATAAAACTGATTTGTAATCAGTGGGTTGCAGGTTCAACTCCTGTCACCAGCTCCAAAAATAAACGCACGAACGATTAAAACGAATCGTCCGTGCGTTTTCCTTTTTGCTTGAAATGCCTTAAAATCTCTTGGATGAACGTGACAATCTAACAAACAATCTAACAAATCAATACTTCATCTTTCGCATTTCCTGCAACAGATAATCCGGGTCATTGTGGGAGACGTACTTGTTTGCTGTGGTGGAGAAATTTTTGTGACCCAAGATGGCTTGCACGGCAGTCTTTTCCAGGCCGCACTCCACCATCTTGCTGCTGGCCGTGTGGCGCAGCGTATGCGGATGCACCCCCTCTATGTGGCACTCCTGCATCAAGGCCCGAAACTTTGTAGCCACGTTGCGCTTGTCCAGCTTTGTACCGGCTTTGGACGGTATCAGCCACTCACAGCCGCTGTCAAGCATCCAAAAGGCAATGATTTTATAAATGGGGTCCAAAATAGGGATAATGCGGTTTTTGCCCGCCTCGGTCTTTTCGCCGCCCTGCATATAGTGCTCTTTCAGATGCACGTCCTCACAGCGCATGGAGAGCAGCTCATCGATACGCATACCGGTGTAGAGCAGCACCATTGCGATTTGTGCTGTCTGCCCAAGCTTCGGGTCGTCTTGTCGGCTGCTTATTTGCTCTATCTCTTGAGCGGTCAAGGTGCGCTCTGCCTTGCCTGTAGCCGCTGGGAGCTGCAAGAGCATGGCATAGTTTTTGTTTATGATGTCCTGAGCCATTGCCCACTCACAGATCTGGCTGAAAAGTGTGCGCTGCTTTTCGCAGGAGCTGCGGGAGAGGCCCTTTTCCACCATCTGGTCAATCACCTGTTGATAGTCTGCGGCTTTTAAGTCCCGGAGCTGTCGGTCATACAGCGGCGCAGCCTTTGCATAGGCCAGCTCATAACCCTTTTTCATATCAGTGCTGAGCTTGTCAAATTTGGGCTGCGCTTTCCATTGGGCATAGGCATCCGCAAAAGTACATTTCAGACGCGCTGCGGGGGTGTTCTGGGCGTTGTAAGCGTCCAGCGCTTGTACTGCTTCGCCCGGCGTCACAAACGTCCCCAGAACGTCTCGCTTGGCTGTCAGGGCCACATACGGCTTTGACCTCGTCCCGCTCAACTTATATACACTGCCGCTGCCCTTTGGGCGTCGGCGCTTTTTTCTTTGCTGCGGGGCGGCTTCGGGCTGCTTCTTGCCGCAGTATGGGCAAAAAGATGCATCATCCGGTATTTCCCGACGGCAGCAGGCGCGAATGCACTTCAAAGCTCTTCACCTCGCTTTGCAGTATAGTCGGTCTCGCCGCTCTTCGCGGCCTCTTTTCCCGCCTGGTATGCCGACTGCAGCAGACTCACCGGAGGCTGGACTTCCCACGGGATCGGGTCTGTTCCTGTAGCCACGGCGAACCCGTAGTTGTCCAGTATTTGGCCGCAGACGGATACCTTGTTTTGCAAGGGAGTATGCAGATTTGCGCACACCTCAGCAAACACCGCCGGTGGATAGCTGCCATGTCGGCCCAAAAGGATAAACAGCACCATCTCTTTTACAATTCGCGGCGCTGTGCGAAAGTATTCCGTAAGCATCTCATCCAGCTCTTCGTTTGATTTGCGCTGTATGGGCTCTTTGTAAAGCTCTGGGTGCAGCATTTCTTGCATAGCGGGGAGCGGAGAAGCCCCGCAAGCCTCGAACCAGTCCATTATCTTGTCAGCTGGTGGGCTGGACGCCCCACACTCCCAGCTCTGGACCGTAGCCTTTCCCTTGTTGATACGTCGGGCCATGTCGACTTGGCTCAAGCCTGCCGCGACTCTGGCCCGCGCCAGTGCGACACCAAGCTTTTCCGCAGTAAAGTAGCTCATCAATTATAACCTCACAAATTTCCATGCCATAAAAACAAAAAGTGACATGGAGAAAACCCATGCCACTCGACAGAGCAGAAGTCCTTCAAGTTTTCCCATAAAATGGTAAAATCTAAAACAAGTTGGACAAATTGAACAAAAACAGAGGTGAAATAAAATGGATTTCGAGCAAAGAAACGGCAAAGAAAACGAAATGACCATCATCGACGGAATGCCCGCCAGCATCCTGACCGGCACCGACCACACCCCTGCACCCTGGGAGGAATGAGTTATGAAAAATCTGTCACACTTTCGCACCCATGCCCGTGCCCTGCTGGCCTGCTATTTGGATATGACCCCGGAGCAGCAGCGCCTTGCTCGTGCTTACATTCAAGATAAGGCCCTGCCGGAGGTGCAAGCCCTGCTTAACGCAGCCGGTACGCCCGGCGGGGAGCTTGCCGTTGAACTGTTGCAAAAATTGCAACAACCTTGCAACCGCGGATAGCAACGTACATATTTTGCACGTTGTTCGCGCAAAACGCGCGTATTTAGCAAAAAGTCAGCGTAAATTTCAGCGATTCAGCGCAAATGCTAAATTTTTCGCGCATTTTCGCGCGATTAAACGCGCTTGACGCGATACAATCAACAGTTGTATAATGCGGTTGTGAACGCGTTCACGCATTTGCACGGTACATAACCTCAAGACCCTGATCTGGATGATAGGTCCAAGAGACTGTCACGTCGTCAAAAGACTCTTTCTGTCTGCCATCCAAAGCGCGAGTCTGGCACATCTCTTGATAAAGCCAGTCCGGAAGACCAAGCGCGGTATTTGTTAATTGTATATGCTCTAACCCGAGGTCGTTGAAGAAAATAGAGCCGCCGTTGGTATTGAGCGGGTTCGAGTCAAGCGTCAAATAAGAGCCATCATCCGAAGCCGAAGCGGTCACATCGTCGTAAAGCTCGCCAAAAAGTTTAAAATTCGGCGCCGTGCCAGCATGATAAAGCAACGGAGCAACATAATTATCTAAACGGTATAGATTGTTTCCTTTTTCGCCGCTCTGAACTTCCCAATATGCTTCGATAACGGGAGAGCCATCATCGGCCATTCGACGATACATTCCTTTAAGAGCAAGGTCTTTATCTTCGAAAGCTGCTCTAAAGTAATCATACAAATCTTCTTTGACAGCCGCATATTTGCGCTCGCCATTATTTACAACAGAAAAGCATTTGTAGTTTACTTTCCCATTGTCAGAAGTATAAGTAAAGAAATAGCCAAAATCGGTATGTCCGGAAAATTCAACGGCCTGCCCATTTTTGTACTTTACATCATCCGCAAAAGCAGTCATGGCAAAAGGGATGGACAAAGCAGCAGTCAAACCAAGCGCAAGAAATGTTCTTCTTTTCATGATTTATACCTCACTTTTCATTTCTTCTCTAGCTTTTTCAAGCTTTTCGAACTCGTCTTGAATGATTGATTTCAAATCATCGTTAAAATTTTGCGTAATCAAGTCAAGAGAGCTTTTCCAACGCTGGTTAGAGTTCATGCGGCCTCGATCTGTTTTTAGAGAACAGATTTTGTCCATCTGGGCGCTGGATGAATTCTCTAAAACGATTTCAAAAAGCTCCCTTGCGTGAATTTCCACATTCCACAAGAGCAGTGAAGGGCTGTAGCTGAATTTGACACCATTTATTTCAGCTGCCGCAAGCTGCTTTAAATCTCGCTTGATGAAATCTATCTTGTCAAAAAATATGGATATGTCTTTTGCACGCTCAAGAATCAAAAAATTATCCAGCACTCTCCGCATAAGAGTTTGCAGATAACCAACAGGAAGCAAATCCACTCTTGAGATGTCGATATTAAGGGCATCCGCCACGCGGTCAAGACTGTTTCTAAAACCGACTTCATCCCATTTCAAATACGGCTTGTTTGGAAAGTTTGGATAGCGTTCTTCTATTCGTTTGCGAATAGCCGCTTTTTCTTCTTCGGTTAAATCCTCACTGCTGTAAACAGGGCCGTATTTACGTGAAAAAGATAAGTCTAAATCGGAGCTTTGTTCTTTGTCAGCGGCCGGATCGCCAACCGGCACGCTGGTGGATGTTTTCTCAGCAGGCTTCTTTTTGAAAATCAAATCCCAAAAGCCCATACCGCAACACCTCACACATATTAAATTTACATTACATAGGAGGCATCAGAATGAACACCACAGACCGACAAGGCTACATTGACGCAATCACCAAACTGCTAGAGAAGGCAGATCCGCGCAAGCTGCGCCTGATCTGGGTGTATGCCAGCAGGCTGATAAAATAAATCAAGGTAGCAAAAGAAGGGGAACCCTTACGGGTTTCCCTCTTTTTTTTGCAGCTTTCTCGCCATCCGCTCAAGAAATTTCCAGTCTTCGGGCTCCAGTTCGGCCAGAACTTCCACAAACTGCCGTTTGAAGCTGTCTTCTTCATTCGCCGTAATGTCAGCGAGGAAAGCAGCCAGCTTCTCCGACTGGGTGATCTGGTTGAACATCTCTCCTTCACCGGTCCGCAACCACGTCTCGTTGACGTTGAACTCGCGGCAGATGTCGGAGATCGTTCGGTCGCTGGGGGCCTTCCGGCCTGAACAAAGCTCAGAAACGAAGGGCTGAGAAACACCAAGACGGTTGGCAAAGTCAACCTTCTTGATATTAAGCGCTGCAATGATTTGCTCGATTCGAGTGTTCATTGGCGACGCCTCCTTGCACCTTTATTATACAGCAAGCACAAAGCCGTGTCAATAGAAAAAATTAGCTGAGCGAAGAAAAAAGTGTTGACATGATAGCTTGGCTATGATATAATATAGCCAAGCTAAGAAGCACAAGCAAACAGGAGGGCAAAAACATGAATGCACTTTCTATTAACATCCCGGCAAACTTCGCCGCAGACTGCAATAACACCCTCAAGCGGTACAACGCCGCCCAGACCGACGCCGAGCGCCGTGCGGTGCTTGACCGCCAGACGGTACAGGGCCTGTGTTGGGCGCTCAAGTTCGTCTGCCAGCTTCAGACCGCTTACATGAGTGAGAAGGAGCTGAAGCACGCGATCCGCCTCACCCACTTCCGCGGCACTGTGTGCCCGGCATTTCAGGCTTGAGAGGAGGGCACAAGGATGCGTGTACAGATCAAGTATATGGGCGAGGACGGCAAGATCCGTTTTTGCTGTTCCGAGAGCTGGGAAGCGACCGAAGAAGGATGCTTTGTTGAAGCAATAAGAAATTTTCGGCGCTCTTACGCTGGCAAGAATAACATCCTTGAGCTCAAGGATGTGACTGCTGGTGCAGATCGCAACTGGAACGAGGACTGAGGAGGTTTGAACGATGAAAAAGATTGCAAACAGGTCCATTCCACTGTTTCAGCTGGAAGAGAGCCGTTTGGAGAACGAGTACCGCAGCGAGGGTTTCACGTATATGATCGTCAACGGCTACGAAGTCCGCTGGCCGAGGTGGGAAAACTTCATGGCTGCGCTCGAAGATCACACGGCGGAGTTCTTTCTCCCCGGCGGTACATGGGAGACACTGAGCGATGAAAAGCCTGATTACTAAGAGACCCATCCGATGATGACCCTGTGGCAAGGGTCGAAACCACCCGGCAGCCAGCCGGGTAAGGTCGTGGGTGCCAACCACAGAAGGAGTTGATTTTATGGCAAAGGCAAAGAAGAACCGCACCGATCTGGCTGCAGAGCGGTACAACATCCCGGCAGATGGAGCACACGCAGCGGATACGCTTATCAACGTGCTGTTCGACGGCTTAGAGCCGCAGGACAAGCTGTCCCTGCTCTGGATGGGCATGGGCATGGCAGCGGTGCGCAAGAACGACCGCCAGCGCAACCAGGACGGGGCGGCTTGATGGGAGGGAAGGACATGGACAATCTGAAATCACTGATTCCAGTTAGCTACGATAACCCGGAGCGCCCCACGGTGAGCGGCCGGGAGCTGCACGAGTTTTTGCAGGTCGGCACGAAGTACGCCGACTGGTTCAAGCGGATGTGCGAAGGCGGGCTTTTTACCGAGCACGTTGACTTTGAATCTTGCTTCTCAAATTTGAGAAGCGAAAAACAGCACGGTGGTCAAAACAAGGTTGATCACCAACTTACCATCCCAATGGCCAAAGAGCTCTGCATGATCCAGCGAAACGAACGAGGAAAGCAGGCCCGGCAGTATTTCTTGGCCGTGGAGGCGCAGTGGAACAGCCCGGAAGCGGTCATGCGCCGGGCGGTGCTTATCGCCCAGAAGCAGAACGACCAGCTCAAGGCCGTAAACAAACAGCTTTTGGCTGAGAACAGCGAAATGGAACCGTGGGCAAAATTTGGAAAGGCCTATCATTCTTCCCCGGAAAACTCCATGCTTTTGCGTGAATTCGCGGCGAACGTGCTGAAACCGAATGGCATTCCGCTGGGAGAAAAAGACCTGTTCAAGTATTTTGAAGACCACGGATACCTTGTGAAGAACAAAAAGGCGCACGACTACCACCGTCCCACAGAAAAAGCTGGCAAAAAGATGTTTACTGCAAAGCCGCATTTCCATACGGCATCGGATGGGGTATCGCTAAAAACGACTTGGACGCCGTATCTTACGCCGGAAGGTCAAAAACACTGGTTGGAGCGGTTTAGTAAAGAATACGGCCAGACCAGCCTGTTTGAAAGGGGTGCGTAACATGAAATTTACGATGCGAGATAAAATTTGCAAGCTCATCGGCAAGTACAACGAGTTGGAGCAGCAGGCTATGGTTAATGTCGCTGGAGGTGCATTTCGCACTATGCTCGGCAAGACGCCTACCAAAGAAGAGGAAAACGCTTCGGAGAAGGCCAGCATTTACCACTGGATGCAGGAGGATTTGAAGCAGCTACTGGAAGAGGACGAAGCCCCGGCAGACCCTTGCAAGACCGCCCCGGCGGGCAAGCGGTGCTCGGAATCAGCGGCACAGGCAGCTGAGAGAGTCGCAAAGGAGGCGCAGAACAATGGGTGAAGTACTGGCGATCATCATCGTGTTTGCCGTCCTTCTGGTCATCTCGTGGGGCGTTACCTGCGCCGCCGTGTGGGCCATCTGCGCATTGATGCACTGGACGTTTACCTGGGCTGTCGGAACGGCGGCGTGGATCGCGTTCTGGCTCATCGGCAGCTTTGGCAGCTCTAAGAAGTGAGGCGCTGGCCATGCCTGCACAGAAGAAACATACCAATAAGGAAGGTTATAAGCATGAGTGAGAAAATCATCGCATATAAGGCCATGGACAAAAAAATGCAGTGCCGTGGCAAGCAGTATGAGGTTGGCAAGACCTACCATGAGGACAGGGCCGACTGCTGCAACGCTGGTATGCACGCCTGCGAGAACCCGCTGGATGTGCTGCACTACTATCCGTTGAAGGATGGCCCGCGCTTTTTTGAGGTCGAGTGCGGCGGGAGCGTGGATAAAAGCGTAGAGGACAGTAAGTTGGCCTGCACTGAGCTGACGGTAAAAGGTGAAGTGAATTTTGCAGGGCTTGTAAAAGCTACGGTGAATGCCGTTTTTAATCGGGTGAAGGGCAAAGAACCTTTTTCCAGCGGCAATTCCAGCACGGCGGGGTCCAGCGGCTATTACAGCACGGCGGGGTCCAGCGGCAATTCCAGCACGGCGGGGTCCAGCGGCAATTCCAGCACGGCGGCAGCCACTGGGGATTATTGCAGAGCAAAAGCAGATGGAAAAGACAATATCGCCGTCGCAAACGGCGCGCACAGTAAGGCACGGGGCATTCTGGGCTGCTATCTGGTGCTGACTGAGTACGACGATGACGGCAATATGCTGTGGGCAAAGATGGCAAAAGTAGACGGCGCCCACATCAAAGAAAACGTCTGGTACACACTCAAAAATGGTGAGTTCACGGAAGCAGAGCCGTAAAAAGCACTGCAAAACCAATTTGAAAGAAAGGAGCATGCCATGCAAAAGCCGAGCCTTACGATAGGCGAATGCGTCCAGATCCTTCGGGACAACAACATCTCAAAGACCGAAAAGGTCCTGGGAGCTCAAATTCAGGCGGGAGTTTTCCCGGAATGGTCAAAGCCATCCGTAGGAACAAAAGAGCCTTGCCCTGACATCTCCCGCGCCAGGTTTATGGCGTGGGTGAAGGACTTTTACGAGCTCAAAAAGGTTTATACAAAGGAGGAACCAAGAGAATGAGACTCAAATCGTTCGCCGCCACCGGAACGGTAGGTCTGCTGGCCATTATCGGCGCGGTGCAGGCGGTGCGCTGGGCCTGCTCCTGGCTGGCCGTTGCGCTGACCTACTGGGGTGGCTGGGACATCGCCGAGGCTGCACATGTCGCGCCTTGGATTATTGTTGCATCCACTTCCGGGCTGGCGATGTCGTTTTATGGGATGTATGAGGACAACAAACGGTATAAGCGCAGCGGTTACAGCAAAATCGTCCGCAACCATGCCCGGAACCCGGAGTATCCGCAGGATGAGGAGAAGGGCGCATGAAGCTGGAAGAGTTGATTCGGCAGCAGGCCGAAGAGTACCTGAAAACAGCCACACGGCTTGCAACGGAGTCTGCGCTCACGGGAGACATCTGGCTGCGGGTCATCTGCCGGGAAAAATCAGAGGTCTATAGCGCGGCAGCAGATGGGCTGCTCACAGCCCTCCACGATGCGGAGGATGTCGCACATGGCTGATTACATCCACTATATCACATGGTACACCGTGTACAGCGCCAAGACCGGTGAGGTAGTGGCAGCGGGAGCGTCCGCCATGTGCGCTGCGAAGCTTGGATACAAGACCGCCAACAGCTTTGCATCGTCCGTTGGACACAGGCGCCATGGAAAAAAGCGCCCGTACAAGTACATTTTTGAGCAGGAACGCATTGATCGTGCGGAGGTTGACTGTCTCCCTCCGCTTCGCCGTTACTGCAAAAAGAAAGGCCAGTATGCGAAAAGGAAGCAGGAATATGAACGGTAGATATATGCGAGCCGCAGAGATTCGCTGGCATAATCGTCAGCCGGAGCGGCTGCGGCACATCCATCGGGATGAAACTCAAAAACAGCAGGCTTCATTCTGCTGCCATGCTTACCATAAAGGGGATCCTGGCAGATGCGATAAACTGGTTTTTGCCGGTTTTGACCCCGTGTTATCAAGTGTGCAGGCTCAGCATTGGGCGGACGAAAACTGGCCGCTTTATGACCATGTCGACGTCTTGGATTCTTCGGGCCGCAAGATTTACGGGAGGTGATACACATGAGTCAGACGTTAGCCCGCAGAGCCCGCATCAAAGACCTTTCCAACAAGGCCGAGGGCATTTTCCAGTACGTCGGGAACGACAATGTGCTGTTCCGGCTCATCAGTACCGGCAACAAGCTCACCAGCGACGTCAACTATGCTGTGGCTCTGTTCACCGGCTTTGCTCGGAGTCATCAGCTGAGTGATTTTGAGACACGCCGCACCATCGATTCAATTTATCGCCGGGTCGGTGAGCTCATGTGCCTTATCGACATCATTCATGCCGCTGCTGGCGAGGAAATCATGCCTGAACCGTATGAATCCATAGATTTTTGTTACATGACCGAGTACCGCACCATGCTACGGGAGGCCGTCATTCGTGGGATGCCGGACAACTACAAAGGCCCAGCGCAGAACCCCTGCACCTGTCACCCCTGCCCGTCAGAGCTACGCCGAGAAGGTGCAGGGCCTGACCATTGACGAGCGCAACTGGATGCTTGCAAAGTCCAAAGCCGCCGCGATGGCACAGCTGCCCGAAGGTTTTCTACCTCAGACCTACACTGGCAATCCCGGCGCGTGTGCCATCGCCTGCGAGATGGCCCTGCGCATGGGCGTCTCGCACCTTTTCGTCATGCAGAACCTTTACGTCGTCCATGGTATGCCCACATGGAGCGGCAAGAGCTGCAAGGCCCTCATCGACAACAGCGGCCAGTTTGCAGGCCGCACCCGCTACCGCATGGAGGGCGAAGAAGGCACCGACAACTGGGGCTGCCGCCTGATCGGCGTGGACAAGCTCACCGGCGAAAAGGTCGAAGGTCCGAAAGTCACGGTCAAGATGGCAAAGGATGCCGGGTGGTGGAACAAGAATGGCAGCTACTGGCCCAAAATGACCGAAATGATGCTCAAGTACCGCGCCGCCGCTTACTTTGCCCGCGCCGAGTGTCCGGAGGTCCTGATGGGCGCCAACATCGACTACGAGGTAGGCGCTGGCGACGCCGAGGAAGAGGGAGCGGCCCATGCTTAATGTTGTTGCATTGATGGGCCGTCTGGTCTACGACCCGGAGCTCAAGACCACCCAGAACGGCACCAACGTGTGCAGCTTCCGCATTGCAGTTGACCGCAGCTTTACCCGGCAGGGCGAAGAGCGCAAGGCCGATTTTATCGACGTCACCGCGTGGCGGCAGACCGCCGAGTTCGTCTGTAAGTATTTCCAGAAGGGCAGCATGATCGCAGTCGAAGGCAGCTTGCAGACCCGTCAGTACCAGGACAAGAACGGCAACAACCGCACGGCTACCGAGGTTCTTGCGTCGCAGGTGAGCTTTTGCGGCGGAAAGGCCGCAGAGAAGCCCGCTGTGCGCGATTTCGACCAGCAGACGAAAAATCGTCTGCGCGAAGCAAACACCGCTCACAGCGCCCCGCAGAAGTCTCAGAACGTACCGGAGTATTCGCAGGGCAGCGCAGACGATTTTTCGGTCATCGACGACAGCGAAGACCTCCCGTTCTAAGCCGAGAGCTGTGCTATCTGGCTATACGGGCGTGTAAAGGAGGTGATTGAGTGGCGCAGGACGATAAAAAGTCATTTGTGGCGTATCTGAGCTGGTTCGACGCGCTGGAAGAATACTCCGACGCAGAGGTTGGGCAGTTGATGAGAGCTCTTGCACGGTATGCCAAAACCGGAGAAGAGCCCGAATTTTCAGACCGTGGGATGCGGGGCAACTGGAAATTTATGTGCAGCGACGTAAAACGGGCGTCTGAAAAATGGGATGAAACCCGCAAGAAACGCAGCAACGCCGGAAAACGCGGTATGGCAAAGCGCTGGGGAAAGCCTGACGACATAACAAAAATAACAAACGATAACAATGTTAATGACGACATAACAAAAATAACTGTAGATGTAGATGTAGATGGGGATGTAGATGGGGATGTAGATGTTGTAAAGCGCGATAACACTGCCGCCGTTGATATGGAGTTATCAAAAATCGTTCAGCATTACCAGCGGGCTATCGGTGATTTCCCGCGTTCGGCACTGGAAAAACTGCAAAAATGGCGGCAGGAGTACAGCACGGAGATGATTTTGCTGGCGATCGACAAGGCCGCAGAAGCTGGCAAGCGGTCGTGGAACTACATCAACGGCATCCTGTCTGGCTGGCAGCGGGACGGGATACGCACCCCGGGGGACGTGGCAGCGAATGAGCAGCGCCGACAAGAGCAGCCTCGCGGGAAGCAAGCCACAGAAAGCACCGCAGAAGCATATGCAAATATTTTCAAGGGGGTGAAACCGTGACAGTGGAGATGATGACAAAGCTCCTTGCGGACGCTGAGGCTTATTTTGGACGGCCTCAGACCGCAGAGAACCGCGCAAGTATCGCGGAGATCTGGGCGAACTCATCGCTCAAGGATGTGCCGGATGAGATGGCCTATAAGACATTCCACGAGGTGATTTCGGAGTGCAGCTGGCAGAGCCAGCTTCTCCCGGCGTGGAAAAAGGCCGTCGAAAAGGCCCAGGGTGAGCAGATGCTGGCGAAGCACTGCCTTGCTGCCCGCACCCGGATGCTCAGGTCCAGGGCAGAAAGAAAGCTTCTCGGGCAGGAAAACCAGAACGGAGGACAAAATGCCTAGATACAAAGTCATCGTAGAGTGCAGCGGCCCGCACGGGAACGCGGCGCTTACATACCGCATCAACGCCGCGAATCAGTTTGCGGCAGAGTTCCGGGCCTGCCAGCTGGCGGGCGACCATTACCCCGAATATCGGGACATCAAGCCGGTGAGGACGGAGGTGCTGGAAAATGACGATGACGCCGTGTAAAGACTGCCCCACTCGTCACCCGGTGTGCCACGACACATGCCTCAAGTACGCCGAGTTCAAGCGCCAGCGCGGCGCAGAAGCCGCTTACACCCGAGAGATGCTGGACACAGGCAAGGTCTACCACTACGACCACGAGGACCGACACCGGGAGCGGGGCCGCAAGAAGTACATGGGAGCGAACGGAGGAGCGGACAGGTGAAAGCTGTGCTTTTGAGCATTCGGCCAAACTGGTGCAAGCTGATTTGGAGCGGGATGAAAACCGTGGAGGTACGCAAGACCCGCCCGAAACTGGAAACGCCGTTCAGGGTATACATCTACTGCACCGGCGCCGAAAGCTGGTGGATGAAGTTGCCTAAGGCCGGTCTGCGGCAGATGGATGAGCGCTTCATCGGCACTTTTGTCTGCGATGAAATCTACAGAATCGACAGGGACTGCGTTGGGTTCAATTTCACGGCCTCGAGTCTGGATTTGCCGGTTTACACCCTGCCGGAAAACAACGACGAAGAACATAATGCCAAGCGAGAAGAGCTTACCACTTGTCTGACCGATGCAGAACTTTCCAAATATCTCGGTATTCACCCGGGATACGGCTGGCACATTTCCAACTTAAAAATTTGGAATGAACCCGTAAGACTCAAAGATTTTTGGGGCATGAAGCTTTGCAAGCACGGCGGCGACTGTTGCACTTGCTTGCAATGGGACAACATAAAGGAAAAGTGCTGCGCGTCCATATACATTTCACGCCCTCCGCAAAGCTGGTGCTATGTGGAGGACGGCAGATGAAACTGACCCTCTACGGTGACCCGCGCACCAAAAAGAACTCTGCCCGCATCCTCAAAAGCTGCTCAGGCGGGCGCTTTGTGGCCCCTAGCAAGGCTTATGTGGATTATGAGACGGACTGCCTGCGGCAAATCAAAAGGCCGCGCAGCCCTATCTCTGCCCGCGTAAACGTGAGGTGCGTGTACTACATGAAGACCGCCCGTCGGGTCGATCTGGCAAACCTCATCGAGGCGACTACAGACATTCTGGTGAAAGCCCGCGTGCTGGAGGACGACAACAGCAAGATCGTCGCCGCCCACGATGGCAGCCGGGTGGACTACGACAAGCAAAACCCCAGAGTGGAGATCTGGATCGAGGAAATGGAGGGATGATATGGACTTGCCAAACAAAAAGTACTCCGTCATATACGCAGATCCACCGTGGAACTATCTGCAAAAAGGAGCGGCTGGTAAAAAACAAGGGTACGCAGCCCAGCATTACAAAACTATGACCACCGATGATATTTGCGCTCTGCCTGTCCAACAGCTTGCGGGGGGTGGATGCCTATTATTCATGTGGGCAACATTTCCCACACTCCCGGATGCACTTCTAGTTATGGATGCTTGGGGGTTCACTTACAAAACCGCTGCTTTTGTTTGGGTGAAAAAATACAAATGTGGAAAAAACTTCGTTGGGATGGGTGCGTACACACGCGCAAACGCAGAAATTTGTCTGTTGGGTGTGTCGCATGACTTTTGCGCAAAAAATCAGATAAAAAGCCACTCCGTGCGGCAGATTATTGAGGAACCTATCCAAGCGCACAGCGTAAAACCAGAAGAAACACGGCGGCGCATTGTTGATTTGCTGGGGGATGTGCCGCGCATTGAACTTTTTGCCCGTCAACGTGTGCCTGGTTGGGATGCGTGGGGCGACGAAATCGAAGAAAAGGAGGACGAAAATGGCCCAAACGTGGACGCTTGAAACTGACACACCAAAGCCTGACAGCGGCGTGGATTACCGCACCGTCAAGGCGTGGTTTCAGCAGTGCCGCGACCTTGCGGCAGCTATCGAAGTCCAAAAGCAAAAAATACAGCGTATCAGGGACGTGGCCGAAAAATGCACCCAGAGCCTGAGCGGGATGCCTGCGGGTGGTGGCAATGGGGACAAGGTGGGCTTCGCTGTAGAGCAGCTGGACACCGAACGCCGACAGCTTCAGAGGATGGAGACGGACTTGTGCAATCTGCGTGTCGAGGCCACCCGGCGGGCATACTGCCTGATAGCCGAGCCGGAATGCGCCGAAGCGATTTGCGAGCACTATGTCATGGGCAGGTCTCACAAAGAAATCGCAAAAGAAGTCGGCGTGTGCGGGGCAGATGTGGTCTACCGGCGAATCAAACGCGGATGTATGGCTCTGGCCGAGATATGGGACGAGTTTTCTGACGTGCAAAGTGTACAACATGCACAAGAAAACACAGCGTGATTTTGGAAGGGGTCAGCTCTTTTCAAGTCTGCAAGCTTGGATGTAAAATTCTAATAAGCGGTTCAGCGCTAAGCGGTAGCCGCTTGCCACGCAGCCTCCAGAACGGTCCCTTCCTTGTAACAGGTTTTCATGCTTTCCTGTTCTCCTTCACCGTTTTGCGGGCTGCTTCTATGCGATACACTGACACAAAGGCAGCTTGTCGCTCACGAGAGACAGGAGGCGGTTCGATTCCGCCGTATCGCACCGTATGGCGCATGGACTCATCCCCCACAAAGCTGCACGCTTAACCTCCCGTGCTACGAGAGAAAGCTTTGAATCCCTGAGGGTGTGGGTAGACTTCCCGACGGGATGTGCGTCAAACAACAGCCCTGGTTCTCCGCCAGGGCTGTTTTATATGGCCGCCTGAGCGCAGTTTGGAGCGCGTGTCAGCTGAGATATTGCTGGCTGGTTCGAGTCCAAGGGCGGTGTTTTATACTCCGGTAGCTCAAGTGGTAGAGCAGCGGTCTCCAAAACCGCATGTTGTAGGTTCGAGTCCTGCCGGGAGTGCTTGCATGATCTGACGAGAGCGGGGAGTGCAATAGCGGGGCATCCAGCCGCGAAAGTTCTGGACGCAGAGGCTTTGCACCCGACAAGCAAAGCCTCTTATTATATGCCGTCATAGCTCAATAGGCAGAGCGCCGCCCATTTAAGGCGGGACAACATTGGTGATACCACGGGAACATCACTGCACAGCCAACCACTGCGCACATCCATTCCGTGGGTGCCGGTTCGAATCCGGCTGGCGGCTAGCGTGATTTTAGAGTGTCCACTGTGGACACTTTTGGAGAGGAGGCATACAAATGTTTGAGCGCTTGAAAGAACTGATTTGCGACATGGCAAAGTTTTTGACGCGTCTCGGCGCTGGCCTTATCCTCTCGGCCTTACCGATCAGCAACAAAGAAAGCCACTTTGTGCGCTATGCGCGGCGTTTCGGCTTCCGTGCAGACCACACAAAACGCGAGCCTCGGGCAGAGATCGGAGGCCGTGGCTGTATCCAAGGAGCACGGCCTGCTATCCGTGCGGATTAA
>ERZ773235.1878-NODE-1878-length-19769-cov-3.724967_pt1 | contig 19769 bp, 19 predicted proteins | sample MGYA00580522_ERZ773235 | MGnify/ENA primary metagenome ERZ773235 (study PRJEB29015, sample SAMEA2737797) | human gut metagenome | biome: human gut; feature: human-associated habitat; material: faeces | place: China | collected 2012 ...
GGTCCCGCCATGACAGCGCCCGATTCCCGCTCAATGGTGGCAACTACAATAATCAAGCCGTCCTCTGCCAAATGTTTACGGTCTTTCAATACGATAGAGCCTACATCACCCACACCGTATCCGTCTACCAACACTTTACCGGCTGTAACGGTTCCTACTTTTTTCATAGATACTCCGTCAAGCTCAATGACCTGACCAATCTCCCCGATGTAGATATTGCTTTCGGGAATACCGACTGTTTTGGCAATACCGGCATGCTTTTTCAGGTGTTTAAACTCACCGTGTACCGGCATGAAGAACTTCGGTTTTGTTAAAGTCAGCATTAACCGCAACTCATCCTGACAAGCGTGTCCGGATACATGCACCTCGTACATCGTCTCATAAATGACCTCAGCCCCGAACTTCATCAGCTCATTGACCACACGGTTGACATGCTTTTCATTTCCCGGTATCGGATTTGCCGAAATGATGATAAAATCTTCAGCAGTGACAGATACCATACGGTGATCGCCCGATGCCATGCGGGACAGCGCCGCCATCGGCTCACCCTGACTGCCTGTTGTAATAACAATAATCTGATCCGACGGATATCTCCCGATCGCATCAATATCAATAAGCACTCCATCCGGGATATTCAAATACCCTAGCTCCAGCGCCTTGGTCACAACGTTGACCATACTCCTGCCGGATACTGCGATTTTACGATTATACCGCACCGCGTTATCTACAATCTGCTGCACCCGATGAATATTGGAAGCAAATGTTGCAATAATGATGCGGCGATTGCCCGCAGTTTTAAAGAGCGCATCAAAAGAATTTCCGACCTTGCTCTCACTCATCGAGGAGCCGGGACGTTCTGCGTTTGTCGAGTCGGACAGGAGACAAAGCACACCACGATTTCCCAGTTCGGCAAACCGTCCTAAATCAATGACTTCGCTTTCAATAGGAGTATAATCTATCTTAAAATCTCCTGTCTGTATAATAACACCTGCCGGTGTATGAATTGCCAATGCCACTGCGTCCGGGATAGAATGGTTCACCCTGATAAACTCCACTGCCATACAGCCGAGCTTTATGGTCTGTCTGGGAGCTACCACATTTAAGCTGACCTTACCAAGCAAATTGTGTTCTTTCAGTTTTCCTTCCACTAAGCCCAAAGTCAGCTTAGTACCATATACCGGGCAGTTAATTTTTTTCAGCAGATAAGCAAGTCCGCCGATGTGGTCTTCGTGCCCGTGTGTCAGCACAATACCCCGAATTTTACTTACATTCTGCTCCACAAACGTAAAGTCGGGAATAACCAGATCCACTCCCAGCATATCGGGATCCGGGAAACTGAGTCCGCAGTCCACAATAAACATATCCTGACCGCACTCATACAACGTCATGTTCTTTCCGATCTCACTCAATCCGCCCAACGGAATAATCCGAATCGGTGTTTTTTTCACTGCTCTTCGAGCCGGCGGCTGCCGCATATCACTGACGTTACTGGAATTTTCAGTCATTGTTGTTTTTGCCGCAGCTGCTGCTTTTGCTGCGGTTTTCGGCATTTTGGTGCCGCTCCTTCCGGAATTACTTCCGGTTCTCTTCGGCTTTTCGGCAGTCTTTTCTTTTTTCACTTGAGTGCTTTGCGGTTTTTTTGCACTCTTCTCCTGTTTCAGGGCAGCCGTTTTGCTTTGCTGAGGTTTTGTGCTTTTTCCCTGTGCAGGCGTTCTTTTTTTATTCATCGCCGGATTTTTGGGAGCTGCTCCGGCGGTCTTATTTTCTTGTTGGTTTTCTTGTGTTTCTTTTTCGTTTGCCATGTAATGACCTCTCTTATCTTATTTTGATTTCAAAACGAAATCTGAAAAAGGTATTCCGCGAAAGCTAAAACACGGTACTGCTGCGGATTATGATTTTCCTGATTTATACAATGAGAATATTCCGTTTTGATATGTAATTTTCGTATTTGAATCATTTTTAAAACAGTCTGCAAAAATTGCATAACTAAAAATAACAGGGAAAGCTCAACCGCACAAGCTCCCCTTTTTTCCCGACCATAATCGGGAAACTATCCTTTAAAAACACCGCCGATTTGTAACATATGTAACCACACAAGCTCTTACATATAAACATGATTGGGACAGCGGTAATCTGCGCCGCTGCTATTTTTAAGTTTTTACCAACCGGCAATTCTTATCCGCATTGCTGCGAAAAATCCGAACAAATACTTAGTTTTATTGTACCTTTTATTTCCCATAATGTCAAGGAAGGATTCTGTAACATTTACGAGATAAAAAATGAACATTTTGTGAGCGCCTCTTTAATAGCATATGCAGCGGCAAAATGCCGCCGCATATGCTCCAAGCATCTATTGCATTTCCTTGCCGTTCTTTTCTTCACTGTCTTTTATTTTATGCTCGTAGAAGTCACACAGTTCGCTTGCCGTCTCGCTGCGCACACTTTCTGCATAAAGCATGATTCCTTTTCCCGATTTTACCGGTCGGATCAGAACTCTGCCCCTTTCATCAGAGATAGAAATTCCTTCTCCGATCCCCGTGGTTTCGGAGTGAAATTGCCTCATAATTGCCGCGGAATTGCCGCGAATCCCGATCAATCGGCTGGCTGTCTCAAACTCAGGGAGCAGGCGGCAGCTCTCCGCCAGCGTCATCCTTCGCTTTTTCAGGAAAAATAACAGCTTAACCGCCATTACCAATCCGTCTCGCAAAAACACACTGTCAGCCGCCATTTTTCTGGCATCTTCATCACTGCTGTCACAAGGAGAAGAATAATAGCGGTATACCTTTCTCCCGTATTGTTCTGCCAGATGTTCAATGGCTGCCGGTGCTTCATACGGGATAACAACATCTTTTCCATTCAGAAATTCGGACAGACAAATCAAACTAAGCACCTTTTCCGGAAACAGATATCCTGTTTCCGGAGTATATGCCGACACCTGCTTTCCGTCCGGTGAAATCATCAGCGAAATACCGGAACGGGTGCCGCACCCCAGTTTTTTAAGCGTGTCGTTGAGCAACTCACAGACACGGCTGTTAGAGGATTTTACCTGCGCTGACATATCCTGCAAATCTCCGCCGATTTCTTTGAGAAGGCTAAATTGATACAGCTTTTTCAACCCAGCCATATTAATCATTATTCCAAAATCGTTCCATCCCGATTTTTTGTATTCACACCGGTTAATTGCACTCTCCAGTTTTCGTTCCAGATTGCGCATCATGGGGATTCCGCATTTTTCTGTCATCATTACATTGGTGATAATGTTGCTTTCGATATAGATGCCGAAATCTGCCCGGCTTTTGTGCAGGCAAAAATCGTATTCGGTTTCTATTTCCTCCCCGAAATCAAATACATTAGAGCCGGAAGAAACGATTCCTGCTGCCAAAGCCTGCTTAAGCGCAACCCCCGATTTTGTATGGTTGCAGGCGATTCCCACTGTGCTCCCGATCTTTAAACTGCCGATCGACGCCCCGATCCGAGTCATTAATTCGGGAGTGATCGCAATATTGGTTTCACCGCTGATGCCGTCGTCATCAATAATAATATTTCTTGCAAATCCGTATTTGATGTCCTCCCGAACCGTTATGCCGGACGCAGTTGTTTTTTGGTTCCAAAGCTTTATTCCGCCTTGCAAACAGCTTTCCTCGCCCAGTATGGCTCCTTCGCCCATAACCGCATGTTCGAAAGCGGCGCTTTTCAATTTCATCGCTCCGTTTTTGCAGACAACCGCTTCGTTGCAGGTGACCATATCGCTGATATAACTGTAATCATGGAGGATACCTCCTCGAATTTTACAATTTCTCCCGATGGTTACATTGTTGCCGATCACCGTACCGCTGTCAATCAGGGTGTTTTCTCCGATAACGACATTTTTCCCGATAAATACCGGAGGAACAATGTGGCAGCGCAACTGAGAAAGATCAGTGTTGCTGTAAATACCGCCTAAATTCTCCGCCGGCATCCGACATTGCACCCTGCCTGCAAGCATATCCTTTTGGCACTGCTGATAACTGATGATGTCCCCGATATCGCACCAATAACCCGCATCCTCATAGGCAAAAATCGGCATCCCCTGCCTTAGCATTTGAGGAAACACATCAGAAGCAAAATCCACGCTTTTGTCAGAAGCAATCATTTCCAAAACAGAGGGAGATAAAATGTAAATGCCGGTGTTGGCAAGATCTGTAATGCAATGAGACAGCGGCGGTTTTTCGGCAAAACCAACAATCCTTCCGGAAGAATCAGTGTGTACTAAACCGTATTCCCGCGGATCTGCCACTTTTTTTACAATCAAAGTAGCCGCCGCTCCTTTTTGCATATGATACGCCATCGCCGATGTCAAGTCAAAATCACACATCGCGTCTCCGCTAATAATCAGCAATGGCTCAGAAGCCGACCTGACCGCGTTTTTGACACTACCTGCCGTTCCCAGCGGCGTTGTTTCATAACTATACCGAAGTGTAATTCCCTCATAGGGTTCCTCTCCAAAATATTCCTCTATTTTCTTACCCAAATACATCAGCGTCATTGTTGCATGACTGCAGCCATGCTTTGCCAGTAGCTCCAAAATGTACTCCAGCACCGGTTTCGAGCAAAGCGGCACCAACGGCTTTGGAATACCACATGTAATCGGGCGCAGTCTGGTTCCCTCTCCGCCCGCCATAATCACAGCGTTCATTGTTCCCATTCCTTTCTTGAATTTCCGTTTATTCCATCTGATTTATTATAGGCAGATAGCTGTATGGAATATTCAGAAAAAGAAAGAAAATTAGTACCGATAACTGTATGAATGTTATCGATTTATCTATTGCTTCTGCTTTCCAAATCAATGAGCCGCCGCTCTTTCATTTATCTTATGATGTCTGTTTCAATTATTTATATACTATACGTTATAATATATTTATGCTAAAATAATAGTTGACATATCATATTATATTACGTATAATATAGTTATCAATATTGTGTGAGGTGAGTCCAATGGTGAATTAACTTCCAAAAAAATTGAAACTATTAAAGAAAGGGGAAATTTAAGATGTTGAAAAAAATTGTTTCTATGACAATCGCGCTTTTAATAACTTTTGTTTGTTTCTCCACCAATACTTTTGCAACTACACAAGAGTATAATATTCTATCAGAACAAGAATGCCAAGCTCGCGTTGCCGAAATAATGTCACATTATGATGATAACCCTAAATTGGCAAAACAAGCTTTAAATGCAATTGATGTTGTTTTAATCCAAGAACCCACTGTAACATATTATAACCACACTGATGGTGGGATTTCTCCTTACGGCATCAATCCTACCGATTATTCGTTTTCTGTATACGGATACTCTCATAAAGTTTCAACCAACATATGGTTACAGTGGAGAGTTGATTCTAATCGCAATGAATGGTTTTCTGGTCCTTTAGATTATGTCAGTCTTGAATATGACACTGCTGTCGCCTCCTATATTTCTTCAAATGGTGACGAAAACATGAGTACTGTTAAAGCAAAAAACACAGGTATTGTACTGTTTAATGTTGAAGATAGTAAGTTGAAAAAGAACACTTACACCTATGGATCTGTTAATGTTAAGGCGCAAAGCGGAAAATGGCTTAATTTTGGTTCAAAATATGTTCACACTTATACTTCTTTTTTGGTTTCCGGAGAAGCTTCTTATGCCTTTTCCCCTTCTAGTGCATTAAAATCAAGTGGTGAAGGGAGCTTAGGTTTATCTTACACTTTCGGCTATAAAGTAAATGTTGGTACCAATACAAGTAAATGGCAAATTTGGACGGATAACTCTATACTTCCATCATAATATTACTTATATAATCAGTTAAAAAAGGGGAAATATCATGGAAAATGAAAATCATGAAGTGAAAAATGATGATAATCGGCATGCTCGGAAAAAGCAGAACTTCATTTATATTGCCGTATTTTCTGTCCTACTCTGGATCAGCGGCTTGACGCTGTTCATTATCAATTCCTATTTTTCAGCTATCAAGGGATTTGAGGGAGAATTATCAAACTTTTCTCTGTTTGCACATTATTTCAGCCTGATTTCCCTTTTGGCAGCAGTAATCTTGTTCCTATTTAATTTACTTTCTAACCGGAAGCCATAACAAATCCGCCGCAGGCTATGCCTGCGGCGGATTTAGTATCATATATCATCAACTGTTTCGATCTACCGTTTTAAACTGTTTCAGATTGCCGATTTTTTGGCGGCGCTGTTCTAAAATTTCCAAAACCTCGTCAACCTCAATTTCTTTCTCCGCCAACATGACCAAAAGGTGATACAGCAGGTCGCAAACCTCGTTTTTCAAATCCTCTCGGTTGGTGTTCTTTGCCGCAATGATGGTTTCGGCACACTCCTCGCCGCACTTTTTCAGGATTTTATCAATTCCCTGCTCAAACAGATAGCAGGTGTAAGAGCCTTCCTGCGGATTGGCTTTTCTGTCCTTTACCACTTGATACAGACCTTTTATGACATCGTTTTCCATCATCATTTCAATTCCTTTCCGGATAAGTTATGCGTTATTGTCCGATTTGTATATTTCTTTAAAGAAGCAACTATATGCGCCAGTATGGCAGGCAACTCCGGTTTGATTTACCACAACCAGCAAAGTGTCATCATCGCAGTCAGCGGTGATACTGACTACCTTCTGCAAATGTCCCGAGGTTGCTCCTTTGTTCCATAATTCCTGCCGGGAACGGCTGTAAAACCAAGTATATCCCGTTTCCAATGTCTTTTGTAAACTTTCCTTATTCATATAAGCAAGCATCAGAACTTCTTTGTTTTTTTCCTCCACCACAATAGCGGGAATCAGCTCGCTTTTCTGAAAATACCGTTCCAAATCCATCTCTATAACCATTTCCTTCATGCTATCTCTCCTCGATAACCGACCGTTTTTTTCGTACCGGGATTCCGCATTGCTCCAGATGCTCTTTCACCTGCTCCACCGTCAATTCCCGATAGTGAAACAACGACGCCGCCAACGCCGCATCTGCGCCGCTTTTTAAAAACACCTCAGAAAAGTGTTCCAGCCTGCCGCAGCCGCCCGAAGCAATAACCGGTATCCGCACGACATCGGTCACTGCGTTAAGCAGTTCAATATCAAACCCGTTTTTCGTTCCGTCCGTATCCATTGAGGTCAACAGGATTTCCCCTGCCCCTAATGCCTCGGCACGTTTCGCCCATTCGATTGCATCCAGTCCCGTATCAATCCGTCCGCCGTGCACCACCACATGAAAACTGCCATCAATCCGTTTGGCATCAATAGCAACCACAACGCACTGACTTCCGAACTTATCCGCAGCCTCTCGAATCAACTCGGGATTTTTCACTGCCGAGGAGTTCACCGAAACCTTGTCAGCGCCCGCGCGCAGAATCTCTTTAAAATCCTCTATGGTTCGGATGCCGCCCCCGACCGTCAACGGCACAAACACCTTTTTTGCCGTCTTCCGCACTACGTCAACAATGGTGCCGCGTCCCTCATGAGTTGCCGTAATATCCAAGAACACGATTTCGTCAGCACCCTGTTCATCGTACATCGCGGCACATTCCACCGGATCGCCCACATCTTTGATCCCGACAAAATTGATCCCCTTGACTACCCGTCCGTCCCGTACATCCAGACAAGGAATAATACGTTTTGCAAGCATGATTATCTGATTCCTTTCTCGGCGTTCTGGTCATTCCGTCTGCATTCCGATTGCCAATGCATCCTTCAATTCCAATGTACCCTTATAAAGCGACTTTCCGCAAATGGCTCCGTAAACTCCAAGCTCTTTGAGTGCCTGAATATCCCCGATATCGCAAATTCCTCCGCTTGCAATAATGTTGCAGGACACCGCCTTGTTTATTGCGTCAAGCTGATTGAGGTTTGGTCCTGACAAAGTACCGTCCTTGGAAATATCGGTAAACACGATATATCGGACGCCGATTTGCTCCATCTGCTTTGCAAGCTTCAGATAATCTACCTCGCTGTCATCCATCCAGCCCTCTGCCGCGACTTTTCCGTTTTTGGCATCAATTCCGACCACGATCCGATCGCCGTATTTTTGAACTGCCTCTTTCACAAATTTCGGATTCTTAATCGCCGCCGAACCCAGTATCACCCGCTCGATTCCGTTTGACAGGTAGTAGTCCACCGTATCCATGTTGCGAATACCCCCGCCCACTTCAATTTTGAGCGAAGTGCTCCGTGCTACCCGCAGAAACACCTCTCGATTGCGGGGAACGGCATCCTTTGCGCCGTCTAAATCCACCATATGAAGCAGCGTTGCACCACTTTTTTCAAATCCCTGCGCAGTCAAAACCGGATCCTCAGCAACCTTTTCCGCAGTTGCAAAATCACCTTTCAGCAATCGAACACAATTTCCGTCCTTGATGTCAATCGCCGGTAATATCTCAAGCTTCATCCGCCTTGTTCCTTTCTGTTTTCACCGTTATTTTGCCTTTTGCGCCATTGCCGCAAAGTTTCGGAGCATCTGCAAGCCGATTTTGCCGCTCTTTTCCGGGTGAAACTGGGCGCCGTATATCTGATTTTTCCACACAAGCGCCGGCACCTTTACCCCATAATCACAATATGCGCTGACATTTTCCTGCGCCGTTTGCGCCATATAGGAATGAACAAAATAAACGCTGTCATTTTCCGCTACACCGTCAAGCAACGGACATTTTCGGTTGAATTCCAGTTGGTTCCAGCCCATATGCGGAATTTTCAGTCCGGTGTCGGGTATCTTTACGATTTCCCCGGGAATCAAGCCCAGTCCTGCCGTAATTTCAAACTCACAGCTTGTTTCAAACAACATCTGCATACCCAAGCAGATGCCCAGAAACGGCTTTTTCTGTGCCTCCTCCCGCAGCAATTCGGTCAATCCGGTTGCATTGAGCATCCGCATGGCATCAGGAAATGCACCGACTCCCGGAAGAATAATGGCATCTGCCTGCTGCAGCTCCGTTTTCTCGGCAGTCAGTTTCGCCGGTATCTTTAAATATTCCAGCGCATTGAGCACGCTGAACAGATTTCCTGCTCCGTAATCTACAACAGCAATCATTTATAAAACCCCTTTGGTTGACAGCGGTATCTCGCTTTTGGTAGGTGTCACCGCTTGTTTTAAGCTATGCGCCAAGGCCTTGAAAAGCGCCTCCGTCTTATGATGATCATTGCTGCCGTACATTAGCTTTGCGTGAAGCGTAATCCCTGCATGAAAGGCAAAGGCACGGAAAAATTCCTCCACCATCTGGGTATCCATTTCACCCATTTTATCGGACACAAAGGAGCAGTCAAACACTAAATACGGTCTGCCGCTGATGTCAATGCTCACCAAAGCCAATGACTCGTCCATCGGAATAAGCATGCTTCCGTAACGGCAGATGCCCGCTTTATCACCCAGCGCCTTGGCGAAAGCAGTCCCCAGCGCAATGCCGGTATCCTCTATCGTATGGTGGCAATCCACCTGCAAATCGCCCTCCACCTCAATATCCATATCAATGCCGCTATGTACCGCCAGTGCCGTCAGCATATGATCAAAAAAGCCTATTCCGGTACGGATGCGGTTTGTGCCGCCGCCGTCCAGATCAATAGATATGGTAATTTGTGTTTCTTTGGTATCTCTCTTTACCGTTCCAATCCGCATGTAAATCACCTTCCCTGTTTATTTTGAGGTTTGGACTAGTTCCGCCAATGCATCAAGCACTGCTTTGTTCTCATCGGAAGAGCCTGCCGTAATCCGCAATCTGTTGCCCATCAGCCGGACAACGATCGAGCGCTCTTTCAGCGCGTCAAACCATTCTTTTGCATGACTCGTTTCAACCAGTACAAAGTTTGTTACCGTCGGATAAATCCGATCAAAACACCGATATTTTTCCTGCAAAGAAACCAGCGCCGCATATAATTCTTCCCGGGATGCCAAAATCTCCTGCAGCGCCTCCTGTTCCTTGTCTTTATGGGAAAGCACCACACTGCCGTATACCTGCGTGATCGAATTGACATTGTAAGGGGATTTCGCTGCGCGGATCACCGCTGTCAGCGTTTGGTTTGCCACTGCGAAGCCTAACCGCACCGCAGCCAATCCCAACGCCTTGGAACAGGTGCGAAGAATGATCAAATTATCGTACTGTTCGGCTTCTCCCATTAGGCTTTCGGTGTAAAAGTCCATATATGCCTCGTCAAGCACCACCAAGCAATCCACCGAAGTAACCAGCCGGCGTACTTCCTCCCGGGAAAGTCCCTGCCCGGTCGGATTGCAGGGATTGGAAAACATAATGCAATCCGCCTTTTCCCGCTTGACTGTCTTGATAAGCGCATCCACGTCAATATTCAAATCCTCGTTTTTTTCCTGTGTGATCACCATCACCCCTGCCAAATCAGCATAAAACCCATACATAGAAAAGTCAGGCATCACCGTGAGCAGCTTGTCCCCTTTTGATAAAAAAGTTCCGACGATCACGCTGATTAATTCATCCGAGCCGTTTCCCGCCGTGACATAGTCTGCACTGATGCCGTAATAATCCGCAAACTGACGGCATACCTCCTCCGCAAGCGGATCAGGATACCGGTTAAACGGAATTTCGGTCAGTTTTTTCGCCAATTCCGCTTGAATTTCCCGGTCAAGCGGCAGGAAAGATTCGTTTGCATCTAAACGGATGGCGTAATTACCGCTGATGGGCTCATAAGGAACCATGTTTTTCAGTTTTTCGTTTAATTGATATGCCATAAAGATAATTCCTCTCCGGAAGTTTATTCAAACCGTATTTTAATGGAATTCGCATGGGCTGTCAGCTGTTCCCGCTCGGCAATCGTCACAATGTCCTCTTTTGCCGCAGAGAGCGCATCCTTCGTATAATACATATACCCCATCTTTTTCACAAAGGAGTCCACCGATAGCGGAGAGAAAAATCTTGCCGTTCCGCTGGTAGGCAGTACGTGGTTAGGTCCTGCGTAATAATCACCGAGCGGCTCGGGAGCGTATTGTCCCAGGAATACCGAACCGGCATTATCCAACCTGCCCAGATATTCCAGCGGATTTTCCATGCACACCTCAAGATGCTCGGGCGCAATTTCATTCGCAAGCGCAACGGCATTGTCAACGCTGTCACAAACGATGATGGCACCGTAATTTTCCAATGCTTCTCTGATAATTGCGCTTCTGGACAATGTTTGACACTGACGCTCCAATTCTCCGACAACCGTCTCGGCAAGCTGCTCGTCGGTTGTCACCAGAATAGCCGAAGCCAGCTTGTCGTGCTCCGCCTGCGACATCAAATCCGCCGCCACATAGGCAGGATTGGCGGTATGATCGGCAAGCACCAGAATTTCACTCGGACCGGCTATCATATCAATATCCACCGTGCCGAACAACAACTTCTTCGCCGTCGCCACAAAGATGTTACCGGGCCCGACGATTTTATCGACTTTCGGAATGGTTTCGGTGCCGTAAGCAAGTGCAGCAATCGCCTGCGCGCCGCCCAACAAGAACACTCTGTCCACACCGCAGATTGCCGCCGCAACCAAAATATCCGGGTTGGCTTTTCCGTCCTTGGTCGGCGGCGTCACCATGATAATTTCTTTCACTCCTGCGATTTTCGCGGGCACTGCATTCATCAGCACTGAGGACGGATATGCCGCCGTGCCGCCCGGGACGTATAATCCGACTCGTGATAATCCACGAACCCGCTGACCGACCATCACGCCGTTTGGCATCGTGTTGACAAAGCCTTGCTGTTTCTGGCGGTTATGAAAGTCGGAAATATTCTCCATTGCGTTGAGCAGTGCGTCAACAAACTCGCTGTCTGCATTGGTCAGCGCATCATTGATTTCCTCTCTGGGCACTTCTATGTAAGGAGGTAGCTTGCCGTCAAATTTTTCGGTATATGCACGAACAGCCCGGTCTCCGCTTGCTTTTACGTCCTCTATAATTTGTGTGACCACCTCGGTCACCTGCTTATCCACAGCCGTACTGCGCGCCTTTAATGCGGCAAGCAGTTCCTTTTCGCTGACTCCGTCCGCTTTAATTTTTCTGATATTCATCCTTATCGCCATTCCTTTCTGAGCTCCGTTATAATTTCGGCGCGGCATCATCTTTTCCAAAAACAACCTTGTGTTTTCTATTCCTGCTGTCCTAAAAAAGCGCCGTCTGCTATCAACCGGTTTTGCAGTTCGGTAACATTAACCTGCCCGACATCTACTCCCTGCTTTTTGGCAACCGCCGCCGCCATTCCGGCTGCCTGCCCGATGGTACACACAATCGGCATGATTCTAACAGAAGCCTGTACTTCATGCGTAACCGAAATGCAGCGTCCCGCCACAATTAGGTTTTTGGTATTCTTAGGCAGCAATGCACGATAAGGTATCGTATAGTACTCGCCCGCTTTAAAATAGTAATGTGATGTGCCGCTTCCCTCCGGATTGTGAATGTCAATTTCATAGTTCCCGACAGCTATTGTATCATCAAACCGAACGCAATCCTTTAACTCATCCGCTGTGATACAATATTCTCCGTCAATCATCCTGCTTTCCCGAACACCAATCTCCATTGCAGTGGAAAGAATGCGCGCATTTTCAAAACATTTAAAATTATCTTTCAAGAAATGAAACAGCTCAAATACCTGTTCCCGTGCTTCCAGTTCCGCCGCCGTAACATCAAACAGATCGGTCGGATTCTTCCGAACGATTCTGGTTGAATTAAAATGAAGCACCTTTTGATGCATCGTAGTGAAAATCAGAACATCCTCACGCGGATTCTTAATTTTGCCTTCCGCCTGAAATTTTTGATACAGCGCATTAATATCTCCTCTGCACTGCCCAAATGCTTCCATATCAACATTATCTACCCGGAAGCAAAGCGTCATCGGCTGACAAAGCTGATCTTCCTCCCGTCCAAGCCGGAATGGATAACCGCAACGGTAAGCAATGTCTGCGTCACCGGTTGCATCGATAAAGTAATCTGCATGAATTTCATATTCATCGCCTTTGTAAAATACCGTTAACGATTCCAAAGCGCCGTCTTTGTTCTGCCTGACGTCAGTAACCTGCGCATGAAACAGAATATCAGCGCCGCTTTTCATCACCATTCGATTCAGAATCAACTTCAGTATTTCTTCATCAAATTCGTAGCTATCCTTCATGCCGCCGTTTTTATTCAGTTCATCGGTAATTTCTGCAAATATCCCCCTGGAAAGACGGCATACCTTCCCATCCATATTGGTGGTATAATACATAAACGGTAAAACAAGATTATTGGAGGCAGCACCGCCGAAACAATTCATTTTTTCCAGAATCAACACACGAATTCCCTGTCTTTCCGCCGAAACCGCTGCCGCCACACCGGCAAATCCACCTCCGACAACAACCAAATCATATTTTTTCAACTGCTTCCGACCCATAGGTACCTCCTATTCAATCCACGAACACTGCCATTCGTTGACTGAAACCATTTTAATCATCATTCCTTTTGAAGTTTGTTGTATGCCCGAGCGTTTAGGAGCAAAAGGAACAAATGGAGTGTGAAAAATAAAACATTTTTCACACTGCTATCTTTATTATTGTACCGATATCCGATCCAAAAGTCAATCTTTGATGCAGCTTTTCATCTGGGTAATCAGCCGTTCGATTTCATCTTTGCGCAGCTTCATACTGGCGGCATTGACAATCAACCGCGCAGAAATCGGTGCAACATCTTCGATCACTTCCAACCCGTTTTCCTTCAGCGTGGTTCCCGTTTCGACAATATCCACGATGCCGTCTGACAGTTCAAGCAGCGGTGCCAATTCAACCGATCCCTCTATTTTGACAATATCTACATCCATACCCTTGCTCTCAAAGTAATTTCGGGTGACATTCGGATATTTGGTCGCAACTGTTTTTACAGCATATCCGCCGTAGAACGCGCTGTCTTTTTTAGTGGCTAAAGCAAACCGGCACCGACCGAAGCCCAAATCGAGCACTTCAAAAAATCCGCCGCCGTATTCCATGATAGTATCCTTGCCGACTACCCCCATATCGCAAACGCCGCACTCCACATAGGTGATGACATCGGCGGCTTTTGCAAGCACTACCTCCAGATTGACGTCCGGAATTTCCAAAATCAGTTTTCTTCCTTTGTTGAGCAACTGACTGCAATCAAATCCCAACAGTTGAAACAATGCTACCGTATCTTTCTCCAAACGGCCTTTGGTCAATGCAATTCGTATTGGTTTCATATCTCTGTTTCCTTTCCGACGATATCGACTCTGCCGATCCCTTTGGCTTTTGCATATTCCTTTGCCTTCTCCGCCGTGTTCAGCACGCAGTATTCCGCAACCAAACCGCTTTCTATCAGAGTCTTGGCATGCATTAAGGCTTTCATTTCACAGCCGTCCTCGCCGTATACCAACACATCCGGCACCGTCGCGCGAATATCGTCGGTGGTCTTAAGCAGATTCCGCGCCACTGCATCCACGTTAATACCAAAGCCGGTTGCCGGCAAATCGGAGCCGAACTCGACAATCAAGGTATCATATCGTCCGCCGGACAACACCGTTTCCCCGAATCCTTCAATATAGCCTCGGAATACCACGCCGGTATAATAATCGGTACGGTTCACAATTCCCAAATCAATCGAGATTTTTTCCTTTAATCCCAGTGCGGATAAATCATTATATATCGATTTTAAATAAGATAAAATGTATTCTGTTTTTGCATCGTCAAACAAATTCGCCGCTTTTTCAAAAACTTCTTCTCCTCCGAACAGACTGGGGAGCTGCTTCAAAATTTCGATTGTCTTGGCGTCGCCATCCAATCCGTTGAGATAATCGTTCAGCGCGGGATAATTTTTGCTTTCAATGAATCGGCGGATTTCTTCCCGTTCCTCTGATTCGATTTTCAAGCCGGAAATCAAACTGTGAAACAACCCGATATGTCCGATCTCCAAGCGAAAATCGGTGGTTTTACAAGCGTTGAGCGCTTCCACCGCGGTGGTAATCACCTCTAAATCCGCCCGTCGGGAATCACTGCCGATAATTTCAATACCGGTCTGAACCACCTCGTCACTTCGCCCTTTTAATCTGGGATTTGCCATAAATACGCTTTGATTATAAAACAGCCGAATCGGCAGCTGATATCCTTTTAAACGGGTAGCCACCAACCGTGCAATCGGTATGGTGGAATCCGGACGCAGAACGACCAGCCGTCCTTTGCTGTCCACCAGTTTATACATCATTTCCACCGGCATCATTCCGGTCTTTAAGTCATATACATTTAAAAATTCCAGCCCCGGCGTGACAACCTCGGTGAAGCCCCGCCCCGAAAAAACTCTGCTTAAAATACCTTCTACCGTTCTTCTCGCTTCACACTCTTCAAAAAGCAAGTCCCGCGTTCCTTCGGGTGTAATCCATTTATTTTTATTCAAAAGAGTCATCTCCCTGCCCTGTATTCTTTTTATCGCTTTAGTACGCTAATATGTTAACACGCTATCACAAAAAAGTCAAGCCGGCATTTTTCATAATGTTCCATAAAAGATACTTCGTTTTACCGGCAATAGTGTATATCCGTTCAGACCGATAGCCCATGTAAATGCATCAAAATCTGAAACAGGCGGGAGCATTGCTCCCGCCTGTCTTGTTATCCTAAATCAACCGGTTCGTCGCCTTTCAGTTTATGCAGCAGGCTGACAATCTTTTTGTTCGGGTCAATCAAATCTCCGATAGACGCGTCATGATTCATAGCATCAATGACATATGCCGTATATTTTGACAAATCAACATCAACAATCCAAGGTCTGTCCAAAACTGCCTGCGGACGATAATTCAAGTTCGTGATGAAAATTTTGTCAAACAGCCCTTCTTTATACGCTTTGTCGAATTTATCCAATCCATTGCAGAATAATCCAAACGTAATAAAGCTGAAAATCCGTCTGGCACCCTTTTCTTTCAAGTGCTCAAAAGTATCGATCAGAGAACCTCCCGAAGAAATCATATCATCAATAACAATAACGTCTTTTCCCGCAATTTCGTTTCCGATATATTCGTGGGACTCAATGGGATTGGAGCCGTTTACAATCTGAGACAGATTGCGGCGTTTATAAAACATGCCGACTTCCAAGTTAAGCACAGAAGAATAAGCAAGACAACGACTGATACCGCCCTCATCAGGCGAAACAATCAATAGCTGCTCGGGATCAAAGGTAATACCCTCTACATTTCTGACCAAGGCTTTGATCATCTGATAAGTCGGACTCATGTTGTCAAATCCGCTCAGCGGAATCGCATTTTGTACCCGGGCGTCATGCGCATCATAGGTGACGATGTTGGAAACACCCATATGCACCAATTCCTGCAATGCGGTAGCGCAGTCCAAGGATTCCCGGAAGGTACGTTTATGCTGTCTGCCCTCATACAGCATCGGCATAATCACAGTGATTCGTTTTGCCTTGCCGCCGATTGCCGCAATCACCCGTTTTAAATCCTGAAAATGGTCATCCGGGCTCATCGGTACTTCCTGTCCGTACATTTTATAAGTGATACTGTAATTAAACGGATCCACTATGATGAAAATATCCCGTCCGCGAACAGATTCCAGGATTAATCCCTTTGCCTCGCCGGTCGCAAATCGCGGACAGTCCGCCTTAATCATGCAATCCTTTGAAATACCGTGCCACTTTTGCAGATAATACTCTACCTTGTTTCCGAACTCCTCACAGCCCTTCATGCAAATCAAGCCAAGATTTGCAACAGTACCGTTTTCCATTTAACCATCCTCCATTTTTCCGCTATTCTGTTGTTACTATTATTATATCCCACAATATCCTTTTCGTCAATTACCGCCGATTCGGAAACCGCAGATTTATGATAAAAATTTTCATTCTGTTTTCTGCTTCTTTTTGTGAAAATGGTTCTATTTTTTCGAAAAGATGCCGCCGCGCTCCGCAAAATGCTCATTGTTCTCCGGAATCCCGTTTTGTATGGCAGCAACCGCGTTCTGCACATCCGGAACATCCTCCGCAGCACCCGCCTCTTTTGCGCCGCCTGACCATAATCACCACAACAGCAATGACCAGTGCCGCCAATATTCCCAACACAATCCAATCTGCCGGACTCATATTTCTTCCTTCCTTTATATCTTCCTCTTCGGATGAAATGCCTTTTAGCCAATTAATAGACTGCCAATCTGATAAATCGCCATTGCAACCAAATACGCCACACCGGTCTGATAAGCAGCGGTTAAAATTGCCCTGCGATAAGAGCCGAGTTCCCGCTTCGTCGCCGCAAACGCCGCAATACAAGGCATATATAAAATCGTAAATGCCAAAAATGAAAATGCGCTTAACGGTGTAAACATGGTGTTGAGCACTGAGGAAAGTGCCGCATCGCTGGTGGCACCCGTCAATACCGCCAAAGTACTTTTCACCGATTCTTTTGCCGTCAGACCTGAAATCAACGCTGTCGATGCCCGCCAATCTTTGAATCCAAGCGGTATGAAAAGCGGCGCGATCACCGAACCGATAGATGCCAAAATGCTGGCGGAACTGTCCGAAACCATGTTCAGCGACCAGTCAAAGCTCTGTAAAAACCAAATCACAATAGTACCGATAAAAATCACCGTAAAAGCCTTGTGCACAAAATCCTTTCCCTTTTCCCACATATGTAATACCACACTGCGCGCAGACGGCATACGATAGGCGGGAAGCTCCATGACAAACGGAACGGGATTCCCTTTAAACACGGTGCTTTTGAGCAGCAGCCCCGATAAAATCGCGACAATGATACCCAAAATATATAAACTACTCATCACAAGACCGCCGTGATTCGGAAAGAAAGCCATCGTTATCATGCCGTAAATCGGCAATTTGGCACTGCAGGACATGAACGGTGTCAGCACAATGGTCATTTTTCGATCCCGTTCACTGGACAGAGTACGAGTTGACATAATTGCCGGCACACTGCACCCGAACCCGATCAGCATCGGTACAAAAGAACGGCCGGACAGCCCGATTTTTCGCAGCAGTTTATCCATAACAAAAGCGACGCGCGCCATATATCCACTGTCCTCCAGCAGAGATAAGAAGAAGAACAACAGCACGATAATCGGCAGGAAAGACAACACGCTGCCTACACCCGCAAAAACGCCGTCAATAATCAACGACTGTAGCCACTCACTCACTCCGACATTTTGCAGCAGCTTTGCGGTCGCGTCGGTGACAAAGGAAATTCCGCTCTCCAGCAATTGTTGCAGCGGCGCACCCAGTACCGAAAAGGTCAACCAGAAAATCGTGACCATGATTCCTAAAAAGATCGGTATGCCAAAATATTTGTGAGTCAGTACTTTATCTATTTTTTCAGACCGTATCTGTTCTTTTGTTTCCTGATGTTTAAATACGCAGTCCGCAGATATTTTTTCGATATAATTATATCGCATGTCTGCCAGCGCTGCTTCCCGGTCGGTTCCCAATATCTCTTCCATGTCCTTAACCAGATGATCAATCACGTGCAGTTCCTGATCGCTCAGCTGCAACGCGTTCTTCATCGGCTCATCGCCTTCCACCATCTTGGTCGCCGCAAACCGCGGCGGATATCCCGCCTGCTGCGCATGATCTTCAACAATGTGCGCGATGGAATGGATGGTTCGGTGCAGTTCTCCGCTGCAAAAATCCAGCTTTTTGGGCGGAGTTGCCTCCTTCACGAGTTTGACTACCGCCGCAGTCAAATCGGCAATGCCTTCATTCTTTCCAGCCGATATCGGCACTACCGTTACCCCTAAATGTTCCGATAACCGTCCTACATCTATACTATTCCCGCTTGCCCGCACTTCATCCATCATGTTCAGTGCAATGACCATCGGAATTTCCAATTCCATGAGCTGAAGCGTTAAATACAAATTGCGCTCAATATTGGTGGCGTCAACAATGTTAATAATCGCATTCGGATTTTCTTTCAAAATAAAATCCCGCGTGACGACTTCCTCCGAAGTGTAGGGGGACAGCGAGTAGATGCCGGGCAGATCTACCAACAGCATATCCTTTTGTTTGAGCAGTCTTCCCTCTTTTTTTTCAACTGTAACCCCCGGGAAGTTACCGACATGCTGATTGCTTCCGGTTAAACAATTAAATAAGGTCGTCTTGCCACAGTTTTGATTTCCGGCAAGTGCCAATAAATATCCCATCAACCCTGATTCTCCTCTTTCAGTGTGATTTTAACAGCGTCATCTTTCCGCAATGTCAGTACATATCCGCGCAGATACAGTTCAATCGGATCACCCATCGGTGCGACCTTTCGCACCGTCACCTTGGTGTTCGGTGTCAGTCCCATATCCAGCAGCCGCCGGCGCAGAGCGCCTTCTCCGCCAATGGTCGCAATGATCCCGCTGTGACCGGGCTCTAAAAGATCAAGTGTCATCTGTATCCATCCTCCGCAGCAATTAGTTAGTTGTTCCTATCTACCGATATTATCTTACCGCTATTGCACCGCCTTGTCAAGAAAAAAACATCAAAGCCAGCAACTTTTTATCGGCAAAAAAGATTGATTTATGGAAAAAAATGTAGTATAATAAATGTCTGCTGAACAAATCACGGGAAAATACTTTTCTACCGTTGTTTATGCATTGTTCAGTGAGCATTAATAATGATTCGGTAATCATGTGCCAAAATGAAACACCTGCGCTGTTCGGCATAACGTTTTATCCGCCCTCTTAGTTAAATGGATATAACGGGGTCCTCCTAAGACTCAATTACGTGTTCGATTCACGTAGAGGGTGCCAAGCCGAGTCTGAACGTCGTTTGCGTTCAGACTCTTTTTTCGCTTTTCGGCA
>ERZ773235.1882-NODE-1882-length-19734-cov-10.044769_pt1 | contig 19734 bp, 18 predicted proteins | sample MGYA00580522_ERZ773235 | MGnify/ENA primary metagenome ERZ773235 (study PRJEB29015, sample SAMEA2737797) | human gut metagenome | biome: human gut; feature: human-associated habitat; material: faeces | place: China | collected 2012 ...
TGTACTGCTCAATGATATATCCCTTTGCATTTGCGTTCTTATCCCACGCAAGAGTCAGCGAGTTCGTTCCCTGCGTCTTTACCTTCACTCCGGTTAATTCTGTCAGCTTTAACGCAGGCGTATAATTATCCTTATAGCTGTAACCGCACTTTGTGCAGGTATGAAGAGTGTAACCTTGAGCCGTTTCTGTGGGTTTAACTACCGTGCTTGTAAAACTGTGAATGTGCTTTTCAGAGCTTGTTCCCGGTTCTTCGGTCATATCATAAACAAAGTATTTATCGGGAACAGCATCAGTATTTCTGTCTACCTTAAGCGCTTTGACCTCATCCGGTGTCAGCGTCACCATATCAAGATACTTTTTATCCAACTGACCTTTTTCGACAAACTCTTTTATTTTGTCATAATATGCGTATCCGTTTTCAAACGAGCCGTAGCTTGCCGTCCATATATTATCATCGAAAGAATAATTGAATAAAACATTATTCTTTTTAATTTCAACAGAAGTGACCGTGCTATATGACACATATTTTCCTGTATCATAGTTGTATTTGTACTCAGTCTTATATTTTACAAGAGGCAGATCCGTCTTTATGAAAATACTGCTTGTAGGATGATTCTCGAATTTTTCTCCCGGAACAAAATTCTCATATGCATCAACATATCTGCCGTCTACCCATACATCTGAAGCATATCCGAGATCTCCGCCCCAGTATATTTCACCGCCGGCATTTCCGGCATTTTGGGTGCTGAAATAATCTCCGTCGCCGTCCTTATAAAGATAGCTGTATCCGATATCTGAGCCACCGAATATGCCGGTGATTGTTATCAGACGCACCCATGAGCCTTCCCCTACAGTATCATAAATACTCTTCCATGTAAGTGCATCCTCACGGGGTACATCGTCCTCCATCTTTATCGAGGCATAATATTTCAGCAGTTCCCTTAAGCTGTCCGTTGTCAGCTTGGCAGAGCTGTTTGTGAATGTAAAATACTGCTTTATCTTATCGTTGCTTACACCCTGTCCCTCGCCGGTTCCTGCGCCTCCGTAAGAACGTGTTTCTCCGTTATACGTTACGTCTACAAGATAATGATAGTTTTCGTTCCACGACACCTCAGCCGTACTATCAAGCCTTTTTGCTACCGTTGACAATACGCTCGGAAAGCCAAGTGAATCATAGCGGTAAGGATAGGCTGTCGATGCAAAAAGCGGTTTACTGTTTTTGCGCTTATACGGAGATTGAATATAGAAAAGCTGATCCTTGTGCGGAGAAGTGGACATTCCCCAGTAATCACCGACTTTGTACAATTCGCCCCTTATATACGATCCGCTGTAAAGGCATATTGAAGAAAACCCGCTCTCTACCGCATCCATATTATCGAAAAAATCCGATTTCGTCGCATATGTGTCAATAAGATAATCGACATCGTCTTTTAATGTCGGAAGTCTTAGCTTAACACCGGTATCTTCCCATGTCGAAGAATAGTAGGTACTTACGTTACTCTGAAGTTCGACCTCTCCGCCATCAGTGTATGACCCTCTGAAGATATATCCCCCGTCAACTCGGCCTGTCTGAATGTTCTCATACTTTATATCTTCATACAAATACGGACCGTCATTGCGATAATCACGGTTCGGACTGATATTTCCGCTATCGCCGTAGATTGACGATTTATCAATAAATCTGAACGAGCAGGGATCGGGATTATCCGTCTTTACAAAGAAATATTCGTTGAACGGCTCAAGGAGCGGAGTGACCGTATAACTGTAATCGGTGACGCTCTTTTGGGCAGATGCGCTATTCACTTTTTCTGCGCCGGCAACAACAGCGACCCCTCCGCTTGTTAACGGAAGATTATCGCAAAGCGGAGAACAAACGGCTGTAGCAAGCATTATAGCCGCCGTAATTCCCGAAGCTGTTTTTCTGATTCTCATACTATCTCCTCCTGCTCCTCCTGAAATTTCGCAATATACAAACAGGCACAGCCCCTCGCAAAAGAGCCGTGCCAAAATATCAATTATTTCTTATTCGCCGTTTGATATTTGTCTGAACATCTCTCACGAACGCTGTAAATTAAGCTGTAATAATTTATCTTAAGTATATCATTGATAAAGTCGATTGTCAAGCCATCGGCTAACTGTTTATGCATCATTGTGCCGCCTTATCGCCATCACTGCTTACCCCTTCCCCCATATATTCACTTTCCCCTCTACATATTATGCAACAACAAAAGACACGGCAGCTTACGCAGACCGTGCCTTTATTTCTTAACCGATTGGATTTGCCGTCTTTCGACCTCACTTCCCGCCGAACACAAAAACCGCCAATATGATAATTGCAAGCGAACCGATACATATTATCCAGTTTCTGTTATATGTCCGGTTCATCTTCTTTTCGTGTTCCATACGCTCCAGACGCTTTTTCAGCTTGTAATCGGGTTCACGTTTCATGCTTTACTCCTTTCGTTTCACGCTTATGAGCCAAGCTCCTTTTCCTCTTGATTGCCATCTCGATCCACGCCTCATTTTCCTGCTCTATAACGGTTTCCCGCCTTGCTTCGCCATATCTCTTACGGCTTTCTGCAAATCAAAGTGATACTAATTATCGCTTATTTTGCTCCGACAATTTCCGTTATAAAAAACGCATCCGCTATGCAGGTTACTCCATCCGCCTTTAAATTCCACAGCTTCTGCAATATATAACTGTCAATCGGTGTGTGAAACCGATTCTCTTTCATATCATTGGCAAAGCCCCAAGCAGCCATAAATATTTTAGCACCATATTGAGCCATTGCTGCGCATTTCCGTTTGTAAAGATCCTTCTACTTCCATTCACTTTATTATAGCAGTCTTTAATTTTTATGGCAATCTTTATTTTGCCGCAAGTCTTTCCGTACCGTTTGTCAAAACTTACCTTTGGCGAACGATTGGCTTTTACACTGTTAATTTCTCCCTTTGCCGATTTCGATGATTTGATATAAGTAGTATATTGTTTTCTATACAATCTATCACTTATCAAAGTGTTATTCTATATATCAAATTTATATTATCATATATTTTTTAATTATATCGTGTATCTAATCATCGTAATAATCACTATGATTATCAACACAGACTTTTTCTGTAAAATATGCAAATACAAAAATCTCTTAATGCCTTGTTCCGCTTGTCGAACTGTTCGTTACTCATAAGCCCCCTCAAATTCCCAGATAATTACATCCAGACTTCAACGATTTTTTACTTACAGTTTATTACTTTAATTGAAATATTTAGATAAAATCAGCGTTATAATTCATCGAAATTCATCACTTGTCGCTCAAAGTGTGATTTCTCACTTTTTCCTGATTATATCTATGATCTGCGTCATCGGATCCTCGTTGTTTGATCCTATTATTACATCAGCTGATGATTTTACCTCATCGTGCGCATTACTTACAGCAACTCCCAGATCGGCACTGCGTACCATTTCAGCGTCATTCGGATAGTCTCCTGCCGCCACAGTGAACCTGTCCTCGCTTCCCGTCACCCTCAGAAGCTGCTTATATCCATAAGCCTTGCTCACGCCCTCGGGCAGAAGCTCGTAGAAGAACGGCGCAGACAGTACCCTGTTTGTCCCCTCGGCACAATGCTCATCTATGAACCTTGCAAGCTCAGGCATCTTGTCCTCAGGGTAGGCGAACAGCACCTTAAGCCAGCCCTCATGCGGAATATCATCAAGCCTGCATACATCTCCGTGTACGTTCTCAAGCGCCATGTGAGCCCTCTCAACATCGTTCAGTGCCGGCACATATACCGTGTGCTTGTGAAGCACCTCTATGCCCACATCGGGGAACCTGTCCATAACCAGCTTTATGTAATCTCTGGCTTTCTGCGTAACCTCGCTCTGCCACAGGAATTCGTCCTTGTCAAAGTCGTACACCGCCGACCCGTTGAAGATGACCGCAGGTATCCTCAGCTTCAGCTTTTGTGCAACCGGCCGTGCCATTGAATAGCCTCTGCCGGTAGCTATCGTGAACATTCCGCCCTTGTCGCAGAATTCGTTTATCGATTCCATATCCCTTTGTGAGATCTCTTTCTTATCGTCAAGGAGCGTGCCGTCAAGGTCGCTCATTATTATCACATTTTTGAAGTCCATAGTTTCTTTCCTTTGTTCAAGCCGTTTATATCTCTGTCTTCTGCGTTTCGAGGTTTGCGAGCAGCTTTTTGAAGTAGTCGGGCAGCTCGCTGTCAAATTCCATATACCGCCCGTCAGGGTGGATAAATCCTATCTTTTTTGCGTGCAGGCACTGTCCGCATAGCCACTTCGGACTGCCGTTTCCGTACACCTCGTCACCCGTCACCGGATGACCGATATACGCCATATGCACCCTTATCTGATGCGTCCTTCCCGTTTCAAGACGAAGCCTTACAAGCGTATTGTTCCTGTAAGTCTGCTCGACAAAATAGTGGGTTACCGCCTCTCTTGAATTCTCGGTCGTAACGCACATCTTCTTGCGGTCGGTCTTGTGTCTGCCTATCGGCGCATCGACCGTCCCGTCCTCTTTTATAACGCCCTGAACGACCGCCATATATTCCCTTGTAAAGCTGTGTACCTTTATCTGTTCGGCAAGTATATTGTGTGCGGTATCGTTCTTTGCTACGATAAGAAGTCCGCTCGTATCCCTGTCTATCCTGTGGACGATACCGGGTCTTATAACCCCGTTTATCCCTGACAGGCTGTCGCCGCAGTGGTACATAAGCGCATTTACAAGCGTTCCGCTGTAGTGACCCGGCGCAGGATGCACCACCATTCCCTTGGGCTTGTTCACTACCAGCAGGTCGCTGTCCTCATAGACTATATCGAGCGGTATGTTTTCGGGCAGAATATCCGCAGGCTGAGCCTCCGGCACATCAAGCGTCACTGTATCTCCCGTTTTGAGTTTCTGATTCTTGGCGGCAATTTTTCCGTTTACAAGACAGCAGCCCTGCTCAATAAGAGCGGCGGCTGCTGATCTGGTTATTCCCGTATCCTGCAATGCAAGAAACTTGTCTGTTCTTTCGCCGCCTGTTTTACAGGTAAATTCGTAATGCAACGTTACCCTCCATAGCGGTGTTATTTATCTTCGTTTGTTGATTTCTCTATTTCCCCGGCTGCTGTACTTTTCTTTGCCGAGCGTTTGTTCTTCTGCTCTTTTATCTCGTCTGCTACAACAAAAAGCAGTAATCCAAGTGCTCCGAGAACGGCGCATATATCCGCAACATTGAACACGGCGAAGTTGATTATCCTTACATCGATAAAATCAACTACCTCGCCTCTTATCACTCTGTCGATAAGGTTACCGATACCGCCTGCCACTATAAGCGACATGGACCATATATACGTCGGCTTCTTCACTCTTTTTGAAAGCATCAGATACAGCATAACAACGATAACCACAGCCGTAAACAGTATAAGAAACAGCTGTTTTCCCTCAAGGATACTGAAAGCGGCTCCGGGATTTCTCTCGTAGGTGATATTCAGTACATTTGTATCTCCGAATGATATTATCGGTATCGACTGGTGAAGCTGCATATTACTGTCGATCAGTATCTTTGTCAGCTGGTCAAGCCCGATAAGTCCTGCGGCTGCCGCAAGAGCGATATATAGCATTAATTCCGATTCCTTTCGTTGTCCGGTATTTTTCTGACGTTATTTCAGTTATTATAATTACTTGTTCTTTCCGAACTCAAGCTCGGATGTGGGAGCGTTCTTTTCTTCCTTCTCGTTTTTAAGGCTGAAAAGCACAGATTCACCCGTTACCTTTTCTTCCGCCTTCTTTTCGGGAGCGGGAGCAGGCTTAGCTTCGGGAGCGGTCTTCGCCAGAGCAGGTGCAGGCTTTGCTTCGGGTGCAGGCTTTGCTTCAGGCGCAGGCTTTGCCGGAGCAGGAGCAGGCTTCTTTGCAAATGCGCTGTCCTCAGGCTTTCTCGCCTCAACTTCCTTAACGGTATTTATCACGAACTCATTCTCGCAAGCCTTGGGCATAGCCTTTATATTCTCGATATGTGCGCTGTATGCGGCAAGAATCTTGTTTGTATAGTCCTGCACTTCTTTTCTTGTTCTCTGGAGAACAATCTGCTCTCTTTCAGTCTGCTGCATCATAATTGTGTGAATCTCGGCAGCCTTTGCATTGGCATCGTCAACGGTCTGCTTAGCTTTTGCGTTTGCTTCGGCAAGATTCTTCTCACCGAGCTCCTTCTTCTTTGCCGCAAGAGCGTCCGCATCCTTGATAGTCTTTTCAGCCTTTTCCTGAGCGTCTTTTCTTATCTTTTCGGCATCTTCCTTAGCCTCGTTCACTACAGCTATACCCTGCTTTTTCGCAATGAGCAGAGCATCTCTCAGAGCGTCCTCATCCTTACGGTACTCTCTTATTTTTTCCGCAAGAACCTCCAGCTTCTTTTCAAGCTCCTCGTTTTCATTCTGCAGTTTCTTGTATTCGATAGATACGTCCTTTAAGAAAGTATCTACCTCGGCGGCATCGTAACCGCCACGCTTAACCGTATCAAATTCTTTGGATACTATATCTTTAGCATTCACGGGAAAGTCCTCCTAAATGTACTCTAAATATATTTTTTAATCGTAATATGTATATTACCTTTTCTGCCTGTTTCACCGATACACTGCAATACGAACTTGCCTTTTCCTCTGACGGAAAATACATCGCCCTCGCTTAGCTGCTTTGACACATCGGTACATACCGTGCCGTTAAGCGTCACAAGCTGTGGTGTAATGTACTTTTCCACAGCACCTGTTCTTGACGTACAGGCGACGCATCTGACAATATTGTCAAGGCGCATTGAAGCTACCGAAAACCGCATCTCCTCATATTTTCTTGCGGGCAAAGTAAAACCTGCGGTAATGCCAATATCCACCTGCACTCCTACCCTGCCTATTTTCGTTATACTGTCTGAAATAAGCGGTGCTACCTTTTCGTAGACAAACACCGCCGCCTTCCCATCGGTAACGAAAATATCCCCGACAGTGTCACGCTCGATACCGAGCGCCATAAGCGAGCCCAGCACATCTCTGTGGGTCACGCTGTCCTCTTTTCTGAAGGTGAACGTCACCGCTTTTATCGGGAACTGTTCAGCCGTATTTTCATCGGACACAACAGCGTAGGATGTATCGGAAATCGCACTGCCGTCAAAATAATATGACGGGAAAAGCCCAAGACAGCATCTGAGCGGATCTGCATTTCCTGCGCCTGCACAAAGCAATGCCGTAAGCCCTTTCGGGATACCGACAGCTTTTATCTGTGCAAGCTCGCTTTCAGACAGAAAACGGGTAAAATACGGGCGGGATCTGTCAAGGCAGTCCCTCGCCGCATTTTGTATATCTTTGACAAGTTCACGGTCTGCCATATCAGTCCAGATCGTCGAAAATATCCTCGCCCGAAATGCTGCTGATTTCGTCTATGAATTCGCCTGAAATATCAACGTTGTAAGGTGCGAGAACGTATGTTGTATCTGCGATTCTCTTTATCTCGCCGCCCGTTATGTAGCTTACACCGCCTAAGAAGTCGATGATACGGGTAGCTATATCCTTATTTGTGTTGTTTAGCATAAGGATAACCGTTGTCTTGTTCTTGTAAAGCTCTGCTATCTCGGCTGTGTCGGACAGCTTCTTGGGTCTGTTTACAACAAGGTGCAGAGTTGTGCTTGCATTATAAGTGTATATCTTATTTGCGTTTGATGCCTGTGACGAGCTGCGTGAAGGAGCCTCCTGCACAGGTTCTTCCTTTGCGGATTCAAGCTCGTTTGAGTAGCTCTCATCGTCATCCGATCCGCCCCATCTTCTGATTGAATTTTTAAGTCCTTCTAATGCGCTCATTGTTTGTTCCTCCGTTTTTATATTTTCGAATAATTTCTGTAGCCGAAAAGACCGCTGCCTATCCTGACTAACGTTGAGCCGTACTTTACGGCTGTTGCATAATCGCCCGACATACCCATTGACAGCGTATCCATGCCGGACAGGAAAGAATATTTCTGCTTTGAATTTTCAAAAAGCTCCTGCATTGACGCAAAATACTTTTCGTCGCAATTCACAGGCGGAATGGTCATAAGCCCTCTTATCCTGACGTTTTCGAGTCCGGATACAGCTTTTGCCGTTTCGATAAGCTCAGACGGTGCAATACCGCCCTTTGACTCCTCGCCGCCTATATTGATCTCAAGGAGTATGTCCTTTACAAGTCCGTGACTTCCTGCTCTGCGGTCTATCTCAGCCGCAAGCTCGACACTGTCGACCGAATGTATCATACTCACCTTATCAATTATATACTTTACTTTGTTTTTTTGCAAGCCCCCGATGAAGTGAATTTCGGATTTTTCCGAATAATTTTCGTATTTTCCGAGAAATTCCTGTACTCTGTTTTCACCCAGAAGGTCTATGCCAAGACTTTCGGCATAATTTATCTTTTCGCAGGGTACTGTTTTTGTGACCGCCATAATGCGAACCGTATCACATCGTCCTGCTTTATCCATAGCTTCGGCTATATTCTGTTTTACAGCCGTATAATTGAGCTTTATATCCTCAAGCGTTGTTTCTTCGGCGGATTTAGAGATTCTTTCCGTCATAAAGATCCTTCCCTTCAACTATAACATCATCGTAAAGCGACAGATAGCCCGGTTGTCCCGAAGTATCACGGACAATGACATAATCCTCGCTTGAATATATGCGGTCTACCTGTACGAAGTAAGCCTGAGAGCCTTTTTTCACATAGACTCCGATGTTGTTTTCCTTGTCAAAATGGATAGCGGACGAAGCTATGCGTATACCGTTATAGCTGTCTACAAGCAGCTTGAACCTGCCGACTCTTGACGAGGCGATAACCGAATTCAGATCATCTGCAGAGAATATCGCAACATAATCGTTGTCGTACTTTTCGACATTTTCGACCTTTGCGGTTATCTCCGTCTGGTCTGCGCCGAGTATCAGCCGTACCTTTGTATTTTCCGTAAGTACAGCCGCCTGACCTTCTGTAAAGGTCGCCGCCAGCTTCCACTTATAATCGTCTATCATCTTGCCGATTATGTCGCCGGAAGCTGTTGTAAGCTCAGGTGTCTTTACCGTTTCGGAAATCTCCGCAGGCGTTATACTGTCGATGTTATCGTATGTTATCTTGCTCTCGTACCCGTCGATGCTGCTTACGAAATAGCCTGTTTCATCAGCCGTGACCTGAACGGGCGAAGCCGAAATCCTGCCCTCAAGCGTCTTTATCTTTGAGTTGAGCGCCGAAATCACCGATGAATAATCATTCACCTTGCCCTTGACCATATCACGCTTGCTCTGCAGGTTGAGCATTTCGTATTTAAGCTGTGAAACGGCAGTATAATCGCCGTTGTTTATAGCTGTTATCAGCTTGCTGTGCTTTTCGGTTATCAGCTTGTCAAAAGCCTCTATCTGAGAATTATCCGTACCGACAAGGCTCTGTGCGTCCGTCAGCGTGTCTATCCTCGTTTTCAGCTTATTTATATCCGCAGTAAGCGATATGTCGGCCGCCGAGCCGTAAGCATTGGCTATAACGCTGTTCTTGCCGACCTTTGAGCCGTCCTCATGCTCATACTGTATCGTGCCGTTTATCTTACGGCTGACGGTATGCTCGTTTCGTGCGAACACGCCGTAAAACTCGATAGTATCCTGAGAATCGTACTTCAGCGCCACCTCTGTTTTATAGGAGTGGTCGTTTCCCGCAAAAAACTGACCTGCGATGGTCAGGAGCAGGAATACGGCAAGAACCACCGTTACGAGCTTTGTTGTTAACGTCCTGTCCATATATCCTTATTCTTTTACGTCTTCGCTGTCCGTCCTGTCGAATGCGTCAAGGATGGATACAGCTCTGAGAGGTGTTATTGTCGAGATAGCATGCTTGTATATCAGGTTCTGCTTTCCGTCTGTATCAAGGATGACAGTGTAATTGTCAAAGCCTCTTACAAGTCCCTTGAACTGAAAGCCGTTTGTAATGTAGATAGTTACAGGTATCTTCTCTTTTCTCGCCTGATTTAAAAATACGTCCTGTAAATTGAGTTCCTTTGCCATTTTGATTACGTCCTTTCTTTTCTCCGCTTTTTTGCGGAACATAAAATAAAATAAAATCATAACTGTTTTTGTGATAAATCACAGCTACAGATAGCTTAACTTATATTGTAACACATATTGATTGAAAATTCCATAGCTTTATGGCAGTTTGGGGAGATTTTTTCGACAAGTGAGAATTTTACTTGCTTTTGTTTCTTACACTGCCGATATAATCTATTGCCTCGTCAACAATCTGCGAAAAGTTCTTTCCTCCGTCAGCCTTGATATAATGGATTCTTTCGTCACGGCGGAACCATGTAAGCTGACGCTTTGCATATTTTCTGGTTTCCTGCTTCAGCCGCTCTACGCAAGGTGTAAGAGGGCTTTCGCCTTTAAGATACGGCATAAGCTCCTTATAGCCTATCGTCTGCGCCGCAGTGGGATAATCAGACTGTTTCATAAACTGCCTTGCCTCCTCGACAAGTCCTTCGGCAAGCATTATGTCAACACGCCTGTTTATGCGGTCGTACAGCGTTTCCCTGTCATAGTCAAGCTGTATCATACACGGCTCATACGGCGAAGGGGCAAGCCTTGAAAGGCGCTGTTGCTCGCTCATTGTCTTTCCCGTAGTCTTGTAGACCTCAAGCGCTCTTATTATCCTGTTGAGATTATTCTCGTGAAGCTTTTCCGCCGTTTCGGAATCAATTTCACGGAGCATTCCGAGCAGAAAGCCGTTGCCCTTTTCCTGTGCCAGCTTACGCAGTTCGTCACGGTATGCGTAGTCGCACTCGGTTTCCTCAAAGCTGAGGTTGTCGATAAGAGAGCTTATATAAAGGCCTGTGCCGCCGGTTATTATCGGGAGCTTTCCTCGTGCCGCTATATCTGCGATAATACCGTGTGCCGCCTTAACATAGTCGGCTACCGAAAAGCTGTCATGAGGGTCGAGAAAATCCATAAGGTAATGCGGTATGCCCTGCTTTTCCTCTTTGGTCGGCTTTGCGGTGGCTATGTTCATACCTCTGTATATCTGCATAGAATCGGCTGAAATTATCTCGCCCGAAAGCCTTTTTGCAAGCTCGACCGAAAGAGCGGTCTTGCCCGAAGCGGTAGGTCCGCAAACTACTACGATAAACTGTTTATCCATAACTCAACTCCTGTTGAAGAAGCGTTCTATCCTGTATTTTGAAAGTGCGGTCATAACCGGCCTGCCGTGCGGACAAAAACGTATTGTCCTGTCATTCATCACTCTGTCGGCAAGCGCCTGCAATTCGAGAATATCCGTATCATCGTGCGCCTTTATCGCCGACTTGCAAGCCATCGTATGAAGCATATCGTCAAAGAGAGCGCCTTTCTGGTCGGTGGCAGTGTTCATAAGCCGTTGTGCGACATCGGATACTATTTCCTGCGGCGAGCATTTCACTACGGACGGCATTGCGGTTATCTGCACTGTGCTGTCATCGCAGAAAACAAGCTCTATACCGCTTTGCTCCACATATTCGTAATACTCGTGCAGTGCCTCGTATTCTTCGGGCGACAGCTTAAGCTCGGTTTTGTCGATAAGAAGCTGTGAGGTGGTTACAAACTCCTCTTTCAGCTTTTCAAACCTTATGCGTTCGTGGGCGGCGTGCTTGTCGATTATTATAAGCTCCTCGCCCGCCTCGCACAGTATATAGGTCTTTAAAAATTCTCCGATAACACGAACACTTGTTTTTTCGGGCTTCGGCTCGTCTATCCTTTCAACCGTTACCGGCTTTGCGTTTATAAATCTGAAGCCTTCGTCAGTTTGCGGTGCTGTTACGGGAATATCGTCCGTATCATCGTCAACGGTGACAACAACACTGCTGCTTACCGCCTTATATGACGGGATGTGCGGCTCTTTTGGCAAAGGTATTTCGTCAATAGCTTCACCTGTGTTTTCTTCGGGCTTTGCACTGTAGTCCGAGCGTGTGCTGTGCAGTGAAACGGGCTTTATTGTGCTGTCGCCGTATATTTTTTCAGCCTTTACCGTTTCGGTCGGTTCTTCCGGCTTTATATCAACGACCGGACGTTCCTCAGACATAAGCGGAAGCGTTACGGGGATATGTGCGAGCGTCTGCTGTTCACGCTTTATTATTTCGGGGTTGTGCCTGAAATAATCGTCTGCGTTATCGTATTTCTTCGGTTTTTCAAGCTCTATCTGCCGTTTATCGTCTGCGGCGTTCACCAGTGCGTTCTTTACCGCAAAATACACCGCATCGAACACAGGCTTTTCATAAGCGAAGCGTATCTCGGTCTTTGCGGGGTGTACGTTTACATCGACTGTTTCGGGAGAAAGCGATATGTTCAGTATGCAGGCAGGGAATTTTCCGACCATCATACTGTTGCGGTACGCCTCCTCAAGCGCCGCCATACAGGTGGTGCTTTTTATATATCTTGTGTTCACGAAAAACGTCTGCATACTTCTGCTGTTACGGCAGAAAAGCGGAGATGAAACATAACCGCTTACATCTATGCCGTTAAGCGAAAAGTCAACGGGAATAAGGCTGTCGGCAAACTGTCTGCCGGATACCGCCTTTGCCGCAGATAAGAGCGAGCCGTCACCCGATGTCATTCTGACGCTTTTGTTATCTCTTATGAATCTGAAGGAAATATCGGGGTGGGAAAGGGCAAGTCTGTCGACCGTCGCCGCTATGAAATTGCCCTCGGATATGTCTTTTTTGAGGAATTTAAGTCGTGCGGGGGTGTTGTAGAAAAGCTCCTTTATCACGATAGTCGTGCCTGTGGGACAGCCGCAGGATTCGTGTTCCTTTTCCTCGCCGCCTTCGATAATGTAACGTCCGCCGAGTTCATCGCCGTCCTGCCGTGACATCATCTCTATCTTTGCGACCGCCGCAACGGACGCTAACGCTTCTCCTCTGAAGCCCATCGTCATTATGCCTGTAAGGTCGTCGCCTGTGCGAATCTTGCTTGTGGCATGACGGAGAAAGGCTGTCGGCATCTGTTCGTAAGCTATGCCGCAACCGTCGTCCGTTATACGCATATAGCTGATACCGCCGTGCTTTATCTCAACGGTGATATGCCGTGCGCCTGCGTCTATTGAATTTTCCACAAGCTCCTTTATTACGGAGGACGGGCGCTCTATGACCTCGCCTGCCGCAATAAGCTCCGCTACGCTTTTATCAAGCAGTCTGATTTCGGGCATTGGTTTTCCTTTTCTTTATAACATTGCTTTTAGTTCTTCAAGCTTTGCGTAAGCCTCTCTCGGCGTCATATCGTCAAGGTCGAGGTTTTTTATCTCGGCTATGACGTTCTGCCTGCCTGTTGCCTCGAAGTCAATCTGGCTTTCGGATTCCTCCTCGGCTCTCAGTTCAAGCTCACGCTGTATTTTCGGTGCTTTTTCAAGCTCGGCAAGAAGCTGTTTTGCTCTGTCTGTGACTTTCTTCGGAAGTCCTGCAAGGCGTGCGACCTCTATGCCGTAGCTGTCGTCCGTGCCGCCCTCGACTATCTTATGCAGGAACTTTATATCCTCGCCGCTTCGCTTTACCTTGACGCTGTAGTTACGCACACCGTCAAGCTCGTTTTCAAGCGAAATAAGCTCGTGGTAATGCGTGGCGAAAAGCGTCTTGCATCCGATAGCCTTTGAGCTTATGTACTCGGCTACCGCTTTTGCTATTGATACACCGTCGTAGGTCGATGTTCCTCTGCCTATCTCGTCAAGGATAACGAGTGAGTTTTTGGTCGCTTCGTTAAGGATAGTTGCAACCTCGGTCATTTCGACCATAAAGGTGGACTGACCTGCGGACAGATCATCGCTTGCACCGACACGGGTGAATATCCTGTCCACTACTCCGAGCCTTGCGTAGCTTGCAGGCACAAAGCAGCCTATCTGCGCCATAAGGACAATCACGGCTACCTGCCGCATAAACGTGGATTTACCCGACATATTCGGGCCTGTGATTATCATAAGGCGGTTGCTTTTAACATCAAGGTAAACGTCATTCGGGGTGAAAAGTATCTCGTTGACCATCTTCTCGACAACGGGGTGTCTTCCGTCCTTTATCTCTATGACGCTGTCATTTGCCATCATCGGACGGCAGTAGTTGTTTTCTATGGATACAACGGCGTAACTGCACAGCACGTCAAGCGCCGCTACAGATTCGGCGGTCTGCTGGATAAGGTCGAGCCGCTGTGCGATAAATTCACGCACCTCGGCAAATATCGCCGCCTCAAGTGCAAGTATCTTATCGTTTGCGCCGAGTATCTCGTTTTCTATCTTCTTAAGCTCATCGGTAATGTATCTCTCGCCGTTTGTGAGCGTCTGCTTTCTTACATATCTGTCGGGCACCATCGACACGTTGCCCTTTGAAACCTCGATATAATAGCCGAACACACGGTTATAGCCGACACGCAGATTCTTTATGCCGGTAGCCTCTTTTTCCTGCTGTTCTATCTGAGCGAGCAGGTCCTTGCCGCCGCCCGTGATATTTCTCAGGCGGTCAAGCTCCTCATTGAAGCCGTTCTTTATATAACCGCCGTCCTTCATCAGTGCTGGCGGTTCATCGGCTATCGCTCTTTCTACTAAATCCGCAATATCGTCAAGAGGGCTTATCTTCTTATCAAGGCTTCTTGTAAGCTGTGTGCTTATCTGCGACAGGTCGCTTTTAAGCTGAGGAAGTATCCTGCAGGTAGCGCCGAGCGCCTTTACATCCTTTGCATTTGCCGCCTTGTAGATTATCCTTGTCATAAGACGTTCAAGGTCATAGACTTTCGCAAGGTCGGTCTTTATATCATACAGCGCCGCAGAATTGTTTATGAGCGCTTCTACCGCATCGTGTCTGCGTATGATAGCCGCCGTATCTGTAAGCGGCTGCTCTATGCACTGTCTTAGCTTTCTTCTTCCCATTGAGGTATCGGTCTTATCAAGCACCCACAGAAGCGAGCCTTTCTTTTCACCGCTTCTCATTGTCGATGTCAGTTCAAGGTTTCTTCTTGTGGCAAGTCCAAGCTGCATAAATTCGCCGCTGCTGTGTACGTTCAGCTTTACAAAACGTTTTGCTCCGCTTCTTTGTGCCTTATACAAATAGCGCAGCAAAGCGCATAAAGCCCTTAATGCGTTGTCCTTTCCGGCAAGGCCTATTTCATCTGCCGTGCCGCCGAACTGTGCGGTTATCTCGGATACGTCATCTATGGAAAAATCCTCATCGGAAAGCTGTTCCGCAGAGCATTTTCCGTAACGGTTCCTTATAAAAGTATATGCCTGTTTCCGATTCAGAAACTCCGCATTGAATAGCAGCTCAACAGGGGTATACTGTGAGAACTGTGCTATTATATCCTCGTCGGTCTTTTTTGAATTTGCCTTTTCAACTGCGTGCACCTCGCCCGTTGAAATATCGGCAAACACCATACCTGTGCCGATTTCTCCGACATAGATACAGGAAATATAGTTATTCGAGCCGTCCTCAAGCATTGACGCTTCTATAACCGTGCCTGCGCTTACAAGCCTTACTATATCACGCTCTACAAGTCCCTTTGATAACGCAGGGTCGGTTGTCTGCTCGCAGATAGCTACCTTGAAGCCTTTATCTATCAGCTTTTTTATGTAGCCTTCCGCAGAATGATGCGGTACGCCGCACATGGGCGTACCCGCTCTTGATGTCAGCGTCAGCTCAAGCTCCTTTGACGCTACCATTGCGTCCTCGTTGAACATTTCATAGAAATCGCCCAGACGATAGAATAATATATAATCCTTGTAATTTGCCTTGATTTCAACATACTGCTGCATCATAGGCGTGAGCTTTTCTCCGCTGTTTCCTGCTTTCAAGAGTTTCATTCCTTTCGGTTTTATTGATTGAATTTACGATGCTGTACTGATTAGTGGCATCCTCCGCAGGTCGAGCATGAGCCTGAGCATCCGCCTGCCTGTACCTCGCAGGTATCGGGGTCTTCACCGTCACAGCACAGTGCGATAATGCCGTTGATCTCGTGTAACAGCTTATCCATATCAGCCTTTGCCATTGTGAAATCAGCCATATGCTCGTTCTGCATAACGAGAGTGTATAATCTCTGCATCTCCTTGTTCTGTGTGTCGAGCTTTTCCTTGTTCTGCTCTTCCTTTGACTTGCTCATTTCAAGCGCTACGTTCTGACGTGCAAGGTTGAATTCACCTATAAGCTCCTGAAGCTCCATATCGGCATCGTTTGCCTTCATTGCCTCGTTATAACGTACATAACGCTCGTCTGCCTGTATAGCCTTGCCGAGCTCTCTTGCTGCTTTTATTGCGTCCATTTGTATTTTTCCTTTCTTTCCGCTTTTGCGGCTGTTAAAAATATATATCTGACGGGGATTCCCGACCGATTGCGAAAATTCAGTCATTCACGCTTACAAGCTCGCCTGTGACTGCCCAGGGCAGAGCCTTTTGTATTCTTACCGTGACGTACTTTCCTATCATATCCCTTGTGCCGTTGAAATCAACGATAACACCGTGGCGGGAATGGCCTGTCATAAGTCCGTCAGCCGTTCTGCCGATGCCCTCGCACAGAACCTCGACCTCATCTCCGACAAAACGTTCATAAGCCTTTTCACCGATAGAATTCTGCACATCAAGAAGCTGTCTGAACCACTTTCCCTTATCCTCATCGCTTATGGGGTCGGGCATAGCCGCCGCCTTTGTTCCCTCACGCTTGCTGTAAATAAAGGTATATGCGGAATCATAGCGTACCTTCTTCATAAGTTCCACAGTGCCGAGAAAATCCTCATAAGTTTCGCCGGGAAAGCCTACTATAATATCTGTAGTGAGTGCTACCTTCGGTATGCGTTTTTTTGCATATTCGATAAGCTCAAGATAATGAGCCGTGTCATAGTGGCGGTTCATTTCCTTTAAAATTCTGTCGCTTCCGCACTGTACGGGCAGGTGCAGATGATATGATATATGCCTGCTGTCAGCTATCGTATCTATAAGCTCGTGCGTGCAATCCTTAGGGTGAGATGTCATAAAGCTGAGCTTATATTTTCCGGGTATCTTATCAAGCTCGGAAAGCAGCTTTGCAAAGCCGAAATCATATTCCTTGCCGTAAGAATTCACGTTCTGTCCGAGCAGTAGTATTTCCTTATATCCGTCATTTATAAGCCCTTTTACTTCGGCTATGACCTCTTCGGGTCTGCGTGAACGCTCTCTGCCTCTTACAAAGGGAACTATACAATAGGTGCAGAAATTGTTGCAGCCGTACATTATCGGCACGCTTGCCTTTACCTTACTTTCTCTTATTACGGGAAGTCCCTCGGCAATAACACCGTCACTTTCGGGGATAGACAGCGTTCTGCGGTTCTCGCTGAGCTTTTCGTATATCATCTGCGGTAAGGTATGCATAACGTGAGTGCCGAAAATTATATCGACCTGCGGGAACGATTTTCTCATTCTCTGTGCTATATGCTCCTGCTGTACCATACAGCCGCCGACCGCAATTATGAGATTTCTGTTTTTCTCTTTCAGCTTTTTGAGTGCGCCTATATTGCCGAAAACTCTGTCCTCTGCGTTTTCTCTTACGGCGCAGGTATTGAAAAGGATAAGATCCGCAAATGCGGTTTCGGGTGTGAAGCCGTAACCCATCTGTGCAAGCATACCCTTTATTTTTTCTCCGTCGCTCACGTTCTGCTGACAGCCGAAGCTGTGGACGTGTGCCAGCGGCATCTGCTCACGCTTTGCGTTTATCGCTTTTACTTTTTCTATATATTCCTGCTGAACAAGCAGTTCTTCCTTGTTTATCTCTTTAGTCAAGCTGTTTCTCCGTTTCTTATCCAAAGTCCTGTTGCAAAGACAGTATACCATAAAATACAGCATACCATAATAGATTATAACATTATTTCATCGTGCAGTCAAGCATGATGAAGTGATGTTAGAACGTTCTCAGACAATTATTGCCTGAGGTTGTTATAACAATCACAAAATCGTGCAGTCAAGCACGATGAAATAATGTTAGAACGTTCTCGGACGGTTGCGTGAGCAAAGCCGCATAAAAAGCCTTATGGCTCAGAAATATAAAAAGGAACAACAGTGACTGATATGCACCTCCAAATGTGTCTAACTTTTGGGGTGTATATCACCAAAGCATTATTCTCTATCGTTGTATACTGTCTATCACAGCCTGCATGACCATCTAATATAGGCAAAAACACATGATAATCTGTTTGCAGTTTTTCGGCAACTTCTTTGTAATTCCACCATGACAAACCTCCTCCGTGTAAGAGGATAATTACATCATTATTTTCTTTTCCATATTTATTCTACATAATTCATCCTCATTCACCTCGCTGTAAACTTCAAATTGCTCCGATTACTATTTCGTAATAACCGCAATCGCACACGGAATCTTTCCTTCAACCAATGAATACTTCACATTCTCATATCCGGCTTCTTTTATAAACTCCATATATGTATCATAGGTAAACTGCCTTTTAAAATCCGCTCCGGCTTTTCCCACAGTATTAGCAAATCCGCTTGTTTTACCTTTTTCATTTTTATTCATATATGTAGGAATAATAATCTTTCCACCTATGCGACACACTCTGTCTAATTCTGCCAATGCCTTATATGGTTCATCCAACAAGTGAATTACGTTAGCTGCAACCACAACATCAAATTTTCCATCCGGATACTCGATCTGTAAAATATTGCCTTCTCTGAATTCTATATTAGTATACGCACGATGTTTCTTACTTGCTTTTTTAAGCATCTTTACGGAGAGGTCCGTTGCTACAAGATTTTTACACTTCTCTGCTATCACTCCACTGAGCAAGCCCGTCCCACATGCACATTCTAATACTACATTCTCTTTCGAAACCTCCTCAGCCACCTTTGTCCGCAAGCCCTCATGCGTTTTTCTATTTATAATATTTGCAAATATGTCATAAACACCTGCAACATTATCCCAAAACATAAACGAAACCTCCGATTTTAAAATCTATTTAGGATATGCATAATCCATACAAACAGCATAAATCTTGTTATATGCCATTCCAGAAATAGCTCCGGCTGCATAATCTGCATACGCCTTGTGACACAAATCACTTAATCTTACATAGTATATCACATTATCCAAAGCACTTCCACTCAAAGTTTAACTTACTAAATCTGAATTTGCTTGATAGTTTCATATATCTTTCCTAAAACAAATAATGCGATTTGCTTCTTCAAATCCCATTGATAAATGAAATTGTAAACTTATTTCATTGTTGATTTCACAATCGCTTGCAAATTCAGTACAATGTTTTTCTTTAGCCCATTTTCCGCATTTTGAAAGAAGTTCTTTAGCATATCCATTATGCCTATATTCTTCCTCAACAAAAATCCCCTCTTAATATCCAACAGGAGATGTATCTGTTCCTTCAACATAATCATTTCTAAGCCGACATTGCGCAAAACCTACTGCTTTACTACCGACATATTTAATGAAACAAACAGCGTTATCACTGCAGATAAGGTCAAGAAATTCTGATTGCAATTCTGATATTGTATGACTAGACCACAATTTTATAGCCAATTCTGCCAAAGCTAAAGCATCTGCTTGCGTTGCTTCTCTAACCACAAAGTCACCTCCCAAATTCCGATTTGTAGGGCAGACTAACTACCCCATAAACTCATTATAACACGCATTTCCAATTTATGCAACCGATTTCCCTATCAAATTGCCATTGGGCTGACATCGTAAACCGCATAAAAAAGAGCCTTGCG
>ERZ773235.1895-NODE-1895-length-19633-cov-3.664164_pt1 | contig 19633 bp, 24 predicted proteins | sample MGYA00580522_ERZ773235 | MGnify/ENA primary metagenome ERZ773235 (study PRJEB29015, sample SAMEA2737797) | human gut metagenome | biome: human gut; feature: human-associated habitat; material: faeces | place: China | collected 2012 ...
TCCAACAAGTAGACCACAATTTGAATAGTCCTTTTTTAAATCATTAATTAAATCATAATTAAAACTAGTTAGATAGATATTTAAATAACTATATTTTTTTAATAATTTTAATAATTTTTTCTTTTGATAAGTATTATAATTTTTTTCTTCTTTTATTTCAATGATAATAATTTTATCATTTTTTATTTGTTTTAATACTTCGTTTAAAGTAGCAATCCTATATACTTTATTATGATTTTTAAATTTAACTTCTTTCAATTGTTTTAAAGTCATATTTTTAATCGTACCGATTTTATTACTATTTAAATTAATAGTAGCATTGTGATTTATTACAAATTTATTATCTTTTGTAATTCTAATATCAAATTCAACTCCATCAATATATGGTTTTGATAAAGAATTTAAAATTGCTTCTTTAGAATTTTCAGCTAAATCGTCATCATTACCACGATGAGCAATAAACTTATACATATAATCACCAATAAAGTATATTAAAATAAGAAAAAAACTATTACTTAGTAATAGCTTTAGTTTTTTCATTTTCAATTTCTTTAGGTAAATCAATTCTTAAATTGTTATAAACTGATTTATTTTTTGTAGCAACATCTATGATATTACTATCATTATCAATATAACTAATTAATTTATTAAGATATGTTGATTTAATTGAAATTTTAAGTCTTGTAATATCTTCTTTTTTAATTAATTTATAATCAATATTTTCAAGTATTCTAGCGATAGCACTTATAGTTTGTGGTGTACGCATACGTGAATTATTTGATACAATTAAATTCTTTATTTCTGATAAATCTATTATTTCATTTTCTAAAAATGTTTTCTTCAAATAAACAATTAAATCATAAGAACTTTGAATATTAGTATATCTATTATAAGTAGAATGAACTGTATCATTATTTATATAATAGGATTCAAGATTTAAGTTTAATAAATTATTTATTTGTTCTTTTAATACATTTTCATCAAAATTAATTTCATAAGTATACATTGTTTCTTTATCACAAAGATATAGATTTTTATTCATAAACATGCCCCTTTCTTTTACGAGTTTGATATTTTAACACTTACTTTTATATTTGTCAAATAATATCAAAAATGATATAATTATCTAGGTGATAATATGATATATTTAGATTATTCGGCTACAACACCTGTAAATGAAGAAGTATTAGATAGCTTTAATAAAGTTTGTCGTGAATTTATTGGAAATCCAAATTCTTTACATAAATTGGGTGTGAAGTCAAAACAATTAGAAGAAAGTGCAACTAAACAAATTGCAAATATTATGGGAGTAGAACCAAATGAAATAATTTATACAAGTGGTTCTTCAGAGTCAAACAATTTAGCAATTAAAGGAATAGCTTTAAAATATTTAAATCGTGGTAAAAAAATAATTACAACTAATTTAGAACATTCATCTATATATGGACCAATAGGTTATTTACAAAAGTTAGGCTTTGAAGTAGAGTTTGTTAAAACAAATGAACATGGAGTAGTTGATATTAACCATTTAGAAAGTTTAATAGATGATGATGTAATACTTGTAACTATAGCTTCTGTTAATAGTGAAACAGGTCTAGTTCAGCCAGTTGAAAGAATAGCTGAAATGTTACAAGATAAAAAATGCTTTTTTCACGTAGATGCTACTCAAAGTGTAGGAAAAGTACGTATGAATTTAAAAAAAGTTGATCTAGTTAGTTTTTCAGCTCACAAATTTTATGGTATAAAGGGAGTAGGTTGCCTTATTAAAAAAGATGGCATTAATCTAGAACCACTTATCCATGGCGGAAAAAGTACAACTAAATTTCGTAGTGGTACCCCAGCTTTACCACTTATAGCATCAATGGCTAAAGCATTAAGACTTGCTGATTTAAGTATCAGAGATAATTATGAACACGTTAAATATTTAAAATCAAAATTAATTGAAAAACTTAGTATGTATAAACAAGTAACAATTAATAGCAACGAGTATTGCTTGCCACATGTTTTAAATATAAGTGTTATGTTTGCTAAACCAGAAACATTTTTACACGCTCTAGAAGAATATGATATTTTTATATCAACTCAGAGTGCTTGTTCAACTAGTACAATTAGTAGAGCTGTTTTAGAGCTAACAAAAGATGAAGATAAAGCAGAACATAGTTTACGTATTAGTCTTTCAGGATTAACAACAAAAGAAGAAGTAGATGCCTTTTTAAAGGCTTTTGATGAATGTTATAATCATTTAAAATTAAAGTAGGTGAAAATTTGAAATTACTTAGAATAAGTGCAATTTGGTGTTCTAGTTGTATCATAACATATCATATTTGGGAAGAATTAAAAGAAAAATATCCTTCCTTTACTTTTGAGGAATTAGATTACGATTCGGATGAAGAAGAAATAAAAAAATACCAAATAGGTAAAATAATTCCTGTAATTATCATTTTAAATGATAAAAATGTCGAAATAGGTCGAATTATAGGAGAAAAAAGTAAAAAAGAGATTATAGAGACAATTGATAGTTTGCGAGGTTAAAGTATGTTAAAAAAGAAAATATTATTACTTTTATTATTATTAATTCCAACATTAGTAAGTGCAAAAGAAGTAAACTTATATTTATTTCATGGTGATGGTTGTCCACATTGTGCAAAGGAAAGAGAATATTTAAAAGAAATTGAAAAGGAATATGATGATGTAAATATTCATTTATACGAAGTATGGTATGATACTGATAATCAGGAATTGATGGCAAAGGTAAAGAAAGAATTAAACTCTTCAACTAACTATGTTCCACTTACAATTATCGGAGATAAATATACAGTTGGATTTAACGATAATACTAAATTGATGATAAAAAATAATATTGAGAAGTGCTTAAAAGAAGATTGTGAAGATGTAGTAGGGAACGTTTTAGCTGGTAAAACAGCTAATGAAACAACTATCAAAAAAGAAGTGAAAGAACCAAAAAAAGATAAAGAGGATAGTATTAAGGATTTACCTATCTTAGGAAAAGTTGATGTAAAGAAGGTTTCATTACCAATTATGGCAGCTGTTATTGGACTTGTTGATGGTTTTAATCCATGTGCTATGTGGGTGTTAGTTTTCTTAATAAGCATGTTACTAGGAACAAAAGATCGCAAAAAAATGTGGATTTTAGGACTAACATTCCTATTTACATCAGCGTTTATATATTTATTGTTTATGGTAGCTTGGCTAAATGTAGCCATAAAAATGAATACGGTTATTTGGTTAAGAATTACTATTGCTATTATTGCTATAATTGCAGCTTTTATAAATTTGAAAAGTTTTTATAAAAGTTTAAAAAAAGACACTGGTTGTGAAGTAGTAGATAGTAAAAAACGAAAAAATATAATCGAAAAAATTAAGAAATTTACGCTTGAAAAAAGTTTAATTTTAGGACTACTAGGTGTTATGACACTAGCAGTATCAGTTAATTTTATTGAACTTGCATGTTCAGCTGGATTGCCATTATTATTTACTCAAATTTTAGCTCTTAATAATTTAAGTAAATTATCTTATATGATTTATATTCTTATCTATATCTTCTTCTTTTTAATGGATGATATAATTGTATTTGTGATTGCAATGTTCACTTTAAAAATAACAGGAATTTCAAATAAATATAGTAAGTATTCTCATCTTATTGGTGGAATAATTATGTTGCTTATTGGACTTCTTATGATTATAAAACCAGAATGGTTAATGCTTAATTTTTAAAAAATGTCAAATATTTACATTTGTTGACATAAAAAAATAGACAATCATGTCCTAATAGTCTATAATTAAGAAGGTGATTAGATGGAAGAAAATGAAGTTGTTTTGGACTTAAGTGATAAAAAAATACTAATTGTAGATGATAATAAATTAAACCTTAAGGTTGCAGAAAGATTAATTCAAAAATATAATCCACAAATAGAAACGGTTGAAAGTGGTTTTGAATGTTTAAAAAAAATAGAAGACGGTAATATATATGATTTGATTTTTATGGATGATATGATGCCTGAGATGTCAGGTACAGAAACACAGAAAAAATTACATGAAAATGGATATGATAGACCAATTGTTGTACTTACTGCTAATGCTGTTGCTGGTGCCCGTGAAAACTATTTGAAGGAAGGTTTTGATGATTATATTTCAAAACCAATTATAAAAACGGAATTAGAAAGAATTTTAAAAACTTTTATGGGATAAAAAAAGAAATGTTTAATGATTAACATTTCTTTTTGCTTGTTTTATTTTATTTGATTTTTCTAATTTTTTAATTCTTTTTTGCTCTTTTTCTTCAAATTTGATATTTTCAATAATATCAATAAATAAATCACGAAATTTTGAATTACTTTTAAGTTTTAAGGCTTTGTTTAATATTAATACTAAAGTTTCCTTATCAATAATCATACTCGTAGTATGAGTATTATCATAACTATTTTTAAGGATATTATTAATTTTAACAAAATTTAATTTTCTTTCGCTGTATATAACATGAGGAATAAATGAGTAATTTTTATTATTTTTATTGAATGATTCTGTAGTTGATGTGATTGGAATAGTTATAACGTATTTTTGGGCAGGGTTATTATATATAACAATACAAGGTCGATTTTTCTTGTTATCTTTTTTACCATCTTTAAAATGTAAAGTATCATGATAAACAATTTCACCTATTTTAAACATATAATCACTCCCATTGATTGTTTGTTATTTTAACATTATAAAACGAAATAGTCAAATATCATTTACACTTTATGTAAAATATGATAATGTATTCTTGATTGTGAGGAAGCAGTAGTAATGGAGTTAGAAGTAAGATTTTTAAAAAAATGTGATATTAAAGAAACAACAAAATTAATAAGTAATTTTTTTAATATAAAAGATATGAATAACGGATATGAAAAGATTACGAGAAAGAGATTAGATAAATCAATTATTGCTATTATGAATAATGAAATAATAGGACATATATTAATTGAAGAAAAATATGATGCAAACGAAGATAAAATATTTTATTGGTTAAATTATGTGTGCGTAAAGGATGAATATCAAGGATATGGAATAGCATCAAGAATGCTTAAAAAATTAGAACAGTATGCTAAAGATAAAGACATATATTGTATTCAATTTAAATCTAGTAATTTTCGAAAAAAAGCACATGCTTGTTATCTTAAAAATGATTATAGAAAATTAGATACAACGGTTTTCCAAAAAATAATTTAGATAATGTATTAATATAAAAAGGGTTTTAATAGTCAATAACAATATTCCAATTTCTTTATTAATCATAAGATAATACAGAAAGGGGAGTTAAAAATGAGTTGTGAATATTCTAATAAAATTGAAAAGATTTTAGAAGAAGGAAAACGTTGTAAAGAAAAAATGGGGGTATTTGGTCCAACCGGTCCAACAGGACCTCAAGGTCCCGCTACAATAACAATAGGAACAACAACAACTGGAAATCCTGGAACAAATGCATCTGTTACTAATGTTGGTACAAATGAAAATGCAATTTTGAATTTTACTATTCCAGCAGGTGCGACAGGTGCACAAGGAATTCAAGGTCCGACTGGCCCAACTGGACCACAAGGAATTCAAGGAGCTGCAGGTGTGCAAGGAGAAATTGGCCCAACAGGTCCAACAGGTCCGACTGGTCCAAGTGGAGAATCAGCTTTATCTTATGGTAGTAAATATGATACTACTACAGATACAATAAGTTTGACAGCAGATACAGATAGTCCTGTTCCATTAACAACAACCGCACCTTTATCCGGAATAACTGGAACAAATGCTAATACTTTAACAATCACTGCAAATGGTGTTTATAAAATTGATTACTTTTTTAATGGATCACCTAATGTAGAAGCAACACTTACTTTGTCTGTTTCTCAAAATTCTAATCCAATAAGTAGTTCAACAATTATTAAAGAAGTGCAAGCAAATACTGATGATATATTAAACGGAAGTATAATCGTATCTTTATCCGCAAATGATGAAATAGGATTAAGCTTGAGTTCAAACGTAAATGCCACAGTATCTACTGCTGATGGAACAAATGCTTTTATAAATATTGTAAGATTATCGTAATTGTAAAATGGTAGTTTATGCTACCATTTTTATGATATTTATGTTATAATCTAACATATTTAATAATTAATATAAATGGAGGATTAAAGTGAAATTAGATTTTTTAATAAACATTTTACTAAGTGATAAACCTAGTAAAAATATCAAGCTCAATGAAAAACAAATTTTTGAAATGATACCAGAATTGTCAGCGTGTAAAAACTTTAACCAGAATAACATTTGGCACATTTATGATGTGTATGATCACATTCTACACGTTGTAGATGGCGTTCCTAATAGTCTTGCACTGAGAATGGCTGCTTTATTTCACGATATTGGAAAGCCATTCGTTTATACTGAAGATGAAAATGGAATAGGTCATTTTTATGATCATTGGAATAAATCAAATGAAATATTTTTAAATTTTATTTCAAAATATGATTTAAACGAAGAAATTAAAAATACAATCTCAAAATTAATATTGTATCATGATTTAAATATCGAAAAATTAACAGAAGAAGATTTGTTAAAGTTACTTAATACTTTTAATAAAGATGAAATAATTAAATTATTTCAATTAAAAAAAAGTGATTTACTAGCTCAAAATAAAAAATTTCATTATTTGTTAGATAATTATAAAAAACAACAAGAAAAATTACTAAAATTAACAAATAAATAATGGACGTTATAAAAATAATGTTTTAATTTTTACTAATATTTGCTATACGTGATATAATACTTGTAGGATAAAATATAAAGATAAAGAGTGTGATATGAATGCTAAAAAATTTAATTATTAATAACTATAAATGGATTATTTTTTTCATTTGTTTGCTTTTGTTTTTTGCGTTAGCAGAGGATGTTTTTAATCACGATATAATGAATGGGGACGTTATTGGTTATAAATTTGTATCAACATACTTAATTCATGATTCTATTACTGGGTTTGTAAAAATGATAACATGGTGTGGAAGTGCTACTTGTTTAATATTATTAACTATTGTTTTATTTGCTTTTATTAAAAACAAAAAAATAGGAATTTTAATAGGAACAAATTTAGTTATAATTACTATATTAAATCAAATTTTCAAATTTATTCTTCAAAGACCGAGACCAACAGAATTTAGAATCATTGATGAAACAGGTTATAGTTTTCCATCAGGACATTCAATGATAAGTATGGCATTTTATGGATTTCTAATTTATTTGATTTATAAAAATATTAAAAATAAGAGTTTGAAGATAGTTTTGATTAGTTTATTATCTTTATTAATAATAATGATTGGTATTAGTAGAATTTATTTAGGAGTTCATTATACAAGCGATGTTTGTGCTGGCTTTTTAGTATCAATATCATATTTGATAATTTATATAAATTGTGCAAATAAACTTATTTTTGCCGAAGAAAAAACAACTGAAATTAAAAAATAAAATATATTAAATCCAATAGTAGAAGGTGAATATTTTGAAAGTAGAAGATTTAAAAAAAGATTATGATAAGTTGCAAATTAAATATGGGGCTAAAAACCTAGATTCTATATATAATGGTGGATGCGAAGATAACCCAAATATTTGTTTTGTTTTTATGAATCCTACTGGTAGAAACATTGCAAGTGATAAGTCTTGGGAGGGAAGAAAGTCACCTTGGCTAGGTACTAAAAATATATGGAAATTATTTTATAAGGTTAATTTAATAAGTGAAGATGTGTTTAATAAAATTCAAGAAAAAAAACCAAAGGACTGGGATTATGAATTTTGTGATTATGTTTATGAGGAAATAACTAATAAAAAATTATTTATTACTAACTTAGGAAAATGTACACAAATAGATGCAAGACCATTGCCTGATGAAGTCTTAAAAAAGTATTTGGATTTATTATTTAAAGAAATTGATATAATAAGGCCAAAAATAATTATAACTTTCGGGAATCAAGTTAGTTCTATTATTTTAAATAAAAAAATAGCCGTATCTGAAAACAGAAAAAAATATCATGAAATAGAAATCAATCAAAATACATACAAAGTTTATCCTGTTTATTATCCAGTTGGTAATGGAATATTTAATATTGATAAGTCAATAGAAGATATAATATGGATAATCGAAAATGAAATATAGTTGTAATTATCTGAATCAAAAAAAATGAGATAGAGTAAAAGAAAAAATTATATTCAGATTTAAAAACATCACTTATAGATAGTGGTGATATAGATGAAATAGGGGCATCTATAAGGAAAATATAATAATTATAAACCTGGTTATCTAATTAGGTTTTTTTATTTATTTTAGATTAAATATAATAAATTTTTAATTTTTTTTAAAAAAAGGTTGACAAATTAATTTGTTTTTAATAAAATGTTAGTAACAGGTGAAGAAAACCTGATTTAAATTAAAAAATGTTATTAACAAAATGTTACAAAGAAATGTTTTTTTAAAATTTGTTATTAACAAAAAGATAAGAAGAAAGAAGGGCATAATATGGACAGAAAATTAAAAAAGAAAACGTATGAAAATATAAGAAAGGCATTATATATGGTTGATATGAATAATGGATTTGTTAATTTTGGAAATATGGCTAATCCAAAATATAACGAATTAGTTAGTGAACAACTAAAATTAATTAACAAATTTAGAGAAGAAAATCAATTAGTAAATTTTGTATTAGAAGGACACACTAACGATTCTATAGAATTTGATTCATATCCATCTCACTGTGTACTTGGAACAAAAGAATCAGAATTAATACCAGAATTTATAGATGAACAAAATAAAGAAAATACAAAAACGTATTATAAAAATTCAATTAACGGAATGCTTAATAGAAATTTACAAGACGATATAAAAAATCAAGAAAATTTAAAAGAAATTGTTGTTGGAGGCGTATGTGCTGATTTATGTGTTATGGATTTCGCAAGAACATTTTCAAGATATTTGGATGAAATAAATAAAAGAGCAAAAATATTTGTTGTTGAAAATACAATTGATACTTATGATGCAGTAGACCACAACAGAGAAGAATGGATGGAAATAGCAAAAAAAGTTATGACCCAAGCAGGAATCATTATGGTTCCAAATATAGAAGAATTAGAAAGAAAGGAAAAAGAATTAAAATTAATTCTTAAATAGGTGAAAATTATGAAAATATATAATGGATATGAAAGATTACCACGAAATTATACTTTAATGAGTGATGAATATGAATTTACAATGTCAAATGGATATTTAATTAATAATAAAGAAAACGAAGAAGCGGTATTTGATTTATTCTTTAGAAAAGTACCAAATGATGGTGGATATGCTATAATGGCTGGGCTTGATAAAGTAATTCCTTATATCGAAAATTTAAAATTTACAGAAAAAGAATTAGATTATTTTAAAAGAAACGGTTATTCAGAAGAATTTATAAACTACTTAAAAAACTTTAAATTTACAGGAGATATATATGCAATAGCGGATGGTACTCCAGTATTTCCAAATGAACCTCTTATAACAATTAAAGCTCCAATAATAGAAGCACAAATAGTTGAAACAGCAATATTATCAATGATAAATGGTGCTATGGAACATGCAACAAGTGCTAGAAGAATAATAGAATCAACTAATGGAAAAGTAGGAGTTATGGAGTTTGGTGCCAGAAGAGCAGATGGTTCAGAAGCAGCTATTGACTCATCAATATATGGAATAATGGCAGGATGTGTCGGAACAAGTAATATAATAGCAGCTGATATGCTTAATATAAAAGCAATGGGAACTATGGCTCATAGTTTTATAGAATCATTTCCAAGCGAATATGAAGCCTTCTTAGCATATGCGAAAGCATATCCAGACAATTGTATTCTTTTGGTTGATACAGTTGACACATTAAAAAGTGGTGTGATTAATGCCATAAGAGTATTTAGATATATGCAAGAAAATGATATGCCTCTTGATCATATTGGAATTCGTATAGATTCAGGTGATTTAGCTTATTTATCAAAAGAAGCAAGAAAAATGCTTGATGCAGCAGGCTTTCCACAAGCAAAAATTTGTCTAAGTAATGGTTTAAATGCTGAAACTATAGAATCTTTATTTAATCAAGGTGCTAAATTTGATAGCTTAGGTGTAGGAGATAATATATCAAAACCAAACGGAAGAATGGGATGTGTATATAAAGAAGTTGCTTTAATAGATAAAAAAGGAAATGTTATACCTAAAATAAAATTAAGTAATGATACTGTAAAAATAGTAAATCCAGATTACAAAAAATTATATCGTGCTTATTCAAAATCAACTGGATACGCACTTGCTGATATAATGTGCAGAAAAAATGAAGATACAAATGAAAGAGAATTAACTATTGTAAGTACTATGGATCCATTGAAGAAAAATACAATAAGTGATTTTGAACTTGTAGAATTACAAAAAACTATATTTAAAAATGGGAAATTAGTTTATAAAGATCCAGATATTTTTACAAAACAAAAATATTGTAATGAACAAATGAAAACTCTATACCCTGAAATAAAAAGAGAAAAGATGCCACACGAATACTATGTTGATGGAACAGAAGAATATGTAAACTTTAAAAATGATATGATTTCAGAATATAGAAGTTTAGTTAAGAAAATGTAGGTGAAAAAAATGGATAAAGATAAATTACAAAAAATAAAATCCTATCTTGAAAAACTACAAACAGTTCAAATGAAAAAAACTTTTTCGTCAAAATTTATAAGTGTAGAATCATATTTGTGTACACTTAAAAATAACAAAACAATAACACGAGAGAAAATACTAAAAGGAAACAATGATGGAAGTGCAGCCATAATCCTACCAATTACAGATGATGGAAAAATAATTCTTGCAATTGAACCCAGAGTTTTTACAGAAAAAACGGTTGATATTGGTTTACCAGCAGGTTATATAGAAAAAGGTGAAAATCCTCTTGATGCTGCAAAAAGAGAATTATTAGAAGAAACAGGATATAAATCAGATGATCTTATATGCCTTGGAAGTTATTATCAAGATCAAGGATGTTCTTCAGCATATAACTATTATTACATTGCTAGAAACTGTAAAAAGGTAGGAAGTCAAAAGTTAGATAAGGGCGAATTTATAAAATATATATTAGTAACAAGTGAAGAGTTACAAGAATTATTTAATGAAGGTTATATAAAAGGATTAAATTCTGCTTATACAATTGAAAAAGCTAAAAAATATATAATGGAGTGATAATATGAATGAGTATGGATATGTAAAAGTAGGTGCATCTACTGTAGAACTTAAAGTAGCAAATACAATATACAATGTTGAAATGATAAAAAAACAAATAGATGAAGCAATAAATAAAAATATTCAAATAATTTCTTTTCCAGAGCTTTCAATAACAGGATATACATGTGGAGATTTATTTAATCAAGATGTATTAATTGATGCATCATATGAGGGAATAAAAGATTTAGTAAATTATTCAAAAGATAAAATGATAGTCATTATAGTAGGCGCTCCTATAAAGTGTGAAAATAAACTATATAATTGTGCAGTCGTTATAAATGATGGAAAAGTTTTAGGTATTGTACCAAAAACATATATTCCAAATTATAATGAATTTTATGAAATGAGATGGTTTAAAAGTAGTAATGACCTAAAAGTTAAAGAAATAAATTTATTTAATGAAACTGTTCCAATTGGTGTTGATTTAATATTTACAAGTAAATTAAATGATGAACTAAAATTTGGTGTTGAAATATGTGAAGATGTATGGAGCTTATATCCTAAAAGTAATGATTATGCATCAAAAGGTGCAAATATTATATTTAATTTATCAGCAAGTAATGAAATAACAGGAAAATATGAATTTAGAAAAGAACTTATAAAAATGCAATCTATTAAAACAATATCAGGATATGTTTATGCATCATCTGGTATAAATGAAAGTAGTACAGATTTATTATTTTCGGGTTCGAGTTTAATATATGAAAATGGAAAATTATTAGGTGAAAATAATAGATTTGAATTTAACAGTAATTTAATATATGGCGATATAGATATAAAAAGATTAATAAATGATAGAAGAAAAAATACAAGCTTTATTTCAAATAATGATAAAGAATATCGAAATGTATATTTTATAACATCTAAAAATAATTCCATTTCACGAAAATATAATAAATATCCATTTGTACCATCTAATGAGGAAAAAAGAGAAGAAAGATGTAAAGAGATAATAAATATTCAAAGTAGTGCACTAGCTAAAAGATTAAAACATACAAATATAAAAAAATGTGTTGTTGGAGTATCTGGCGGACTTGATTCAACACTTGCATTCTTAGTGATAAAACAAGCGTTTGAAAAACTTAAAATTGATAATAAAAATATAATTGCAGTTACAATGCCTGGTTTTGGAACAACTGATAGAACTTATAAAAATGCAATAGATTTAATCAAAATAAATGATGCAACATTAATAGAAGTTGATATTAAAAAAGCTTGTTTAGTTCATTATAGTGATATTGGTCAAGATATTAATAAGCATGATATAACTTATGAAAATGCTCAAGCAAGAGAAAGAACAAAAATACTTATGGATATCGCAAATAAAGAGAATGCCCTTGTTATAGGTACTGGTGATTTAAGTGAACTTGCCCTTGGATGGTGTACTTATAATGGAGATCATATGAGTATGTACTCTGTCAATTCTAGTATTCCAAAAACACTTGTAAAATATTTAGTTAAATATATTGCAGATACTGATAGAAAAAATAAAAAAGTTTTGTATGATATTTTATCTACTCCAATATCACCAGAACTATTACCAGCTGATGAAAAAGGCAATATTAAACAAATAACAGAAGATAAAATAGGGCCATATATGCTACATGATTTTTATCTATATCATTTTTTAAGATATGGAGCATCACCTAAGAAAATATATATGTTAGCTATAGATACATTTTCTAGTGAATATAGCAAAGAAGAAATATTGAAATGGTTAAAAGTATTTCTAAAAAGATTTTTCACTCAACAATTTAAAAGAAGCTGTATGCCAGATGGTGTAAAAGTAGGAAGTATATCACTATCACCAAGAGGTGATTTAAGGATGCCAAGTGATGCATCATACGATATATGGATTAAAGAATTAGAAGAAATTTAAATTGGTGTCTTCAATAATTAATAATAGTTAAGTAAAAAATTAGTAAATATCATAAAAGAAAATAACAATGATAAAAGGATAGATGTATATGAAAATAGGTATATTTGGAGGATCTTTTAACCCACCGCATAATATGCATAAAAATATTGCATTAAATTTAATAAAAAACAAATATCTAGATAGGGTTATATATGTTCCAACCGGAAATAAATATAATAAAAGAGGTTTAGTAAATCAAAATGATAGATATAATATGGTAAGGTTAATGATAGAAGGTTATAATAATTTAGATGTATCTAATTACGAATTTAACAAATTAACTTATACATATGAAACTCTTGATTATTTTAGAAATATTTATCAAAATGATGAAATATATTTTATATGTGGTTCTGACAATCTAAAAGAAATAACATCTTGGAAAAGGTATGATTATATTTTAAAAAACTACAAAATAATTGTTATAAAAAGAAATGATGATGATATGGATAAAATAATAAATAAATTACTTATTTATAGTAAAAATATAATTTATGTTAATGATATAGAAAATAGTGTATCATCTACATTGGTTAGAGAAAATTTAAACAGAAATAATAATGAATATTTAATTCAAAATATGGATACAAAAGTTATTAAATATATAAAAAATAATTCTATTGTATATTAATATATGAAAAGAGGGAATACAGTGAAAAAAGTAGTTGACAAATTAAAAAATAAAATAGAATTTTTACTTGGATGTTTTGTTGAAAGTTCTATAAGGATAACTTATGAATATTAAAAGAGTAAAAGTATTTTCTAATAATAATAAAAAATCACAAGAAATTAAAAAATTATTAATTAATAAACTAAGAAAAAATAATATTAGTGTTGTAAATAATAATTATGATTTAGGCATTGCTATTGGAGGAGATGGTTCTTTTTTAAGAATGATTAAAGAAAATAACTTTAATAGTGATATATATTATATTGGTATAAATGCAGGTACATTAGGTTTTGCTCAAGAAGTCTCTATAGAAAATATAGATGAATTTATAGACAACTTAAATACTAATAATTTTATAGTTGAAGAACTTGGTGTCCAAGAAAATGATATATATACAAATGAGTCTAATTCAAAATTTTATTCTTTAAATGAAATTGTTATTAGAGAAAAGGATTTAAATACAGTAAAACTTAGTATATATGTTGATGAATTTTTACTTGAAAATTTTGCTGGCGATGGAATACTTATTTCTACATCATTTGGATCGACAGCATATAACTTGAGTTTTGGTGGAAGTATAGTGTATAATAGTGCTATTGATAGAGTATTAGAAAAAATTCCATATTTAAGTGAAAGAAAATTTGGATTTCCTGAAATAGGTAATAGATTAGATAAAAAAACATTTTCTCCTTATGTACAAGAAGTAAAGGATGCTTTTTCTATTTATGATGATATATTGAATAATTATTATGATAAAGATTTAGATATTAATATGACTAGTGGTAATCCAATGAATTATAAAGTGTTTCCACCTATCTTAGAACAAATAAATCATTATTTTTCAGGTAATGATTTATATAAATATCCTTATTCTGAAGGTGATGATAAGGTAAGAAGAATATTATTAGATTATATTGAAAGAATAGGTTTTATTAATAATGATGCTTATTCTTATGATGATATAGATCAAAATGGTTTATCCATTAATAATTTAACTTTAACGGTATCTACATCACATGCTTTTAATATTGTTTTAGATATAATTGCTAATAAACATGATGTTGTTCTTATGACCGCACCAAATTATGGATTATTTAGTTTTAAACCTGAAAGATTAGATATTGATGTTGAAATAATACCATTAAAAGAAGAGAATAATTATTTTATAGATCCAAATGATTTAGAAAATATCATTATAAAAACCAATAATAAATTACGGGAAAAATATAAAAATTTACCTTATACACCTAAAGTTGTAGCTTTTGTTAATAGTAATCCTAATAATCCTTTAGGTAATGTTATGGGAAAAAACGAATATGAATTATTGTTAAATATTGGTCGCATTTGTCAAAAACATGATTTATTTATTATAGATGACTTAATATATCGTGATATTTGTTTTGATAGTAATAATTTATCTTTACCAGTTGCTACAATACCAGGATTATTTAGAAATACTATATCTTTATTTGGATTATCAAAGTCGTACGGACTTGCTAGTTTGAGAGCAGGGTTTATAGTTGCAGATGAGGTTATTATTAGAGAAGTAATAAATCGTATTTTTAGAGAAATGGATGCCATACCAGCTATAATAGGTGAAGCATTAGTAGGAGCCTTTAAGAAAAATAATAAGGAATATAATGATTATTTTATTAGATTAAGAGAAAAGTATGAATATAATTTTAATTTATTTAAGGCACTTATAGATGGTATTGATGCATGTGATATAAAATATAGAGATAAAGTAGAAGAAGAAATAAAAAAACATTGTTATGATTATGATATAGAAAATGGGATTAATGGTATAAAGATTAAGATTAATCCTAAGGCTGGATTCTTTATTATTATTGATTTTACTGCTTTAAAAGGAAAAAAATATAATGGAAAAATAATAGAAACAGAAGAAGATTTATTGATGTTTTTTTACAAAACGATATATTTACGCTTTTTAATAGGTAAGAGTTTTGCATGGCCTAATAAAAATGAGTTAGTTGGTAGATTTACTTTTGCTAAGGATACCGATGAAATAATTAATTGTGCAGTTAAAATAAAAGAGGCTATTTCAAATTTAGAATAATACTTTTTGTTTGTAGAAATTTATGTTATAATCAAAATGTGTAAAAGAACTTATATAAGAGGTGTTTTATGAAAGAATATAAAAATGAAGAAGAATTTTTAAAAGATTATGATCCAAATAAGTTTGATAGATTATCATTAACTACTGATATATTAATATTTAGTGTATCAGATGGAGTTCAAGAAAACTATAGAAAATTAAACAGAAAGTATTTTAGTGTTCTTTTAGTAAAAAGAGAGAATTATCCATTTAAAGATAAATGGTGTCTTCCAGGTGGATTTGTAAAAATAGATGAAGATATAGAAGACGCTGCTAAAAGAATATTAAAAGATGAAGCAAATATCAGTAATATATATTTAGAGCAATTATATACATATGGTGATCCAAAAAGAGATCCAAGGACAAGAGTTATATCGACATCTTATATGGCATTAATAGATAAAAATAAATTAAAATATGATATATCTAAAAACGCATCTTGGTTTAATGTAATGGTTCTTGAGGATGAAAAATTTATAGATGTTACTTTAGATAATGGTAACGAGACTATAAAGTATAAAATTAAGAAAATATTAAAAGAAAAAACAACAGATAGATTCAAATATGAAGTAGTTAAAAATGACAAGCTTGCATTTGATCATGCACTTGTTATTACTAATGGTATATCAAGATTAAAAAACAAAATAGAATATACGGATATTGTATTTAATATGATGCCAGAATATTTTACTTTAGGTGAACTTCAACAAGTTTATGAAGTAATACTAGATAAGAAATTACTTGATCCAGCATTTAGAAGAATAATTGCAAATAAAGTAGAAAAGACAAGTAAAATGAGAACAGGAGAAGGGCATAGACCTTCAGCTCTTTTTAGATATAAAAAATAAAAAAGAATTATATGTGGAAACGGATATTTTAAAAATTTTGATAATAAAATAGTCAAGGTCTTATAAAAAGAGATAGATTTGTACAAAATCTATCTTTTTTATGTTAAAATTAATAAGAAAGGTGATATAAATGTATAGTAAAGATTTCTGTAATATATATAATGAGTATGGGTGGGATTATTTTAGTATAACTATGGGAAATGCTATATTAAAATATTTTGAAATCAATAATAAAATAATAAAAAAACACTTAGATTTAGGATGTGGTGTAGGAACATTATGTGATTTTCTATATAATAAAGGAATTAAAACAACAGGAATAGATATATCAAATGATATGATAGAGTTATGTAAAACAAAAAATAGCAATATAAATTTTTTTGTATCAGATATAACTAAATATTCCTCAGAAGAAAAATATGATTTAATTACATTAACTTGCGATGTAGTTAATCATATTTTAAAAGAAAGTGAGCTTAAATTACTTTTGAAAAATGCTTATACTATGTTAAATGAAGATGGTTATATTATCTTTGATATTTATGATAAAAAATATTTGCCTTTAAACAAAAATATAGTTAGTAATAGAGATAATGATATTAAAGTACAATATTATATTACAGAGAAAGAATCTTTAGTCAATACGAATGTAAAGGTAATACAAAACGAAAATTTAGTATTTGAGTATGATGTATTAGAAAAATTATATGATATTGAGTTTATTAAACAATTACTAACTAAATGTGATTTTAAAATAATAAAGGCTGAAAAAAAGATTTTAAATGAAAAGCAACGCTTTGAAGATAAAATATATATTATATGTAAAAAGTAAAAAAATGAAATTTATGTAGGAGATGGAATCGATGAAAATTAATTTAAACAATGTTAAGGTAGCAATTTTTGATTTTGATGATACACTTGCTATTCATAAGGATGCTGATTATAAAAAGCGTCGTAATGAAAGTGAAGAAAATTTAATTAATTATTATTTAAATGCATATTTAAATTCAAATTCTTTTTATGAAATAATTGAACCATGTAGTATATCAGAACCGATATTTAAACTTATAAATATTTTAAGAAAAAACAATGTTAAAATATATTGTGTATCCGGAATGAAATTTTCATTCCATTTAAAAGCAAAAGAATATTTTGTTCATAAATATTATGGAGATGATATTGAAGTAATTTCATCAAGAAACCAAGAATTAAAGATAGCAGCTGCTAAAATAATTAGTAAAATTAATAATTGTAATTTAAATGAAATGTTATTTGTAGATGATATAAAAGAAAATATTATTAGTTTTAATAAAGAAGGAATAAATGCAGTGTTACCTGATGATGTTGGATCATTAATTAATAATGAATCATGAAAACAAAACTAATATTAACTTCTCGAGAACGCAAGTTAAGACCAACAACTTTAACACATATTTATGTGTTTTTTAATGAATTAAATTTTGAAAAAAGATTAGCTTTAAAAGCGATATTAAAAAAGGTACGTGGTACTGAAATAGAAAAATTATTAAAAAATTGTGATGCAATTTAAGTATAAACAAATATATTTAATTTATACTAAGTATGAAATGAAGATATATATGAACGAAAAAGAAAGATTAGAAAAAATTAATAAAATTAATGATGAGTTTAATAAAATTAATGAAAAGTTAAAAGATTCTACTGATACAGTTATTATTAAGGGAATGTATGTTAAAGATGAATTAGAAGATAAAATAGAAAGTGTAAAGAATGATTTAAATAAAGTTAAGAAAAACTTAGAAGAGAAACACGGTGATGATAAAAGTTTATTTGCTAAACACTTAAATAAAATTCAAGAAAGCATTAATGAAGCTAAGTCTAAGTTGGAAGACAAAAAAGAAGCTAGAAATAAGGAAAAATTAGAAAAATATATTGATGGTAGATTAGAATATACATCAGATTGTATTGCTATTGCTTTAATTGCAATAGATGAAGCTAAGCTCTCGTTTTTAGAAGCTTTAGAAGCACAAGTTGAATATGATGGATTATAAAAATATACTCTTTATAATATAAAGAAACCTCTGAGATACCAGAGGTTTTTTCCATTTTATTTAATAATAGGTTTATTATTTATTTTCTTTAATATTTTTTTATGTTTTTTTACTAGTTTATATGCTTCGCTGCTTTCAGAACGTCGTTTAACAAATCTCCTTTTTAATCCTAATCTATTGTAAAATTCAGATAGCGGCATACAACTTATTACTTCTGGTTGTCCAAATCCAGAGTTTTTACAATAAGAATTATTAGTACCAACATCGTAAAAATTATCACCATTTCTAGTACATAGGTGGTAATTGGTCCACCCAGCTTTCACTGTTAAAGAATATGTTTCTGGCATTAATACTTCTACTAAATAGTATCCATCATATTTCATTAAAATCACCTCTTATCAATGCATATTAACATATTACAATTTTAAAATCAATTATAAGTGAATTAAAGGATAAATTAGATAAAATCGAGAATATAACATTAGATGAAATAAATTCAAATGATGTTGATTCTAAAATTGATGATACAGTATTGTTTTTTAAGGCTGAATATAATAAAGAAGTAAGAAAAATTAAATTAAGTGAAATAGAAGTACAATTGAGAAAGTATAAAAACTTAATTAAATAATTTTTAAAAGATTATGAATGAAATTATATTTCACAATCCGATTATAAAGATTTTAAAGAAAAATACATGTTATAAATTAATCAATTAAATATAGAAAAAGAAG
>ERZ773235.1901-NODE-1901-length-19590-cov-24.811927_pt1 | contig 19590 bp, 22 predicted proteins | sample MGYA00580522_ERZ773235 | MGnify/ENA primary metagenome ERZ773235 (study PRJEB29015, sample SAMEA2737797) | human gut metagenome | biome: human gut; feature: human-associated habitat; material: faeces | place: China | collected 2012 ...
CTTTGTGTGGCGGTAGAACACCACGCCGCCGTCCAAATCCACATCTCGGATTTGAATTGCTCTAACTGTCGTGGCTCGGCTGCCGCAGTTCAATAAAAAGTTGATAATCACCCAATCCCGATATTCGGCAAAGGTTGCTTTCCGAATGTCGGGCTTTTTTAGTAATGCGGACAGTTCTGAATCCGAATAGGTTTCTTTCACAGTTTCCTCCGCCTTGTAGAGCGGGATATTGAGGCGGGTAATGCCTTGCTCATTGCACCAAGAGAAAAAGGATTTGAGGGTGCGTGTATAACTGTTGATGCTGTTGGGGGAAAGGTGCACGGTGCGCATACTGATAATCATTGCAACCAAATCCGCCTTTTGGAGCATGGCAATGTCCATCTTTACATCCAAGTGCCGCGCCACGGCTTGAAACTGGGCTTGATAACTTTGCAAAGTCTTTTCGGCAAGTCCCTTTGTCTTTTTGGAAATGATGAAGTCGGAAAAGGTTTCCCCGATGGTTGCACTCACTACTAACTTGATTTTAGCCAAAATATCTGTCCTCTTGATTTCATAATTTTTAGCCTAAAATCAAGAGCACAGGTCAGCGTTTGCCTTTTGACGAAGACCGAAGAAAATCACACATCACAAGCGATAAAAGCAAGAAAAATCCTTGATTTCAGAAGAAATCAAGGATTTTTGCGGAGATAAGCGGGACCGAACCACTGACCTCTTGAATGCCATCGAGCCGTTGCCACGGCTCAGGGAAACTTCGGTGCAGCGAATCGAAAAAGTGTTGTCCCACAGTGGTTTTTCAATTCCATTACTATCCAACTGCTTGTATAAAAGGGTAATTAACTTCTTGAATGCTCTATAATGATGTTAGCACAGCATCCCGAAAAAATCAACTTTTATTCATCTTCTCTTTCAGAACAAAACAACTCCTGTTTGTGTTTTACATTCCTTCCCAACATCTTTCTAACAACTGTGAAAGTCCCGCTTTGTGGTACACAGGAACGCCGCCACCATGCTCTTTTTTACGAGGCTTTTGCCTCGTTTTTTCTTTGCTCTTCTCAGATAACCAGTCATCTTAGGGCCTATCTGAAAACCGGAAATATGACCAACAGCGAGGGATTTTTCGCCTGATGAAGCCATTTTTCCGCGGGAATACTTTGTGTATTGCAAGGGAAAATGGTGCACAGCAGGCGGAAAAGACCCGCTGTTTGGGCGTGTTGACGGTTTTCAGATAGACCCTAATACGACAGGTCTGAGATAAAGTGTTATATAATAAAGGCACAAAGAGAGAGGAACACAAAACCTAAAACCTCTCAGTCAGAAGTCAAGGATATGCCGAAACCAAGGCAGCCAATCAGGATTGCAAATGGTAGCTTTGCATGTCTAACATTTGGGGTTCAGCTCATTGCTTGGCAGTGCTGATTATTTGTGATAACGAGTGCGCTCTATTGCAGCCAGCGTTACCAAATAAGGCGCCGGGATGTACTAGCTATACGGGAGATTTTTGGAAGGCTTTATTTTCGCAAGTCATATACGGTGTCCCGCAATACCAGCATTGTGCCAATTCGCATACAAATCGTCGCAGGCTGCGAGTCACTGGACGCAATCTGCTTAAGCAAAAGGGAAACAGCGCTTCCACCCAAAAGCTCTTTTGGAACATGGATAGTCGTAAGCTTTGGAGAAGTGACATAGGACATCGGCATGTCATCAAATCCAACGATAGAAACATCTTCTGGGATCCTGTAACCGTGTTCTTTGAGGGCGCGCATGCAGGAAATTGCAATGATATCGTTATCTGCAAACAGTGCGGAAGGAATGCGGTCAGCGCTGCGCAAATACCGAGTCATATCATTGTATGCGCTATCCTGTGTGGGTCCAACATGGATATGGGTAACTGAACAGCGGTTGGTAATATCGAAATCAGCGATTGCTTTTGTAAAACCGTTGTATCGCTCGACAAAATTATTGATATGAACATTGGAGTGGATGTAACCAAGATCGGTATGACCAAATTCAATCAGGTGTTTGGTGGCGAGATATGCGCCTTGGCTGTTGTTGATTACAACACAGTCAAGCAGTGTTCCTTCAAAATAGCAGTCCAGTACGACAATGGGTTTGCCGATGGTCAGAAATTGCTGGATATCTTCTTGTTCCATTTCTGTTGCCAACAGAATAATACCGGCACAGTCGGACATCGAGAGCGACTTGAGCTGTTCTGCGTTGTCTTGATTACCATAAAAATAACTAATTTGAAGATTATAACCGGAATTTGCGACCTCCGCACTGATTCCTTCGGTCACGGCAGCGAAGAAAGGCGTGTCGCCATAGACCATGCCGTGCTTTTTGAAGATAACAAGATTGATAAAAGTAGAGGAAAAGGATTTGCGCAACGGACGCTTTAAACCATATTCCTTTGCGGCGCGGAGAATGAAATCACGTTTTTCGTCACTGATCCCTTTTTTCCCGTTTAAAGCAATCGATACAGCGGAAGCGGAAATACCGAGCTTTTCTGCAAGCTCTTTAGCTGTAATAGACATAGAATCAACCTCCGACCCGTTTGTTGATTATATAATAACATGTAAAGTGGCTTTTTGTCAACTAAAAAGCAAAATATTTTGAAAACTATTTAGAAAAAATTTAGCTAAATAATGCCGGATTTAGACGAAAAATAGGCAGGCTGACTGAAATAAACATGGAATATTTGTATAATTTAGAGATATTGCAATGTGAGTATTGACAATCGCACTAAATTCTGATATAAAGTTAAGCATAAATTAAACTAAATTTTATGGAGGGTTCAGCGTGAATGAGGTATTACTCAAGGCGGAAGGAATATATAAGTCCTTTGGCGCTACAAAGGCAGTCGTGGATTTCCACATTGAAGTTTGCCGCGGAACGATCCATGGACTAATCGGAGAAAACGGTTCTGGGAAAAGCACCTTCTCCTCGATTGTGGCGGGTATCCAACAGCGGGACAGCGGTCGGTTGCTGCTTCGAGGAGAGGACTATGCACCGACTTCTTCGGTAGATGCCGCAAAACAAGGCGTATCTCTCATTGTTCAGGAAATTGGCACGATCGGTTCAATCCCTGTTTCGGCGAATATCTTTCTTAATGAAGAGAGGCGCTTTGTTAAGCACGGCTGCATCGACTACAATACGATGAATGCTGAAGCTAAAAAGATTCTTTCTCAAATTGGCGGTGAGCACATCGACCCGCAGGCTATAACAGGCACACTGAACCTGGAAGATCGAAAACTGGTTGAAATCGCAAGGGGAATGTACTCTGAGCCGGAGCTGCTGATTATTGACGAGACATCCAATGCACTTGCAAAACATGGACGCGATATTCTGTATCAGAATATGCGTGCGGTGCGAGATCGCGGTGGTGCCGTAATCTTCATCACCCATGACCTTGCGGAGCTGATTGATATCTGCGACTGTGTCACTGTTATGCGTGACGGTCATTATATCGAAACCCTTTTCAAAGAGCAGATGGAAGAGAGCCGCCTCAAGAGCCTGATGGTTGGACGTGAGGTAGCGGACAACCTCTACCGTGCTGACGATGCACCGGATTATCAGCCTGAGGTCGTTCTACGTGCAGAGGGACTCAATGCGATTAATGTTTATAGCGTTACAATCGAGCTGCACAAGGGAGAGATCCTCGGAATCGGCGGTCTTGCTGAGTGCGGAATGCACGAGTTGGGCAAGGTTCTCTTCGGAATTGAAAAGCCGGATAGTGGAACAGTGACGGTAGACGGAAAGACAATCACATCTCCTCGTGAAGCAATCCGGCTGGGTGTTGGATATCTCTCGAAAAACCGGGACACTGAGGCGATTATACTAAATGCCAGCATTCAGGACAACATTTGTTTACCAAGTTTACCCAAGCTGACAAAACACGGATTTATCAACCCCAAAAGGGAAAAAGCACTCGCTGCAAAATGGACGGACGCGCTGGCAATCAAGATGCGCAGCAGCGACCAGCATTGCCGGGAATTGTCGGGCGGTAACAAACAGAAGGTCGTTCTTGCAAAGTGGATGGGTAACGATTCACAAATTCTCATCATGGACTGCCCAACCCGCGGTATTGATATTGGTGTTAAGGAAGCAATCTACAAGCTGATGCAGCAATTCAAAAAAGAGGGCAGATCTATGATCATGATTTCAGAAGAACTGCCGGAACTGATTGGAATGAGTGACAGAATCCTGATTATGAAGAATCATGAGATTGTGCAGGAAATTCCTCGCAGCGCCCAAATCGATGAAAATCAGCTCGTCAGCAGCATGATCTGAGGGAGGGACGAAGATGAAGATCCAATCAAAGCTCAATACGAAGCTACTGGTCAATGTTTTCCCTTGGGTGAGCTTGATCCTTGTGGTCGCGGTGTTCGGGGTCGCATCTAAAGGACTGCTGTTCAGTGCATATAACCTGAAAACAATTTTCTCACAGTCGGTGCTATTTATCATTGGAGGGCTTGGACTTTCTTTTTTGTTCGCACAAGGTGCTTTTGATCTTTCCTTCGGCAGTGTCGTTTGCTTTGCGAGTCTCCTTGCGGCAAAGGCAGTGGAAGTCACAGGGGTGGATCTGCTGATTTTTGTGATCCCGTTTGTTGTCTGTATTGGAATCGGCATACTGAACGGACTGCTTTATTCAAGAGTTGGCCTCGTTGTCTTTATCCAGACCCTCGGTGTTTCCTTCCTGTTGAAGGGAACCTTTACGACACTGCTCGGACCAATAGGTCATATTAAAGTGCCGAAAGTGCTTAACTTTTTTGATAGCCTTCCGTTTACTCTGGCATTTACCATTGTTGCGACGGTTTTTGTTGGATGGCTGTTCAGTTATACCGCATTTGGCAAGCACTGTCGGATGGTTGGTTCTGGACAGGAGGCGACCGTGCAATCCGGCGTGGATATCCGCAAGACAAAACTTCTGGCTTTTGTTGCGGCGGGAGTCACTGGCGGTGTGATCTCTCTGCTTTCAATGGCAAGAGGCGGTCAAGTTAGTACCAGCACGGCTTCCAACTTTGAGTTTAACGTTATGATTGCACTTACCCTTGGCGGAATGCCTTCCGAGGGTGGAACAGGAGCAAAGCTGCGCAGTGTTTTTATTGGCTGCTTTATCGTCTCGGTGCTGACCAATGGGATGGTGCTTCTTGGCATTGACGGACGTATGCAGGAGGTTATTAAGGGATTGATCTTTGTCTTAGTCCTGATTATGACCTCCCGACTCAAGGAAAAGAGTGCGACTATGTAAACTATGTTTTCAATGTCTGGATAGACATTTAATAAAAATTATTGGAGGAAAAAAGAATGAAAAAGTTTGTAGCATTATTGTTGACGCTCGTTTTGACCTTTTCCCTCGCTGCTTGCGGTGCTGAGGGAGGTGTCAAAGACGATGAAGCAGCAGGTCCCGGCAGCTTTAAGATTGGTACTCTCGATACAGGCTCGGCGGATGCAACAACTGCCCCTCTGCTGAATCAGCTTAAGCTGACCGTTGAGGCTCTCGGTTGCGAACTGGTTACTGCGACCTCAACTGGTATGTCTGCAGAAGAAACCCTTGTTGCATTGCAGAACTTGATTGCAGCAGGTTGTGATGCCATTCTGGTGCCTGCCGCGATGATCTCTCCTGCAAAGGTAGCAGAAATCTGTGATCCAGAAGGTGTATACTGGGGCACTTATTTTTACAAGTTTGAAGAGGGCACCGAGGATTACGAAGCTGCCATGAATTCTGAGTATTTCGTCGGTACTACCTATGAGGACGATGTCGACTCTGCCTACTGGGCAACCAGTGTGCTTGGTAAACTGGGGTGCAAGAATCTGTGCATGATTGGCTTGCCTACTGGTGGTACTACAGCAAACATGCGCGACGAAGGTATTGCAAAGGCTTGTGAGGAATACGGAATGACCGTCCTTGCCGAAGAACGCGATTTCACTTTGACCTTCACTGCTGCAGGCGGTGCAACCATCGCAGAGCGATTCCTCACTGCCTATCCCGAGTGTGACGGCATTATTATTGCAGGTATGACTCAGTACTGCCTGCCCGGCATTGTCCAGACTCTGGAACAGACTGGTAACATTAATAAGATTAAGGTTGCAGGTATCGACTTTAACGAATTCCAATTTGACTATATGGAGCAGGGTGCTCTGCACGGCATCGTTGGCGGCCACTTTGCTGGCCCCACCTACACTGCAATTCAGATGATTAACATCCTCAACGGCACACCTCTTACTGAAGAAAAGGTGCAGCTACAGGACATGTTCATTAAGCTGGGAAGCAACGAAGAGGCTCAGACCTATGCAAACTATATTAACGAAGTTGGTTACCTCTATAGCGAGGAAGAAATCAAGAACTGCCTCGTACTCAACAACCCTGACTTCACCTTTGAGGATCTGAAGGCGATTGCTGACAGCTATAGTCTGCAGGATTTGCTTGACCGTAACGGCAAGTAACCGGCTGAATGAGTGACGGCCGGCTGGCAGAAACCGCCGGCCGTCGGATTTGACCCACAGGGGGATATTTATGAACACGAAACGATTTGCACAGGGGGTTTTTGCCGCCCTGATTATACCGGGCGCGGTTTATCTGATTTTTGCGCTGCTACGGCCGGATGTGTTCTGGCGTGCTGATGTGGTCTATCTGCTCTTTATCCAGTCTATCGAATCTATCATTCTGGGCTGGGGCATGAGTTTTGGTATGATTTCGGGTAATATGGATCTGTCCGTCGCAGCAGAGACAATTCTCGGCACGATTGTTGCGGCAATCGCTGCAAAATCCTTCGGCGTCCCCGGTCTTGTCGTGGGAGCTCTTGCAACAACAATGGTAGTAGGCTGGCTCAAATCTCTGGTCCTGAGGGTTATTCGTACCAACTCACTGGTCATCAGTATTGCCTATTGCCTGCTGCTCGGCGCACTGGGTGCGGTTGTTGCACAGAATAAGTCACTGGTCATTACGAGTGCGCAAACAATCCTTGGCAAGGCACCGTGGAATATCCTTATTGCGGTTGGATTGGGTGCATTGATGTTCTATCTGCACAAATACAGCGTGTTTGGCTCGAACTGCCGTGCTGTTGGCGGTGACGCCCAGCTCGCAAAAAATGCAGGTATTGACAAATATAAGGTGTACGGAAAGGGATTCCTTGTCGCCTCGTTTTACGCCGGTTTTTCCGCAATTATCTCGCTGAGCCGAGGCGCAGGTACCGCTGCAGCCACCGGTCTGCAGTCGATGACACCAATCTTTAGTGCAATGATTGGTGTGTTCCTTGGCCTGATGCTTACCCGTTGGGTCAACATCGTATTCGGCGTTATATCCGGCATCCTGACCATGAATATCATCGGCTATGGACTGCTGGCGCTTAGCGTAGAACCGGACATTAAAAATACGATAACCGGTGCATTCCTGCTGACAATCATGACAATTATGGCGGTACGGGAACGTAAAGCGATGGAAAAAGTAAAACGTGACCTGTTTAATATGCAGCGAGTTGCGAAACAGGTGCAATATGTAAAACAGGAGGAGTGAACCATGTTAAAAAAGAGGCCGTTTGAATTCCCGGGTGAAAAGGCGATTCGCGTTATCTGTGACACAGATGCTTACAATGAATGTGATGACCAGTTTTGCGTTGCACATCTTTGGATGACGCCTCGTTTCGACGTTAAGGCAATGATTGCTGCCCAGTACGGTCACGTTATGAATGTGCAGGGAACAGAGCAGAAGAGCTATGACGAGCTGGTTAATCTGGCAACCTTAATGGATATTCGCGACGAAGTGAATATTCTCCACGGCGGTGTGACCGCATTGCCCGATGAGAACACTCCTGTGGACAGTGAGGGTGCCCGCTTTATCATCGAAGAGGCTATGAAGGATGATCCTCGTCCTCTGTTTGTATGTTTCCTGGGACCGACGACAGAAATTGCATCTGCTTACCTGATGGAGCCGCGTATTGCGGACAAGCTGACAGTGGTCTGGATTGGTGGCGGTGCCTATCCGGAAGGTAATTTTGAATTCAACCAGGGAAACGATATCAACGCGGCTCGGGTACTTTACAAGAGCAATATTGAACTATGGCAGGTGCCGATGAACGTCTACACTACCATGAAAATCAGCTATTTCGAGATGATGAACAAGATCTACCCCTGTGGCAAGATTGGCAAATATCTCGTTGAACATGCGATGGATTTTGGCAAGCAGTTCGACCAAATAATTGCAGCAATGGCAGACATTCCTGCCGCAGCATCGATGATGGGTGGTGCCAGTGTGTCTAAAGCAGCGGCAGCGACTTCCTTTGGCGGCGAGCTTTGGAGCCTTGGCGATTCCCCGGTAGTTGGTATTATGCTCAATAACACAATGGGCCGTTACGAGATGCATGATGCTCCGGGCGATGTGGGTCTGGACGGCAAGTATGATTGGTCCAAGCCAAGCAGCCGGAAGGTTCGTGTCTATAAGGACATTGATAGCCACTTCATCCTCAATGATATGATTGAAAAACTACAATTCTATTTCGGATAAAAACTTTTGCCAATGGGGCGGGCTGAAACGTCCGTCCCGTTAGTGCATTATGAACCCGAAGGGGACGAAAAATATGTTAAGGAATCTAAAACAAACCGCATATGAGCTTCGGCTCGATGTGCTTGAAATGGTATATGAACACAAATCGGGCCATATTGGCGGGAGTATGTCCTGCATGGATATCCTAACGACCCTATATGGTAGCGTTATGGACATCGATAAGATTAAAGCCGGTGCTGATTGTAGGGACCGTTTTGTTCTCAGCAAAGGTCACTGTGCTGAGGCACTGTATGCTGTGCTTGCCCAATTTGGATTAATAGATAAATCGGAGTTGGATACCTTCACGATGTTCGGGACTCGTCTTGCGGAGCATCCAACCAGCAAAATCCCTGGTGTCGAAGCAGCGACCGGCGCACTGGGACACGGGTTATCTCTCGGCGTTGGGATGGCAATCGGTCTGAGAGCAGACAGCAGCCCGGCACATGTCTATGTTTTAACCGGTGATGGTGAGCTCGCCGAAGGTTCTGTCTGGGAGGCAATGATGTCCGCAGCAAAGTATAAACTGGACAATCTTACCTTGATCGTGGATCGTAATCGCTTGCAAATTTCCGGTGGAACTGAAGACGTAATGCCCCTTGACGATCTTTGCGATAAAATCAGTGCGTTCGGTTTTTCTGTGCTTGTATGTGACGGACACGATTACGTTGCTCTGGAGCAGGCGTTGCGGCATAGAACGGCGGAAAAACCGGTAGCAATTATTGCCCAGACTGTCAAAGGAAAGGGCTCGCCAATAATGGAGAACAAGGCTGACTGGCACCATCTGATTCCAAATAAGGAACAGTATGAACAGATCAAAGCTGACATCCAGACGGTACTCAGGGAGGTATGACAGATGGCGATGGTTTCTTGCAGAAAGGCGTTTACTGCAAAACTGCTTCAGAATGCAAAGAAAAATGCTGATATTTTTGCAGTCACGACCGATTCCCGCGGCAGTGTGACCCTTGGAGAGTTTGGCAAACAACTGCCTGACCGTCTGATTGAATTTGGAATTGCGGAACAAAACGCTGTTGCAGCAGCTGCCGGACTTGCAAAGACAGGGAAGAAAGTCTTTGTGACGGGACCAGCTTGTTTCCTTGCGGCGCGGGCGTATGAACAGGTTAAGGTGGATGTTGCGTACAACCGGACGGATGTCCGAATTATTGGAGTCAGCGCTGGTGTTAGCTATGGACCTTTAGGCTGCACACATACGACGATGCACGATTTTGCGAGTATGCGTGCGTTGCCGAATTTGACGATTCTTGCACCTTGTGATGCTGTGCAGACGGAGTATCTAACCGATCTGCTTTGCCAATTCACTGGCCCGGTTTACATGCGTATGGGCCGCGGGGACGTGCCGCCTGTTTATGAGGCTGGGGAAAAATTTGAAATTGGAAAGATAAAGACAGTGTGCGAGGGAACGGATGCGACGATTATCGCATGCGGCGAAATGGTTGCACCGGCAAAAAAAGCAGCGGAACTATTGCAAGACGAAGGTATTTCTGTGCGGGTGCTCGATTGCTTTACGATACAGCCCATGGACACAAAGACAGTAGAGAAAGCTCTGCGCGAGACCCGTGCCGTTGTTACTGTTGAGGAACACAGTACACGAGGCGGCCTTGGAGAAGCGGTTTCGCATATTGCGGCAGAGTTACGCGGTAGCGCACCGATGCGACTCTTAGGCCTTCCGGAGGAGGTTGTAATCGGAAAATCTCAGGAGTTGTTCGCCTACTATGGTCTGACCCCCGAAGGGATTGGTGCCGCAATCAAAGAACGGCTGGAGTGTGAATAGGATGAGCTACATACTGGCGATTGACCAGAGCACTGCGGGAACAAAAGCAGTGCTGTTCAATAAATATGGAGCGGTTATTTCCCGAAGTGATCTGCCCCATCGACAGATTGTCGATGAACGGGGGTGGGTCGAGCACGATCCAGTCGAGATTATTACCAATGTCAACACGGCAGCAAGACAGGTTGTCGAGCAGGCTGATATCCTGCCGGAAGAAATTAAGGCAATTGGTTTAAGCAACCAGCGGGAAACGGTTGTTTGCTGGGATCGTGAGACCGGACAGCCGGTTTATAATGCAATTGTCTGGCAATGCGGCCGTGCTGCACCTATTGCGGACGCACTTGCGCCGTATGCCCGGTTGATCCGCGAGAAAACCGGACTTAATAACTCTCCGTTTTTCTCGGCACCCAAGATGGCATGGGTGGTGCAGAATGTTCCAAGGGCAGCAGAATTGCTCGAACAGGATAGACTGTGCTGCGGTACAATTGATACTTGGCTGGTCTACACATTGACAGATGGCCAGAGCTATAAGACAGACTTTTCTAATGCATCGCGCACAGAATTGATGAATCTCGACACGCTGGACTGGGATGATTCCTTAATCGAGATGTTTGGACTTCGTAGGAGCTGCCTCCCGGAAATCGTTCCAAGTGACCACTTGTTTGGAATGACTGATTTTGATGGTTTATTCCCTCAAAAGATTCCAATTGCTGCCGTGCTGGGAGATAGTCATGCGGCATTGTTTGCAAATGGCTGCTTTGCGGAAGGAATGACCAAAGCAACTTTTGGAACGGGAACTTCGGTGATGATGAATGCAGGAGCCTCCAGACCGAAGCAGGTGCCGGATGGGTTGGTGGAGAGTGTTTCCTGGGGACGTGGCGGAGAGGTTTTCTATGCGCTCGAGGGAAACATTAACTATAGTGGTGCACTGATCAAATGGTTGGTCAATGATCTCGAACTGATCCAAACCAGTCGCGAATCCGGACAGTTTGCTATGCAAGTGAAAGATACAGGCGGCGTCTATTTCGTGCCGGCGTTTTCCGGCCTCGGTGCGCCCTATTGGGATAACGACGCTCGTGCGATGATATGCGGAATAACGGCAGCAACCAAAAAAGCGCATCTTGTACGTGCGGCGGAGGAAGCGATTGCCTATCAGATTCGGGATATCACCGAACAGCTTGCACTTTGCGGAAAAACTGTTGGGCTTTTGTGCGTGGATGGCGGTGCGACGAATGACCAATTCCTCATGCAGTTCGTATCAGATATGACTGGTGCACCGCTCAAGCGATCAAGCATTGAAGAACTGTCTGCAGCCGGCGCTGCATATCTGGCAGCGTTGTCTGTCGGCATAGCAACGCAGACAGAGATTTTTAGCAGCATAGAATACACGCAGGTAGAACCCTCCATGCAGCAGACGCAGCGGGAACGGTTGTATAAAGGCTGGAAAAAAGCAGTGGCGATGGTCACGGAAAAGAAGAGGTAACGTATGAATCAAAAGAACAAATTTGGAATCATTGTTTCCACAAGATCGTTTTTTCCATCTAAGCTTGTCAAAACTGCGCGAGATGCAGTAATGCGGGTAATGGATAAGCTGGGATACGAGTACATTATGGTGGGGGAACCGGATACGCAATATGGTGCGGTCCTCACGTTTGATGAGGCGAAGACCTGTGCGGAGTTGTTTAAAGCGCACCGTGAGGAGATTTGCGGCATCGTCGTCATCATGCCCAACTTCTGCGAAGAGTTGGGCATTGCGGAAGCGATTCAGCTTGCGGATTTGAATGTTCCGGTATTGATTCAGGCTTGTGACGATGATTTTGACAAGCTGGATATGGCAAATCGCCGAGATGCATTCTGCGGAAAGATTTCGGTATGCAATAATCTGTATCAGAGAAACATTCCGTTTTCACTGACCCGGTTGCACACTTGCCCGATTGAATCTCCGCAATTTGAGGACGATCTTCGGTGGTTTAAGGGTGTTTGCGCTGTAGTCAATGGCCTTAAAGGTGCGCGTATTGCGATGCTTGGTGCCCGGCCCATCGCCTTCAATACAGTCCGTTATTCTGAAAAGCTGCTGCAAAAGCATGGAATTAGTGTCCAAACAATTGATTTTTCTGAGATTATTTTCAAGGCAATGCACTACAACGATGCTGAAAAAGTTGCGGCGAAAATCAAAGAAATTCGTGAATACGGCAGCGTTCCTGCTTGGATCAGCGATGAGGTGATGGAAAAGCAGGCAAAGTTGTGCCTTGTGATTGATGAGGCGATAGAGGATCTCCAGTGCGATGCGTCCACTGTCCAATGCTGGGATAGTGTGGAAAACAACTACGGTTGTGCGACCTGCCTTGCGATGAGCATGATGGGTGACAACGGTAAGCCTTCTGCGTGTGAAAGCGATGTGACTGGTGCATTGTCTATGCTGGCTGCTTGGCTTGCGGCCGGAACGGCACCTGCGCTGATGGACTGGAACAATAACATCCGAGAAGAGCGCAATGCTTGTGTTTCACTGCACTGTTCCAACTTCCCGAAGTCCTTTTTCCAAAACGATGTGGAGATTGAATGTCTGGACGTTCTTGGTTCTACGCTTGGTAAGGAGAATTGCTTTGGCGCCTGCAAGGGCCATGTGGCTGCCGGAGATATGACATTCATTCGGCTAACCACGGATGACCAGCGGGGAACGGTCAAGGCTTATCTTGGCGAAGGGGTGTTCCGGGATGAGGTGATTCCTACCAAAGGCGGTGTAGCAAACTGTTATATTGAGAACCTGCAGAATCTGTTGCGCTATGTTTGCGAAAATGGATATGAACATCATGTTTGCTTTGTCCGCGGCCATGTAGCTGACATCCTCGAGGAGGCACTGACAAAGTATATGGGAATTCCAGTTTACCGTCATCGTTAAAAGCTGTGTACTGATGTGGTAAAGGGTGTATCCGAACCTGTAGGTATAACAAAACCGCAAGGCCGAAAGCCTTGCGGTTTGTTGTTTTTGGTGGAGATAAGCGGGATCGAACCACTGACCTCTTGAATGCCATGGGTTCCATAGTGAATATCAATGAATTTTTCTGGCCTAAACAGTCCAATATGTCCAGTTATATCGCATAAAAATCCATTATCTGTCAGCTGGTATACAGTGTTTCGCCGTAATTCTGGTAAAAACTCTGGTACGAAAAGTTCCTCAGATTGTGAAAAGTTCCGCGGAATTTCACCGTCGCCAGAGGCCGCCAAAACGAACCGCTGAAAGGACGGATTTTATGAAGTACATTACTACATTAGAAGCGTCTGAGAATTGGAAAATCTCAGAGAGAATGACCCGGAAATACTGTATTCAGGGACGTATTCCAGGTGCAATACAAAAGGACAAAACATGGCTGATTCCGGAGGATGCCCAGAAGCCTTCAAGGGTTGCGGCCCCTGAAGGCCCCGAACCGCTGCCCCCTCTGGCGCTGAAACTGATTCGCCAAAAAAAGAAGAAAAATTACCATGGTTTATACGATTATGTCCAGATAAACCTCACCTATTGTTCCTGCCGGATGGCAAGCAACCGGCTGACCCGGAACCAGATTGAGACCATTTTCAAGAAAGGAAAAGTGTCCGTCAGCTTTGAACCCTTGAAGGTTTCGGACGTGATCGAAGCATTGAACCACTGCGTCTGTGTGGATTATATTCTAGATACTGTGGACGAGCCGCTGACCCAGAAGTACATCAAAAACCTGCATTTCCTGCTGATGTCTGGCACGGTGGATGAACGAAAAAAGCGTGTCATTTCCGGGCAGTATCGCTCCGCAACTTCAAACCGCCGGATACCCTTCCTTTTGCCCGCCGACCATATCAGCCCCAGCCTGAAAACCCTTATTTCGGAATATGAATCCTCTAAAAATGTGGATAGAAGTTCGATTTTAGACTTCCATTTCAGGTTTGAGAGAACGTTTCCTTTTGAGGACGGAAATGGCCGCGTTGGCCGCCTGCTTATGTTCAAAGAATGCCTGCGCCACGATGTGATGCCCTTCATCATCGACGACAAGCGCCGTGGACGCTATTTGGAGGGCCTGGAAAAGTGGGATACCGACAGGAGCATCCTTACAGAAGTGGTTATGGAAGCCCAGAATCGTTTCGATGCCCAACTGGAATTGCAAAAGCTGATGGAAGCCGGAGTGCGCTACCAGCCTGCCGGTTATGTGGAGGACGGAGTATGAAGGGAAACATCCATTACATTCGTGTGGGGGATTACGAAATCCCCGATCTGAAGCTCCCGGAAGAAACCCGCAGCATTGGCCACTGGGGCAGAATGCACCTGGATTACCTGAGAGAATATCGATTCAATGAACTAATCCTCACCGGGCAGCTTTGGACATATCTCGCCGGCCTGAACGAACAGGCGCAGGTGCGTATGGAGACTTTGATTGAACAATTAAAAACCGCAGAGGGCGTTACCGAGAGTTTGAAAGCAAACGATCCTATGGCATGGGTGCAGAGGATGAACAGCATCCGAGCCAGAGCGGAGGAGATCGTCCGGGAGGAAATCATATATGGGGAGGCTGCGGTATGAACGTCTTAGAAGATTTTTGGTATGGAAATATAGAGCCATCCGAGTATGATACATCCTCCGCAAAAGAATACAAGGAAGCACTTCTGCGTATCAGCCGGAATGAAGAAAGCCTACAGGATACGCTCACGGACGCACAGAGAAAACTGTTCGCACAGTACCTGGACAGTGTTCGGGAATTTCAGGACATGGCAGAATGCCTGTTGTTCCAGAACAGCTTCCGCCTGGGAGCCAGAATGATCCTGGAGATCATGAACGAATAGACAAATCGCCCGCGGCACCCAGCGGTCAGTCTGACCGCTGGGTGCCCAATTATTTTGGGGGAGCTGAGGTGGGCATTGTTGTTTTTCTTGCTAAAGGATCGAATCCGTCCGCTATCCGTCATGCAATTTCTTGGTAAAAAATTGGAATAACGGCCTAGATTCTCCTTCTCACATAAAAGCATCAAAATCCTCAATGCGGTCGATCCATTCCAGCTCTTTTTCCTTTTTTGCCTTACTGTCCAAAACGATGGCATTGGGATTTTGCTTGAGTATCTCCGCTTTTCGTTTGCGCTGTTCTGATTTTGTGGTAGGGATCAGCTTCGTACCACCCCACCAAGTCTTTTTTATCTTCTGTGTCACATCATAGGTAGGCACAGGAGCGTTTTTCATTTTTCCAAACATCCGCATCTCTCTTTAGCCCATTTCGCCGCCGCCTTTATTGCCACCAAACTCACAGCCGTACACATGATGGTGGCCATAATACCAGCGGCCATAGCGGTAACCATAATGCGGGGGACAGTTTGCACAGTCACCATCGCATCGACCATTGTGGCGTTTTCTCTTTGATTCTTCCTCCGAACCGATTGCTGCCGCAACAGCCAAAAGTGTTGAGAAGAAGCCGGATTTTTTTCTTTGGAGGCGCAGCAACGTCTGCATCGTCCTCCGGCGCCGGCTCGGCAAGCTCCTCCCCAGGCTCCTCGTCGGAAAAGATGTCTATATTCTGCTTCTTTGAGATGCGCGCAAAAGAGGCATCATCAATCAGCATATAGATCTCCTCCAACTGCTCTGCATCAAAAGCAGGTACCGCAGTTTCTGCCATCCGACTTAAAACAGGCTTGCCAACAAGTAGAGCCATCTCCAACACATGGTCTGGAGAAAAATGAACCCCGCCATCTACCGCCTTAGAAGCAAAACGGGTGGCGAATTGCTTGTCATAAAAAGCAAATTCCGAGAGAACCTCGAACACTTCTTCGGCATCACCATAACTGGTGAGCTTATAAGCATATCTTTTTTGCGTACTTAGCGATAAATCATAGAACCGCTCGTAGTAATCGTCCCAAGTCATATATGCACTAAAATATTCAATGAACAAATATGAATTCTATCGATCTTTCTTTGCCGCTGCTAGTGAATCTTCATAATCGTCTGCGGTTTCGTAATCCTCCGGAAACACTCCGTATTTTGAACCGTCTTCACAGTACTTGCGCCATCGGTATCTGTTGTCCGGTTGTGCCTGCTCCTGATCTGTTGACTGCATTTGTTCAGCCACAAAAGGAGCTGCGGTCATTTCTTCTTTGGCCGCTTTTAGTGCATCTGCATAATCGTCAGCAGTAGAAAAGTCTTCTGGATATAGGCCATACTGTGAGCCATTTTCACAGTGTTCACGCCACAGCCCAGTTTTAGCTGGCTTTTTGATTGCAGGAGTGGGCGGCTCTATTGGACTAACATAGGGCTGACTATCGTAGGTGGAGGCCGCCTGTTGCCGCTCAATATCCTTAAGAGCACTATTCAACCCCATAAGACCGCCTAGATTAATTGTTCCCCGGCTTCCTCCTCGAATTGATCCCATACCAAAGACCATGGCGGCAGCTTTTGCCGATTCCTCTCCACAGCCATGTTCAAAAATTTTTTTCACTTTATGCTTCACATAAAGCCCAAGGGTGGCGGCACCGGCAACATCCAAGAGTGTATTTATTGGTTCAGGACATTTGGATAATTTGCGCCTCTTCGCCATGCCATATTCCCCCCTATTTTAGGATTTTGATTAATGCACTGGCTATTGAGTCTACATCGTTTGTAGTGTTGTTTTTTCCCAGCGACACTCTGATTGTACCCTTGGCATACCTTTCTTCAAGTCCAATAGCCTGTAAAACATGGGAAATCTGAGTGTTTGTGCTATCGCAAGCAGAGCCTGTGGAAACGCATATGCCCATCAGATCCAGACGATGTAAAAGCGCTTCACCGTCCCACCCAGGAAATGACAAGCTAGCATTACCAGGAATACGAGTCTGGCTTCCATTTCGGCGGAATTCAACACCACACGCATCTAGGGTAGAAATCAATTTCTGCTCAAGAAAAATAAGGCGATCCCTAGTGGAGTGTTTCACAGTTTTTCTTCAATGCCGCTGCCATTCCTACAATTGATGCAACATTCTCTGTTCCTGCCCTCATGCCGAACTCTTGACCACCTCCACTTGCATAGGGAGCCAAAATAGTTCCTTTTCGGATGTATAAGAAGCCAATGCCCTTCGGCCCATTAAACTTGTGCGCCGAAGCCGACAGCATATCTACGCCAAGTGCATTCACATCTATATCCAAATGGCCCACGGCTTGCACAGCATCCGTGTGAAAAAGCGCATTATGGGAATGGGCGATCTCGGACAATGTAGCTATATTCGCGCCTATATCGCAGAGCAGGGAGCATCATATACGATCCCACCCAAAAGCAATGTAGTCGAGCCATGGTTTTGTGATTTCCACACTTATAAGGAACGCCACCTGATTGAGTGCTTCTTCAACAAACTCAAGGTTTTTCGCAGGGTCGCTACTCGCTATGACAAGCTCGCCGTGTCCATTCTTGCGTTTGTCCATCTTGCTCCCATTTGGATTTTGTTGAAATAGTACAAGAATACTTTGTTTTCAGATAGGCTCTAATATGAAATGCGGTTCTTTTCGCATTGAAAACAACCGCATTTCATGGTATAATATTTGAAACAAATGATTGTTGAGGTTTCACTATGCTGGAGAACAAATTAGGAATCACCTCTTCCCCTGCGCTTGCGGAAGCAGAGGAGCGTATCAGCAAAAAGAAAGCCGTGGAGCTCTTTGAATCCGGGATTTTGGATACTTTGGAAGCTGGGAAATTTGCGTCTTTGCAAACCATCCACCGTGGTCTCTTTGAGGACATCTACGATTTTGCGGGTACGATTCGTACTGTCAACTTGGCTAAGGGCAGTTTCCGCTTCGCTCCTCTTATGTATCTGGATGCTGCGCTGCAGAACATCGACAAGATGCCCCAGGGCAACTTCGACCAGATTGTCGAGAAATATGTGGAAATGAATATCGCGCATCCTTTCCGGGAAGGCAATGGCCGCGCCACCCGAATCTGGCTGGACTGTATGCTGAAAAAGGAAATCGGCATGGTCGTGGACTGGAGCAAGGTCGATAAGGAGGACTATCTGCTTGCCATGGAGCGCAGCCCCGTCCGGGATATTGAGATCAAGCACGTTCTCCGCGCTGCCTTGACCGATCAGGTAAACAGCCGGGAAATGTTTATGAAGGGCATTGACCACAGTTATTACTATGAGGGATACACAGCCTTCCAAACAGAGAAGCTATAACCAGCCAAAAACGTCACAGACGTCAACGCAAGTCGCTCAACTTGCCCGATCAATTATTCCGAAAATGAGGTGATGAAAGAGCTATGGAGAATGCTCAAAACGACATGGCGCATTTTCATCTTCCTGGCCTGTTCGAGTTTCATGAGCTATATCGTGCCTTTCTGCCGCTTTTCCGGGAACACAGGGAGTATTTCTACAGCTGGTGCGACATCGGCTCCATCTACGGCGCACCGGCGGACTGCGTCTGGGGCGGAGGGCGTTTGGGGTTTGGAGACAATGACCCCAGGGAAGTTCTGACATTGATGCAGGAATACGGTATTTCTGCCCGGCTGACCTTCAGTAACTCCCTGCTCCGGGAGGAACATCTTTCGGACAAAACCTGTAACCGTCTCTGCGCCCTGTTCAATGAAACAGGAGGGAATGGCGTTATTGTCCATTCCGATTTGCTGCTGGAGTATCTGAAAGGTCATTACCCAAACCTCTATTTTGTATCCTCCACCACAAAGGTGCTGACGGACTCTCGGCAATTTCTGGACGAAGTGAATCGGGAGGATTTCCGCTATGTTGTGCCGGATTTTCGCCTGAACAAGGACTTTGAAAAACTGAACGCCCTGACAAATGCCCAGAAGGACAAGGTGGAATTTCTGTGCAATGAATGCTGTTGGTTCGACTGCACTGACAGAAAGAAATGCTATGAGAATGTCAGCCGCAAGAATCTGGGAGAAAGCTGCGAAGATCACCATTGCACCGCCCCCGGCGGCAATGAGGGCTATCGGTTCTCCAAAGCCATGACCAATCCGGGCTTTATCAGCGCCCAGGACATTCGGAACATTTACCTCCACATGGGCTTTTCCAATTTCAAAATCGAAGGCCGCGGGCTGGGCAGTGCTTTGATTCTGGAATTTTTGCTCTTTTTTCTGACCAAGCCGGAGTACCAGATTCATGTCCGGGAGGCAATCTATCTGGACAGTATGCTGGACTTGTTCTAGACTGTGGACATCTGTTTGTTTTTTGCGTTGCTGTATAGTGAAATACTAAGGCAACACCGCATAAGTACCAAAATCCGCATTATACAATAGGTGCCAAATAAAAACTGTGGATAACCTCTGAATTTTTGC
>ERZ773235.1908-NODE-1908-length-19512-cov-20.092769_pt1 | contig 19512 bp, 15 predicted proteins | sample MGYA00580522_ERZ773235 | MGnify/ENA primary metagenome ERZ773235 (study PRJEB29015, sample SAMEA2737797) | human gut metagenome | biome: human gut; feature: human-associated habitat; material: faeces | place: China | collected 2012 ...
TTAGAATTAACGTATCAAAGGTTTTCACAGTTCCCAAATCAATGTCGACCCATATCCTCCATATAGTTATGCCCAATATAAATATCACGCATCCAGAGGTCATTTTCATCAATCTCGGTTTGATATGCAGTACTGGTTGTTGTCACAAATCCTGTAATAGCGAGTAAATCCACCTTTTTTATTGTGTTATAAGCAATACGCAAGTCGCGGAAGGAGGTAGATGGGCGGATTGCCGAACCAACAACATTAAAAATTATACCGCCGGTAAACTCATCATTCCAATCGTTTGGCCCGTCAACATCGTGTATATAGCAGTGCTCAATATAGATATGGTCCATAATACCATCGGCGTCAGGCGCAAGCTGGTCTCCGTCAACGATCAAAAGTATGCCGTTTCTTGTTTTTTCACGGTCGCGCCAGCTATTATCCCCCTGCGCACGTGACAGGTCAATGTCAACGTCAAAATCATCATCATTTGTTATTTCTAGATTTCGTATTTCCCAATACTCTTGATTTCGTAGGTGCAATGCTCCGCAATATGTATATCCCCAATCTATACCCATGCCATTAATGATAGGCTTTTCATCGCCGCCATACTTGTCAATTTTAATTACAGCTTCAGCTGTCCCAGAGCCCTTTGGCCAAAACTGCTGTCCGTTCCAGACACATCCAGACTTCAACAGAATCTGGTCACCTGGCTGAAATGTAGTGTTTGTTGCTTTTGTAAGCGTTTTCCACGCAGCGTCTGGCGAAGTTCCGGCGTTATCATCGCTACCGGTTACGGCATCAATGTAATAGTTCGTTCCAATCGTATTTTCAGCAGGTTCATTTTGACTGCCAGAAGCGTACACAATTACAGTGCCGCTTAAGGTTGATATGATAAGCGAAACCAATAGAAAAAACGAGATAGTCCGTTTCATAATGACCTCCCTTTTTGTTCGATTTCCATCTGAAAAAGATTTTCGCAAATGTAGTCAGCTGACAATCATGGGCGTTTCCTCACGAATATTCGCGAGTTCTGTTTCGTATGCATGTTCCAAAAGTGATGCCTCAATGCGATTGTGAACCTCGTCATATTCCAGTATGCGTCCCTCCTTTCGCGCGTTCATATAAATGAGATAAAAACCGTTCCTGCTGTTAAAAAGAACATCCGATATTTCACCGTCATGCAGCTTTTCAATCGATGAAATGTATGGGGCGGCGGTAGCTTGAATACCCATACCAGAGTGTCCGTTCAGGGTATATTCTTCAATACGGATGCCCTCATGCTTGATGTCCAAGTCTTCGACTTTGGTTCCGTTAAGAACTTCGGTCCTAACCGCTTCTATCTCAGAAGATTGGTCGCTTTTTTCTGCGATTTCGTCAAACGATATGACCATAAACTCATATGCCGGATCTATCGAGTAAAGCAAGCCCCTCATTTTTGTGTAATACAAAGAGACTTCGTTTTCCGTAACCGTTCCATTTGCTCGCATGGCAGCCAGAACCGCATTTTTTTGATTGCTGAGAAAATAGTTGTAAAAATCACGGAACTCCAATTCTGAGGGACCATAGTAAATTGCAGTCGTATCTTTTGCGGAATTTCTGCTGGAAATATATTCTGTATACGCATTCTGAATTGCTTGGAATGAACTCTCTTGGGAAAGCATCTTTTCGGCAAGCAGCATCTGTAAATTCTGTTCATAGCATTTTGTGAGTGCCCGCTCCTGCGCATATTTAAGCGGTGTTTTTCCATCAAATTCCGTTTTCCAGAATGGACCATCAAAGTTTGTGACGCCGTATGTTGATGAATAATATGTATATGTTGCGTTTTTTTCCTGGTCAAAGAAAAATGATAGTTCGTCTTTTGTTATTTTCCTTCCACCGACTGTTAAAGAAAACTGATTGCTTCCGGAGAAAATAGCATAAATAACGATTGCGGCCAAACATAAAGCAATGACTGCGATCAGGATTCTTTGTTTGTGTGCTCTTGCCATAAAAACCTCCATTCTCTACGTATCATAATCGCCTGTTCATTCTCATTTTATCTTGAAAAACAAATAGATTCCATAGAACATTTTTTCAAAACGCTGAACAATTTTGACTTTATAAAAGCAGCAGAGAAGCGATTGGCCTCTCTGCTGCTTTTGCTGCTTATTGATTATTTTGCTCGATATATTCCTTTGGTGACACGCCGTAATATTCCTTGAAGCGGCGTGTAAAGTAAAATGGGTCGTCGATGCCGACCTCTGCTGCGATCTCCTTGATATACCGGTCGCTGCGCTGGAGCAAAAGCTCGGCGGCGCGCTTCATCCGCAGCTCGTTCAGATAGCTGAAAATGCTGACGCCCATGTCCTTTTTGAACACGCGGCACAGATAGCTGCGGTTCAGACACGTCGCGTCGGCCAGCGAGTCCAGCGTCATTTTCTCTGTATAGTTCGTGTGCAGATAGCGCAGCGCCTCCTGCACCTCCCGTTTGTGCGCCTCAAACGGCCGCCCCTTGCATTGGGCGAGCAGGGTCAGCGCGTCCGAAAAATGCTGCTCCAGCTCCCATATGCCTGCCGCCGCTTCTACTGCCTGCTGCTCCTTCAGGAACTGTTCCGGCACCTCCGCAGAAGCGACAGAGTATCGGATGGAATCCAGAATCCGCAGACAGGTTCGTTTTGCACAGGCAGGCTCCAGAAGCAGCTGCTGCCACCGCAGAAATTCCGTATGCGCAGCTGTCAGTGCGTCCTCTGTTTTTCCCGCGTGCAGTGCGTCGAGAATCCGGTTCAGAAGCGCCGCAATTTCGGCCTGTTGGAGTGAATGCGCAGGGCTGACTGCGTCCGCATGGATCACAGCCGCTTCGCTTCCGTGAAAGCGAAGCGCAAGCGCAGCAGCGCAGCGCGAAGACGCCTCCTTTGCGCAGGGCAGATCGCCGACGTTTGCGCAGAAGCAGATGACTGGCGCGGCGGAAAAGAACGTGGCAAGCTGCCGCTGAAGCAGGCGGAGCTGATTTTGCAGGCCCTCCGCGCCGCAGGCTGTGGAGGCCAGACACAGGAGCGCATTGTGATGCAGGATCACAGGCTGGATGTGCATATCGCTCAGAGACGCGCGAAGCACGGATTCCATGTGCGGCAGCACGCGCCGCAGGCGGCCAGGCTTGATCGCGTCATCCTGAAAATACACGGTGAATACCAGAAACGGGGGCCGGAGCCCGGGCGGAAGGTCGGGGATATGGTCGTCCGCGGTCTGCAATTCCAGAAAAAATGTGCGCAGGCGGGATTGCAGCAACTCGCCCTGCTCCTGCGGCGGAAGCTGCTCCCCCCGTGTCCGGCGGACCGCGTTCAGGTTTGCCGCGAGCTTGTCCAGATGCTTCAGAAGCGTCTGCGCCGTCAGATCCAGCTTCAGAACGTAATCGGACGCTCCCTCCGTCAGCGCCTCGCGCACAAGCTCAAAATCTGAGTAATTGCTCAAGACGATGACCGGCGCCGGCAGCTGGCGGCGCTTGAGCTCCTTGATGAGCGTGATGCCGTCCATGACCGGCATTTTCAGGTCGGTCATGACAATATCCACGGGATGCGCCTGCAAATACTGCAGTGCCTCCTCGCCGTTGCGGGCTGAGGCGCAGATCTGATAGTCTGCTGCACCCTCCAGCATTCTCCGGATACCAAGCTGGAGAATGGGCTCGTCGTCAACCAGCAGAACCTGATACACCGTTCGATTCCTCCTTCCAGATGCGCTGCGGGAGCAGAATCCGGCAGCAGGTTCCCGTATTCGGGCTGCTTGTGACCTGCAGGCCGTAGCCCTTTCCATAATGCAGATGCAGCCGCTGATCCACGTTGGAAAGGCCGATCCCGGAAAACCGCTCCGCCGCCTTTTCCGCAGAGCCGCCCATGTCAAAGCCACAGCCGTTGTCGCGCAGGAGCAGCTCAATATCCGCGCCCTTGAACCGGCTCTCCACGGTAATGGTAATGCACCGGCCGTCCGCCGTTCCGTGTATGATGGCGTTCTCCGCCAGCGGCTGGAGCGTGAAGCGCGGGATCTCGCAGCCGAGCGTCTGCGGCTCAAGCCGGTATTCCACCTCAAACATTCCGGCATAGCGGATTTTTTGCAGCGTGAAATAGTTCCTCAGGTTTTCGATCTCCGCCGAGATTGGGATCAGCTCCTGCTTTTTGACCAACGAATGGCGCAGGAGCGAGGACAGCGAGGAAATTCCCTCCTCCAGCACCGGCACATCGTTGAGCTGCGCGACGAACCGCAGGCTGCCCAGCGTATTGAACAGGAAATGCGGATTGATCTGATATTGCAGCATTTCCAGCTCCAGCTTCCGCTTCTGCCGCTGATCCGCAGCGTATTGGATGCCCAGCTGCTTCATCTCCGCGATCATATTGTCGATGGTGCGGGCCAGAAAGCCCAGCTCGTCCTTGCTCTGGTCGTCGATCGATTTATCCAGATCGGCGTCCGACGTGATGTTGCACATGGCAACCATATGGTTGATCGGCTGCATGATGCTGGAATATACGACCGTCGTGCAGAGCAGGCTCAGCACGATCAGCAGGACGCAGACCAGAATCAGGGAGCGGTTGATCTGCCGTGTTTCCTCCGTAAAATAGCTTTGCGGAATGGTAATGACGAGATAGCTGTTCAGCTCACGGTCATAAACGGAGATCGAAAGCGCCTGTACGCCGCCCGCGAGGATCGGCGCGGAGACGGTCTGACCGGCAGCGGCCTGTGCGGAGGCGCGGAGCTCAGCAAACGTGCCGCTGTCCAGATAGCCGGAGCCAAGCAGTGCTTTATCCTGCGAGGAGATGACCTGACCGGCTTCATTCAGAAGCATAACGTTGGAGCCTGCGCCGAACGAAACGTTGGCAAGCAGCGCGTCGCTGACAAAGCTCTCGTCGATGTAGGCCAGAATGTAGCCGATGGGCCGCTCGACGCTTCCGAATTTGTATATTTTTCTGCCCAGCACGATCTTGTCATAGTTGCGGTAGGTCCGGATATATTGCAGGGAATCATACCCGACGGTTTCGTCGATCACGCGCAGCACCTCGGCGAAGCGCTCACGCGAAATATCGTCGTAGCCGAGATCATACAGAATGTTGTGATCGCGGTCGACCACGCGGATATTTTTGAGATAGGTGGACTGGAACGGGATCATCCGCAGCGCGTCCGCGATCTCGTTCACGCTTTCGGCGTCGAGCGTGAACGCCGACTCCTGCTGCGCGGACAGCGCGTTCTGCACTGCGTCCGTGACGGAAATGGTGTTCAGATAGCCGCGGAATTTGTTCAGCTCCGTGATGAAATTCTCATTCAGCAGATACGCGGACTGCTCCGCCGACTGCCGGAGCTTGCCGGACATGGCCCGCGCGTAGACGCCGGAGGCGTAAAGCCCGACGCAGAGCGCCGGCACCAGCGACAGCAGCAGGAACGAGGCAAGCAGGCGGTATCGGATGCGCACGCGGCGCAGTGCGCGCACAACAGAAAAGCGTCGGGCCGCGGATTTTTTCATGGCAGTCCCCTCCATCCAATCTACTTCTAAAAAAGCACATCTTTGGCAAAAAGTCAATATCCTTCAGGCTTTTGTAAATTTTCTGTATGTTCGGTTCGCAGCTCGGCCGATATAATAAAACCATCAAAGGGTTCCAAGAACCTGAAAACAGATCAGGAGGTAACAATGAAAAAGATTCTTGCGATTTTGCTGGCTGCTCTGCTACTCATCGGCGTATTTGCCGGATGCGCAAAGCAGGAGGCCAAGACTCCGGTTCAGCCGGAACAGTCCACCCCCGCTGAAACGGCCCCCGAAACCAAGACGGACGAGGCGCCCGTCGAGGAAACCCCGGCAGAGGCAAGCCCCGCCGACAGATTTGAAAATAAGGAACTGAACATCGCCATTTTCGAGGGCGGCTACGGCCCTGATTACTGGAACGAGATGGTCGCGCGCTTCGAAGCGGCCTACCCCGGCGTAAAGGTCAACATGCAGATCAGCCCGACCATCGGCGATATCATCCGTCCGCAGATCGTCTCCGGCGAGTATCCCGACTTTATCTCCATGAACGACAACGACCAGACCGGCGTTCTGCTTTCGCTCATCAAGGAAAACGCGCTGCTCGAGCTGACCGACTTCTTCGATGAGCCGGGTCTGGACGGCGGCACGCCGCTGAAGGAGCTTGTGCAGGACGGCATTCTGGAGACCTCCAAGTGCTCCCCCTATGGAGACGGCAAAATTTATCTTGCCCCGTTCAACTCCTCTCCGATGGGCCTTGTCTACAACAAGACGCTCTTTGCCGAAAAGGGCTGGGAGCTGCCGGAAACCTGGGACGACTTCTTCGCGCTGGGCGATCTGGCCAAGGAGGAAGGCATCGCGCTGTTCACTTATCAGGGCATTTACCCCGGCTACATTGAATCCGTCCTCTGGCCGGCAATCGGCTCCGCCGCCGGTCTGGATACGCTCAAGGATATCCAGAACTATGTGGAAGGCTCCTTCTCCAAGCCCGAGGTGCTGGAGGTTCTCAAGAACATCCAGAAGATCTCCACGGACGGCTATCTGATGGAAGGCACCGTCGCGCTGAACCACACGCAGTCGCAGACGGACATGATGATGAACAAGGCGCTGTTTATCCCGAACGGCAACTGGATGGAAAACGAAATGAAGGACGCGCCCCGCGCCGACGGTTTTGAGTTCGGCCTGTGGCACGCACCGGTTCTGAGCAAGGGCGACCAGCCCTACGTCATGACCAGCGTGGAGCAGTTCTCGATCCCCGCCGCAGCGAAGAACCCCGAGCTGGCGAAGGAATTCCTCCGCTTCCTCTACACAGAGGATTCCGTCAAGCTGTTTGCGGAAAAGTCCGGCGGCATCTACGCGCTGAAGGCCGCGACCGAATGGGCCAAGGAGTACCTCACGCCCGGCGTTTACAACATGAACGCGGTCTATGAGCATGGCAAGAGCATGGTGTTCGGCTTTGCCGCGCTGCCCGAGGGCACGAAGGTTTCCGTCAGCGACATGGTCTTCAATCCGCTGTCCGATGTGATGAACGGCACCATGACGCCTGAGCAGTGGGCTGCCGGTGTGGAAGAAGCCATCGCCGAGGTCAACGCAGCCAGATAAAAGAAGATCCTCCGTTATCACCGGCCCCGCTGAGTCTGGGTTCAGCCTCAGCGGGGCCCTTTTCAGAAAGAGGTGTATTATATGCCGAAAAAAATGCGGAAGGCCGCGCGCAGGCGGCGGAATCCGGCCGGCTTTATCTGCGTCTGCGTACTTCCGGCGCTGATCCTGACGCTGTTTTTTACGATCCTCCCGACGATCCGCGCCTGCCTGCTGTCGTTTACGAACGCCACCGCGCTCAGCCTGAACCCCAAATTCTGTGCACTGGAAAACTATATGTATATGTTCCGCGACAAGTCGTTTCTGCAGGCGCTCGGAAATACGTTCAAGCTGCTGGCCGTTGTGCCGGTCGTGACGATCGCGCTTGCGCTGATTCTGGCATTTGTCATCCACCAGTCCAAGCTACCCGAGCGCGGCCTTTACCGGACAGTGCTCTACTTTCCCAATCTGGTTTCCATGACGGTCGTGGGAATTATCTGGTCGTTCGTCTTCCACCCGACGATGGGCCTGCTGACCTCGCTGATGAAGAAGATCGGTCTCGGACAATTTGTTCTGCCGTGGGCAGGCGATTCCAGAACGGCGCTCTGGTGCATTGCCATCGCGCTCGTATGGCAGGCCACGGGCTATTATATGATCATGCACATCGCGGCCATGGACGGCATTTCGCCGGAGATCTATGAGGCCGCCACGCTGGACGGCGCGTCCAGCACCCGGAAATTCATCAGCATCACGATTCCCCTGATGAAAAACATCATCGGCATCACGTTCGTTCTGGCCATGTCCGGCACGCTCGTGCTGAGCTTTGTGCTCTCGCAGGTCATGACCGGCGGCGGGCCGAACGGCGCGTCGACGGTTCTACTGAAATATATGTATGAGCAGGGCTTTGTAAACGGCAACTTCGGCTACGCAATGGCGATCTCCGTGTTCTCCCTTGCGATCTCCATTGTGCTTTCCCTGATCTCCCGCAGACTTTCCGGCTCCGAGGAGGTAAATGTATGACACGCAACGAACAGGGCCTTTTAAAAACGGCGGCATGGAAATGGATCACGCGGCTTCTTCTGATCGCGATCTCCGTTACGATGCTCTTTCCACTGCTCTGGAACCTCTATTCCTCCTTCAAAACCAATACGGAATTCCTCGCGGACGCGTTTACGCTGCCCTCCCATCTGGAATGGGATAATTATGTGCGCGCATTTGAAAAATCGCATCTGCTGGACAATATCTGGAACTCGCTGTTTGTCGTCGGCGTCAGCGTGGTTGTGCTCGTGCTGTGCGTGATCCCGTGCTCCTACTGTTTGGCACGGTACCGCTTTTTCGGCTCCAAGCAGATCCTCGGGATGTATATGGCGGCGATTTTCATTCAGGCGACCTATATCATGATCCCGCTGTTTCTGCAGATGAAGGATCTGCATCTGCTTAACAACCGGCTGGCTCTTGGCGTTTTGTACGCGACGATGCAGTTCCCGTTTGCAATTTTTCTCCTTTCCGGCTTTATGAGCTCCATTCCAAAGGATTATGAGGAGGCCGCCATGATCGACGGCTGCGGGAATTTCGGCGTTCTGCGCAATGTGATCGTTCCGATGGCAAAGCCCGGCATTGTGACGGTCTGCATGATCACGGCAATGAGCGCGTGGAACGAATTCCCTGTTGCGCTCATCATGCTGACGGATGAGACGAAGAAGACCATGCCTATCGGCCTCGCAACGCTCTATGAGCAGCAGCGCTACGCGACCGACTGGGGCGCGCTGTTCGCGGCGCTGATCCTGGCGCTGATCCCGACGATTCTGCTGTTTCTCATCGGGCAGAAGCAGCTGCTCCGCGGGACGAACATCGGCGGCATCAAGGGCTGAGACGCAGGGAGGATCCATATGTATCAGGCCATTCACTATGACGACCACGGCCCGATGACCGATCCGTGCCGCTATCTGAGGCGACACGATCTGGTCTATCGCCGCCCGGCGCTTCGGCCCTATGACGGCGTGCCGGTCGGAACCGGCGACGCGGGCGGGCTTCTGTACCAGACCGCCTACGGTTTGGAGTTGACGGTCAACCACGCCGACGCACTGGATTACGCGCCGGACGGGGCCATGCAGGCATGGGCATGGGAGGCGGAGGAGCGCCAGACCGCGCCGGTCTCCTGCGGACACCTGAGCATCCGCTCTACGCTTCCAATTTTCGACTGGGTCTATCTCGAAGCGTTTGAGCAGCGGCTGATCCTGTCGACCGCCTCCATCGAGGGCCGCGCGAAAACGCCGTTTGCCGAAGCAAGCTGGAAGCTGTATGCGCCGCGTGAGCCGGATGTTCTGGTTCTGGAGCTGGAGATCGAGCAGACCGAGGAGGCTGCACTGGAAATTCAGATCGATAAATGGCCCAGTCCAAGCTTCTTCCACCACTATGAGCAGATTCTGGATATCCACGATAAAAACCTGTACTGCGTCCGTGCGGAGGCCAATCGGGACGCGCTGCTCGTCACGCAGGCACTTCGCCGCTGCCGCACGGCGCTGGCCGTATCCTGCGGCGGGGAGCCGGAGCAGCTGAACAGTCACGCGGTATGCTGCCGCTTTCCAAAGCAGAAGCGTCACCGCCTGACCTTATATCTGGCGGCACAGGCGAGCGCGGAGGCATCTGTGCGGGAAAATACGCTGGCCGCGCTGACAGCGGCAAAGGACGCGCCGTCTTTATGGCAGACGCATTGCCGGTATTGGCAGGATTTCTGGAGCCGCAGCTTTCTCCATCTGCAGGAGAACGACTATTTGGAAAACCTCTGCTATCTGCACCTGTACCAGATGGGCTGCGGAAACCGCGGAAAAAATCCTCTGACGTTTGCCGGGCTCTGGGGCTGGTTCCGCGACGCGCGGAACTGGGGCCATTTCTACCATTGGAACCACCAGCAGAATTACTGGGGACTGTACGCCGTCGGACACGGCGAGCTGTGTGAAAACTATCTGGATTACCGGTTCCGCATGCTCCCGCACGCGATTGCCGACGCGAAGCGGCTTTTTGGCGTGGAGGGTGCGTTTTACTCCGACATTTCCAACCTGAACGGCTTTCAGGCGATCGAACCGGATACTGTCCGCAACCTCAGCGTCGGCGCGCAGATCGCGCTGGATTTCTATCGCCGCGTCCGCTATCAGCCGGACGAGGTCTTCCTGCGTGAACGTGCGCTGCCCGTCATGACGGCGTGCGCGGAATTTTATCAGAATCTACTGGAGCTTCGCGGCGGTGTTTTGCAGCTTCGCGGCGGCTCGACTGCCTTTGAAAGCTATTGGAATCTCGAACAGAATCTTGTCGATCAGGTGCTGCTGCGCGCGCTATTCCATGCGCTGCTGACGCTCAACGACGCATATGCGCTTGATCTGGACGCGGCGGGCTATCAGGCTGTACTGGATCGCCTGCCGCCGCTGCAAACGGAGACTGTGCTGCATAATGGTGAGGCGCTTGAAATTTTCTGCGTCGGACAGACGTGGAGCCACGCGCCCGTACAGTATGCGCAGGGCGAGTATCCGCTCTCGCCGTTTCCCGCCGCGCTGCTTGCTCCCGTCTGGCCGTCCGGCTGGATCGGTCTGGACGACGCAGGCAGCCGCCTGTTTGCGATCATGCGAAATACGGCGCGCGTCGTATTTGACCGTGATGTCTATCAGATCGGGAAGCTCGGCTGCTGCGGGCACACGCCTTCGCCGGAGACGGCGGCGCGCCTCGGTATGCGTGAGGACGCAGAGCGGATTTTGCACCACTTCATTTCGTCCTATCAGCTGTTCCCAAACAGTCTGATGCACTTTGCCGATATCACGCAGGCGCAGCAGTGGTCGGCCGTCGACCGCCCGCAGATTCTACCGCGGGAGATCACCGCGACCCAGTGGGAGCAGATGCACGAAAAAGCCTTCGGAAACCGGACACAGATCCCCTCGGAGTGGTTCCTGCACTGCTATTTTGAAGCGGCAGCGAATCTGTTCGCGGGAACGCTGGAGCTGCTGCTGCAGTCCCGCGGCGGCGTGATCTATGTGTTCCCCGCGCTTGCGGAAGCGCGCACCGCCATGTTTACGCTCTGGGCGGAGGATGGCTTCCGCGTGACCAGCGAGTGCGCAAACGGCGATATCCGCTACATCGCTGTGGAGAGCACGCGCGGCGGGCTGTGCCGCGTGTGCCTGCCGTGGACTGCGTCGGTCTGCATCCGGACGGGACATACGGAGGTTGCGTTTACACTGGATGGGAAGATCCTCTCGTTTGAGACTGCTCCGGATACGCGCTATCTGATCTTCCGCAGGGAATTCCCACCGGAGAACTATTATCACAATCCGTTCCCCTATCACATCAATGAAGGTAAAAAGACCTTTGACCGCGCTTCGCTTGGCCTTTCGGCCTATTATTGACCGCATATGAAGCATGATATCTGTCTGAACGGGCCGATTCCCTCGTGGGACGAGGGGCTTCCACTCGGGAACGGCGGCATGGGCTGCCTGATCTGGGGGCCGCTGCACGCGCTGCGGTTTTCCATGGACCTGGCGGGACTGTGGGATCTGACGCCTGCGCTGCGGACAAAGCGGCCTGATTTCACGTATCAGACGATGTGCCGGTTGGTGCGGCAGCAGAGCTGGGCGGAGCTTCAGGCGCTGTTTGACGCGCCATATGCCTGCGCAGCGCCGACAAAGCTGCCCGTCGGGGCGTTTGAGCTGGCTGGGCTGCCGGAGCAGGCATATTCCGCGCGGCTTTCCCTGCAGGACGCGACAGCGGAGCTGCAAAGCGGCGCGCACCGGCTGCGCGTCTGGCTTGCTGCGACCACGCCGCTGCTGGTCGTGGAGCTGGAAACGACGCTGCCGGTACGCTTCGTGCCGAAGCCGCCGCCGTATGCCGGTGCATCGGAAGGCCCTGCCGACCCGCTGTGCCGTCCGCTTTCCGCGCTTGGCTATCCGCCGCCGGAGCGGATCGACCAAGATGGGCTGCAGGGCTTTACACAAAAAATATCCGGCGGGAGATATTACGCGCTGCTCAGCCGCAGCACAGTCCGGAACGGACGAAAGCGCCTGCTTATCACGGTACAGACGGCTTCCTCCGCGCAGGGCGCACGCACGGCCTGCGAAGCGCTTCTGATGCAGTCTGCTGCCTCGCTTGCACGGCTGCGCCGCGCGCATCTGGCGTGGTGGTGCGCATTCTGGGCGCAGAGCGCCATCATGCTTCCGGACGACGCGCTGGAGCAGCTCTGGTACCGCGGCACGTATTTTTTGGGCGCGGGTTCGCGCCCAGGGCATGCGCCGATGCCGCTTCAGGGCGTCTGGACGGCGGATCAAAGCGCTCTGCCGCCATGGAAGGGCGATTATCACAACGATCTGAACACACAGTTTACCTATGCTGCTTACCTGACCTCCAACCATCTGCCGCAGGGCGAGGCGTTTCTGGAGCATTTGTGGACGCTGCTTCCGGCGGCGAAGCGCTTCGCCGCAGAATTCTATCAGACGGACGGCATGTGCTATCCGGGCGTCATGGCGCTGGACGGCATCCCGCTTGGCGGCTGGCCGATGTATTCGCTGTCCCCGACCAATTCCATCTGGCTGTGCCGGCTTTTCTACGAGCATTATCGGATCACCGGAGATCCGGAATTTTTACGCGGGCGCGTGTGGCCGCTGTATCTGGAATGTGAGCGCTGCATCCGCGGCTTGCTCTGTGAGACGGCGGACGGAACGCTGGCGCTGCCGCTGTCATCCTCGCCGGAGATCTATGACGATTCGCCGCGTGCATGGCTGACACCAAACAGCAGCTATGATCTGGCGCTGCTACGGGATCTGTATGAACGGCTGATCGAGCTGTCCGTACTGCTCGGCGAGCCGCAGACCGTCTGGCGCAGCCAGTTGAACAGGCTCCCGCAGCTGCCTGCAGAGGAAAACGGCGCGCTCATGTACGCGAAGGACGCATTTGTCCGTGAAAGCCACCGCCATTTTTCGCATGCGCTGGCGATCTATCCGCTCCGGCAGATCAGCGGGAAAACGCCGCAGGAAAAGGCGTGCATAGACCGCACCATCGCGCAGCTGGAATCGCTCGGAACGAGCCAGTGGGTCGGCTTTTCGTTCGTGTGGTTCGCGCTGCTGAAGATCGTGCAGCGAGATGCGGAGGGAGCTGTCCAAGCGCTGCGGCAATTTTATCATGCGTTTCTCAGCCCGAACGGATTTCATCTGAACGGCGATTTCCGGAAAACCGGCCTGAGCGAGTTTCAGTACCGGCCGTTTACGCTGGAAGCAAACTGTCTCTCCGTACAGGCAGTCAACGAAATGCTGCTGTACAGTCAAAACGGAGAGATCGAGATCTTCCCGGTGATTCCTGCGGACTGGCGCACGTGTGCCTTTCGCGGTCTGCGCGTGGAAAACGGCCTGATCGTATCCGCAGAGCTGACAGCCACAGGCTGTGTCACGCTCCGACTGCACGCCAAACGAGCCGGAAGCTGGTATCTGAAAAATACAAATCAAACGCTTCGCCTTGAACAAGGAGAAAGGAGGATCTGCCGATGGACGATCAAACCCGACATACAAGACCCCTGACCGGCCGCGTGACGATCCCGACGGATATGGACGTGGTGCCGCAGACGCTGGAGATCATGAAGCGCTGGGGCGCGGACGCCATCCGCGACTGCGACGGCACGGATTTTCCGCAGCAGCTGCGCGATACGGGCGCAAAGGTCTACGCCACCTATTACACGACCCGCAAGGATAACGACTGGGCCAGGGCGCACCCCGAGGAGGTGCAGCAGTGCTACATCATGACGGGCTTTTACACCGCACAGGATGGCCCTCTGGCCATTCCGCTCATGAAGGGCATCAGCCCGGAGCTGATGCAGGTCAACACGCGCGACGATATCCGCCGCTGGTGGGAGGTCGTCGACCGCAGCACGGGAACGCCGATTCCGCCGGAGGCATGGCGCTATGACGCGGAAAGCGGCTGTGTCATCCTTGACGCGCCGGAGGCGTATCACGAATACACGGTGAGCTTCCTCGCGTACCTCATCTGGGATCCGGTGCATATGTACAACGCCGTGACGAACGGCTGGAAGGACTTTGAGCACCAGATCACCTTCGACGTGCGCCAGCCGAAAACGCACGCCTTTACCATGGAGCGCCTGCGGCGCTTCATCCGGGAGCACGACTATGTGGATGTTCTGCGCTTCACAACGTTCTTCCACCAGTTTACGCTCGTCTTTGACGAGCTCTGCCGGGAAAAATACGTCGACTGGTACGGCTATTCCGCGTCCGTCTCGCCGTATATTCTCGGGCAGTTTGAAAAAGAGGTCGGATACAGATTCCGGCCCGAGTATATCATCGATCAGGGCTATTACAACAACCAGTACCGCGTGCCAAGCAAAGAATACAAGGATTTTCAGGCGTTCCAGCGCCGCGAGGTCGCAAAGCTTGCCAAGGAGATGGTGGACATCACGCACGAGCTGGGCAAGGAGGCCATGATGTTCCTCGGCGATCACTGGATCGGCACGGAGCCGTTCATGCCGGAGTTCGCGAGCATCGGCCTTGACAGCGTGGTCGGCTCCGTCGGCAACGGCTCGACGCTCCGCCTGATCGCCGACATTCCCGGCGTGCGCTATACCGAGGGCCGCTTTCTACCGTATTTCTTCCCGGATACGTTCCATCCGGGCGGCGACCCTGTGCGCGAGGCGAAGGAAAACTGGGTCACGGCGCGGCGCGCCATCCTCCGAAAGCCCATCGACCGCATCGGCTACGGCGGCTATCTGAAGCTGGCGTGCCAGTTCCCGGACTTCATCGACTACGTCGAAAGCGTCTGTCATGAGTTCCGAGAGCTGTATAAGAACGTAAAGGGCACGACGCCGTACTGCTTCAAGACCGTGGCCGTTCTGAACTGCTGGGGAAAGATGCGCGCATGGGGCTGCCATATGGTACACCACGCGCTTTATCAGAAACAGAACTATTCCTATGCGGGTGTCATTGAGGCGCTTTCCGGCGCGGCGTTCGACGTGCGGTTCCTCAGCTTCGACGATTTGAAGGAGAACCCCGACGCACTGCACGGTGTGGACGTGCTGCTCAACATCGGCGACGGCGACACGGCGCACACCGGCGGCACAGCATGGGAGGACGCGGACGTTTCTGCGGCCATCCGCCGCTTCGTCGCCGAGGGCGGCGGCCTGATCGGTATCGGCGAGCCGTCCGGCCACCAGTATCAGGGACACTATCTCCAGCTGGCTTCGGTGCTCGGCGTGGAGAAGGAGACGGGCTTCACGCTCGGCTATGACAAGTATAACTGGGACGAACATCCGAACCATTTCATTCTGGCCGACTGCGCAGGCGAGGTGAACTTCGGCGAGGGCAAAAAGAACATCTATGCGCTGGACGGCACGGAAATTCTCGTGCAGCGTGAAAAAGAGGTGCAGATGGCCGTACACGAATACGGCAAGGGGCGCGCAGTCTACCTGTCCGGCCTGCCGTACAGCTTTGAAAACGCAAGACTCCTGCACCGCGCAATTTTGTGGAGCAGCCATGCCGAGTCGATGCTGCATACGTGGTTCTCGGAAAATTACTGTGTCGAGGTGCACGCCTACCCGCAGAACGGAAAATACTGCGTGGTGAACAACACCTACGAGCCGCAGACGACGGAGGTGCATACCACAGACGGCAGACATCTCCCGCTGTCCCTTGCGGCAAACGAGATCCGCTGGTTTGAGCTCTGAGCAAGTAAAACGCAAAAATGCCCTGCCCTAAATTTGTTCCGTGTAGGGTCTGGATGCAATATTCAGATATAAAATCCCCTGCGCAAATCATTAGCGCGGGGGATTTTATATATTGACATTACCGTTTCAGCCACTGTGCAAATTCCCCCTGTGAGATTTCCCCTGCCTCACACTTCTCCTTTTCCTTCTGCGCTTCCTTGCTCCAAGCCGAGAACGCTTCCTGAGAGATTTTGCCCGCACGGATCCATGCGAAGCGGCGCTTGTACTCGCGGCGATAAATTTTCAGCAGCTCGTCCTGCGCGTGGCTTTGCACATACTGCCGCATCGCACCGACTTCCTTGCAGGTGCGGCCACGGTTGTCAAATACCCGGCTGCAATATTCTGTGCTGCCGTGAACCGTGAGCGCAAAATATTTGCCGCAGTTTTTACAGGTGCGCATCATGATTTTTTCCTGAACGCACTTGCGCAGAGAAAAGTCGATCAGGTCGTACATATTTTGTGGATATAGCACCTCGGTGAACTGCTTTTCGCCCACAAACTCAAGCGAAATCTTCATCGGCTGGAAGTCAAATTTCTGCAAGGACGGAGCCTGTTCATACGCTTGCACCCGCACGGAAAAATCCACGTCAGTGATACTTGCGTCCAGCACCGTCTGGAACAGGCGCAGAATTTGCTGCTGCATGGTCGCAAGGTTGCTTGGGACGTGTGCCAATTCCTTGTGCGGCAACAGCTTCGTCGGATTTTTGCAATCCGGTGTCGCCTGTTTTAATCTATTGCTCCAATCCAGCCACAGGTAGAAGAAATAAGGATGCTCGTCCTTAAAATCGTCCAGAAGTTTTTGCACCGGCTTCAGGCATTTTGCATCGCGCGACTGATAAAACTCCATCAATGCGCGGTCAGCTTCATGGAAACGCGGCTCCCACGAATTGATATCATAATACACGAACGACAGCAGGCTGTCCGGAAACGGGCGGTCTGCTATTTTTACGACATACTCGGCGTTGCCTTCTTTGCACTCCAACGTCTCCGCACCGTCCAGAAGATAAAATTTGCACTGAAAATCAGACATGACTGCACCTCGAAATAGATTTATAGAAATTTATATTATAAATTAGTCTTGACAATAGTTTGGGATTATGTTAGTCTAAAAATAGAAAACAAATCTATTGACTAATTATAAGTCTAAATCATGAGACACAGAATGTCAATAGCAAACGGAAAGGAAGTGAAAAAATGACCAAACTGGAAACCATCACAGCAGAAGATTTGCAAAACAGAACATATGAACCAACGCACTTTCTGGTAGATGAGCTTATCCCAGAGGGCTTGCACATCCTCGCAGGCGCACCAAAGATCGGTAAGTCGTGGCTGGCGTTGTGGCTCTGCTTATGCGTTTCGCAGGGGCAGCCGCTCTGGAATTTCGCAACAACGCAGGGCGAGGTTTTGTATCTTAGCCTTGAAGATTCGTTCCAGCGTATCCAGACACGGCTCTTTGACCTGACGGAAGATGCACCGCCGACGCTGCATTTTGCGATCATGGCTGACACATTAAGGCACGGGCTGGAACAGCAGATCGAGCAATTTTTAGCGGAGCATCCAACCACAAAGCTCGTTGTCATTGATACGTTGCAGCGGGTCCGCAGTGCGGGCGGTGACAGCAATCTGTACGCGAATGACTATCAGGACATCGGGCTTCTGAAAAAACTTGCAGACAAGCGGCACATCGCAATCCTGCTTATCCACCACCTGCGCAAGCTCCATGACGACGATCCAATGAACATGATCTCCGGCTCGACGGGACTAAGCGGCGCGGCGGACTCAACGTTTGTGCTGCAAAAGAGCTCTCGCCTTGCCAATGTCGCTTCTCTGCATTGTACCGGGCGCGACATTCCGAACCGGACTTTGAAACTGGAATTTGGTGAGGAAGATCACATCTGGAAGCTGCTTGAGGACAGCAAAACTTGCAGCGGCGCTTCTAAGCTTTCAACGCTTCAACTCGTACATCTTTTCTCTGAATTGCTCCGTGCCGATCCTGAATACCTCGGTTCACCATCGGCACTGTCCGCGAAGATCGACCCTGACGGCGCACTGGGAATCACGCCGAAAAAGGTCACTCGTCTGGTGCGGGAAAGCGTTGCGGCTCTAAGAGAAAACGGAATCTTTGTAAAGACCTACCGCAGCAACGGAAAGCGGCTGATCTCGCTCCGAAGTGCCGAAAGTGCCGATCTTTCCACCGTGGGAAAAATCGACCCTATCGACCCTGTCGGCAGGCAGAACGCCTGCACCGCGCCGTGAGGCGCGTGTCGCCGCTGTGTGCGGCTTTCCAAGCAGGCTGCGAGTGTGTGCGCAGCAGCGATGCAAAAGCCAACGTTGCGCCGCCGTGCGGGCAACGCAGAAAAATGCAGATACAATACGCCGACCCAACGCAGAGAAGCCCCACCACGGCGGGGAAAATCCTCCCGTTCGGGAGGAGCCAGCATCGCATTTGGCTAGTCGCCGGCGCACCGGCTCCCTGCCAAATGCCTCAAATCGGGCAGAAGCCCGTGCCCACTTTTACAAATGGAATATAGGGATGCAGGTGCGTATAGAATGTGAAAACCCAAATTTACCCAAATTTACCGCTCGATACGGTAGTATTTGAATGCTCCATCTTCTCCGACAAAGCGGAAGCCCGCCTTTTCCAGCACGCGCTGACTTCGGGTGTTCTTCATCACGGTATCTGCGTTCACAGCAGCCATTCCCAACTCGTCAAAAGCGATTTTTACTGCCAGACGCTCTGCCTGCGTTCCATATCCTTTTCCCTTTACCGCGTCGTTTTGCATATGGATACTCAGCGTGCATTCTTTTTTATCATGCTCTATCTGCTTCAGCTGCAATTCTCCAACCACAGTATCTCCAAGCATGATTGCAAACAACCTGCGCGAAGCATCCTGCCCCTTTGCATCAAAATATCGGTTTACCGCTACTTCGTCATAAACATAGGGGCGGAATAAGCGCATGTCCATATAGATGGATGCGTCATTCGTCCAGTGCCTGTATAGTTCGTGACATAGCTCTCTTGTCATTGCTTTTAACTGAATCGTCTGCATTTTTGACCTCTCAAATTTCAATTTGTCAAACTGTATTTCATAAATTATACCATGTAAAAAATCGAACCTCAATGCCAAAACCGGAACAAAAAGAAAGAAAATTCACCTGTGCGCGTGGATCTCGACTGCGGCAGTGATCTTGTGCGCAGTGCTGTGCGCCTTGGTCGTGCTGTGGAGCAGATGACGGATGATGCGCCGCAGCACGACGGAACGACTATGCCGCTGCATATTGACAGCAAGCGCCGCAAGAAGCTCCGGCAAAAGAAAACCGCCCTCGGTCACGCCGAGGACGATCACGAAGATTGGAATATGGAACAGCACCCATAAAAGCAGCCTCCATGCAGGAGGCAGAAAGGAGCCTATGAAAAAGGACTGGGAGATTTATCGGGACAACGGTATTCTCGGCGGATATATGCCGGAGTGTGCAAAACTTCGGCAAACAGAGAATGGTGAAGTCGCAACTGTTTTCCGGGACACAACAACACGTATAGAGGGAGACTGCATCACAAAACAGCGCGAGCTGTTGATCGGCAGCAAACGGTTCTGCATCACATCCGTTTTTCCGGCAGAGCCGTCTGCGACAGCAACGGACAAGCTGCTCGCATACATCGACGCGGAACTGGAAAAGGAAGCGCACAGCGCATAAAATTCTCGTAGACTTGTGGCAGCTGATGCGGTATACT
>ERZ773235.1911-NODE-1911-length-19491-cov-9.859899_pt1 | contig 19491 bp, 16 predicted proteins | sample MGYA00580522_ERZ773235 | MGnify/ENA primary metagenome ERZ773235 (study PRJEB29015, sample SAMEA2737797) | human gut metagenome | biome: human gut; feature: human-associated habitat; material: faeces | place: China | collected 2012 ...
AGCCGTTCTCGGCCACCACGATGTTGTTGGGGTGCATGCCCATGCTCTCCGCCACCCGCTTGTGGATCTGCAGCATGCGCTGCTCGCCGTGGAGGGGAATAAAGAACTTGGGTTTTGTCAGGGCGTGGATGATTTTCAGCTCCTCCTGGCAGGCGTGGCCGGACACATGCAGCATGTCCGCCTTGTCATACACCACGTCCGCCCCCTTGCGGAACAGCTCGTTGATGACCCGCCCCACCGTCACCTCATTGCCGGGGATGGCGCTGGCGGAGATGATCACCTTGTCGCCCGCACCGATGTCCACCTGCTTATGGGTGGAAAAGGCCATGCGGTACAGGGCACTCATCTCCTCGCCCTGGGAGCCGGTGGTAACGATGACCTGCTTATCCAGCGGCAGGCCCTTGATCTTGTGAATGTCCATCAGCGTATTCTTGGGCACCTTCATATAACCCAGCTCCGTGGACACCTTCATGATGTTCTCCATGCTCCGCCCGGTAACGGCCACCTTGCGGCCGCAGGCGGCGGCGGCGTCCAGCACCTGTTGGATGCGGTGCACGTTGCTGGCAAAGGTGGTGACAATGATGCGCTTGTCACAGCCGTTGAACTGGCGGGCAAAGGTTTTGCCCACCGCCTTTTCGCTCATGGTGTAGCCGGGGCGCTCCACGTTGGTGGAGTCCGCCAGCAGCGCCAGCACGCCCTCACGGCCCAGCTGGCCGAAGCGGGCCAGATCAATGACTTCGCCGTCAATGGGGGTAGAGTCGATCTTGAAGTCGCCGGTGTGCACCACCGTGCCCATCCGGGTATGGATGGCGAAAGCCACTGAGTCGGCGATGGAGTGGTTCACATGGATGAACTCCACCTGAAACTTGCCTGCCCGGATGGTCTGGCCCGCCTCCACCGTAATCAGCTTGGTGGATTGCAGCAGGCCGTGCTCCTGCAGCTTCAGCTTGATAAGTCCCGCCGTAAAGCGGGTGCAGTAGATGGGCATGTTGATCTGCTTGAGCACATAGGGAATGGCGCCGATGTGGTCCTCATGCCCGTGGGTGATGAACAGGCCCCGCAGCCGGTTATGATTCTTCATCAGATAGCTGACATCTGGGATCACACAGTCGATGCCGTACATATCATCGCCGGGGAACGCCATACCGCAGTCCACCACAATGATCTCGCCGCCGTATTCATAGGCGGTCATGTTCTTGCCGATCTCGTTGAGACCGCCAAGGGGAATGATTTTGAATTTTTCTGCCATGATAACTCCTTTACTTATATGAAAAATAGGTAGGATACACGGCGCAGCCGGGGCTGCATCTGGGGAAAAGCGGGAAAAACGTCCGGCTTTCTGAAAAAATGTGCAGCAAAATAAAGGCGGCCCGATGTCCCGCCGGCCCTGCATCGCCGGGGGAGCATCGAGGCATTCGCCCCGGATGACCGTGTGTTGAATTGTGAGATACCGGCCGCGCAGGCGGCCTCTATATCACCGCAGGGCTGCATCCGTCCCCGCGAAACAACCAAAAAAAGAGCAGATTTTTCTGCAATGTACCTAAATTATACCACACATTCCGCTGTTTGTACACCCCCAACTTTTCGCCGCCTTTCGTCCGGTTTCTCCGATGGACGGAAATTCCTACCCGCGGTCCCGAAACATACTGTTGTGATATGAAGAAACATGTGCTATAATACCGTAATGATTGTAAATTGGCACGGTATTTCCATCTGCAAAGTGAGGTGTCCTGCTTGAGTAAAAAACTGATCCGCGGGTTCCGCACCAATATTATGCTCTATGGCCTGTGTCTGGCGGCATTTGTGGTGGCGGCTGTTCCCTTTTCGCTGCCGCTGGCCGTTGCCGAGGCGCTGGTTTCCGCGCTGGTGATCTATGTGGGGATCCGGCGCAACCGCATGGCTCAGCACAGTGTGCGGCAGTATCTGGACCGGGTCAGCGGCGGCATTGACACCGCCCGCTCCAGCAACATGCTGTATGCGCCGCTGCCCATGCTGGTGTCCGATCTGAGCACCGGCGAGATCCTGTGGGGCAACGACCGTTTCATGGCGCTGACCGAGCTGAAGGAAAAGATGTTTGAGGCGCTGGTGGGCGACGTAGTGCCCGGGTTTGACAGCCACTGGCTGCTGGAAGGCAAGCGGGAGTGCCCTGAGCCGGTGGTGTGGAATCACCGCACCTACCGGGTGTTCGGCGCGCTGAGCCATCCCGACCAGCTCAAGGGGGATCACGGCATGCTGGCCACCACCTACTGGCTGGATATCACCGAGGCCGAGCAGATGCGCCAGACGCTGGATATGACCCGCCCTGCCGTGGCCATCCTGATGATCGACAACTATGAGGATCTGATGAAGGCCTGCCCTGAAAGCAAGCGTTCCGCCCTGCTGGCGGAGATCGAGGGCAAGCTCAACGACTGGTGCGGCAGCAGCGGCGGACTGCTGCTGAGCTATGACCGCGACCGGTATCTCTTCGTGATGGAGGAAAAGGATTTCGCCGTGTTTGCGGAAAAGAAGTTTGAGGTGCTGGATGCGGTGCGCACGGTGGAGATCGGCGGCGTCAGCGCCACGCTGTCCATCGGCCTTGGCCGGGACGGAGACAGCTTTGACGCGCTGTTCAAAAATGCGGATCTGGCGTTGGAGATGGCGCTCAGCCGCGGCGGCGATCAGGCGGTGGTGAAGGACCGCAGCAACTTTGAATTCTACGGCGGGCGTTCCAAGACCACGGAAAAGCGCACCAAGGTCAAATCCCGCGTGATGGCCAATGCCCTGCGGGAGCTGATGCAGGATGCCCGCAACGTTTACGTCATGGGCCATAAATATGCCGACATGGACTCGCTGGGCGCGGCGGCCGGCATCTGCTGCATGGGCCGCAAGCTGGGCAAAAAGGTGCAGATCGTGATCGATACGGACAACAATGCCGCCCATCCCGTGCTGCGCGCTTTGCAGCAGCAGGCGGAATATGCCGGGGTATTCGTCAGCGGCGATACGGCTTTTCTTCATGCGCAGGCCGACACGCTGCTGGTGGTGGTGGATACCAACCGGCCCGACAGTGTGGAGTGTGAGCCGCTGCTGGAGAGCTGTACCCGCGTGGCGGTCATCGACCACCACCGCCGCGGCAGCAGCTATATTGACAAAATGACGCTGAACTACCATGAACCCTATGCAAGCTCCGCCAGCGAGCTGATCACCGAGCTGCTGCAATACATTGTTGAGCCGACTGACGTGCTCAAGGCCGAGGCAGAGGCGCTGCTGGCGGGCATCGTGCTGGACACCAAGAACTTCACCAACCGCACCGGCGGGCGTACCTTTGAGGCGGCGGCCTATCTGCGCCGCGTGGGCGCCGACACGCAGGATGTGCAGCGCATGTTCCAGAGCGATCTGGACGCTATGGTGACCCGCTATGCCATTATGCGTCAGGCACAGATCTATCATGGCGACATCGCCATCGTGGCCTCTGACGAGGCCTATGACCGGGTCACCGCCGCCAAGGCTGCCGATGAGCTGCTGACTATCCGGGGGATCCGCGCCTCATTTGTGCTGTACCGTAAGGATGACGGTGTGTACATGTCCGCCCGTTCGCTGGGCGAGGTGAACGTGCAGGTGATCCTGGAGGCACTGGGCGGCGGCGGCAATTCCACCACCGCGGGCGGTCAGGCCAAGGGTATCACCGTGGTCGAGGCACGGGAGAAACTGGTGGCGGCCATCGATAAGTATTTCGAGGATTGACGATTCTTCACACGCCCAATGGCGGGATGCATTTTCAATAACGGTGTGTAGGGGCCGATGCTTTCATCGGCCCGTACAAGTTACGATAATGTCCCCATCAGACGGCGGGGCGATGCAGACATCGCCCCTACGAATTGCTTATCTCCATTCCACAACCACAAACAAACCAATCTGACATACAGGAGGACATATACATGAAAGTGATTTTGACGCAGGATGTGCGGGGCAAGGGCAAAAAGGGCCAGATGATCGAGGCTGCCGAGGGTTATGCCCGCAACTATCTGATCCCCCACGGCATTGCCGTGCCCGCCACCGCCGACGCGGTGAACACCATGAAGCTGCGGGATAAGGCCAAGGCCAAGGCTGACGCCGAGGCCAAGGCGGCCGCCGAGGCCATTGCCGAAAAGCTCCAGGGCTGCCAGGTAAAAATCGCCGCTAAGGGCGGCGCCGAGGGCAAGCTGTTCGGCGCCGTGACCAGCGCCGCCATCGCCGATGCGCTGAAGGCCCAGCACGGCATGGAGGTGGACAGCAAGAAGCTGGTCATCGACGAGCCTATCAAGTCCTTTGGCAGCTATCAGGTCAAGGCGAAGCTTGGCTTTGAGATCAGCGGCACGGTGAACGTACTGGTCATCGAGGAAAAATAAGTCCACTGCGCAGCCGATAGAAAATGCGTAGGGCGGGGTGACCACACCCCGCCGCAGGGAAAGCCTCACAGAGTTCGCGGCGCGGCCGCCGCGAAAAAATTAAATTGTTTTTTGCCTCGGCATGTGCGTGGCAAAAAAATACTCCTCGGCCCGGCAAGTGCCAAAGGCGCGCAGCGGGCCGCAATCTCCATTGGCAATGAAATCGTCAGATTTCATGCCAGTAGTGTAAAAGGCAGGTGCAAGAATGGACGAATTACTGATGCGGGCCATGCCCCACTCCGCCGAGGCTGAGCAGGCGGTGCTGGGCTCCATGCTCATCGACGGCGACTGCGTCAAGGACGTAATGGATCAGCTGCAGGCGGATGACTTCTATCTGCGGCAGAACCGTGAGATCTTTGAGACCATCGCCCACATGTTCGTCTATTCCCAGCCGGTGGACGGCGTGACCGTGGCCGGCGAGATGGAGAAAAACGGCACCTATACCGAGGCCACCCGCCCCTACCTCCTGCAGCTCATGGAGGTAACGCCCACTGCCGCAAATGTGGGCGAGTATGTCAAGATCGTGCGTGACAAGGCGCTGATGCGTCAGGTGGCCGCTGCCGCTGCCAATATCACCGCCATGGTGCAGGAGGGCGGTGCCTCTGCCGGAGACATGCTGGAATCGGCGGAGCAGAAGATCTACGCCATTCGCCGGGGCCGCAGCGCCCAGAGTATGGTGCCCGTTAGTCAGGTGCTGCAGGACGTGATGAACCGGCTGGAGGAGCTGTCCGACAGCGAGTCCAATCTGCCGGGATTGTCCACGGGCCTCTCCGCCGTGGACAGCAAGATCAACGGCCTGAATAAATCAGACCTGCTGCTGCTGGCTGCCCGCCCCGGCATGGGAAAGACCAGTATGGCGTTGAATGTGGCGCTGTCGGCGGCCCGGACTTCGGGTAAAACGGTGGCCATTTTCTCGCTGGAAATGTCCCGCGAGCAGCTGGTGACCCGCCTGATCGCCGCCGAGGGACTGGTGGAAAACACCCGCCTGACCACCGGCAACCTGCGCGAGGGCGACTGGCAGCGGATCGCCGAGGCGGCATCCAATCTCAGCCGTATGGATATTCTCATCGATGATAACCCGCTGCTGACGGCGGCGGACATGAACGCCAAGTGCCGCCGGCTGGACAATCTGGGACTGGTGGTCATCGACTATCTGCAATTGATGACCAGCGCCGGCGGCAAGGGGTATTCCGGTGAAAACCGCCAGCAGGCGGTATCGGATATCAGCCGTATGCTGAAGATCATGGCCAAGGAGCTGCAGGTGCCGGTGCTGTGCCTTTCCCAGCTGAGCCGTGCCAACGAAAAGCGCGATAACAAGCGGCCCATGCTGTCCGATCTGCGTGAATCCGGCGCCATCGAGCAGGATGCGGATATCGTCATGTTTCTCTACCGCGACGATTACTATAATGAGGACTCGGAAAAGCACAACATTGCCGAATGCATCGTGGCCAAGAACCGCCATGGCGAAACCGGCAAGGTGGAGCTGCGCTGGATGCCGGAATATACCGCCTTCGGCACGCTGGAAAACCGCTACGGCGATGACGAGGAGTGACCCATGGATTTGCTTGCGTGGATGGAGCAGTGGGATATGCTGCCGCCGGAGGGGGGCGTGATGCTGTGCGCCGTGTCCGGCGGACGGGATTCCGTATGTCTGCTCCACTATCTGGCGTCCATTGCGCCGCAGCGCGGTTTTTTCGTGGCGGCAGGCCATCTGAACCATCGGATGCGGCCTGAGGCCCAGCGGGACGAGGACTTTGTCCGTGATCTGTGCCGGGCACTGCATGTCCCGTTTTATACCGAGGCTGCGCCCGTCTACGAGCGGGCGGCTCAATGGGGGATAGGCGTGGAGGAAACGGGACGGCGCCTGCGGTACGACTTTTTGTATCGCACGGCGGACGCCATCGGCGCACAACGTATCGCCACGGCCCATCATGCGCAGGATCAGGCCGAGACCGTGCTGCTGAATCTGCTGCGGGGCACCGGCCCGGAGGGGCTGAGCGGTATCCCGCCGGTGCGCGGGCGGATCGTCCGTCCGCTGCTGCAAACCGGCCGCGCCGAGATCGAGGACTATTTGCTGGCAAACGCCCTGCCCCATGTGGAGGACAGTACCAATGCCGATACCCGCTATGCCCGCAACCGGCTGCGGCTGGACGTGTGGCCGCTGCTGCGTGAAATCTACCCCGGCGCAGAGCGTGCCGTCGGCCGCACATCGGAGATCCTGCGGCAGGAGAATGCCTATCTGGACTCGCTGGCGGCAGAGCGCCTGCCGCAGACGGGGACAGCGGTGGAAACGGCGGTGCTGCTGGCCGCGCCGGAGGCTTTGCGTCCCCGGATGGTGCGGCTGCTGCTTGAGCGTCTGCCCGTTGGAAAAAAGGACGTGGGCGCATCGCACATCAGCGCCGTGCTGGCACTGGCGGCGGGCGGCAGCGGCATGCTGGAGCTGCCGCAGCGCATACGGGCCGTGTGCCGCGGCGGACAGCTGGCGCTGACACTGCGGGAGGATGTCCCGGCGGAAACGGTGCTGCGCGAGGGACTCAACCGCTGGGGAAGCTGGGAGATTACGCTGCGCCGCGCTGCGGGACACAGGGTAACGGTCAGACCGTGGCAGGGCCGGGACCGGCTGGAAACGGCCCGGGGCAGCCGCAGTGTCAAGCGGCTGCTGCAGGACGCGGGTTTCCCGGCCGAAATGCGGGATGGCTGTCCTGTGGTCTGCGTGGACGGTGTGCCCTGCGCCGCGGGAGGCATTCGGGAAAATCTGCCGCCGAAGAAGGGCGGTGCAATAGAGATCATCATCAATCAACGAGAAAAATGTAAGGAGGACACCGCAAAATGGTAAAGAGCAATATGGAGCAGGATATTCTGAAGATCCTGATGTCAGAGGAGCAGCTGCACGCACGGGTACAGGAGATGGGCAATGAGCTGTATGACCGCTTTGCCGACAAGGATCCCATTTTTGTGGGTGTGCTGAAGGGCTGCTTCATTTTCATGGCCGATCTGGTGCGCGCCACGCAGATGAAGAGCGAGATTGAGTTTATCGGCCTGTCCTCCTATAATAACGATACCAAGAGCTCCGGTGTGGTGCAGATCACCCGTGATCTGCAAAAAGATATCACCGGCCGCCATATCATCGTGGTGGAGGATATTCTGGATTCCGGCAATACCCTGTATTTCCTGAAAAATTATCTGCTGACCAAGGGCGCGGCCTCGGTGTCCATCGTGACGCTGCTGGATAAGCCTGCCCGCCGTGAAAAACCCATCAAGGCGGATCTGGCCGGCTTTGAGGTGCCTGATGAATTTGTGGTTGGCTATGGTCTGGACTATTGCCAGCAGTACCGCAACTATCCCTGCATCGGTGTGCTGAAGCCGGAGGTATACAGTAAGTAACCGGCGCAGAATCTTGCGATTTGCTGCCCCAAAAGGTTTGCGGCCGGCTGCGCAGTGGAGCGAAGCGGAACAAGTGCCCTTGGGGTACGCGCGTTTCATGACAGCGCAGTGCAAATCCGGATGGACACTGCGGCGGCATAGCCGCCGGAATCGGCACTGAAAATATGCCGCCGGCATATTTCCTTAACGTGCCGGCACCGGAAAATGATTTGAATGATTCGCGGCATCCGCGCCGCGAGCTCTGCAAGGCTTTTTGACAAATGTCATAACGGCCTATCTCCCGCCGGAAGGCGGACGAAACAGGAGGGCGATGCCCCATGAACGAAGATGGAAAGAGTCTGGAGCAGAACGGTTCTGCGCCGGGCGCAAAGGAAAAGTGGACGCTGAAACGGTTCTGGAAAGAATGGCGCGAGGTTATCATCATTCTGGCCGTAGTGTTTGTGGTGTTCAAATTTATTTTGCAGATCGCGTGGGTACCCAGCGGCTCCATGGAGACGACGCTGCCCACAAAATCCGTGCTGCTGGGATGGCACCTGCCGTATCTGGTCAGCGACCCTGTGCCGCAGCGGGGGGAGATCGTTACTTTCTGGAATGATGAGCTGAACACCGTGCTGGTCAAGCGGGTCGTCGGCCTGCCTGGCGATGAGATTTCCTTTTCCGGCGGTTTCGTCTACATTAACGGCGAAAAGCAGGCTGAGGAATATCTGCCCGCGCAGGGCATCACCGACTGCGACAGCACGTTTCAGGTGCCGGAGGGGTGCTTTTTTGCCATGGGCGATAACCGCACCGGCTCCTATGACAGCCGGGAGTGGGATAACCCCTATGTGCCCATCAAAAATATTCAGGCCCACCCCTTTGTGGTCGTCAGCATCGGCAGCGGACACAGCTGGCAGGGTGTGCGCCTGATCCGACAGGGAGGCGACTCATGAGCAACAACAGAAGAAGCGGCTTTCGTTCTCTCGTTTTCCTGATCCTGTGCCTGCTGCTGATCCTGTATCTGGCCCGCAGCATGGCCCGGCAGGGCGATGTGACCTATGGCGAGATGCGGCAGCTGTTCGTACAGGAAAAGGTGCAGTCCTTTGTGATCAATGACACGCATCTCACCGCCACGCTGAAGGATCAGACCACCATCTCCTGCCATCTCTATGACTTTACGCTGTTTTATGACGACCTCAACGATCTGGTGGTGGAGCAGTATGAAAAGGGGATCATCACCTCCTATAATTATCCAGTGCAGTCCACCAACTGGCTGCAGGTGCTGCTGCCCTATGTGCTGGCGGTGATGGCGTTTATTCTGCTGATGAACGTGATGACCCGCATGAACGGCGGGGCCGGCGGCGTCAGTGATAAGATGGCCCATTTCGGCGAGGCACGGGTAGGCAGCATCCCGGAGGGCGACAAAAAAGTGACCTTCCGCGACGTGGCCGGCGCTGATGAGGAAAAGGAAGAGCTGCAGGAGATCGTGGAATTTCTGCGCCAGCCGGATAAATATCTGAAGCTGGGCGCCCATATTCCCAAGGGCGTGCTGCTGGTGGGCCCTCCGGGCACCGGCAAGACCCTGCTGGCCAAGGCTGTCGCCGGCGAGGCGGGCGTGAAATTCCTGTCCATCTCCGGTTCTGACTTTGTGGAGATGTATGTAGGCGTGGGCGCCAGCCGTGTTCGCGACCTGTTCGTGCAGGCGAAAAAGGATGCGCCCGCCATTGTTTTCATCGATGAGATCGACGCGGTGGGCCGCCAGCGCGGCAGCGGTCTGGGCGGCGGCCATGACGAGCGCGAGCAGACGCTGAACCAGCTTCTGGTGGAGATGGACGGCTTCGGTTCCAACGAGGGCGTGGTGGTGCTGGCCGCCACCAACCGGGTGGATATTCTGGACCCGGCCCTGCTCCGTCCGGGGCGGTTTGACCGTCAGGTGTATGTTGGCCTGCCCGACATCAAGGGCCGCGAGGAGATCCTGAAGATCCACGCCCGTAATAAGCCGATGGCAGAGGATGTGGATCTCGCTCAGGTGGCCAGGGGAACGCCCGGCTTTACCGGCGCGGATCTGGAAAACCTGCTGAACGAGGCGGCGCTGCTGACTGGGCGGCAGGATAAGCCTGCCATTGACAAGGCCTGCCTTGATGAGGCCGTGATCAAGGTGATCGCCGGCCCGGAGAAGCACAGCCGCGTGATCCCGGAGCAGGAGCGGAAGCTGACGGCGTATCATGAAGCCGGCCACGCCGTGGTGATGCGGGCGCTGCCCCAGCATGACCCGGTGCATCAGATCACCATTGTGCCCCGCGGTCAGGCGGGCGGCATGACTATCTCACTGCCGGATGAAGATCGGTCTTACCTCAGTCGGGAATATATGATCCAGCAGATCGTGTCGCTGCTGGGCGGCCGGGCGGCGGAGCAGCTGATGCTGGGCGATATTTCCACCGGCGCATCCAGCGATATCCAGCGTGCCACCTCCATTGCCCGCAAGATGGTGGGCACCTACGGCATGTCCGCCAAAATGGGCAACGTTGCCTTTGACGCCGGTTCAGACGAGGTGTTTATCGGCAAGTCCATGGGGCATACCCGTCCCTATTCGGAAAAGACGGCTGCCGAGATGGACGGCGAGATTCGCGCCATCATTGACGGCGCCTATGAAAAGGCGCAGGAGATTCTGACGGCTTACCGCAGCCAGCTGACCGCTATTTCGGAATACCTGCTGGCCAATGAGACCATGAGCGGCGAGGTGTTTGAAAGCTATTTCACACCACAGAACGCGGAATGAGTCCTGCAAGCAAAAATAGGAAAAAGGAACGCTCGTTTTTCAAAATGGGCGTTCCTTTTGTGCATGTTGGGCACCTAACGGTGCCTTTTGCAAGAAAGTTTCGTTGTAAATTGTGCAAAATCACAAATTTTGTGTCCTTGAAAGGGGGACACCTCCCACCTGTGGAGGAAAACCGGCAGCTGAAAGACGGAATATGGAGTTAAAAAGGCACAGAAACCGTATCTGCACGAAAAATCTCCGTTTTTCACCGAATAGTTTACCAAAACAGCCATTATTTTCCCGGTTTTTCCGCCGGAATCCGGCATTTCTTTGAAGAGATATTTTTACCGTGTATTCCTTGCGCAACTGAGTGTCTGCGAATAGTGGACACAACTCCGCGCAGCGGCGTCGTTTGGCGGCGCAGCGCGGACAAATCGGGCCGTAATTTCATAGCATGTCACAATTGTTTTTTGCGGATGATTCCATTAAAATAAGTCCATTGAACCGATGGCGGGTGCGCCTCGGTATGAGAGAAATTTAGGAGGAGCAAACATGAAAAAGTTGATTGCAATGCTGCTGGCTTTGGCCATGATGCTGGCTCTGGTCGCCTGCGGCGGCGGTAACAGCAACAGCAGCAATGACGGCGATAGCGCCGCCGATGGAGATAAGGTGGTCAAGATCGGCGTGTTCGAGCCGCAGACCGGCGATAACGGCGCCGGCGGCAAGCAGGAGATTCTTGGTATGCAGTATGCCAACTACCTCCAGCCCACCGTGGAGATCGGCGGCGAGGAGTACAAGGTTCAGCTGGAGATCGTGGATAACCGCACCAGCGCCGAAAACGGCCCCTCTGCCGCAGCCGAGCTGGTGAACCGCGGCGTGTCCGTGGTGCTGGGTTCCTATGGCTCCGGCGTGTCCATGGCGGGCGGCACCGTCTTTGCTGAGGCCGGCATTCCCGCTATCGGCACTTCCTGCACCAACCCGCAGGTCACCGCTGACTGTGATGTCTACTTCCGTCTGGCTTTCCTTGATCCCTTCCAGGGCACCGTGCTGGCCAACTATGCCTATAATGAGCTGGGCGTGACCACGGCCTACACGCTGGGCATGCTGGGTTCCGACTACGATCAGGGCCTGCTGCACTACTTCAAGGTTGCCTTTGAGGAGCTGGGCGGCAAGGTCGTGGAAGAGAGCTTCCCCGAGGGCAGCGCCAACTTCGTTTCCTACATCAATAACGCGCAGGCTGCCGGCGCTGGCTGCATTTTCGCCCCTGTTTCCATCAACTATGCGCAGCTGATCGTTGAGGCCGCTGCCGCGCAGGGTTATGATGGCGCTCTGCTGGGTTCCGACACCTGGGACAGCAACAAGGTCATTGAAAGCGCCACCGGCAAGGACGTCAAGGTCTTTGTGACCACCTTCTATCAGGAAGGCGGCGATCCCACTTTCGACTCCGGCATCAAGGAGTGGATGAATGCCAACGCCGACGCGCTGACCAACAACGGCGGCAACGATATGGTGGCTGCCGTAACGGCCATCGGCTATGATACGTATATGACTGCTCTTGAGGCGCTGAAGATCGCCGGCAGCACGGATCCCAGCGCGGTTCTGGCAGCCCTGCCCTCTGTGAGCTTCCAGGGTGTGACCGGCCAGATCGAGTTTGATGATATCGGCGATGCCAAGCGCGATTCCGCATTCATCAAGACGGCCAATACCGAGGCGGGCACTTGGGACTTTGTGAAGGTCCAGTCCGTCGGCTAAATCGATCCTTGACGTGGGTACAGCCGCCTTTGCCGGCTGTACCCACACAGGCGCATTGGGGGGATGGCGGATGACGTAACGGCCACCCCCTTTTCGCCGTATTCGGGGACGCCTCGAAAGTGCGGGCCGCCCCTGCTTTTTCGAGACGTCCCGGGACTTCAATTCAGGAATACAGGAGGATTTCCCATGCAAGAATTGCTTCCGTATCTCATCAACGGTATCTCCATCGGCGGCCAGTATGCCCTGATCGCCATCGGCTATACGCTGGTGTACGGCATACTGCGCCTGATCAACTTCGCCCATGGCGATGTGTTTATGGTGGCAGGTCTCATCATGGTTTACGCCAGCGCTTCCATGCCCATGTACCTGTCGCTTCCACTGGTCATTGTGGCCACAGTGGCGCTGGGTTTTGTCATCGAGCGCGTTGCGTATAAACCCCTGCGCACGGCGCCGCGCATGTCGCTGATGATCTCCGCCATCGGTGTGAGCTATCTCATTCAGAATCTGGCGTTCTACATCACCGGCGGCGTCCCCCAGCCTGTGAACAACATGATCCCGTGGATCAGCGAAAATGTGACTGTGCTGGGCGCCTCCACCAAGCGTGTCACGCTGGTAACGCCTGTGCTCACCATCATTCTGGTGGTGGTTTTGGTGCTTCTGATCAAAAAGACCAAGGTGGGCATGGCCATGCGTGCCGCCGCCCGCGACTTTGAAACGGCGCAGCTCATGGGCGTTAAGATCAACAGCGTGATCTCCGCCACCTTTGTGATCGGTTCGTTTCTGGCGGCCATCGGTGCCATGCTGTATTTCACCAACTATCCCTCCGTTGCCATTGGCTCCGGCGGTATGCCGGGCCTGAAGGCGTTTGTAGCCGCCGTGTTCGGCGGCATCGGCTCCATTCCCGGCGCCGTGGTGGGCGCTTTCCTCATCGGCCTGTGCGAGGAGGTCATCAAGGGTCTCGGTTATACCACATTCTCCGATGCGTTTACCTTTGCCCTGTTGATCATTGTCCTGTGCGTCAAGCCGACCGGCCTGTTCGGTGAAAAGGTCACCGACAAGGTGTAAGGAGGTAGCAGCCATGAAAAGTTTGAAAAAACGCGAAAATATCATTACCGCCGTCATTATTCTGGCGGTGCTGGCGCTGGCTATGGTGCTGGATATTACGCTTCCCGGCTACCACATTGCCATCAAGGTGCTGAAAAAGGGCGCGGTCTATGCGCTGGTTGCCGTGTCCATGAACCTGCTGAACGGCTTCACGGGACTGTTCTCGCTGGGACAGGCGGGTTTCATGCTGCTGGGCGCCTATTCCTATGCCGTGCTGTGCATTCCGGTTGCCAAGCGTGCCGGTGTTTACCAATATTTTGACGGCGGCCTTGTGCAGTTCTCCCTGCCCGAAGCGCTGGGCAAGCTGCCCGGCATGCTGCTGGCGCTGCTGATCGGTGGTCTTATCGCCGCGCTGCTGGCGTTTTTGATCGGCCTGCCGGTGCTGCGCCTGAAATCCGACTATCTGGCCATTGCCACATTGGGTTTTGCCGAGATTCTGCGCGCGTTCTTCCAGTGGAATGCGCTGGGCCCCATCACCAACGGCTCCAACCTGCTCAAGAGCTATCCTGAGATCGGCGGCGCCTTTGCCTATCTGTTGCTGGCGGGCATTTTTATCGCCATGATCATTCTGCTGGTAAACTCCACCTATGGCCGCGCCTTCATCGCCATCCGTGACGATGAGGTGGCAGCCGAGGCCATGGGCATCAATCTGGCCAAGCATAAGCGCATGGCGTTTATCATCAGCTCGTTCTTTGCCGGTGTGGGCGGCGGTATGCTGGCCATGTATATGGGTGCCGTGCAGGCGCTGAGCTTCAAGTCCACCATGACCTATGAGATCCTGCTGATCGTGGTCATCGGCGGCATCGGCTCCATCAGCGGCTCCGTGCTGACCAGCTTCCTGTATGTGGCGAGCCTTGAGTGGCTGCTCCGTGGTCTCGACAGCGGCACTTTCCTGGGCATCAACGCCCCCGGCATCTTCAAGAACGGTTTCCGCATGGCAGTGGTCTCGGTGATCATCATGGTGGTGGTGCTGTTTTTCCGCAAGGGCATCATGGGCGATAAGGAACTGCCGGATCTGTTCAGGAAGAAGCCCTCCCGCAAAATGAAAAAGGAGGTGGCGGCCAAATGAGTGAAGTCAAGCATGTTCTGCGCGTGGAAAATGTTACCATGCAGTTTGGCGGCGTAGTCGCCGTGAACAACCTGAGTATGGAGGTCAACGAGGGGGAAATCGTTGCCCTGATCGGCCCCAACGGTGCCGGAAAGACCACCGCCTTCAATGTGATCACCGGCGTATATGCCCCCACCAATGGCCGGGTTTGCTTTAACGAAACCTGCATTGTCCGCAACCATCCCACCGGCAAGATGAAAAAGGCGTACAAGGGGGAGCACCCCACCCTCTACACGACGCAGGCCGCGCCGGAGGAGGCGCTGTCCGACGAGGCGCTGGAGACGTGGAAAGACGAGCGCAAGGCGTTGGATCCCTACGCCTTCAGCGACCATGTGCTGGCGCCCACTCCCGATAAGATCACCCAGCTGGGCATGGCCCGCACCTTCCAGAATATCCGCCTGTGGAAATCCCAGACGGTGTTCAACAATGTGCTCATCGCCATGCACATGCGCCGCACCAGCAACCTGTTCACCGCCGCGTTCCATCTCAATGGCAAGGAGGAGCGTGCCCAGCGTGAGAAGGTGCTGGAGCTGCTGCGCGTGGTGGGGCTGGAGGATGTAAAGGATGAGCTGGCCACATCCCTGCCCTATGGCAAGCAGCGCCGTCTTGAGATCGCGCGTGCGCTGGCCACCGAGCCGATGCTGCTGCTGCTTGACGAGCCTGCCGCCGGCATGAACCCGCAGGAAACGCTGGAGCTGGCGGATTTCATTAAGGATATCCGCACGGAGTTCCACAAAACCGTGCTTCTCATCGAGCACCATATGGATCTGGTCATGGGAATCGCGGACCGCATCTATGTGCTGGACTTCGGCAAACTGATCGCGCAGGGCGTCCCTGCGGAGATCCAGAGCAACGAGCGCGTTATTGACGCATATTTGGGGGTGGCAGACGATGCTGAAAATTAACGATTTGCATGTGTCCTACGGCGGCATCACGGCGCTGCGCGGCATTGATCTGGAAGTGCCTGACGGCAAGATCGTCACCCTGATCGGCGCCAACGGCGCCGGCAAGTCCACCACGCTGCGCACCGTCTCCGGTCTGGTCAAGGCGGAGAGCGGCTCCATTACCTATCAGGATCAGGAGCTGATCGGCAAACCCATCAACAAGATCCTTGAGGTGGGTATTGCGCTGGTCCCGGAAGGACGCCGTGTCTTTGCCGATCTGACCGTTCTGGAAAACCTGAAGATCGGCGCCTATCTGCGCCACGATAAAAGTGAAATCGAAAAGGATATCAAGTGGATCTATGAGCTGTTTCCCCGTCTGGAGGAGCGCAACTGGCAGTTGGCCGGTACGCTTTCCGGCGGCGAGCAGCAGATGCTGGCCGTTGGCCGCGGGTTGATGTCCCGGCCCAAAGTGATGATGCTGGATGAACCCTCGCTGGGTCTTGCGCCGCTGGTGGTGCAGGATATTTTCTCCATCATTCAGGAAATCAACCGTCAGGGTGTGACCATTCTGCTGGTGGAGCAGAACGCCAACATGGCGCTGAAGATCGCGGACTGGGCCTATGTGCTGGAGACCGGCCGGATCACCCGCAGCGGAACCGGTGCGGAGCTGCTGGCGGATGACAGCATTAAGGAAGCCTATCTGGGCAAAAAGAGATAACGGACGCAAAGGAGGACTGATCCCCAGGATCAGTCCTCCTTCTCTATGTCCTGTTATGCCGCTATGTTCAGCCGCTGTTCCAGCTGGTGCAGCAGGCAGCCGTGGTGGTCAATGACCCTGTTCAGCCGTACCAGCCGCGGCGAGCAGAGTCCGTCTCCCGTCTGCAGCAGCTTCTCACCCGCGCGGCGGTATTGGCGGATCCGCTGTGTGTGAAATTCGATCTTCGCTTGAAAAAGCATTCGTATCAGATAGTTCATGTTGTCCTCCTTGCATCGGCATATCCCGATTCGGTTCATATCCTCAAATTTTAGGCTGTCGCCAGAAGCTGAGTGACCTCTGATGACAGGGAAATATTACCACATCCCGCATGTCGAATTTGGTCTCATTCCGCCGCTCATCGACAAAATGATATTTTTCCTGCAGGGGAGTGCCGAAATTTTGCCTGAAATTTGATCGAAAGCGCCAACATTTCGTTAATAGCGCGCTAAGAACACACCCGAACTGTCGATATCAATTATTTTATTGGGGGGGATGCTCACGGCCCCGCAAGTGGCGTACCGCTGCATCTGCGAGAGCTTTTGGCCTCCCCAACGTGATAAAAGCCGGCGCCATCAGACGCCGGCTTTTACTTCAATGGGAATGCTCGCTCTTTGGCGTGCACGGCGCTGCACCGAGGGTTTCACGCGTCTTCCGCTATCCGTTGTCCGCCGATATAGACGGCGCGGCGCTGCAGCGCCGCCGTGCAGACCACAAAATCCGCCAGCCTGCCGTTAGCAATAGAGCCGATCTCGTCCTCGCGGCCGATTTCGCGGGCGGGATGCAGCGTGGCAGAGAGGATTGCCTCCTCGCGCGGGATGCCGAAATCCGTCGCGTTGCACAGACACTGATAGAGATTGGCGGCGCTGCCGGCAATGGTGCCGTCCGCCAGACGGGCAACGCCCTCTCGCAGGAAGGTCTCCTGTCCGCCCAGCAGATATGTTCCGTCCGGCATGCCGCAGCAGCGCAGCGCGTCGGAGATCAAGCAGATGCGGCCGGGGAAAAGCTTGAACGCCATCCGCACGGCGCTGGGGTGGATGTGCTGTCCGTCACAGATCAGCTCGGCGGCCACGTTATCCCGTTCAGCGGCGGCACCGATGGGGCCGGGTTTACGGTGGTGGATCGAGGGCATGGCGTTGTAAAGATGGGTCAGATGTGTGGCCCCGGCATCAAACACGGCGCAGGCCTGCGCATAGTCCGCGTCGGTGTGGGCCACAGAGACCGTGCACATTTTCGCGGCACGCCGGGTAAAATCCGCGGCGCCCTTCAATTCCGGGGCGATGTCCACAATGCGGATCAATCCTTCCGCCGCCTGATAAAGGCGGCAAAAGGCGTCGTAGTCGGGCAGTCGGAGATATGCGGCGTTCTGCGCCCCCTTTTTTTTCTCGGAGAAAAAGGGTCCTTCCATGTTGATCCCCATCAACCGGGCGCAGCCGGCAGGCTGCTCCCGATGCAGCCGTACCGCCGTGCGGAAGGCGGTCTCCAACACCTTATAGGGCAGCGTCATGGAGGTGGGCGCAAAGGATGTAACACCCTGCCGCGCCAGATAACCGGCCATCTTCACAAGGCCGGCATAGTCGCCGTCTGAAAAATCGGCGCCGGAGTTGCCGTGAGTATGGATGTCCACCAGACCGGGGATCACATATGCGCCGTTCAGATCCACCCCGTCCTCATGGGGTGCGCTGTCCAGCACATGGGTAAAGCGGCCGTTTTCCACGGAAAAGCTGCCCTGCCGGAAATGACCGTCCACAAAAATACAGGCATGATCGTAATACATTAAAAAGCCTCCTCTTATTCGCCCCAAGCGGCCCGGTCGCAGATCACCGTAACGTCGGGATGAAATTGCAGGATGGAAGCGGGAACGCGGGGCGTAACGGGGCCAAAGAAAGCCTTGCGCAGGATGTCCCGCTTATCGGCGCCTGTAACCAGCATCAGCACGCTGCGGGCGGCCATCACCGATCCCACGCCCATGGTATAGGCTGCGGCAGGCACCGCGTCCACGCTGCCGAAAAAGCGGGCGTTAGCCTGCCGTGTGGAGTCGGTCAGCGCCACCTCATGCGTCCGGGTGGGGAAGTGGTCGCATGGCTCGTTGAAGCCGATGTGCCCGTCATGTCCCAGTCCCAGCAGCTGCAGATCCACGCCGCCCAGCGCCTCAATGTGCCGCTCATAGGCGGCGCACATGGCGTCTGGATCGGTGGTCAGTCCATCGGGAACGGCGGTATTCTCCGGCCGGATGGAAATGTGGTCAAAGAGATTAGTGCGCATGAAATAGTGATAGCTTTGCTCGTTGTCCGGGGCCAACCCCTTATATTCATCCAGATTAACGGAGCGAACCTGCGAGAAGTCGATGCTTCCCGCCTGCTCCCGCTGGATCAGTTGGCGGTACAGGGGCAGGGGCGTGGAGCCGGTGGCCAGTCCCAGTACGCAGTCCGGCTTGGCGCGGAGCAGGGATTCAAAACGGTCGGCGGCCAGACGGCCCACCTCTTCGGCTGTTTCAGCCTTGATGATGTTCAGATGCAGCATGGGTATGTCTCCTTGAAAAATGCGCGGGAAAATCCCGGATGTGTAAGCAGCACCCCGCACTGCGGGGTGCTGTGTGTTGGATTATTTCAGCTCGCCGTTAGCCGCGGCGGTCAGATAGGCGTTGATAAAGCCGTCGATGTCGCCGTCCATCACCGCCTGAATGTTGCCCATTTCATAGCCGGTGCGGGTATCCTTGGCCAGCGTATAGGGCATGAACACATAGGAGCGGATCTGGCTGCCCCATTCGATCTTCATCTGCACGCCCTTGATATCGCTGATCTTTTCGGCGTGCTGCTGCAGCTTCAGCTCCGCCAGCTTGGCCTTCAGCATCTTCATGGCGTTGTCGCGGTTCTGGAACTGGCTGCGCTCCGTCTGGCAGAACACCACGATGCCGGTGGGCAGGTGGGTCAGGCGGACGGCGGAGGAAGTCTTGTTGATGTGTTGGCCGCCTGCGCCGGAGGAGCGGCAGGCCTGCATTTCAATATCCTCGGGGCGGATCTCGATCTCACTGTCGTCGGCCAGCTCGGGCATGACCTCCAGCGCGGCAAAGCTGGTCTGGCGGCGGGCATTGGCGTCAAAGGGGCTGACGCGCACCAGCCGGTGAACACCGTTTTCGCTCTTCAGATAGCCATAGGCATTTTCACCCTCGATCAGGATGGTGGCGGACTTGATGCCCGCCTCTTCACCGGCCTCATAGTCCAGCAGCTGATAGGTGTAGCCGTGGCGCTCGGCCCAGCGGGTATACATGCGATAGAGCATCTCCGTCCAGTCCTGTGCCTCGGTGCCGCCAGCGCCGGCGTGGAAGGTGAGGATGGCGTTGTTGGCGTCATATTCGCCGCTGAGCA
>ERZ773235.1939-NODE-1939-length-19252-cov-3.818253_pt1 | contig 19252 bp, 19 predicted proteins | sample MGYA00580522_ERZ773235 | MGnify/ENA primary metagenome ERZ773235 (study PRJEB29015, sample SAMEA2737797) | human gut metagenome | biome: human gut; feature: human-associated habitat; material: faeces | place: China | collected 2012 ...
ACGGAGATTGTAGAGATGTTATTCAAAGAACTAACCAGAGAAGAAGATCTTGAAAAATTGAGACTGGACGAGTACGAAGAAGGCTTTAATAGTGGTGAGCGCTCCGGCTTCAGCAAGGGCGAGAGCGCCGGCTTCAGCAAGTGCGAGAGTGCCGGAGCTGAGCGAGGAGCAAAGGAAGAAAAAAATGTAATTGCCAAGAAACTCAAGGCACTGGGGCTGAACATGGACGCGATTTCTGAATCAACAGGGCTGACCTTGGAAAAGATTGCAAGTCTCTAAAAACAATAAAATTAAGAGCGTTTTCAAAGCCCCCTATGAGTCACCGGAGAGGGCTTTTGAAAAATTAGTCTTCTTAAATCGGTGCGCCTGAGGGATAGTTGTTTCGCGCAAGCAGGTCCTCACATTCTTTCTTTAAAGTTGGAATATCTTCGGTCAGGGTAATCCATACAGCCTCAATATCAATATTTCCATATGCATGCACATAGAAATTCCGGGTGTCTTTTATTATCCTCCATGGGACTGAGGGACTTTGGGATTTTATTTCATTGGAAAGCTGCCCTGCAAGCTCACCAATTTGGATTACACACATACAGCATGCATCCTGAAACATGAAGTCGTCTTCAAAATGCTCGAATGAACAGCCGAAGCGCTCCAAATTGCAGTGTATCCTTTCACAGTAATCAATCATCTTAGTGATAACAACATAATCACGCTTTTCGATAAAGCAGCACCTCCTCGTCAGAAATCATTTTTAAAAAATTTTTATCTGAGATGTCACTGGTGACAATATCAACCGGCAGTTTCAAAGCATCCTCGAGAGCAACCCTAAAGCCGGTCAGTGTAAATAGACTTCGAATATTTCCTTTATCGATACGGACATCAATATCACTTTTTTCGTTTGCGTTTCCTCTTGAATAGGAACCAAACAAATACAAGGAATCAACTCCGTATTCTTTTGCAATCGGAGCTACAATATTTCTTATTTCATCAACAGTATATTTCGCATGCATTTTTCGCACCGCCTTTCTTCTGTTTGAATATATTATAACATCTCCAATCCCCTATTTCAACATGCAAAAGCTTTGTTCGGTTGCACGCATGAATCGTTCCATTAAGTGCTCTATTTAGGATGACTTTTCCTTTTTCATCCCATCGTTACTTACATTTTGGTCTCCGAACAGGTTTACCATAACTGCCTAAATGATGCAATCTGACGACAATGTCACTGACCCTGCCCCTGCGCCAATTATCTCTCCCACATCGCTGTTATGTTCACTTTCAGCTTTGGTAGCGCATTCGCAGATATCTCAAGTGACAAAGTGACAGAACTTAAGGCATTTACAACAACATTTGCACAGGGCTACTATGGCGACAACGGCGTAATCGCTAAGGCTGCTCAGGCGTATCTTGATAAGATTACATATGATGAAGACGGATATGTTTTCAACATGAACGAAATCAAAGGATATGTAAAGGCTGATACAATCAAAGCTTACATGGCTGACGTTGTTGATAAAGCCGAAAAAACTTTCAGCGGCAAAGTTGCTGGTATCGTTGATGGTATTACTGTTGACGGTTCAATAACGACTAATGCTGAGGCTCAAACTGCAGTAGAAGCTGCCTACAAAGAAACTCTTGAAGCAATGCTTACTGACCTTACCGGTGTTGCTACTGGCAACGCTCCTTTAACATCTGCTGTTGTTCAGGACTTAGTTGAAGAACAATTCAAGGCAGAAAAAGCTGCCGCAGACGCTGTATTAGCAGGAATCAATCCGGAAAACTATTCCGACAGCTTAAAGGAATATAAAATTGTTGCGGCTGATCTTGCTGGTAATTTAACTACTGATAAGTTAGGCGTAACTGCAGGTAAGGAATACACTGCAAAGGGCTATGTTAAGGCAATCCTTGACAGGCAGGCTGCTGACATTCTCGCTGCAGAAACAACAGTTAAAACTGATGCAAAAGCTGCTGTTGATACTGTAAGATATGCTGCTAAATATGCAAAAGAAGCAATCCTTGGTCACAAAATTGTTGATGGCGAAGACTACTACATCGAAGCGGTTCCTACAATCGAAGACTTAAAGGCTGATACTTCCGTAGAAACTGCAAAGACAAATGCTCTTGCTCAGATTAAGGCTGCTTTGGCTTCCAAGAATATCGAAATCGGTCAGGCTCTTCAGGCAGGAATCGACAATTTAAGCAAATATGGCAAGTTATCCGATTCACAGAAGGAATTACTTGACAAATTAAACGAACAGAAAGCAGATCTTGCAACTAATTTTGCAAACTACGAAGAATTCGCAACTGCAAACATGGGCTACAAGGTTACAACAGCTGAGGTTGATGCTTGGAAAGCTGCAATTTTAGGCCAGGTTAATAATGATTTCGGTACCAAGGCAGACGGAACATACAATGCAAAAACAGAAGGATACTTTGATACAGTTGCTAGAATCGTTAAAAACGTTAAAACATTAAAAGCGGATGCTGAGTTACTTAAGGCACAGAAAGATGTAAACGGACAGCCTTACTATGATGCAGATGTACTCGCTGCAAACTTAGAAGATGCTATTGAACTTGCTTACCTTGGCACTTCATATGCAGAAGCATATGCTAAATTAGCAGGTGGTACAGAGGCTGCTTTAATCGATTCAAAGATTGATTACATCAACTTCATTGAAGGAACTGCTACCGTTGGTTTTGCACCGAAAGACAGCAAAGGTTACAAAGTAACTGCTCCATGGCACAAGGCAACTGACACAAACACTTCTGTGGATATTTATTTTACAACAAATATTGGTGGAGGGGCTTGGAAGGATGGCGTTGATGCTATGTATGACAAGGCTCAGAAGGCTGAATTAAAGGCATTGGTTGCTGACACAAAGGCTGCAATTGAAAGTGCTAAGACTATCGCTGAAGTAGAAAAGATTTTCGCAGAAGCAAACGATAAGTATAACGACATCGCTACAACTGACGATCATCAGGCTGATTGGACAAACAGCGGTAAAATTCTTGCTGCATACAAGAAAGCTGATTACGACAAAGAATTAAGAGCATATGCACAGTACTTCTGCAACAAAGCAGATGGAAAAGTTTATGACCTGGGAACTTATACCCCTGATACGATTATGAGCGAGGTTGTATATCCGGTTGTTTACTCTGCTTACACAACTGATGAATTAGCTGCTAAGGTTGCAGAAGCTAAGGCTGCTATCGACGCAATCAAGACAAAAGATCAGGTTAAGGCTGACAAGGCTGCTGTAGAAGCAGCTATCAAGGCACTTCCTGCTGCTTCCGCAATTACTGTAGCAGATAAGGACGCTATCACTGCTGCTGCTGATTTACTTGATGCTTACACAGATATCCCTGGAACTAATGGTACAGACATCACAAACAAAGCTGTATTAGATGCTGCTAAGAAGGCATATGAAGCTGCTGCTGTAAAGGAAATCAAGGCTGCTTATGATGCACTTAAGCTCAAAGACATCACTACTGCAGATGCAGATGCTGTTAAGGCTCTCAGAGGCTTATACGATGCACACGCAGATTTCTGCGCAGATTACAGTGTAACTAGCACTTTAACAACACCTTCCGAAACTCAGGTTAAGGCTTTAGAAAAAGCATTATCAGATGCTAAGATTGCTGCTGCAAAGGAACTGATGATTAAACTTCCTGCAAACCCTACAGTTAAGGATAAAGCTCAGGTAGAAGCTGCAAGAGCTGCATACGAAGCTTTGACATTAGAAGAAAAAGCTAAAGTTGTTGAAACACTTGCGTACAAGAACTTAATCGATGCAGAAGAAGCTTTAGGTCTTAATGCTGTATCTTCTGTTGAAACATTAAAGATCACTGCTAAGTCAACAGCTAAGAAGGGCTCCATCACAGTTAAATGGACTGTAAAAGGCGAAGCTGACATCGACGGTTATGAAATCTGGAAGTCAACTAAGGCTAACAAGGGTTACAAGAAAGCCTTCACAACAACTAAGAAGACTTACAAGAACTCCAAGGGTCTTAAGAAGGGAACTAGATACTACTACAAAGTTAGAGCTTACAAAGTAATTGACGGCGTTAAGGTAACTTCCGACTGGTCAAACAAAGCTCGCAGAGTAGCTAAATAATTCAATCCTAAAGATTCGAATTACTTAAACTAAAAACTGATCATTACAAAAGCCCTCTCCGGCAATCCGGAGGGGGCTTTGTGCTGAGTTAACTTCGAGGAAACTTTTGAATTTTTGTGAAATGTCGGCGCATATCATTTAAAAAAATGTGAAAACTATTCTTGAATAATGCAAAAAAATGTGATACCATTCAATTGGAGGGTTTGATATGGAGCTATTAAAAAGAAAAATTGATAGTTTTCTTACAGAGTGGAAACAAAACGAAGACCGGCTCCCACTTATTGTTAAGGGTGCAAGGCAAATCGGGAAGACCAAATCCATCGAAACATTCGGCAAAGCGAATTATAAAAACATGGTGGAAATCAATTTTGCACTGCAAAAACAGTATAAGAGCATCTTCGATGACGGTTTTGAAGTTGAGAAAATAATTAAAAATATAACCCTGATTGACCCTTCGAAAGAATTTATTCCCGGAGAGACGCTTTTGTTTTTTGATGAAATTCAGGATTGCATAAATTGTGCAACATCACTTAAGTCCTTCAAACTCGACGGGCGTTATGATGTAATCTGTTCGGGCTCGCTTATGGGGATAAATTACAATGAAATCGAATCCAACAGTGTAGGATATAAAGAAGACTACGAAATGCATTCTTTAGATTTTGAGGAATTTTTATGGGCCAAGGGATATTCCGAAGGGCAGGTAGAAGAATTTTACCAACATATGGTTACACTTCTTCCTTTTTCACAGCTTGAGTATGATGTGCTGCTTGGAAATTTCAGGGAATATATGGTGATTGGCGGTATGCCGGCTATTGTTAAGACTTTTGTAAATAATGGAAATTACAGTGGCACTTTGAAAATGCAGCAGCAAATTCTAAAGGACTATGAAGAAGATATTACCAAATATGCCAACGGACTCGATAAAGGAAAAATTCTGAATGTTTACAGGAAAATCCCTGTTTTTCTTGGAAAAGAAAACAAAAAGTTTCAAATTACAAAAGTTGCTCATAATGCACGGAATCGAGGTTATGTCGGCACGGTTGAGTGGCTTGAAAACGCAAGCATCATCAATGTCTGCTATTGTATGGCACAGCCGGAGCTGCCGCTAAAGGGCAATTACAACCCCGATAATTATAAACTGTACTTCGGAGACATAGGGCTGCTGATTGCCTCACTTGATGATGAGGTGCAGGACGACCTCCGTGCCAATAAAAATTTTAACACATATAAAGGTGCCATATATGAAAATGTTGTCGCTGACGAATTAAAAAAGCAAGGCTATCATCTTTATTTTTACAGAGATGAAAGAGGTGCAATCGAAATCGATTTTTTAGTCAGAGATTCCGAATCCCTTGTTCCCATCGAAGTCAAAGCAGATGACAATATGGCAAAGTCTCTTAACAAAATGATTGACAACAGCTCATTTGGCGATGTGAAATATGGCATTAAATATTGCAACAAAAATATAGGCTTTAACGGCAAATTTTATACTTTTCCGTATTTTCTGTCTTGCTTTACCAGAAGATTTCTTAAAGAGAAGAATGACAATTTACTCCTGTAGTTACAAAGCCCCCTCCGGATTCCCGGAGAGGGCTTTTGTAGCAAATGACGTTATATTTTTTTTGCAAGAGTTGGGGGAGTAATAATGGGATTCTGTCCAAAAGACGAGGTAATCTGCCCAATAAGTAAGGTTATTCTATTCATTAACTGAGCGGTAACAAAATCACCATTGCTTCTGAACTCCTCAGCCAAATTTATACTTGACCATTCATGTTCGGATTTTTTTGCATTAAACTTTAGATATGCACCGAAGGAAACGCTCAAATTAAAAACTTCATCCGGCTCAAAAGTGAGAGTTCTCATTATTATAATTCTCACACCTTCGTCATATAAGTCGACCTTTATGTTGTCATGGCACAATAATGTAAATTCCGTATTGATCTTTTCGCTTTGCGTGTTTGCTTTGTTATAATTTACAGCATCCAAAAATATTTCCTGCACCGGGTCAAAGTAGTTAATCAAATTTTTAATCATAATGATTTCACCTCTTCTCCATAGCTGGATTTTATTTCAAACTGGAGTACATTATCAGTATGCACCGTAGTTTCGTTTCCGTATCTTGCATTGCCGATACGTAATGTTTCTGTTAAATCTCTAATACTTTCTGCCAAGGTTTGTGTTTGGAAACTTTGTGCATCAATAAACATTGAGACCGCTTTTTCAATCTCAGCATTAAGGGAGCATCCGTCCTTAAATGCGCATAGAGCCATCTTTCGATGAAGCACCGGAGATATTCGAACATTAAATGTCCCCTTGTACTCCTTTTCAGGAGTTTTTCCTACTTCTTTGCAAAACTCGAGATAGTCATCTACCGCTGCATGAAATTCTTCTTTAATGCTTGCAATGTCATTGGCTTCAAAATCAACATAGTCATTGATTCCCTCAATTTTTCCTCTTAGCGTCATGGACTCAGCAACAAATTCAATTTTTGTGTGATATCCTTTATATTCCATTATGTTTTCCATCATATTTCACCCAATTCCTCCAAACGCGCCGCTAAATCCTTTGTTGCCCCAATATCCATTACGTCTCCGGGGTGGGGCTTATGTAATAAGATAATACGCTGATCTGTAGTCCTATAGAACTTAACCCTTGAACCGGATGTTTTTCCTTTGCTATTCTCCTCAAATCCGAGTTGTGATAACAAACACCTGGCCTCAGAGTATGTATAATCTTTCGGACGAGATAATAATCTCTCTTTTGCCTTCTCAAGTTTACTCATACACACAACCTTTTCAATGCAACTATTGTATAGTTGCATTATATCATAATTGCTGATTTTGTCAATATTATAAGTTTATACATACTTTTTTTATTTATGCGAGGCATTTCAAAACTCCAGCCTAGCACAAAGCCCTCTCCGGATTGCCGGCGAGGGCTTTTGTAATGATCAGTTTTTACTTTAAGTAATTCGAATCTTTGAGATTAAATTATTTAGCCTTTCTGTTAGCCTTGTTGGACCAATCGGAGTAAACATTCTTACCATCGATTACCTTGTAAGCTCTTACTTTGTAGTAGTATCTGGTTCCCTTCTTGAGGCCCTTAGAATTCTTGTAAGACTTCTTAGTAGTTGTGAATGCTTTCTTGTATCCGCTGTTAGCCTTCTTGGACTTCCAAATCTGGTATCCGTCGATGTCAGCTTCGCCAACTACGGACCACTTAACTGTGACGGAGCCCTTCTTAGCTGTGGAGCTTGCAGTGAGCTTTAATGCTTCAACAGAGGCAATGGACTCAGCTTTTGCAAGATTTTCAAGAGACAATAATTTGTGATACATTGTGTTGTCGATACCAACTTCACCTAATGCATCGTATGCTTCTCTTGCAGCTTTAATTGCAGCAAGGTCAAGAGGCTTAGCACTTGCATTGATTTTTGCGATAGTAGCTTCCACAGCATCGGCCTTAGCATTTGTTAACGCAGCCTTGAGGTCAGCCATGTATTCAGCAATAGCCGCTTCGTCTTCTACAGTAATTCCGCCCTTCTGAATTGCATCGTAAGCATCTTCAAGCTTTTCTTCTGCAAGAGCCTCTAACTCTTCAACATACTGATTTAACAGGCTATCATATACCGGATATTCGTATGCCTGTCTTTCATGCAATCCAAGAAGTTCCTGATAGTCATAGAAGTCAGCAACTCTGTCTGCTACAGCAAGAACAGCAGTTTCATCAGCAGCGGTTACCGGAGCCTTGATTGCGATAATAGCATCATTAGTATACGCATCGACCATGTAAGTTTCAAAAATGTAGGTTCGTCACCGTCAGTAGTTACGCTACCTTGGTTGATCGCGATGATAACATTGTTGTAAGCGGCAGTTACTTCCTTTGTGATTGCTTTGAAAACATCATCAATGATTTTCTCAACTGCTGCTTTTTTTACTGTAACACCTAAATAGTCATCAGTTAAGCTAATATCTGTAAAGTTCTTAAGATAATACGCTTTAACAGTGTCTAAATAGTCTTTAGATGCTGCTAACTCTGTCTGAGCAACTGTAATCAACGCAGCCTTATCTTCACTTGTTTTAGCTTCAAAGGTTCCTGCAAATGCACTACCAAAGCTGAAAGTGAACATAACAGCGACTGTTATGGAAGGTGTAACTTGAGAATTTTCAAGTATTTTGGGGCAGAATAAATTCAGGATTTTGATGCATAATTGGTGAATAAAAATAGGAAAAACAAAAGAGCAAATTAAAAAAGCACTTGGAAATGAGTTCATAAAGTAGCTCATAAATGAGCACATACTATGATTATCATTATTCCAAATACTTCTTAAGTTGCTCTACCAGTTCATAAACGGTTGTGCCCGGATCATATGCGGACGGCTTGCAGCAAAGCCGGTCGTAATGCTTCATTCTCGCTTTAGCGTTTTTAATGGCATTATCAATGCTTCCATATGTATTCACGATATCATAGATGTCTGCAGCGTTCTTGTGATACTTGCCATCTGAAATTCCAAGTCTGCGAAATATCTCGTCCAATTTTCGAATCCAGTCATTACGGTGCAGGGCAGCATCACTATACCGGAAATGCAGGAATAACCAATATTCGAAACATTGGTTACTCCACGCCACATTGTATCCTTCCTTTTCAGCAGCTTTCAGCGTTTCATCAAAATCCTCGAAGTCATCCTTGTCAAGAACGATCCAGATGTTTTGATATACGATATTGGCTTTCTTTACAAATAGCCGAGTAGCCTGAAGCAGGTGACTTGTAGCCGTTCCTTCACCATGAATGTCAATTCTCGGAAGATTTTCAACATCAATCCGCCCACCGACTTTCCCGCGAATTTCTCGTTCAATACCTTCGAAGTACATAGGCTCGGTGCATTCGCCCTCAGTCACAATAAGGAAAGAGTTCGCTTTCGGAGTGAGCATCTCACACTTGCGTTCTTTTCGCTCTTTTCTTCTTTTCTTGAATAAATCATCGCTTCCCATTTACTTATCCTCTTTCATCGAAAATTCTCTAAGCATCGGAATTCCGCCATACACGCCGGCTAAATAATCTTTTTCGAATGACGCATCGGACCTTACTTTGTAATCAGATAAGGCAAAAAGCCTTGACTCTCCGAATTCGTCTTTTTCCACGAACCAAATCTGATCCCGGCGGAAAAACTTCTTATCCATCAGTGTCGTATCGTGGGTTGTATAAATAAGCTGCGCCCTGGATGCGGAATCATAGAACAAATCAACTATAAATTTCAAAAGCAGCGGATGTAATTTCGTATTAAGCTCATCGATAACGAGCACTCCGTCAAAAGACACGCAAAACCAAGCATGAATAAACAACACGATGCATTTCAAAGTCCCGGAGGATTCAGTGAAAAGTCCCATCTCATATTCCTTATTCTCTCGCCCTTTATGGACGGTAAAGAAAACATTTTCTCCATTATGCTCCCGATAACTGATATCAACAATGCCGATATCGATTGCGGCAAGGAAGGATAGAAGCCTGCTCTTGTTATTATCTATAATGGAAGGCAGAAATTCAGTGATAATATTCGTATCCCTGCCAAAGTCAGCATCAAATTTTGCCGGAAAAACAACCATAGAAATGATTCGCGAATACAAATCATTAAAAACTGTGGTTTTGAGCTTAAGCTTATTGAGAAAAGACAAAATCAATGTTTCGCTCGGGACTTGATCTTTATATCGTTCGCATTCTTTTCTTACGGATGCACCGAATTCTACCGCATTGGTTGTTCTCTCAAAGATAACCGCGGTTCTATTAGTCTTGAGATTTTTCTTGTATAGCCATTCTTCTACGATACATTCATCATTGTATTCAAAACCATATCTGTATTCAGCGTCATCTATGATGTTTACAATTTCAAATTCGGAGTTTGCTTTCTCTTCTGACAAAAGGAAAGGCAGATAAAACTTGTGGATAGCAAGAAGCTTGCCGTCGTTTGCATTGTTAAGCGATTCTGCTACGATAGCACGAAAAATATACATTGCCAAGGTGAAGTTTGACTTGCCGCTTGCATTGGCACCGTAGATTGTTGCCACTCTTAGGATTTTGTCCCCGTACCCGGAGTCTGCTGTGTTTTCCGGATGCTCCTTATAAGCATTGATGGCTCTCATGTCGAAAACCGTTTCCTCCTTGAAAGACAAAACGTTTTTTAGCACAAACTGTGTCAGCATAATACAAAACCTCCTTTGTGATCTATATTATTCCTTTTTGATTATTATGTCAATAAAATTACGAAATATTCACAAAAAATACGGTAAAATGTTGAGAAACGAGTGCGAATATAAACGAACCTCCCGTATTTCTACGGGAGGTTCTAAGCTTTTGATCAGTTATTTTGCTTTGGGTTATAATTCTCGACCGCAGTGGAGAGAATTATTTAGCCTTTCTGTAAGCCTTGTTGGACCAGTCAGAGTAAACATTCTTACCGTCTACTACTTTGTAAGCTCTAACTTTGTAGTAGTATCTAACGCCCTTCTTGAGACCCTTAGTGTTCTTGTAGGATTTCTTAGTGGTTGTGAATGCTTTCTTGTAACCACTGGACTGCTTTGTGGATTTCCAAATCTGGTATCCATCAATGTCAGCTTCGCCCTTTACAGTCCATTTAACTGTGATGGAGCCTTTTGCAGCTGTTGAAGAAGCAGTAAGCTTTAAGGATTCTACAGCTTTCTGGTTAAGTGCAGCGATAACGTCTGCCATCTTTGCAGTAGTCTTTTCGATGCTACCGTTTACATCCGGAGATTCGTTGTATTCAGCAATGTATGCGTCGATTGCAGCCTGTAATTTTGCAACTGCAGCAGCATCTGCCTTAGTTAAAGCATCTACTGAGTACTTTGTTGCAAGTGGATCATATAAATCTTCGATTTCCTTTTTGTCAGCAGCCTTTACAGCAGCTTTATAATCCTGCACATATTGCCAAGTATAAGGCGTAACGCCTGTGAAAGCATTGTCACCGTAAGCATCAGTGTCAGCGTATGCTTCGTATGCGTCAATTGCAGCTTTTACAGCAGCTTTGTTTTCTACAGTAACCTTGCCTACAGCAGGTAATGCGTTGATGCCTGTGATAACAGCATTTCTCTCTAATGTGTGTACAGTGTTGATTGCTTTCTTTAATGTAGCAACATTAGTTACAAAGATCTGTGTATCTGCAGGAAGATCCTGATATGCATCATACGCAGCCATTACAGCAGCCTTGTCTGCTAATGTAGGATCAGTAGGAAGTGCAGCAATCTGAGCCTTTACAGCTTCAGCTTCTGTCTTAGCAGCAGAGTATGCTTTGAAGTTGTCGATAACTTTAGTTGCATCCTTGTAAAGTGCAGCTGCTTCCTTTGCAGTTCTTGCACCCTGTGCGATGAACCATTCGTTTACTGTTGCATCTACAACGCTATCTTCCCAAGTTTTACCCCAGTTGATATAGATTTTTTCGCTGTTGTTGTTATTCTGATTGTAAGTAGTCTTTGTTAAGCCAAAGTATATTGCTAAAGTATCAAGAGTAGTTCCATCAGTTACAGTACCTACTGCAGTCTTAGTGCTAATCTTTGCAATAGCTTTGCCTAATGCAGTTCTAGCATCTGTAACATCCTGCGGTGTTGTTGCAGCATCTACAGCAGCGTTGTATGTGTCTACAGCAGCTTTTACATCAGCCCATTCTTTTGCATAGTAATCTTTGCTGTCGTATGTGTAATACTTAGCAATGTCACCTTTTTCTTCTGCATCGGATAAGTCAATCTTAGCAGCAGCCTTCTGACCTGCAGTAAGCGCAGCATCTCCGGAGTAAGGTGCAGTAGTAACATCGGATGTACCTCCGTATACTGCATTAAGTCTTGCCTTTAAAAGCTTTGCAGCTTCCACTTCATCGTAGAAGTATCCAAGAATTGCAGCATTAGTTTTTGCTTTTTCCTGATTTGCTTTTACTTTTGCGGCAAGATCACATCTAGCGGCATAGTCTACTCCGCCAATGAGCCAATTTCCATTTGAATCCTTTGTCATAGTGCCGATAGCAAAGGAAGCATCAGTAATTTCTGTAGGAATAGTGCCTTCATTTTCGATGAGGTATTTCATAGCTTCAACATAAGCATCGATAGCAGCCTGCTGCTTTGTGCTATAGTTATTGCCATTTACATATGTGGTAACAGCCTGTGTAAGCTGAGCAAGTTTAGTTGCTTTGCTAGCAGCCTTATTTGCTTCGTCAGCAGCTTCTGACTTAGCAGTTGCATAGTTTCCGTTTAAAACGTAGGAAAGGCTTGTAACAAGATTTTCATCTAAAGCATCATCCTTGTTTTCGTCGATATTTGCAACTTTGCCAGCACCGAAGATTGCAGCATAGAGTCCTGCATAAGTAGTCTTCCATGCAGCATCATCACTTGCAGCTTCAACAACAGTTGCATCGAATTCTGCCTTATCGATAACAGCTAATAAGTATGCTACATCAGCAGCAGCAGCTTTTGCAGCTGTATCATATTCTTCACCACGGATAGTGTAAGCAGTATCCTGCTTTGTTGTAGTATAGATGGATACATCGATGGAGTTTACAAGACCCTTAAGCATTGTCTTGTATTCTGCGAATGCAGCATCTTCAGCTTCGGATAAATAAGTAGTCTGTGCCTGAGCTAACAAAGCGGCTTTAACAGTTGCTACTGCAACGCTACCTGCTCTGTTTGTGTCATTTACATCATATCCAGTGAGATCCGGATTGCCAGGTAATGTGTTGTTCTTTATTGCTTCTGTGTAAGCCTTATCTACAGCCTTCTGCATATTTGCAGCAGAAATTGAGAACTCAGTTAAATCCGGTAAGTTTGTGTAGTACTGGCTAGTTCTGTTGTGGTAAGCGTTATCGTAGTTAACGGTATAAGCACTTACTGCAAGATTGCCGTAAGCCACGTTCAGTACATCCTTCTGTGCATCAGTAAGCGCAGTCGGTGTAGTTGTGTCAGCGAATGCTGATCCAAAGCTGAAAGTGAACATAACAGCGATTATGTGAAGAAAAAGGGGGTGAATGTGGATATGCAAGGTATAAATGTAAAAAAGTAACTTGAAAAATAAATATTAAATTACATTTTATTACTTGAATTTATTTACAACAAGTGTTATAATTAGTTTACCATAATCATGAGAGCAAAGACATAATGCCGGCCGAATTGGCACAACAATCAAAGATAAGATATGAACGTAATGCGAAGTCCTAAGATTTGCCGCGGAATTTTGGAACTTGTGCTGCCGGATAAGGAGTTTGGTGAAATTAAAATTATGAATTCCCGGCATCCGTTTCTTGACGATATTGAGGGAGAGGATGATGTCGAGAGGGCGGATGATGGTTCTGGCAGGGAGAAGGGTGCCCTGTCGGACTTAACGTCTGAACCCCAGAAAACCTTGAAATTCGAGAGTGATGCACACGGCGTGCGTTTTGATGCGTTTCTCAAGAGCGACAAACTATGGGCGGAAATCGAGATGCAGACCGGCGAGAGCCCGCCGCTTGACAAGCGGGCAAGATACTATCATGCCAACATGGATTTGGACTTCCTCGAGCAAGGGCGGCCTTACGACGATCTCAAGCCGAGTTATGTCATCTTCATTTGCATCTTCGACCGCTTTAAGCGGGACGAGCCTGTCTATTTTTTCCGTTCGTGGGATGTGGAAAAAGGCTTGCCGCTTGACGACTTATCATATACAATAGTGTTGAACACAAAATGTTCTTCGGAGAAGGTTCCGTAGGCACTGAAGCCTTTCTACGAGTATCTGAATGACCCGAAGAAAAACCAGGCTTCAGAGCTGACGCGCATGATTGACGAGCGCGTCAGGAAGTTCAATTCTGACGGATGGAGGAAGAAGTACATGACATTCGAGTATATGTTGAACGAGCGCGAGCGTAAAGGCTTGGAATTAGGAATCGAACAGGGCCGCAGCGAGGGCCGCAGCGAGGGCGAGGCCAAGAAGCAGCATGAGATTGCGAAAAATCTGAAGCTGGACGGCATTCCTATGGATGTAATTGCTAAGAATACAGGCTTGACACTGGAAGAGGTTGAAAAGTTATAACATCGGATGAGGAAGTGGCTTGCCGCTTAACGATTTATCGTATACAATAGTCTTTCGTTTGAACGTAGCAGTTTATCGGCTGCTGCGTTTTTTTTAATCATGGTTATGGAAAAAAATAGAATTAAGTAGGGAGAAGAGTAACAGTGGAAAACAAAATTGAAGAATTTAAGAAGTATTTGATGAATTTGGAAAGGTCAGCTAGCACAATCGAAAGCTATGTTTTGGCGGTGAGATTTTTTTTCGAGCGATATGAGGAACTCAGCAAGGAGAATATGATTGATTTCAAGCAGTGGCTGATGGGAGAATACAAGCCCAAAACCGCTGCGCTCAGATGCGTCGCAATGAATGTGTTCTGCGATTATGCGGGACGCCCGGACTGCAAGGTCAAAGGAATTAAGATGCAGAAGAATGCGTCGGTGGAAAATGTGATTACCATGCGGGAGTACAAATCTCTCTTGGAGCACCTTGCGGCGGACGGCAAGTGGAAGGTTTATTTCATAGTGAAATTCCTGGCGGGAACGGGATGCAGGGCGTCGGAACTCGCGAAACTCGAAAAAAGCTGCCTCTCAAATGGGGAATTTACGCTTTGGACAAAGGGCAAAATCCGTACGATTATGATTCCGAAGCATTTGATAGAAGAGAGCAGGGAGTATTTTAAGACGGTAGATTCAAACTATTTGTTTCCGAATCGTTTCGGCGAGCAGATTACAACGCGGGGAATCGGCTGTCTTATCAAGAAATACGGATTGAAGTACAAAATCCGCGAAGAGGTGCTGCATCCGCATGCTTTCAGGCATTTGTTTGCCATACTTTTTTTGAAAGAAAACAAGAACATTGCGTTGCTGTCGGATATTCTCGGTCACGAAAGCCTGAATACCACGGCAATTTACCTGCGGCTGAGTGCCGCCGAACAAAAGAAACAGCTTGACAGAACGGTAAAATGGTAGGGAAGCCCTGTAGGACGCCCTGCTAAATGCGTAAATGTAAGAAAATGGGTAATCGTGCATAAAGTAATATCTTTTTGGGTAAAGAGCTTCAAAAATAGAAGCCGAGAGGCCCGGCAGGGACTCCCGGCACATAAAAAAAGCATAATCCCGCACCGCGAGATTATGCGTAAAAAACATTCAAAACCCAAATCGTTGGAATTTCAACATTCCCGTGATGGTGTGGTTTTGACGATTTGGACCGGGCTCTTCATCTTGCCAGGCCGTCCGTCAAAATCCCAGGGTATTTTCTATCTTTTTGGCTCAAATGGCAAAAAGATAGGAAAAAACGACCATTATATGCACAGGTAGCCGACGCACAGGTAGCCGGCGCACGGATGGCCGGCGCACAGGTAGCTGGCGCACAGACTGCACGCGCCGTCCGGACAACACGCGCGGCACGCGCGGTCTATCGGCGTTCAAAGCATTTCTTGAAATAGGCGATTGCCGCGATGCCGCCTACAACTACACCGGCAATCCACCAGTCTTCTCCGGGAGCTGCCAAGCCGATTTTTTCAGCGAAAAGGCAGGTTAGTGCGATGAGTGCGCAGAACAGGCCTTTGAAGAAACTTCCTTTTCTAGTTATGTTCATTATTATATACCTCCATGATTGCTACGGACGCGGAAGCACCGATTCTGTCTGCGCCTGCCTCGATCATAGCCATTGCTGTGTCATAATCCCGGATGCCTCCGCTTGCCTTGACTTCAAGAGTATCGCCGACGGTTTTTTTCATGAGGGCAACGTCTTCTGCGGTCGCACCTCCTGCGTTGAATCCCGTGGATGTTTTGACGAAGTGAGCACCGGCTTCTTTGGAAAGCTTGCATGCCTCGACGATTTCGTCGTCCGAAAGCAGGCAGGTTTCGAGGATTACCTTGACGATGGCACCGTACTTGGAAGCGGCTTCCGCAACCGCTGCGATGTCGTCGCGTATGTAATCATAATCGCCGGTCTTGAAAATGCCGACATTGAGAACCATGTCAACTTCGCGCGCGCCGTCTTTGCAAGCCTCTTCGGTCTCAAATGCCTTGGATGCGCTTGTGCAGGCACCGAGCGGAAAACCCACGACAGCGGCAACCTTCACATCGGTGCCTCTGAGGTTGTCCGTGCAGCGAGACACATAACAGCTGTTTACGCAGACCGAGTAGAAGTCCCACTCGCGTGCTTCGTCACAAAGCTTGTCAATCTGTGTTGCAGTCGCTTCCGGTTTGAGAAGCGTATGATCGAAATATTTATTCAAAGGTTTTGTAAGATTCATTTCATTTACCTCCAATACAGGAGAAGTATAACATATATTCGTGAAAATGAAAAGATATATTGCCATAATCAGGCTTTGCGAATATAATAAATATATCAAAAAAGGAGAGGGAAAGAATATGGAAAGCGTAAGAAAAAAAGCAGACTTGCTTGGCAGAATCAAATGGCTGGGTTTGCTGCTGGGCCTGCTGATGTACTATGCAACCGCATATGCGTTCGGCGACATTGTATCAACGATTCTGGCATGTATCGCGGCAACGGTTTTTTATGTAATGTGCGAGAATGAGAGGAAATCCATCGTATCGAGGCATGTATCGGACCACCTCAGCGAAGCCTTGACGAAAATAGGACAGACGGAAAGCGTTTTTGAAGTCAAAACGGCAAACATGGGCATGATTATCCGCGTATATCTCATACGCGCGGGCGAAAGAGCACCGGCATGCACGAAAGCCGTGCTGGATGCGATTGCGGAGAGCTGGTATCGCTCAAGGGTGTGGGTGACGCAGATTGTGGACCTGGACCGGCAGGAAGAAATTCCGGAAGCACAGAGAGCACTCAACGAAGAACTTTTGAACGATCTCAAAAAGAACAAAGGCTAAAATCTTGAAATCTCAAAGATTTTGTTATAAAATAATAAGATACATATATGACAAGCCCACGGGAAGGCAAGGCTTGCAAAGTAGGAGGTAGAGTTATGGGCATTAAGGTCGCAAAATTCGGCGGCTCATCCGTGGCAGACGGGATACAACTGACAAAAACAAAGGAAATAATCCGGGAGGACCCGGACAGAAAATATATTGTAGTTTCCGCACCGGGAAAGCGATACGAGGGAGACAACAAGATCACCGACATCCTTTACCTGTGCAAAACGCATATCGAGCACAATCTGCCGTACGACCAGCTTTTTCAGGTCGTTGTGGACAGATACATGGCGGTTGAAATCAACCTAGGCGTGAAGGTTGACCTGCTGAAGTATTTCGAGGAAATACGCGAAAACCTCAGAAAAAACCCTTCCGCAGACTACATCGCATCGCGGGGCGAATATCTCAACGCCGTGCTTGTGGCGGCTTTTCTCGAATATGATTTTGTGGATACGGCAAACCTGATAAAGTTCGACGAAAAGGGAAGACTTTTGACGGAGGAGACCGACAAGGCACTTGCGGAAGAACTTGCAAAACACGAAAGAGCGGTACTTCCGGGATTTTACGGCAGCACTCCTGACGGCAAAATCAAGACATTCTCAAGAGGCGGCTCGGATATTACGGGCGCGCTGGTTGCAAGAGCTGCAGGCGCAGACATATACGAGAACTGGACTGACGTATCGGGATTCCTGATGGCAGATCCGAGAATTGTCGATAACCCTAAGCCTATAGCGGAGATTTCATACAGAGAGCTTAGAGAGCTTTCATATATGGGAGCTTCAGTGCTTCACGATGAGGCTATCTATCCTGCAAAGGAAGACAATATTCCTATCAACATCAGAAACACCAACAGACCGGAGGATCCCGGCACAATCATTACGGCAGATGCGCCGCTTTCAGACCACATTATAACGGGTATTGCAGGCAGCAAGAACTTCACTGTAATAGGCCTCTCAAAGAGTATGATGTCACAGGAGGTCGGCTTTGTCAGAAGACTTGCGGGAGTATTTGCAGATAAGGATGTAAGCCTTGAACATATGCCAAGCGGTATAGACACAATCTCAGTGGTTGTTGACAATGACGAACTTAACGGCAAGCTGGATGATATAGTTGATGAAATCCAGAGACAGCTTCAGCCGGATACAATAGATGTATTTGAGAATATGGCTCTTATTGCAACTGTAGGCAGAGGTATGTCCTCAAGAACCGGCACTTCCGCAAAGCTGTTTACGGCTCTTGCGGATGCAGGAGTAAATATCAGAATGATAGATCAGGGCTCAAGTGAGATAAACATAATCGTAGGAGTACAGAATAAAGACTTCGAAAAGGCAGTAAAAGCTATTTATGATGCATTTGTAGAATAGGAGAAACGGGGGAGCGGGAAAGCTCCCTCTTTGAATGATAAAATGAAGATAGTATGTATAGGCAACAGTATAGTAAACGGATTTCCTCTCAAAAGAAGCCAGTGCTTTACAGGGCTTTTAAGGAGCCGTTACGGATATGAAACAATCAATAAGGGAGTAAACGGAGATACCACAGACGGAATATATGAGAGGTTTGACAGCGATGTCACAGCTCACAGACCCGATGTATGCCTGCTTCTTACAGGCACCAACGACTTTATCGGGGGCAAATCGGCAGAGCAGGCATTTGATAACATCAAAAGGATACTGGCAAAAGCGGCGCAGCTTGACAGCATGCAGATGATTTTAATGACTCCGCTGCTTACATATCCTCCTATGGCGGAGCGCATGTGGATTCCGGCAGATTATACGGCGTTAAATAAGACGCTGGAGGAGTTTGCGCAGAGGCTCAAATCCCTTGAAGGGTGCAGTATAATTGATACCCAGAGCGCCTTTAAAAACTGCGGAATTGCAGCAGAGGATGCATACAGCGACGGTATTCACCCTACTGCCGAAGTTCACGAATTTCTGGCGGAATATATCGCAAAGCAGCTTGAGGCTGTTTTAAAGTAAAAAATATGTAGACTTTTTTTGCCCGATTTTAAATCTCGTTTTTTGTCAAGTGACAGGCTTTAAACGTTCAAAAAGCAACGTTTGAAAACTATAGCAAAAAAATAAAAAAATGGAATTGACAGTAAAAACGGGGTGTGGTAAAATGATACTGTCGAAAAATGTGTGCAGACGCATACAGTATTAACTTAATAAAAAGCAGAGATTAAGAGAAGTGCTTGCACTTCTCTTT
>ERZ773235.1941-NODE-1941-length-19246-cov-6.064614_pt1 | contig 19246 bp, 16 predicted proteins | sample MGYA00580522_ERZ773235 | MGnify/ENA primary metagenome ERZ773235 (study PRJEB29015, sample SAMEA2737797) | human gut metagenome | biome: human gut; feature: human-associated habitat; material: faeces | place: China | collected 2012 ...
ACTGATCCAGTCCTCTAAAAACCACGAGGACAAGGTTTTCCGTGTCAATGTTATCAGTGACGGTGACCCGCTGTTAACATCATTGGCAGTGAGGAAACGGTTTGCCTGTGCGGTTGGTAACCTGGAAAGTCAAACTATTTCTTGATATTATTGCTTATATTATTGAAAATTACCGGAAATATCAAATAATTAAACGAGGGTGTCGCGAAACGCGACACCCTTTAGATATACTGCTCTTTTATTCACCTATCTGTCGAGGCGCTTTTCTTGACAGCCCGCCGGTCATTTTAATCGGCGGGCCGCTTTTTGAATCACAACTTGGTTATATGCCATTCAACGCCGACAGGTCCACCTTATAGATGAGTCCCTGGGGTGGGGCATCGGGGCAGACAAAGATCATCATATACCACGGAAGATAGAGCACATCATCGACAACTTCCAGATTCCCTTTGCACAGAACAATACTGTCCCGGAACTTCCATTCGCTTACACTGCGGATTTTATCCAGCGCGCTGTGCTTTTTATAGTCATTTCCGGATTTTACTTCAATCAGGCGGGTGTGAACGCCTCCGGAAACAACAAAATCCACCTCTCCATACTTTTTCGCGTCGAAATAGAACAGATCATAGCCGTTTGCTTTCAACTGCTGCGCCACAATGTTTTCCAGGATGCTGCCCAAATTCACGTCCAGATGGCCACTGAGCAGGTCGAATTGCACATTTTCCATGCAGGCGGCGCAGAGCAGTCCAACATCGTTCATGAAGAGCTTAAAAAGGCTGTGTTTTTCGTTCAGCTTCAGCGGCGTTTGGGGCTCGGTAACATTGTAGCAGGCCAGCGCCACCCCCGCGTCACTGAGCCACTGGAAGCTGTCCTCATACCGGGCAAGCCGGGCAGTGGGCGCAAGAGAGTTTACCATAAAGCGCCGGTTCTTGTCATTCAGCTGGGATGGAATCGCGTCGAAGATCGCTTTGATCTTGATTTTTTCATTTCCGTCCGCATACCGGGAGATATCCTGCCTGTACAGATCCAGCAGCGATGTCTGCACCGCAATGACCTTTCCGATATCGTGGGTATCCACATATGTCTGAACCACATCCGGCATACCGCCCACCACGATGTAGCTGTAAAACAGCTTTGTCATGGTTTCGTGCACCGCAGGCAGGACCCGCATTTTTGTGTGCATACAGGTTTTCAGGTATTGAATGGTCGCGTCCTGAACACCGTTTGCCCACAGGAATTCCTCGAAGTCCATGGGATACATGCGGTAGATTTCTTCAAAGCCTACGGGAAGGGATTTGACGGTTTTGTACTTTGTCCCCAGCAGGGAGCCGGATTCGATATAGTCAAATCGTCTGTCCTCCACAAGGAACTTGATGGCTGTCCGCACATTGGGGCACTCCTGGACTTCATCAAAGAAAACCAGTGTTTCCCCGGGTTCCATAGGCTGACAGGTATAGGCCGTCAGATTTGTAATAATGGTGTTTACATCCAGGTCGCCAGAAAAAATGCCGGCAGCATCCGTGTCGGAAATAAAATTGATCTCTACAAAGTTTTTGTAGTTCTCTTTTCCGAATTTCCGAATCAGTGTTGTTTTTCCAATCTGTCTTGCGCCCAAAATACAAAGCGCTTTGTGATTGCGATCCTTTTTCCAATCCAGAAGCTTTTGATATGCCTTCCGCTGCAGCATGTTAACCACCTCAATCCCGTTCGTGTGCCGCTATTGTAACATAATTCCTTGCGATTATCAATCGTTTCGTGACATAATTCCAAAGAAGCTATATACATTTTGCGACATAATTCTCATTTTAATGTCATATACCTGCGCATAGAGCTGGACTGGCTGATGGATTAGCGAAATAGACGCAATACAGCCCACCAATCAGATGATTGGTGGGAAATTGTCTTCTTCGTTGATTCTTAGAATGATTACCGCCATAATTTTCTGCATCTCCAGGCAATCAGCCTGTTGCGTCTTTTCATCAAGAGGGCAGGTATCGTGAGCATACTTATTTCGGAAGTCCAATCCATTGCTATTTCTGCTTGCTATTAAACTGTCCGCTTCAACGGCTGATTCCTATCACTTTTGTATTGACATTGATGATATATTGATTATAATTATGGTCAAGAAGTTTAAGAGAATGAGCTTAGCAATCGCATTCCAGAAAGGGTTTTTCCTGTGAACAACATTGAATTTTACAAGGAAATATTTGATCGCTATGGCGGAATGATGCGAACTTCACAGCTCGCTGATGAGAAAGTGTACTATCAGCAGCGAGAACAACTTCTCACAAGTGGTGTTATTGAAAAAGTTCGCAGAGGGTACTATCAATGGGTCAACCCCGATGATTTCAGCGAGGTTGGCACGGTAAAGCGCCTGTTCCCGGATGGGATTTTCTGCATGGATACGGCTCTCAGGTATTACGGGTATAGCGACCGCACTCCTGGGCAGTGGCATCTGGCAGTCAGTAAAGATTCTGGGAAATCCCGATTCCGCATCGACTATCCCTTTGTGAAGCCCTATTTTCTGGAGCCTACGGTTCTGGAACTAGGCCTGACAAAAGGGAATATGGACGGGCACGAAATTCGGATCTATGACAAAGACCGCGTGATCTGCGACTGCCTGCGCTATCGCAATAAGATGGATAAAGAGATTTTCAACAAGGCAATTCAAAACTACGTCAACGATCCGGGAAAGAGCATTCCGAAACTACTGGAATATGCGGAACTTCTGCGCGTGAAAAGAACCGCAAAAGATTTGATTGGAGTGTGGCTGTAATGGCAGACATTGCCGTTTCTGTTCTTGCAAAACTGAAAAACAAGGCCAAGGCTAACCGCATCAGCTATCAGCAATGCCTGCAGCTGTTCTTCCAGGAAGAATTTTTGCGTCGGTTGGCTGGCTCCAAATATGCGGAGAACTTCGTGTTGAAGGGCGGGCTGTTCATTTATACGCTGACCAATTTTGAAAGCCGGGCAACGGTAGATGTGGACTTTCTTATGCGGGGCCTGAATAATGACCTTGCCAGGATGGACGAGATCATTGCAGAAATCCTGACAGTGGATACCGGCAATGATTTTGTGACTTTCAAGGCGAGTAAAGCCGAACCGATTGCAGTCCAGCGGAAATACCATGGCATCAGCACCCAGATCACCGGCTATATCAAGAATGTCCGAGTCCCCTTTCATGTGGATATTGGTGTGGGGGATGTCATCGTCCCCAATGCTCAGAGGCGAAACATTCAGACCCAGCTTGATGGCTATGAAAAGCCGGAAATCCTCACCTACTCGCTGGAAAGCACCATCGCCGAGAAGTTCGACGCCATCCTGCAGCGGTTTGAGTTGACCGGCCGCATGAAAGATTTTTACGACATTTATTATTTGTCCCGGACATTCGACTTCGATGGTCTGAAGCTGCAAACCGCCATCCAAGAAACCCTCCAAAATCGTGGGACGACCTATGAAAAGGATAGCTTTGATCGTGTGCTTTCTCTGGTGGACGACGAGGATATGCAGAGCAAATGGCGGTATTTCCTGAGAACACTGGGAAATCCAGATGTAGAATTCTCTTCCGTTATAGCAGGAATAGATCTGTTCCTTGCGCCGGTTTGGACAGCCATCACCCGTGAAGAAGAAATGCAAAAAATATGGCACGCGAATTCCGCTATATGGGAATAAGCAAGCACAACGGAAGAATTTGAACAGGATAATCATAATTGGTTGATTTTGTTCCTGTTCTCAGTGTTCGCATTTTCAGATGCAGATATCCCCAAAGAAATACTCAGATAGAGATGGAGGCAAGATATGCCTAAGTTAAGCGAAATATTCGATACGTAAATTGCAAGTTCAAGTTGGACACCTAGCGGTAGAAAAATGGGTTCCATCTTAGCTACAGTTTTGGTTGAAGCGTCAGATTCAACCAAAATTGGGGCTTCGGCAGCCGCTCAGGCTGCGCAAATAATAAATTGGATAGGAGTGGGGTGAAAGTATGCCCAGAGAGGTCGTATTCTACAAGGCAGTAGATCAGTCAGTGCTGACAGAAGGTTTTTCAATTCCTCTTTTGTATCAAGAACAACTGATTGCAGGACTTGGGTTAACCCTTAACCGAGGGCAGAAACAGCCAATCCATATTTGGGTTGATGGGAAACAATACCCAGCAGTAATGACTAATATACAGTTCGACGAACAAAAGTATCCCCATCACAAAGATTTACTTCAGATTCGATATGGAAGAAAAAGCCCAATGGCGGCAAAATTCCGAGAGATATTCTCCTATACTAATTCTTTGATAACAGCGCAGAAATTGTCCACCGGAAATGGGAGAATTACCCACCTAGCGGAAGAGAGAAAGGAATTCCTTACAATATATTCTACAACAATACCCGGCGAACTTCTCTTGGAATGCATTCCCAATACAGAGTTCCGTGAAGAAACGGCAGGGCTTGTTCTCCTTGGAGAGAAAGCTGCTGAGGGCCTTCTGGATGGCACCGATGATACAGCGAGCATCCATCTGCAAACCAGAATATGTAAAGTCAGACATTTGGCAAAGACTATCTGCCAGGATCTCAAAATTGCCTATGGCTATCGATGCCAGATTTGTGGGCAGTATATCGGTGAACCATATGGTTCAAATCTAATACATGCACATCACATTGATTACTTTGTAAAAAGCATGAATAACAACGCCAGTAATATCATGATTCTCTGCCCCAACCACCACGGAATTATTCACGATCGAAACCCGATATTTGATTTCTCTACTAGAACATTCCATTATCCTAATGGCTATATCGAGGGGTTGAAGTTAAACATTCATCTAAAGTAGACACCTTATCTGCTGAAAATAGTACGCATCTCAGCCCAATGTCGGTGGCATCATGGCCTCCCTCATGCCAGATAAAATTGCGGAAGCAACCGGCATTGAGCGTTCTCATGTGCTGACCGGTCTGTTCACAGATACTTCTGTGGTCGGTGACGACAACGATATCAATGTCGATGAATTGCCGCTGGACTATGACATTTTAGAGCAGGTTGATTATAAGTACCCCGCTGGTGATAATTACTTTGCTTACACCACCAGAGGCTGCCCCAACCATTGTTCGTTCTGTGCTGTGCCAATCCTGGAGCCCAGCTTCCATGTAACCAACAATATCATTGACCAAATCAGAACCATAGATGAAAAATACGGGCCCAAACAGCACCTCCTTCTTCCGAATAATAATGTTCTGAACACAACAGATTTGAAAAGCTTGGTGGATGATCTTTGCGCAGCAGGCTTTGGGCAGGGCGCGAAATACACTGACCCCGGCGCCTACAATATTGTTATGATGCGTTACAAAAACGGAGACCGTGCAGATTTCCTGGGCAAGAAAATAGCTGCATATCTAGAAGGGTTTAAGAAACGAATCAAATCTGCTGAAATGCTGGAAGAATTCCTCCAGATTGTTATTGGTGCAGAAGATGCTGAGGACTATGCGCAATACATGCTGGATCATGAGGAAGAACTGTCTCCCATTATTGAGAAGTACCGCAGCAAGGCGAAGAAAGCCCGGTATTTAGACTTCAACCAGGGTGTTGATGGTCGAAAAATCAATGACGAGAATATGGAGCAGCTGGCCCGGCTTGCAATCCATCCGTTACGCATTGCATTTGATGACATCCATCTGAAAGATGTATATTGCAAAGCCGTTCGTACCGCACGCCGTCATGGCATTAAAGAGATTTCTAACTATATTCTGTTTAATTACAAGGATAAGCCAGAAGATCTCTATGAGCGTCTGCGGGTGAACATTGAGTTGAATGAGGAACTTGGCATCCAGATTTTCTCCTTCCCGATGAAATATTCTCCCATTAGTGAGACCGACCGCACATATATCGGCGCTAATTGGTGTAAGAAATCTGTTCGTGCAATTTCCGCTATTTTACAGGTGACCAAAGGCGTTGTAGCTGCAGGCTCCAGTTTCTTCTATAAGGCTTTCGGCAATAATCTGGACGAGTTCTATGAGATTCTTGCCATGCCACGGGAATTGATTATGTTCCGATCTCATTTCGAAGGAGATGGCACAACGGCAAAGTGGCAGGCTCTTTATCGAAAGCTGAATGATGAGCAAAAGAATCGCTTGATGGAAATTGTGTCTCACAACATGTCAGAGCTGCGAAATATCCCGTGGCCAGACGATTTGCGAGAGATTCTTGAATTTTATCTGATAAAATATTCCGGTAAGAATGAACATACAGAAGAGCGGTATGTTCAGATGTCGTTGATGGATGACAGCGATATCGTTACCGAAGATACGCTGCTCGATTAACAGTAGCAGGGTACTGCGAAACGCAGCACCCTGCTACTGATCTTTTCGCTTGCTAAACTATACCAACATCCACCAACGATGCAGGAGCCGCAGGTCGGCTGATAGCAGCCAGGTCACAAATGGTCAAGGGCAAGACGAGCGGCGTACCGCCGCCCTTGACCCTTTGCGCCCTGCCTGCTGAAAAGTAACCAAGGGGCGGTTAAGCCGCCCCCTGTAATAGATTTCTACCAGAGCTGCAAACAATTTTGCGCATAACTCTTGACACTACCCATAACTCTTGACACTACCCATTGGCGGGGTACTCACTATTTACCACTTACAATAAATGCACATAAAAAGCCCGCCGTATTGATCAATCTGTGATCGCTACGGCGGGCAACTCCTCTTGTATATAAAAATATTTTCCAATGAAAATTATAATAACCATCAAGTAGGAGCGAGCAAAATCGGCAACAATGGACAAATATTCCAGAGTCCAGAAGATCTGTAGTTTATGAAACTATAATCTGATCAAAAATTATGTGGAGTAAAACGTCCAATAGCTTCGCCAACAATTTCTCTGTCACGACACACTATGTGACCGCGCACAAGTGTCAAGCGAACTGAAGTATTAAACAAACGTCCTTCATAAGGATAGTTGGTAGATTTCTCTAAGTATTCTGCATCCCTACTATGGAAAACCCAAGGTTTATTGATATCAATAAGAACAAGATCTGCATCAAGACCAACTTTGATGCTACCCTTTTTCTCAGAAAGACCTAATCGGGATGCTATATTTGTGCTACAGACATGCGCCAACTGAGTCCAGGAAACATTCCTCTTCAACACGCCCTCATCTACCAGAATCGGGAGAACGAGATCTAAGCTAGGGAAACCTCCAGGTGCCTCCCAAAATTGAACATTCTTTTGTTGCTCTGAATAGGCTGCATGGTCAGTTCCGATTGAATCTACAAACCCTTTTTTCAGTGCTTCCCAAAGACCTTCTCTGGCTTCACGATTACGAATTGGTGGACCAACTTTGGCATAAGCCCCGCACCGAACAACATCATCCTCGGTCAACGAGAGATAATGGGGGCATGTTTCTGCGGTCACGTCTGCCCCACGTTGCCGCCAGGATGTAATCAGTTCAAGGATCTCTGGGCTAGAAATATGACAAATATGAACCTTGCAACCAGTTTGCTGGGACAACAAACATACACGATTCACATCGGTCAGCTCAGAAAGCACGGGTTGACTTGAGCTGAATAATTCAGCACCGCCCTTTGAAGAACATTCCTTTGTACAGGATGAAAGAAGTCTATTTGATTGCGCATGCACTGTAACAAGAGCATTATGCTTTGCGGCTGCACAAAACAATCTATACAAATCATCCTCGTGACAAAAACACGGATATCCTTCAGCAATTTCGCAGGTAAAAATTTTAAAACCAACACAGCCTCCTCGAAATAGTGATTCTATGTCTTGCTCCAAGTTGTGATGATCAATACCACTCCATAAAGCCACATCCGCATAAGCACCATCTTTCTCTAACACACCTTTTCGGTCATCTAATACTTCTTCGTTTAACAAATTAGGCCAGTGCCCCGATTGAGGCATTTCCACAATTGTTGTAACACCGCCTTGTACAGCAGAACGCGTTCCGTTCAAGTAATCTTCGCAAAAGGTAACATGCGCATGTGTATCGATTACACCAGGTAAAAGGATGCCACCTTCACAATCGATGGTTTCAATTGATTGAGGTGATGTTCCTGGGAAGTAAATACCTGCAATTTTTTCATTTTTAATACCAACATCTGCTCGTATAACCTCGTCAGGCATCACACACAAAGCGTTTACAAGAAGTAAATCAAGCACAATTAACTACCTCCATCAATATTTTAAACCTTAGCATGCACAAGCCGCCAAGTTTAAGAATTTTCTTCATGTTCTTTTTTATGTCCGCTTCCAAGGTAATTATAAAAAGTGTATTTAGATATGTTCAGTAATTCACATATTTTGTCACTAGACTTCGTAATATGGAATACTCCGCGGGTATCTAAAAATTGAATAAAATCCACCTTATCTTGCCGGGTCATCATTGCCACTGGTTTTCCGACAAATGCTAATGCTTGTTTGATTAATTCGTCCAACACAGTAATAATATTTTGGCCAAAAATTTCGTTAACAGGTTCCGGATGAATATCATAATTATTGCTGTCATGCAAATAACTTTCGAATTTTACTGTTTCGGTTATATCAGTATTAATGCATATAGCACCAATGGCATCGCCAGTTTCGTTATAAATATACATTGAGGAAGAACGTAAGATCCTTCCGTCTTTACGGTGGGTAATGTAATTATAACGATCTCCATCCACTGAATCGCCGTGTAGAACTTCGAGACCAAGATTAGTGCTACATGCTCCAATTGTTCTGCCTGTGATATGTCCGTTACGAATGTCAACAACGGAATGGTCATAACCTTGAGCATAATCGTGGAGGAGGATCTCTGAGTTATTTCCTAATTGTTTTTCCAACATATCTAAAATTTTCTTAAAAAAATTTTGTTCTTCTTGTATTGATTTCATTGTATCACCTCATTGAATTTATTAAGCGTATATATAATAACAAATTTTCCTTATATTGTAAAGATAAAATTCGCAATATTCAGACAATTAATTAGGTTAATTGCTTTGCTTATAACTAAATTAAAGCGATTAGCACATATGTCTAACAGAATTTTAGATAGTATTAGGTTGCAAATATATAGTTTGACCGTCAAAACACCAGCTTTATATAAACAATTGGATTGCTTTTTTGTTGATCATATGGGCTTTATGTCATTTTGCACAAAGATTTCAGCCGCAAATCGTCATTTTATAAGAATCTAAAAATTTTGAATATTTTGTGTTTACAAATAAAAATAATTATGCTATCCTAGCTTTGTTATGATTGGTTGTTGCTGCAGAAACAACCAATCGCAACTTCTTTTAATCAGGGTGATTATCATTTAATGAAAAATGGAGGTAAATCATGGAATTCGCATTTGGTATCTTATTGCTACTCACGCTAATCGTATATATGTATGGTTTGATAACGGGCAAAGTGGACCTGATGGTTGGAACGCTGCTTATTGCTGTAGCGTGGACGGTCATTGGGCTTATCGCTGGTACAGTGACTCTCGAAAATATCAATCAGCAAATTTTCCATAATGGTCCATTGAGTTGGGGTACAGCTGCAGTAATTGTTGCGTTCGGTAGTTTTTTTGGACGTGTATTGGTAACTTCTGGTATTGCAGCTACACTCATTCGAAAGACAGTTGAGTTGGGTGGTGATCGCGTCGCCTTGACTACTGTTTTATTGTGCATTGTTACTACTCTAATTTTCACCAGCACGTTTGGTGTTGGTGCTGTTATTGCAATTTGCTCGATTGTGGTTCCTATCTTGCTTGCGATGGGAGTACCTAAGGTCTTAGCTGTTGTATCTTTCTGTATGTCGGTTTCTGCGGGTGCGTACATGAACCCTGCGATGTTCAGTGAGTTTAAGCTAATTTTTGATGGTATTGAGTTTGACAATACATACTTCCCGTTTGGTATCGCTGCCCTGCTTGCACAGCTGGTGTTGCTTATCATTTTCGTTGCATTCAGCCTGAGAAAAACCGGTAAAACATCCGCATGGGCCGCAACTGCCGCTATGGATCCCGCTACTACAAATGCCCCCTGGTATTCTCTTATTACGCCTGTTCTCCCCGTCTTGCTCACCGCGTTTTTGGGTTGGCAGGTTATTCCGTCTTTCCTTTTCTCTGCTATTTACGGCTTGTTCACGAGCAAACAAATTCGTTCTTTCCGCGATTTCTCTGAAAAGATCCCCAAATTATTCTCCGAAGGCGTCATCGACATTGCTGCTCTGTTAGGTTTCTTGTTTGTTCTTCCCATGCTTGATGAAGTCGCTGTCTTGAACACGCCGCTACTGCAGGCAGTTATCGGAAATTTCCTTCCCACAAATCCCCTGGTAATTGCGATCGCCTTTGCAATTCTTGCTCCTCTTTCTCATTTCGGAGGTCCCCTTGCAGCACAGGGATGTGGTATTGCTACTGTTACATTGATGGTGGCTATGGGGGTTCCCGTCGCATTCCTTTTCCCGGTGTTTTATGTTCTGCGTCTTTCTACTAGCCTTGCAGTAGGCCCGAATCAATCTTGGAACGCATGGGCGATGATGCACAACAAGATCACGATCTCCGAATTCTTCAAAATTGGTTTCCCGCTTAGTTGGCTTTGCGCCGCTGTGAATATTCTCTTGGCTTATTTTATGTTTGGCGTGTAAGCAAGACTGTGAAAATATATCCAAAGCATTTTAAGTAAGGAGTAAGAAACTATAATGAAAAACGGAGTTCGAGTGGGCATTGATGTTGGCGGCACACATACGAAAGCAGTCGCCATTGATAATGCTACGAACAAAATCATCGGAAAAGCTTCAGTAATGACAACGCATGATGATCCCAGCGGCGTAGCCGCTGGAGTCATTCAAGCGTTTAAGAACTGTTTATCCGAAAATGATATTTCTGGCGACCAAGTTGTGTTTATAGCTCACAGTACAACACAAGCCACTAATGCACTTTTGGAGGGTGACGTTGCCCACGTAGGTGTTGTGGGTATCAGTAAAGGCGGTTTAGAGGGGCTGCTGGCAAAAAAACAAACTAAAATTGATAACATCCCATTGGGGACTGGCCGCACAATTCACGTAGGCCATACTTTTCTCACGAATAAAGGTTTTAATGAAACTGTCATTGGGCAGGCAATCGATGCTCTTGCACAAAATGGGGCAAAGGTACTTGTTGCGTCTAAGGCTTTTGGTGTAGATAATCAGGACGAGGAAAATCTTGTTCAAAAAGTGGCTGAGAAAAGAAAGATTCCTGTTACAATGGCGTCTGAGATTAGTAAGCTGTATGGATTAACACGCCGAACACGTACAGCGGTAATTAACGCGAGTATTCTCCCTAAAATGCTTGATACCGCTGATAGCACTGAAAGCAGTGTCCGTTCTGCCGGCATCAAAGTACCTTTGATGATTATGCGCGGAGATGGTGGCGTTATGGACATCTCAGAAATGAAGAAGCGACCGGTATTGACGATGCTTTCAGGACCAGCGGCAAGCGTAATGGGCGCTTTGATGTATCTGAAAGCCTCCAACGGCATTTACTTTGAAGTAGGGGGCACATCAACAAACATCGGTGTAATAAAAAATGGAAGACCAGCGATCGATTATGCATATGTCGGCGATCATTCAACATTTATTCCATCTATTGACGTACGTGTGCTAGGCGTAGCCGGCGGTAGTATGGTTCGCGCTGATAAAAACGGTGTTGTCGATGTAGGTCCACGTAGTGCGCATATTGCAGGTCTTCCTTACGCGGTATATACCGCTGAATCTGAAATAGAAAGTCCGGAGTTGGAATTTTTCTCTCCGAAGCCAGGGGACCCTGCTGATTATGTAGCTATTCGTTTGGCTAGCGGTAAGCGCGTTACAATCACAAACAGTTGTGCAGCGAATGTTTTGGGCCTAGTAAAACCCGAGGACTACTCTTATGGTAATATTGCTTCCGCTCGTAAGGCAATGCAACCATTGGCTGATTATTTAGGTACAACCGTGGAAGATGTTGCAACACAGATCTTAGCGAAATCATTTGAAAAGATCCTTCCCGTAATTGAAGCACTAAGCGCTAAATACAAAATTGAGCGCAGTCAGATTTCACTGGTAGGCGTAGGCGGAGGAGCCGCTGCACTGATCCCTTATTCAGCCGAAAAACTTGGAATGGCATACAGCATCCCTGAAAACGCGGAAGTGATTTCCTCCATTGGTGTGGCACTTGCTATGGTACGTGATGTGGTCGAACGAGTAATTCCTAATCCCACAAAAGAAGACATTATTCGCTTAAAACAAGAAGCAATACAGATGGCAATCGCTAATGGAGCTGTGCCAGACAGTATTGAAGTACAGGTAGAAGTGGATACCCAGACTTCTAAGATGACGGCAATTGCTTTAGGGTCTGTCGAGGCCCAGGCTGTGGATCCCAAATATCTGTGTACGGAATCTGAAGCGAAAGAAATAGCAGCGAAGTCTATGCGACTCCAACAGGATAAAATAAGGCTGTTGGAAAAAAGCAGCTCGTTCTTTATCTATTCAGACAGGCAAAATGGCGAATTGGGGCAAATACGTATTATTGATAAGCGAGGTTTTGTCAAAATTCAACGTTCGTCTGGTTTGGTTAGCCGCTGTCGTGCAGACGAAGCAACTGATTTGGTGCGTCGCCACTGGGATATATACTCGCTTTATTTGAATCAGATGCGTTCAACTCCAGATTTTTATATTTGTATAGGTGGAAAACTGATGGAGTGTGAGGGAATCATGGATTTGGAGCAACTTTTAATGTTGCTTGATACCGAAATAGCATTGATTTCTCCCGAAGAAGAAATCTTGGTTGTTACCGCAAAAAATTCCGAGATATGATGGATCGTAATGCGCGTCCCATCCTGGAGCTTGCACCTACTCAGTGGGCAAGATTTGTGTTGCGCATGTCTCCTGCTGCAGGGAGTATTGATGAAAAAGAGGCATTGCGTTTAGCATCACTGGCTTTGCATGCAGGGCGAACGGCAAGTATTAAGATCCCTTTTGGGGCCACTCCATATGATTTTGCAGATGATTTGGGGATCCTGATTTTTTTCAATCAGGATCTCCGGCCAGAGATTCGTTTTGCAGAGTGCCATACTTTGAGGGGAAAAACGACAATTACTGTTTTCGAGGAAAACCTCCACCGCATTCAGCACGCGATAACCGAAGCAGCAAGCTTGGGTGTTGAGATAGATCTCGACCCCTTAGAACTAATTTTATGGCATGAACTATTTCATGGTATGGAACATAAATCGCTGTATACAGATTTGCTAACAGCTAGAGCTGAATTGTGTAGACTAGGCCCATTTACACGAACTTGTAGGCTTCGTTCTCTGAGCGAAATTGGAGCAATGGCTTTTGCTTGTTCTGCCTGCAACTGGAATTTCAATCCTCTTATATTAAACTATTGGCTTCTTGCGTCCTACGACAAGCAAGAAGCGGAACGCTTCGCACATGCACTTTTGAGTAATCACGGGCATGTACAATTATCGAAATGAGAACGGATCATGACGTGAATTATATTGAAAGATAAAAAACAATAGTGTTTAAATACCTTAATGCTGTGTGCTAAAGGCATGCTTGCGCTGAAGTCATGGCTGGAAATAATTAAAGGAGATTGCTGAGTGAATGTAATAAATAAATTAAACAATGCTGGCATCGTACCTGTTGTCGTGATTGACGACGCCAAGGATACCGTACCTGCCGCGAAGGCCATCTTAGCCGGTGGCATTGACGTGATGGAGATCACGTTCCGCACGGCAGCGGCAGCCGAAGCCATCAAGGCCGTGGCGGACAATTGCCCAGACATGCTGGTGGGTGCCGGCACAGTCATCACGCTGGAGCAGTGTCAGAAAGCGGTGGAGATGGGCGCCAAGTTCATCGTCTCTCCCGGATTCGACGAGACGGTTGTGAAATGGTGCGTAGACAATGATGTAACTATCACTCCCGGCTGTGTCACCCCCAGTGAGATCATGGCTGCCATGAAGCTGGGCCTGAACGTGGTCAAATTCTTCCCCGCCAATGTCTACGGCGGGTTAAACGCAATGAAAGCGCTGTCCGGCCCCTTCGGCGGGATCAAGTTTATCCCTACCGGTGGTGTCAATGCCCAGAATGTGGGCGAGTATATTTCCGCTCCATTCATCCACGCCGTAGGCGGCAGCTGGGTCTGCCCCAAGGCCGATATCTCCGCCGGCAACTTTGAGAAAATTACCGCCCTGTGCGCAGAGTCCCGTCGGAACCTGCTGGGTTACGAGGTGGCTCATGTAGGCATTAACACGGAGGATCATGCCGCCGCTCAGGATGTCGCCGCTTCCTTTGATTCTGCTTTTGGGTTTGCCGCCAAGGATGGAAGCAGCTCCGTCTTTGCCTCCAACGGCATTGAGGTGATGAAGAGCCAGTATCTGGGTAAGCAGGGCCATCTGGCTGTGCGCACGAACCAGATTGACATCGCCATCGCTGATCTGGAGAAGAAGGGATTCCAGGTAGACATGGAGACCGCTAAGTATAAGGGTGATCGAATGATTGCGGTCTACCTGAAGGATGAAATTGGCGGGTTTGCTATTCATCTGCTGCAGAAATAAGGAGTAAAAGCAATGAAGGTTTTAACGTTTGGAGAGATCATGCTGCGTCTGCGCGCTCCCGGCCATGAGCGTTTCTTCCAGAGCAATATGATGGAGGCCACCTTTGGTGGCGGCGAGGCCAATGTGGCGGTGTCCTTGGCCAACTATAGTATGGACGCCCAGTACTGCACGGTCCTACCTGACAACGCCATCGGCGATGAATGCGTCAAAGAGTTGCGTCGCTTTGGTGTGGATGTGAGCAAGATTCAGCGCGGCAGCGGCCGAATGGGCATCTACTTCCTGGAGAACGGTGCCAACCAGCTGCCCAGCAAAGTGGTTTATGACCGCGCCTATTCCGCCATTGCATTGGCGAAACCCGGTGACATCGACTGGGACAAGGTGTTTGAGGATGTCGATTGGTTCCACATCACCGGTATTACTCCCGCTATCAGTGAGAGTGCGATGGAACTGAGCTTGGAATCCGTAAAGGTAGCCAAGGGGAAGGGGATTACTGTCTCCTGCGATCTGAACTATCGCAAGAACCTGTGGAAGTATGGCAAGAAGGCTGCTGAGGTCATGTGTGAGCTGGCCAAGTATGTTGATGTGGCCATTGCCAACGAAGAGGATGTCCAGAAGTCTTTGGAAATCACGGTGGATGTGAACGTGGAGTCCGGCGAGCTGGATCGCGAGAAGTACAAGGCTCTTGGCAGCAAGGTGCTGGAAACTTATCCGAATATGAAGATGATCGCCATCACCCTGCGGGAAAGCCACAGCGCCGACTGGAATGGCTGGGCCGCCTGCCTCAACGACGGCGAAAACTTCTATGTTTCCAAGAAATATGAGATCCGCGACATCATTGACCGCGTTGGCGGAGGCGACAGTTTCGCCGGTGGCTTGATCTACGGCCTGAACAGCTACGAAGATAAGCAGCAGGCTCTGGAGTTTGCGGTGGCTGCCTCCTGTCTGAAGCATTCCATCATCGGCGATTTCAACCGCGTCAGCGTTTCTGATGTCGAGAAGCTGGCTGGTGGTGACGGTACCGGCAGAGTTCAGAGATAAATCTTTGAGCAAATGAGTAAGGTAAGTTGTGGACGCAATTTATTTTTGGAGTACACCTATCACATTTGTACTGAACGTATTTTTTAAATGTTAAGGCACAGAATCATGTGCCTACACCTGCAAGATTTTAAGTGGAGGAGAAATGTATGCTTGATTTACTTATTACCCATGGGTTTGTTATTACTATGGAAGGCGCTGGCGTAGGAATGATTGAAGACGGTGCCGTAGGCATATTAGGAAATAAAATAGAAGCGGTTGGTCCTACCGAAGAACTATTACAAAAATATCATGCTAAAAGGATCATAGATGCAACCAATATGGCTGTTATGCCCGGGTTAATAGATGCACATGTTCACACAAGTGTATCAGTACTCCGGGGCATATCCCAGGATATTGATAATTGGATGGTAGATGGTTTGTGGCCTTTTGAAACAAAACTTCGTTTAAATGCCGAATCGTCTATGAAAGGTACTCGACTGAATATAGTGGAGTCTGTGAAATCTGGCACCACTACTTTTTGTGATTTTGATACTCCCATGGATCAGTTGGTAGAGAACCATTACAACCTGGGGACCAGAGCCAGAGTGGCTGAGTTGATCAGTGGTTTACCCAAAGACAATACCCAAGTCAGAGCAGACCAGGCGTTCCCTTTAAGTTATGACATAGAAAAAACAAAGTTGGAACGCAATCTGCGGCTTATTTCTGACTGGAACGGTGTCGATAACGGCAGAATCACCTGTATGTTGGGACCACAGGCTGCAGACATGGTTACGCTGGAGACGCTTAAAGATATTAAAAAGCTTTCAGAAAAAATGGGAATCGGCATACATATGCACGTGTCACAGAGTGAACATGAAAATGAACAGACTCTGATAAAGTACCATAAGCGCGCGATTCCTTTTTTAAAAGATATTGGGTATCTGGATGAATCGCTTATGGCTATCCACCTGGTAGATGCTACTGCCGACGAGGTTCATATGTTGGCAGAAAGCGGTGCGAGCATGGTAGCCTGCAATAGCGGAAGCGCTGTTTTAGGAGGACGTATTCCTCCCTCATTTGAGTTTATGCAGGTAAGTGACAAGTTAGCTATCGGTTCTGACGAGGCCACTGGGAACAATTGCTGTAATATGTTTAATGAGATGAAATTTACAACGCTTCTCAACAAGTGTAAATATAAGTCGTATACAGTGTTTCCTGCCTGGCGAGTATTACGAATGGCCACCATTGACGGCGCCAGAGCCATTGGTCTTGGAGATGAAATTGGTTCCTTGAAAGCGGGTAAAAAAGCAGATGTTATCTTGGTCGACTTAAAGACACCCACCATGTCACCTATCCTATCCTATCCTGTTCGCAACATCGTTCCTAACTTAGTGTATTCTGCCAGAGGAGATGAAGTCAAAACCGTGATTATAGATGGGCGTATTGTAATGGAAGATCGAGTGCTAAAAACTGCAAATGAAGAAACTATAATCGCCGAAGCACAAGAAGTGGCCGAGCGGGTATGCCGTGAAGCGGCTCCGGAATTTTATGCTAGGAAGACCGCTCTTTATCAAATGATGCAAAATGGGGAGATGTAATCCTTCGGAGCAACCTTGTGCGAAAGTGAAATTGTTAATAATCTAGCTTTTATTGGATTAATTACTATAGATAAGAAATAAGTAAATCCGAATATATTATTTCATACAAACTAAAAAAGGAGAAATTTGTGATGAAAATCGAAAAGATTACTACAGACAGAGCGCCAAAGCCCGGTGGATGGTACTCTCAAGCTTTCCGAGTGGGTGATATGGTTTATACCGCGGGGGTAACGGCTAACGATCCTGAAACTCAAGAACTTATTGCGCCGGGCGATATTGTGTTGCAAACCCGTCAGGTGCTGACGAACCTTAAGATGATTTTGGAAGAAGCTGGTTCTGATTTAGAACATGTTATTAAAACATTGGTATTTGTATCTGATATTAATCAATTTGATAAGTTTAATGATGAATATATAAAATTCTTCCCCAACAATCCACCTGCTCGCTCCACAATGGAAGTAGGGAAGTTTAACGGTGGTATGGTAGTGGAAATTGAAGCCGTGGCCGTTGTGAAGGAGAAATAACAGGAGAAAAAATGAGTATAAATGCTGAACGATTATGGAACAGGGAACAGGAGTTGGGCCATATCGGGGCAGATCCGCACGGAGGCATTAGCCGCTTTGCCTGGACTCCTGAATACCGTCAGGCTGTAGAACTGCTATCTAAATGGATGAAAGAGGCAGGCATGACGGTGAGGATGGATACCGTGGGGAATTTGTTCGGCCGATATGAGGGCAAAAACAAAAATTTAGCACCGGTCCTAACTGGCTCTCACCTTGATACGGTACCGTCAGGAGGGTGTTTTGATGGACTTGCTGGAATTATGTCCGCTTTAGAAGCTGTGTCAACTATGTTTGATCGGGGAGAAATTCCGGAACGGTCCATTGAAATTGTAGCTTTTATTAATGAAGAAGCAAGCCAATTTTTGGGCGGGTGTTTCGGCAGTAAAGCTATGGTTGGCCAGTTGCCTGACGACTATACACATACCTGTCTGCACCGCTATACCAAACAGAGTCTTCACGACGCTATGTTGGAGTTTGACATGGGACTAGAACCGGATAACATCCAAGGAAGTGTTCTGAAAAAAGACGACTACTACCTGTTTTTAGAGCTTCATATTGAGCAGGGAAGATATTTATTAGAAAAAAATCTTCCGATGGCTGTGGTAACCTCCATAGCTGGTATCAAACAATTTTATATTACGATTAACGGAGTCTCTTGTCATGCGGGCGGTATGGCCATGGAGGACCGCCATGATGCCATGGCCGCGGCTGCTGCAGTAGCCTGCGAGGTGGAACGGTTGGCTTGCAATTCGGGCTCTTTTACCCGGGGAACGGTGGGAAATATTGTTTCCGATCCAGGAGAGCATAACATTGTGGCCCAAAAATGCGTTGTTTCTGTTGATTTTAGAGAGCACCAAGACGACATATGGGAGAAATTGTACACAGATCTGATTGCTTTTACTGAAACGGAATGTCAAAAGAGAGGACTTACCTACTCTGTCCATTCTACCATCAACGCTCAACCTGTTCACTGCGATCCAGCCATTAACAGTCTGATATCCAGATGTGCGACGGATGCCGGAGTGCCACATATGGAAATGATCAGTTTTCCTGCTCATGATGCGCAACAGCTGGCTCACCTGTTCCCAATCGGCATGATTTTCCTTCGTAGTCTTAATGATGGCCGAAGTCATTGCCCCGATGAATACACCTGCAAAGAGGATCTTAGCGCGGGTACAGAAGTTCTTTATCGCACCCTGTGGAAGGCGGCAAACGAATCTATTTTATGAAGAAGGGCTTTATGAAGAACAAACGTTGCACAGGAGGCATTTTATGGAATTTGACCTGATAATTAAAAATGCAAACGTGGTGTTTTAAGACAATGTTTCTATGTGTCATATTGGTGTGAAAAATGGAAAAATTGCAAGTGTTTTTCGGTAGTGTCAAGAGTTATGCGCAAAATTGATTACGGCTCTGGTAGAAATCTATTACAGGGGGCGGCTTAGCCGCCCCTTGATTACTTTCCAGCAGGCAGGGCGCAAATGGTCAAGGGCGGCGGTACGCCGCTCGTCTTGCCCTTGACCATTTGTGACCTGGCT
>ERZ773235.1947-NODE-1947-length-19207-cov-3.892753_pt1 | contig 19207 bp, 21 predicted proteins | sample MGYA00580522_ERZ773235 | MGnify/ENA primary metagenome ERZ773235 (study PRJEB29015, sample SAMEA2737797) | human gut metagenome | biome: human gut; feature: human-associated habitat; material: faeces | place: China | collected 2012 ...
TTCGTTGCTTGCAACGAACTAGCGATTGCTACGAAGTCAATCGCGTCAGTGTCTCCCCCACGAACGACGATTGCATTTTGTAGAGCACTGTCCCCTATTTGAGTGGTGGGAGAAAAGCCCAAAAGGGAAAGAGGGGGTAAATCTAATTTAGAGTATGCGACGTACACTTTTGCAAAGGAAGTCCAAACATGGGAGGAAGTGGGGATATATCCTTAGAGCCGAGAACAACAACGCAAACAAAAACCCCTCCGAGCGATTCGGAGGGGTTTTTGTCTTGCTTTGGGATAATATCGATTATTCCTCGGTGTAAGAAGCGGCTTTCTTGACGTAGAATGCACGTTTCTTTGCCGCGTCTTCTTCGTTCTTCGCAAACAAAACTTTTGCCGCATCCGGATTCATTTTTGCGAGGGATGCGTATCTGGTTTCGTTCATAAGGAACGCTTGATAGTCGTCCGTAGGCTCTTTGCTGTCGATTGCAAGCGGAGCTTTGTCTGTTCCGACAAGAGTCGGGTTGTAGCGGAAGAGTTGCCAATATCCGCAGTCAACAGCCTTCTTCATTTCCATTTGAGAGTTGTCCATACCGCCCTTGATACCGTGGTTGATGCACGGTGCGTAAGCGATGATGATGGACGGGCCGTGATATGCCTCTGCCTCCGCAAACGCTTTGACAACTTGGTTCATGTCCGCGCCCATGGAAACTTGTGCGACGTAAACGTAGCCGTAGTCCATTGCGAGAAGAGCAAGGTCTTTCTTCTTGGTGCGTTTGCCGGTTGCCGCAAATTTTGCGATTGCGCCGGTAGGAGTGGACTTGGATGCTTGTCCGCCGGTGTTGGAGTACACTTCGGTGTCGAGAACGAGGATGTTGACGTCTTCGCCGCTTGCGAGAACGTGGTCAACGCCGTTGTAACCGATATCGTATGCCCATCCGTCGCCGCCGACAATCCAAACGGATTTCTTGATGAGGCAGTCTTTTCTTGCTTCGATGCTTTCGAGAAGTTCGAGGCTCAAACCGTTTGCGGTCTTCTTTTCTTCGGGGAGGAGAGCAAGGATTGCGTCCGCAGCCTCTTCGCTCTTTTGAGCGTCCTCTTTGTTTTCAAGCCATGCGTTGAGAGCGGCTTTCATATCCTCGGAGATTGCGTCGAGACCGATGAGGCTCGTGATGTTGTTTGCAAGCACGTTGCGACGAGTGTCGTATGCAAGATGCATGCCGTAACCGAACTCTGCGTTGTCCTCGAACAAGGAGTTTGCCCATGCCGGACCGCGACCTTTGTCGTTCTTGGTGTAGGGGCAAGTCGGTGCGCTGCCGCCGTAGATGGAGGAGCAACCCGTTGCGTTTGCAATGAGCATTCTGTCACCGAAGAGTTGAGTCATAAGTTTAACGTACGGAGTTTCGCCGCAGCCTGCGCATGCACCCGAGAACTCGAAGAGCGGCTTCTTGAATTGGCTGTTCTTGACGTTGACGGATTTGAGTTCTGCGCTGGTTTCTTTGAGGTTTGCCGCATAGTCCCAGTTTTCTTCCTCTTTTGCGATTGCTTCGTCGAGGGGAACCATGGTGAGAGCTTTCTCTTTTGCGGGGCAAACAGCCACACAGTTGGAGCAACCCGTGCAGTCGAAGGGGCTGACTTGCATACGGAATTCGTAGCCTTTCACGCCGATAGCGGGCTTGGTTTCAAACGTTGCGGGTTTGTCTGCAAGCTCTTCCGCCGTTGCGAGCGTCGGACGAATGGTTGCGTGCGGGCAAACGAGAGAGCAGCGGTTGCATTGGATGCACTTGTCTTTGTCCCACATAGGAACGGACACTGCGATACCGCGTTTTTCAAACTTGGTCGTGCCGGTGGGTACGTAACCGTTGGGATTGAATGCGGAAACGGGGAGTTTGTCGCCTTCTTGTGCGGTGATGGGCGCAATGAAGTTCTTGAAATATTCGTCGTTGGGAACGGGGAGCGGAGCTGCGCCGTTGGTTGTGGTTTCCCAGCTTTGCGGATATTTGACTTCTTTGAGGTGTGCGATTGCGTTGTCAACGCATGCGTTGTTCATTGCAACGACCGCGTCGCCTTTCTTGCCGTAGGACTTCTTGATCATTTCCTTCATATAACGCTCTGCGTCTTCGTAAGGAATGACGTTTGCAAGTTTGAAGAATGCGGCTTGCATGACGGTGTTGACGCCTTTTTTCGTGCCGATTTCTTGAATGACTTTGAGACCGTCGAGAGTGTAGAACTTGACGTGTTTCTTTGCAATCATGTTCTTCATTGCCGCAGGAAGTTTTGCGTCCATCTCTTCGGGTTCCCATTGAGAGTTGAGAAGGAACGTGCCGCCGTCTTTAAGGTCGGAGAGCATGTCGTAACGAAGCACGTAGGATTCGTTGTGGCAAGCCACGAAGTCGGCTTGGTCGATGAGGTAAGTGCTTCTGATGGGCTTGTCGCTGAAACGCAAGTGGGAGATTGTGATACCGCCCGACTTCTTGGAGTCGTATGCAAAGTATGCTTGAGCGTATTTGTCGGTGTGGTCGCCGATGATCTTGATGGAGTTCTTGTTTGCGCCGACGGTGCCGTCGCCGCCCAGACCCCAGAACTTGCACTCGATGGTGCCCTCAGCAGCGGTGTTGGGGGAAACCTTCTCGTCCAGGGACAGGTGGGTCACATCGTCAACGATGCCGATGGTGAACTCGTGCTTGGGGGCATCCTTTGCCAGCTCTTCGTACACGGCGAAGACGGAAGCGGGATGGGTATCCTTGGAACCCAGACCGTAACGGCCGCCGATCACGGTGACATCATGACGGCCGGCCTGAGCCAGAGCCATAACGACATCCTGATACAGAGGCTCGCCCTGGGAGCCGGGCTCCTTGGTGCGGTCCAGAACAGCGATCTTCTTGGCGGTAGCGGGGATAGCGGAGAGCAGCTTCTCAGCGCAGAAGGGCCGGAACAGACGGACCTTGACCAAGCCGACCTTCTCGCCGTGGGCGTTCAGGTAGTCAATGACTTCCTCAGCCACGTCGTTGATGGAGCCCATGGCAACGATCACGCGGTCAGCATCGGCAGCGCCGTAGTAGTTGAACAGCTGATAGTTGGTGCCCAGCTTCTCGTTGACCTTGTTCATGTACTTCTCGACAACTGCGGGCAGAGCCTGATAGTACTTGTTGGAGGCCTCACGGTGCTGGAAGAAGATATCGTCGTTCTCGTGAGAGCCGCGCATTGCGGGGCGCTCGGGGTTCAGGGAGTGGGCACGGAATGCGTTGACGGCATCCATGTTGACCATGTCCTTCAGATCGTCGTAATCCCAGATGGCGATCTTCTGGATCTCGTGAGAGGTACGGAAGCCGTCGAAGAAGTTGATGAAGGGAACGCGGCCTTCGATGGCAGCCAGGTGGGCAACAGCGCCCAGGTCCATAACTTCCTGAACGTTGGTCTCGCACAGCATGGCGAAACCGGTCTGACGGCAGGCGTAAACGTCGGAGTGATCACCGAAGATGTTCAGAGCCTGAGCGGCGACGGTACGTGCGGAAACATGGAACACGCAGGGCAGCAGCTCACCGGCAATCTTGTACATATTGGGGATCATCAGCAGCAGGCCCTGAGAAGCGGTGTAGGTGGTGGTCAGGGCACCGGCGGCCAGAGAGCCGTGAACAGTACCGGCAGCACCAGCCTCGGACTGCATCTCAACGACCTTTACGGTGTCGCCGAAGACGTTCTTCCGGCCGGCAGCGGCCCACTGGTCAACGTTGTCGGCCATGGGGCTGGACGGGGTGATGGGGTAAATGCCAGCAACCTCAGTAAAGGCGTAGCTGACGTGGGCGGCAGCAGTATTGCCGTCCATGGTTTTGAATTTTCTTGCCAAAATGAAATACCTCCTAAAGGATTCAAGTTTTGCGTGTATATATTACCACGAAACGTCGCGATTGTAAAGCCAATCAGAGACAAAAAAGTGAAATTTTACGAAACGTACATTTTGTACCGGAAATTTTTGATATATATGTTTATAAATAGGGGTATCGAAATTTGGAATAGGTATTGAGTTTTGGACAAAAATACGATATGATAGATTTATTCTGTATTTTCGGCTTATTTTTCTGTGCAATTTGCCGGACGAAGGGAGCACGCGCTTATGATCTGCAATGTTCGTACCTTGGGTATTTCCGGAATTCAGGGAAACGTGGTTTCCGCGGAATGCTACATTTCCAGCGGTCTTCCCGCCTTTGATATTGTTGGCCTTCCGGACGCCTCCGTAAAAGAAGCCCGGGAGCGGGTTCGCGCGGCGGCCAAGAGCTCGGGGCTGAAATTTCCCGTCAGCCGCATTACCGTCAACCTGGCCCCTGCCAATCTGAAAAAGGCGGGAACCCACTACGATCTTCCCATTCTCCTGAGCATCCTCAGTGCAGCCGGGGAGATTCGCAGGCCCGCGGCGGACTGTGCCTTTCTGGGAGAGCTGAGCCTGGACGGGGAAATCCGGGCCGTCTCCGGCGTGCTGCCCATGGCCCTGGCTGCCAAGGCAAACGGCTTCCGCTACCTGTTTGTCCCGGCGGAGAACGCCGCAGAAGCCACTCTGGCCCGGGGACCGGAAATCATTCCGGTGCACTGCGTTCGGGAGCTGGCCGATGGGCTGAACGGCCTGAGTGACCTGCCCGGCGAGCCCCTGTGGGAACCGGAGCAGGACACAAGCCCCATACCGGACTTCAAGGATGTTTTGGGCCAGGAGGATGTGAAGCGCGCCCTGGAGGTTGCGGCGGCTGGAAGCCACAATGTTTTGCTCATCGGTCCTCCCGGTTCCGGAAAAAGCATGCTCTCCAAGCGGCTGCCCTCCATTCTGCCGGATATGACCTGGGCAGAGAGCCTGGAGGTCAGCACCATCTACTCGATCATGGGCCTTCTGACCCCCAAGCAGCCCCTGGTCACCCGTCGCCCCTTCCGGGCACCCCACCACACGGTTTCCAACGCCGGTCTTGTAGGCGGCGGCAGCAATCCGAAGCCGGGGGAAATCTCCATGGCCCACAAGGGGGTGCTCTTCCTGGACGAGCTTCCGGAATTCCGGAAGGATTCCCTGGACCTGATGCGCCAGCCTCTGGAGGACGGGAAGGTGACCATCTCCCGGGTTTCCGGTTCCGTCACCTACCCTGCCGAATTCATGATGGTCTGCGCCATGAACCCCTGCAAATGCGGCTGGTACGGAGACCCCAGCGGCCGGTGCCGGTGCAGCCAGCAGTCCGTAGAAAACTACCAGAGCCGGATCTCCGGCCCCATGCTGGACAGAATCGATATTATCGTAGAGGTCAACGCCGTGCCCTTTGAGGACCTCCGGGAGCGGGCGCAGGCAGAGCCCTCCTCGGAAATCAAGCAGCGGGTCAATGCGGCCCGGAAAATCCAGGTTGCCCGGTTCGGCGAAGACACCGGAATGTGCAACGCCCGAATGGGGCCTGGGGAAATGCGGGAATTCTGCGCCCTGTCCGACGACTGCGCAGCCCTGATGAAGGACGCCTTTGAAACCATGGGCCTCACCGCCAGAAGCTACGACCGCATTCTTCGGGTGGCCCGAACCGTTGCTGACCTGGACGGCAGCGAAGACATTCAGGTCCCCCACATTGCCGAGGCGATCCAGTATCGGGCAGTCCGGCTGGGCAACCAGGGGTAATCCCCTCCGCAGCCATATTTTCCTTGCATTTCATAGGCGAATCCGATATAATAAAGCGATATTTGCGGTGTTCCCCCAAGGGGAACCGCCGGGAAGGGAAACCATATGAACGAAATTTTTCTTTTGAAGCTGGGCGAGATCATTCTCAAAGGCTCCAACAAGCGGCAGTTTGAGAATAAGCTGCGCCAGAATATCCGGCGCAGAATGAAGCCCTACGGCAACTTTGACGTATATATTCTCCAATCCACGGTTTACGTGGAGCCTCAGGACGAGGAAGCGGACGTTGAGGGTGCATGGGAAGCCTGCAAGAGCATCTTCGGCGTGAACAGCATCTGCCGCTGCCGCCCCTGTGAGAAAAACATGGATGCCATCTTTGAGGCCGTTGAAGCATATCTGGGCGATGAGCTGGACTGCGCCGCCTCTTTTAAGGTGGAATCCAAGCGGTCTGACAAGCAGTTCCCTATGAGCTCCATTGCCATTTCCCAGGAGATCGGCGGAAGACTGGCAGAGGCCCATCCCGGTGTGGCCGTGGATGTGCACCACCCTGCCTACACGGTCTATGTGGAGGTGCGGGACCTTTCCGCCTATGTCCACGGACCTGCCCTGCCCGGCGCAGGCGGCCTGCCCACCGGTGTGGGCGGACGGGCCATGTGCCTGCTCTCCGGCGGCATCGACTCCCCTGTCTCCGCCTATATGATGGCCAAGCGGGGCGTGGAGATTGAATCCGTGCACTTCTTCTCCTATCCCTATACCTCCCAGCTGGCCAAGGACAAAGTCCTGGAGCTGGCAAGACTGGTCACCCGCTACAGCGGGAAAATGACCGTGAACATCGTCTCCTTTACGGAGATTCAGGAAGCCATCCGGGACAACTGCCCCGAGGAATACTTCACCCTGATCATGCGGCGGTTTATGATGGAGATCTCCCAGCGCCTTGCCCGGGAAGACGGCTGCGGCGCTCTTGTCACCGGCGAAAACCTGGGCCAGGTGGCCTCTCAGACCATGGAGGCCATGACCGTCACCGGTGCCGTGGTGGATATACCTATTTTCATGCCCCTGGTCGGTATGGACAAAGAGGAAATCATCACCATTGCCCGGAAAATCGGCACGCTGGAAACCTCCATTCTCCCCTATGAGGACTGCTGCACCGTCTTCACCCCCAAGCATCCCAAGACCAAGCCCACCCTGGGCCAGGTTGTCCACGCAGAGCGGAATTTGGACCGGGAAGCGCTGATCACCCGGGCGCTGGAGAGCGTTGAAAAAATCAAGGTGGCCTACCATGACGAGCCTCTGCTGTAAGGTGCTGGAGGCCCTGGCGGGCAAAACCCTGGCAACCGCCGAGAGCTGCACCGGCGGCGGCATTGGCGCCGCGCTGACCGCCATCCCCGGCAGCTCCGCCGTCTACAAGGGCGGCATGATCAGCTACACCAACTGGGTCAAGCACAATCTGCTGGGTGTGGACCAGCACCTGCTGGATACCCTGGGGGCCGTCTCCGCCCCGGTGGCGGAGGCCATGGCAAAAGGTGCCCGGGAAGCCATCCAGGCAGACATCGCCGTATCCGTCACCGGCCTTGCAGGCCCCGGCGGAGATGAATTCGGAAATCCCGTGGGCCTGGTGTTCATCGGCTACAGCGACGCTGGGAAGACCCTTTCCCGCCGCTTTCTCTTCCCCGGCAGCCGGGAAGAAATCCGGCAGGCCGCCTGCCGGGAGGCCCTGAAGCTCATTCTGGACAACAATTAAGCTGCAAAAGGATCGCACGCCCAACGGTGAACCGCTCCCTGTCTGCTTGACAGGGAGCGGTTCATTTCGGGGAATACGATCCTTTTGTATTTATTCCGCTTTGAGAAGCGCGTCCAGGTCCCGGCAGAGGCGGTCCACATTTTCGTCTCCGGTTGCCCAGCTGGTGCAGATGCGCACGGCGCGGTGCGAATCGTCCACCCGGCACTGCTCGGTGAATACATAGGTCTTTTGCAGCTGCGCGAGAACCGCATCCGGCAGGATCGGAAAAATCTGGTTTGTTTCGTTTTCTACGTACATGGGAACGTGATTTCTTTGCAGGCACCGGCGGATTTTGTCTGCCAGGCCGTCCGCATGACGGGAGATCTCGAAATAAAGGTCACCCTCCAAGAGTGCTTCAAACTGCACGCCCAGCAGCCGCCCCTTGGCCAGCATCCCGCCGTGCTGCTTGATGAGGTAACGGAAGTCCTCCTTCAGCGCCGGGTTGGAAATGACCACAGCCTCACCGAACAGCGCGCCAACCTTGGTGCCGCCGATATAGAACACATCGCAGAGCCTTGCAAGATCCGGCAAGGTCACATCGTTGCCCTTGGCCTCCAGACCGTAGCCCAGCCGGGCACCGTCCACGAACAGGTAGAGCCCCAGCTCCCGGCAGGCACAGCTGATTTCTTCCAGCTCATGCAGAGAATAGAGGGTTCCCAGCTCCGTGGGGTTGGAGAGATAGACCATTTTCGGCTGCACCGTATGCTCAAAGCTTTCATTCGTCCGGTGCTCCAGGACACAGGCGCGAATCTGCTCTGCGGTGATTTTCCCGTCCTGCCCCGGCAGCCAGAGGACCTTGTGGCCCGTGGCCTCCACGGCACCGGTTTCGTGGACATAGATGTGGGCCGTATCCGCCCCGACCACGCCCTGATGGGGCCGCAGGGCGGCATCAATGACCGTCAGATTGGCCTGGGTACCGCCTACAAGAAAATGGACGGCCAGCGTACTGTCCTTACAGAGAGAACGAATCCTATCGGCGGCACTGCGGCAGTGGTCATCCGTTCCGTAGCCGGGAGCCTGCTCCATATTGGTTTTTATAAGCGCCTCCAGTACCTTCGGGTGACAGCCTTCGGCGTAGTCATTGTTAAAATAAATCATTTTGGGCACCTCACTTTTTTCTCCCCTATTGTATTGCCCAGGGCGGTTTTTGTCAAGTGGCGGCGCACATATGCGCGTGCTTGACGGCATATCCATGGTAGTGCGGATCTTATCAGCATCGGAGGGGAGACCGACGAAGGAAGATATGGACGAAAGGGCCTGCCGTCTGGCCGCGTACATGATTGAAACCGGTGCCACCGTGCGCAGTGCAGCGCAGAAATTCGGCATCTCCAAATCCACCGTCCACAAGGACCTGACCCAACGCCTGGAAAAGGGGCACCCCCTTCTCTACCAGCAGGTCCGTCAGGTTCTGGACCGCAACAAGCAGCTGCGGCACATCCGCGGCGGGCTTGCCACCAGGCGAAAATACAAAGGGGAATGAATTCGCGGCAGCCGGATCGGCTGCCGCATAACCTATAGATCGTCCACATCCTGTACGGGCTCTTCCTCCGGCTGCTCCGGAACGACACCCGTATAGCTGCCCTGGGGGTCTACCCGGATATCCCCCGCAAGACCGCCCTCCGGCGGCAGGAACAGGGGCGGCAGCGTAAATTTTCTTTTCCTGTTTTTCAAAGCAATCCCTCCCTGCCCAGTTTGCGCAGCGTGGGCAAAAGAATACCCTATTGCGTTCTTTTTTGTTCTATGGTATGCTATTGGCACAGAAGGAGGACCGCAATATGTTCGAAATCACCCTGATCACCATGGGCAAGCTGAAAGAAAAGTTCTATATTTCCGCCGCCCAGGAATACGCCAAACGTCTCTCCGGCTACTGCCGGTTTACCCTTTTGGAACTGCCGGAATACCGGCTTCCGGAAAACCCCAGCCAGGCGGAGATTACCATGGGACTGGAAAAGGAAGCGGATGACATTCTCGCCCGCATCCCCAAGGGGGCCTGGTTCTGCGTCTTCACGCCGGAAGGAAAGGAACTCAGCAGCGAGGCCTTTGCGGAGAAGATCGCCTCCGTAAAGCTCTCCGGCAAGAGCAGCGCCTGTTTTCTCATCGGCTCCTCCTTCGGCATGGCACCCAGGGTCAAGGAAAAGGCGGATTTCAGGCTCTCTATGGGGCCAATGACCTTCCCCCACCACCTGGCAAGAATCATGGTGTTGGAGCAGCTCTACCGGGCGGAGGCCATCCAGGCAGGCAGCCGGTATCATAAGTGACGTATTCGGCGGCGGGATATTCCTGCCGCTGCCTTTTTTCTTGCGAGATACCTTGACAGGTGAGGTATCTCATGATAGTATGGGTTTCAGAAAGGTGGTGCTGGCCATGTCAATTGCCGGAGATTTGATCCGTGGGCATACGGATGCAATCATTCTGGCCCGTCTGCTGCAGTCCGACAGCTACGGCTACGAAATCAACAAAACCATCTCCACCATGACCGGCGGCAAATTTGAGTTGAAGGAGGCCACGCTCTATACGGCCTTCAAGCGCTTAGAGGAGCAGGACTATATTCGCTCCTATTGGGGCGACCAGGGCAGCGGCGCCCGGCGGCGGTACTACTCCATCACCCCCGAGGGCCGGGAAGCCTGCCACCGGCTGCAGCTGGAATGGCTGGAGACACGGCAAATCATGGATCATCTGTTGGAAGGGAAGGATTCCTTATGAGAGAAAAGCTGAAAGAATACGTCCACCTGCTCTTTGCCGGAACCGTGGGCAAAGAGGATATGGAGCAGGAGATTTTGCAGAACACTTTGGACCGGTTTGACGACTGGGTTTCCAGGGGCTTCTCCGAGGAGGATGCCTACCGGAAAGCGGTCTCCGGCATTGGGGATATCGATGCCCTTCTGGGAAAGGCCGCCTCCCCGGAACGGGAAGAGGCCTCCGGCTATGTTCCCCTGGGAAAGCGGATTTGCAATGCCGTGGCTGTTTTCCTGTATATTACCTGCCCCATTCCCCTATTCATTTTTCAGTACGAAATCGGGCTGTGCTGTCTGCTGGCGATGGTTGCCTGCGGTGTGGTGATTCAGATTCTCGCCGGAAAGCTGATGGATTCCCTGGAGACATACAACCCCATCTCCGGAGGGACACGGGTCGCCTTGACCGTTATCGCCATTTTCTTTTATATTCTCTGCCCGGTACCCCTGTTTCTTCTGCAGGATGAATTTGGGCTGTGCTGTCTGCTCTCCATGGTAGCGCTGGGTGTGGCCATGCAGCTCATTGCCGGAAAAAGCACCGGGCAGCCAATGAAAGCCGAAGAAGGCCCACAAAGCGAAGTACAAAAGAGTGTCCGTTCCCTGCTGTGGCTGCTGACCCTTGGGGTATACCTTCTCGTCAGCTTCCGCACCCATGCCTGGTGGATCACCTGGATTCTCTTCCCCATTGCGGATTCCCTGACAAAGCTGGTGTTCGCCCTGCTGGGAAAACGCTCGTTGAGCAAGGCAATCCTCAGCGTTCTGCTGACCGTTGCGCTCTGTGCTTTTCTTTTCAGTATTCCTGTAAATCACCTTGCCCGTGGAGTGCTCACCTTTGGCAAGGCTGCAAACCACGGCACGGAAGCTGCAAGCCAGAGCTTTGCCGCCTCCCAGGTGCGGTCTCTGGAAATTGACTGGGTAGACGGCTCTGTCTCCATCCGGCAGGACGCCGGGGACACCCTGCGCTACACGGTCACCGGAGGCGACGCAGACCGTACCGCATACTCCCTGAAGGATGGGAAACTATCCATCAGCGCCATGGAAAACAGCGTTCTGAATTTTGACAGCCACCGGGGTGCGGACCTGACGGTGCTGGTTCCGGAGGGCTGGACGCCACAAGAGCTTTCCGTAGAGAGTATTTCCGCTCCCATTCAAATCGAAAACCTGAAGGGAACGGAATTGGACGTAGACACCGTATCCGGTGTGATGGAATTGAAGGACATCCAGGCCGACGAACTGAGCCTTTCCACCATTTCCGCAAAGATCACCTGCACCGGCACAGCCCGGGAGATTTCCCTGGAAACCACCTCCGGGAACTGTGCTCTGGAGCTGACGGAACACCCCAAAAAGATCGACCTGGATTCTGTTTCCGGGGACCTGGAGCTGATCCTGCCCAAAGCAGCAGGCTTCACCCTGCGGCTGGACACCGTCAGCGGCAAATTCCGCTCGGACTTTGATTACAGCATTCCCAAGGATGACACCTACGTCTCCGGTGACGGCAGCTGCACCGTCAGTGCCGATACGGTTTCCGGCAATGTGAATATCCGGCAAAAATAACTTAATTTACGGCGCACCGCCTGAGCTGCGGTACGCCGTTTGTGTTTCTTAATACTCCCCTGCTGCGTACATCACCGCGGACAGCGCGCACAGCGGGGCCGTCTCGCAGCGAAGAATGCGCTTTCCCAGGGTGCAGACCGTGAGGCCTGCGTCCAGAGCCTTGCTGACCTCTCGCTCCTCCAGGCCGCCCTCGGGGCCGGTTAAGAGGCTGACGGTCTTCCAGGGGCCGCTTTCCAGGGCATCGTGGAGGGTGACGGTATTCTCGTGCTCGTAAAAGAGCAGGGCCTTGTCTGCCTTGGCGGCCCGCCCCAGGGCAGCACCGTAGGAATCCAGCACGAGCACCTCAGGAATCATCCCCCGGCCGGACTGCTCGGCGGCGGATGCGGCGATTTTCTGCCAGCGCTCCAGCTTCTTTTTCAGACTCTTTTCGTCGGGCCGGGAGACGCAGCGCTCCGATGGGAACGCCACAATTTCCGCAGCACCCAGCTCTGTGGCCTTCTGAATCACGTGCTCCAGCTTATCAGCCTTTGGAAAGGCCATGTAGACGCTGACCCGGGCGGCCGCTTCCGTCTCGGAAGGCTGGGGGGCTCCGCAGGAAAGGGTCAGGTTCTCCGGGTTCTCCACCCGGCACTTTCGCTCCATGCCCTGCCCATCGCAGAGCAGGACCTCCTCCCCTGCTTTCAGACGCAGGACCTTGGCGTGCCTGGCATTTTCACCGGTCAAAACGCACTGTGCGCCGGAGAATTCCTCCGGGGATACAAAAAAACGAATCATAATCTGCCTCACATTTGTTTTTTCTCAGTATAGCATAGCTGCAGCAAATGCGCAAGCACCGGAAATTCAACCGGGCGTTTGGTTTTCTCAAAGGGAAGTTCATTGTTTTTCCTCCCGATTCATGATAGGATAAGGCCACGAGCTCGAAAAAGCAAAGGAGAAATTCCCATGGAAATCGGAACACAGATCAAGGCCCTTCGCCTGCGCAAGGGCGTTACCCTGGAGGCTATCGCCCAGGCCCAGGAGATCTGCGGAAACGACGCGAAAGCCATTGCCGCGCTGAATGAGGAGATTGAAGTCGCCGCAAGAGACTGGTCGATTACCGAGGGGGAATTCGTGGATAAGATCCGCAGAGAGATCGCCAGACCGGAACGGGCGAGGCAGTAAAACACAGAAACAGGGATTCGAGCACATTCAAAGCGTATGCCACGCACAGCATTTGCGGCAGCCCACCGGTATCCACCGACAAGCTGCCGCAAAAAGCATTTCATTTTGAAACCGTCTCAGCCTGACCGCTTCCGGGCGGTACGCGCAGCTAGTGGAGACGTTTGGCCATTGTTTTCGCGATACACGGGGCAACAACCCTGCGGAAAGCATCGTTGCCATAATGCATGGCCCGTACAGCCGCCGTCAGGCCTGTGCCATTTACCTCGTTGGAATCCGTATCCCTTGGAACTTTCACATAGGTCTCAGGGCTCCACTGGGCGTAGTGAGCCCAAATCCTGGGGCAGTCTCCTACACCATACCAATGGGCCACGGTTTCGGCATTGTACCAGATGCCCCGGTTCCAATCGCCCTTGTAAACCTTTCCGGGGCAGACTTCTGCCATATATCGGAAAAAGTCCTCTGTCATGGCATCAAAGCCCGCCATCTGTGCCGGGCCGTTTTCATAGTCAAACTCGCCCTGCATCCATACCACACCGAGGAAGCGATTCTCCGGGTTTAACTCCAGGCAATATTGGATGCGGTCCCGCATGGCGAAATAAAATGGGGATTCCTTGCCCCAGCGCAGGCGGCCCTGGGACGGGCGCAGAGCAACGCTGTCGTAACTCCCCTGCTCCCCCACGGTAAAGCCAACGCCGCCATAGGCACAGGGCAGCACCAGGATATCATAATCCCCGGGGATCATATCCAGCAAAAGGTCTGCCAGAGGCAGGTGCATCCCCCGGGTGCCGGACATTGCAGCAGGATTTTCCGGATTGCCAAAGGGACGCATATCCTGGTAATTCTGGGCGCAGGCCCCCAAAGGGATGATTTTCAGATTATCCTCTCCGTAAAGCCCCAACTGCCAAATACGCTCCGTACGAAAATGACCCAAGTAATCTTCAGGGATTCGGGATTCGTCAAAGCCAACCGCGTTGGACTGACCGGCCACGCAGAGGATCATATATTTCTTTTCCATGAATCGCGCTCACTTTCCTTGAAATATGAATTAGGCTTCTGATACCTTTATTATTTTACAATACTTCTCCCCTCTTTGCAACTGCGAAGCAGCGGCATCGGGACGGTTGCGGGAAGGAACGTTCCGGAATATTCGCAGAGCAATGCCCAGTCTGCAAAAACTGGATAAATATGCCGAAGCTTGACGACTTTCCCGCTCCGCCAGCGCGATTTTCAGAAAAACCGAACCCCAAAAGGAGTTCGGTTCTTCATCATTGATAGAAAATATCCTGTACGGTCTGAGCCCGGGCTGCCTCGTCTACGTAGAATTCCATAAACTCCTCGCCCTTTCTGGTTTCACCGGTGAGTGTAACAAAGGGCTCAATCTGACAATCCAGCAGGAGCTCAGACAGTGCTTGCAGCTGGGACACCGTATAGTCCGTCTGGAAGGCATCTCCAAGCTTTAGCGTGAGGTTTGTCAGGAAGTCCGGGTTTTCCTTTGCACAGCTGCGTAGCTTTTCAATCAGGGCAGACATATACTGCTCCTGCCGCTCCATCCGGCCGGTGTTTGTCTGGTCCCCAACGTTCTGACGGCCACGCACATAAACAAGGGCATTTTCCCCGGTCAACAGGACTTCTTCACCTTTTTTTAGCTGCGGATAATTCTCCCCGAAATCCTCCAGGACCGTCACGGCAACACCGCCAACGGCGTCATTCACCGCAGGAACTGACTCCATGGTAAAGCTCATATAATGGTCGATGTCCTCGCCCAGAAGGTCCTGGACAGCCCGCTTGGAATTCAAGCAGCTGTCAGAGCCGCCGCTGCCATAGGTATGCGCCAGGGCCAGCTGACCGGTAAAACTGTCTGCAACATCTCCAAAGACGCCCAAACGGGTGATCTTCGTCATGGTATCGCGGTTCAGGAGCAAGGGCGTGCAAACCTTCTTGTCCCGATCGATCACAAGAACCAGGTCCAGGTCTGCCTGCATATCATTGAGGTATGCACGTTCATCCTGGGGATATTCATTCTTATCCAGGCCAAGGATCAAAACCGTCTCCAAATTCTGCTTTCTCTCCGGGGCACGTGTGGTCTCCGTGGCCTCGGTCTGCGCGGCGGTGGTCTGCACCGCGGCAGCAGTGGGTGCAGTCGTCTCTGCGGCTCCTGCGCCGCAGGCTGTCAGCCCAAAAAGAGCAAGGGCACACAGAGACAGTGCGGCTGCTCTGTGCGCCCCAGCGAATTTACCCATTTACTTCTCGGCCTTGACCAGGAATGCCACAGGACCTTCACCATCGAGAACCACATCGACAGTGCCATTTGCATTCACGGTCACATCGTCCAGAGCGACAGGCACCCACTCATAGGTGTCCTTCTCCTCCTCGGAGGGAACGTAGCGCATTACGAGGACATCCTCGTCCTTGTCCACGTTCAGCTCGAACTGAACGGTCACCTTCACGCCGTCCTTCTTCAGCTCTTCATTCACGAACTGAACAAGAACCAGGTCGCGAACGACGAAGTCATCCACATTCAGGTTGAGGGCCTTGTTCTCTTCGTCCTCCAGCATTTCTACCAGCTTGGGGGCAGCCTTCCGAACGGAGCCGGCTCCCAGAACGGAATCATAGGCCTCGTCCAGCAGCTTCTGATCCTCCTCAGACAGCTTCTCGCCATCTACCAGGGGGGTCACCACGACATCGGTCGCAGGATGCTTCACTTCCGTGCCATCCTCCAGCGTCACGGTAACGGTCTTAATGCCCATCGCCTTCTTCTGCTGAATGCTGGGCACATAGCTGTCTGCGAAGGCGGTCACGGCCAACATTGCAATGACAAGTGCAAGACTCAGCGCACGCAATACTTTTTTCATACTTGTTACCTCCATTTTCTTATCGGGTCACCCTGACCCGGAAAATACATCATTTGATTACAGGCCCCTGCCCATGGCACAGCGCATATTCTCCAATACCCTTTCGGAAATATCCGGCGTAACGCGCTCCCATCTGGGCGGGCGAACGGTCATATTGTGACAATCGGACCCAAGCATATGGACCGAGCCGCCATCAATGAGCTTGCGATAGCGCAAGCGATCCAGGGTACCGTCCAAGGCAGAGGTATTCAGCTGCATCAAAATACCGGCCTCGGAAAGCTCACGCCAAAGAGATACGGGCTGATCGGTATAATACCGATCAATATGGGCCAGAACCACCCGCACATCCCGGCACTCTCCCAGCAGCAGCGTCTCCTGAACCGTCTGCCTATCCCACCTGGAAAAAGGCATCTCCAGCAGCAGCAACTTCGTTTGGCCAATGGTCAGCAAGGACAGGTCCTCGCAATCGCTGATCCCCGGGAAGAACTGAACCTCTGCTCCCAGAATGATTCTGGGGCAAGAGCGATCCAGCCTGGGTAGGAGCTTCTGAAAGGAATCGAACCTTCGCTTCAGGAAACGCCTGGGGCTGTTCTGCCCTGAATAGAAATGGGGCGTCATAACAACGGTATCGATGCCCTGGCGCACCTCTTCACGCAGAAGGGAAAGGCTCTCCTCGACGCTTCTGCTGCCGTCATCCATCCCCGGAAGGATATGGCTATGGTAATCGGTCATATTTTACGCGATATCTTTTCAAAAGTCAAGGCATTTCCATGGCCGCGGAATTCTTTTTTTCGTAGCCGTAGCCTTTTTTGTACTTCTTATGCTGAATCCGAGAATCCGTCAGGACAAAGCCCAGGACCTTCACCTCCGCAAAACGGAGCTGACGCATCGTCTCCTCCAGGGAGCGCTTGTCACAATAGTTCTCCCGGACGGCCACGATAATGCCATCCATCAGGTTGGAAACGATCAGTGCATCGCTGACCTCGCACACAGGGGGCAGGTCCAGAATGATCACATCTGCCGCCTGTTTCATCGCCTCAATCGCCAGACGCATCCGCTTGGAGCTGAGCAGCTCCGCAGGATTGGGGGGAATATCTCCGGCAGTGATAATACGCAGGGTAGACATACCGTTAAATTTCTGGAGTACCTGACTGCCGTCCGCCGTGCCAACCAGCAGATTGGTAAAGCCGGGCGCCGGAGCCAGACGCAGCCTTTTAGAATAGGTAGGCAGCCGAAGATCGCACTCGATCAGCAGCACATTCTTACCGGTCTGCGCAATGGTATAGGCCAGATTCACAGCAGTGGTGGACTTGCCTTCTCCCTTTTGAGAGCTGGTAATACCGATGACCTTGCAGCTATCGCCCAGGTCCGGCATGCTGAAATCCAGATTGGTGCGCAGACGCTTATAGGCCTCTGCCGCACCAAAGCTCATATCCCGGCCAAGTGCAGCCTGAACCTGTGCATTTTTCTTTTCCTTCGCCATATCAGCCCCGCCCCTTTCTTCCGGCATTGCCGTAGCCATACGAACCGTAATAATAATAACCATCATCGTCGTCCTGGGTCAGGTCCGGGATGACTGCCAGCAGGGGCAGGTCATAGCTGGACAGCAGATAGTCTGCAGAGTGGATCTTATCGTCCATCAGATACAAAACGACTACGGCGCCGCAGGCAAGCACTGCACCCAGCAGGAAGCCCAGCATGGTATTCTTACCGGTGCTGGGAGCGGCCTTCTTGGAGGGCACCACGGCGGTATCTACGATGCGCACGGAGGAGCCGTCTACCACGGAGGCGATCTTCTCCGGAAGCACTCTGGCAATGGTGTTGGCCAAAAGCTCCGCCTCCTGAGGGCTTGTGCTGGTGACCTCTACAGAGAAGATCTCCGTAGAATTCACGGAGCCGGCGCTGATCATTTTCTTGAGCTGGTCATAGCTATAGCTCACACCGGACTGCTCGATGACATCGTTCAGCGTCGTGCGGGTGTTCAGAATAACAATATAGGTATCCACCAGGCTTTTGGCTGCCGTCAGGTCGGATGCAGAAATGCTCAACTTGCTGCCTGCCACGGAAATATCCGAGCTGTTGACATACAGCAGGGCGTTTGCCTTATATGTAGGGGTGATCAGCAGCTTGGTATAGCCAAGGGCCAGGCCGGCGCATACAACCGCCGCCAGCACAATGGCCACGATATGTGACCACATGGCCTTCGCCAGATCCAGCAAGTCGATCTCATAGTCTTGCTGCGTCTTCTTTTCGCTCATTGCATTCTCTCCTAAACGTTCCTTTTGATATTTCTTGTTATTCTGTCATTCTATCATACAATTGGCGCGTTGTCAATTCTTATGGGATTGTTTTCATTGAAATGCTGCTCAATTGGCCAGGCTTAGACAACGATTTCGGAATTTGGGATAATGACAGCTGCCAGAAGATAGGCAACGATGCCCGTACCACCGGCCAGGCCCAGAATCGCCCAGAACAGGCGAATAATGGTGGGATCAATGCTGAAAAACTCCCCAAGTCCGCCGCATACCCCGCAGATCATCTTGTTCGTATTGGATTTGTAAAGCTTCTTGTTCATGGTAAAATCTCCTCTCAAATATATTTTTCAACCAAGAGCATAATGCGCTTATGAATTTCCTCAATTGGGAGCATCTGTCCGTCACGGCAGCAGTCTACAGTGAGCCAGCCCAGCTTTTCCGCGCAGTACTGCGCTGCTTCCCGGCTGTGCTTCAGATAGGCCAGGTCCCGCTCATGGATATCCTTTTTGCTTTCGTCCCCGCTGTAGCGGGCAGTCATCAGAGCCTGGCTGACCTGGGGATCTACATTCAGATAGATCACACAGTCCGGGACCGGAATGCCCAGCTTATTGTATTCAAAATCAAAAAGCCAATCCAAAAAACTTTCCCACTGCTGCCTCGGCAGCTTGCTGCACTGGTGCACAGCATTGGAGGTTGTATACCGGTCCGCAATGACCACCCCCTTGGCATAATCCCGGCTCCAGTCCTTCCGATAGGAAGCAAACCGGTCCACCGCAAAAAAGGAAGATGCCACATATGGATTCACTGCCACCGGATCAGCGCCAAACTCCCCCTGCAGATACATTTTCACCAACGCAGATGAATCACTCTCATAACAAGGATAAGACACCATCTTCACCTTTTTTCCCTGTGCTGTCAATGCCTCGTACAATAATTTTGTCTGTGTTGCCTTTCCGCTTCCGTCACTGCCTTCGATTACGATTACTTTTCCCACTTTTCATTTTCTCCTCTATCGCTATTTCGTTCTTTTTCTTCCACAAATTCTTTCGTCTGATCGATCTGCAATTTACACTCTGCATTTTCTTCCTTCACACGTCCGACGCATCTACCTTACTACACGTATTTCTTTGCAGTTCTGGTCAGCCATTCCCTGTACTGAATATCCACATTTCTGATACCGCTTCACCAGATCCACCACTTCCTGACTGATTTTCTCCCCAGGCACCACAAATGGAATACCTGGCGGATACAAAT
>ERZ773235.1954-NODE-1954-length-19141-cov-6.101331_pt1 | contig 19141 bp, 9 predicted proteins | sample MGYA00580522_ERZ773235 | MGnify/ENA primary metagenome ERZ773235 (study PRJEB29015, sample SAMEA2737797) | human gut metagenome | biome: human gut; feature: human-associated habitat; material: faeces | place: China | collected 2012 ...
TGCTCGTTGTCTTCTTTGGAAAAGCTGGCATCCTTGCAGACCACGATGGACTCGCCGGTGTCGATGTCCTTGAGCACCCGGACAACGAAGATGGGCTTTCCGTCGTACCGCGTGTAAAACCCGGCAAATACCCGTTTGAGTGCCATAAGAAAGCCCTCCTTCCGCTGATTTTCTTACAGTATAGCACAGATTTCGGCGGAGAGAAAGAGCGGCGTTGGGACGGAGAAGACTGAGATTTGAGAGAAGAGCAAGCACAGCCGGTGTCCGGACACGCGGCGATTTTGGGATAATCCCAAGCCCTTATGATGCTGATGCCGAGCGGAAAATGAGAAGTAAAACTGCTGCCAAGATATACGAACGATCTATGCGTGAGAGTCTTGCATGCAAGCTGTTTTTTGAAATTAGAGAGTTTCGCAACACGATGCGAAGCTCTCTTGCCTTGTGATCGAGAAAGATGTATAATAAGAACGATATTTGTAGCCGGAGGTCGAACGGAAATGGCTATTTCGTATAACAAGCTTTGGAAGCTGCTCGTCGATAAGAAGATGAGCAAAGCTGATCTGCGCAAAGCGGCAGGCATCGCGCCTAATACCATGACCCGGCTGCGGCGGGATGAAGAAGTCACGCTGGCGGTGCTCAATAGAATCTGCGTTGCGTTAGATGTCAATATCGGAGATGTGATGGAGTTTGTGAGTGGAGATTGAGCAATATCCATAACTGCAAGTAAATCTTATTCGTGAAACCAAGAGGTGGGAGAAATGGCAATTCGCTTGTGGCCGCAGGACTATGAACGAAAGGATCATATTACAAAAGCGGAAAAAGGGATCCTTAGATATGCTGCGCGCAATTTTCAAAACGGCCATATGGTGGTTGGTATAGACCCTGTAGGCTTAAGCGGCGAAAGAGTGAAGCTGGGAATGTATATTTCTCCCAGCGAAGGGCTTGTCACGTTCTCGATTTACTCCGGAATGATTAATGCAATGCCGGTGTTTTCGTATATCGCTTATGTCCAAATGGTCGAAGGTAAAATCTATGAACGCCTTTTGGATTCCAAGCTTTTGATTGTTCGTAACGGAGAAAAGAAAGCACTTAAATTCCCATACAAACATATTGTTATGTTTCCGGATGAGGTGGTAGGAAAGACTACCGTGTCGAAGGATGACCTTCAGCAACTACGAAATTATGCAACATTTGATTCATTTAGACCAATCACATCTGACGGCAAAGAAAAAAGAATTGAAGATTTGAAAATATTTGCGGGTATTCGCAAGGCATACGATAAGACGTTTAAGTCTCTGTCAGAACTAGAATGTCGAGCGATTTTCGAACGTTTGGCTCCCGAATACACTGTCGTGCTGAATGAGACCATAAATGTTTGCGTTGCCGAAAAGAAAACATTGGTAACCGAAGCTGATCTGCGCATTACCGGAAAGGAACTGGAATATAAAACATTCTTCCTCGATGAGTACCAGGTAGGCGTTGTTAACGACATGGGTAAAGGTCATCGAGTCATTCTGGCAAACCCCGGTGCAGGAAAAAGCGTTCTGCTTCTTTCTAAAGCGTTTAAGTATGCAAGTCTGTACAAAGGATCCAACGTACTCCTCACATGCTATAACAGCAACTTAGCCGATTCTTATAATTTCAAGCGCAGTTGTGCTAATTTTGGCAAAGATATCAAACTGTTTATCATGACATTCCATAAGTTGGTAAAAAAGATTTATGAGGAATGCTTGCGCTCTCATTGCGCATCAAACATTGCAACAGAAGAAGAAATTCAAAAATGCATAGACATGGTGAAACAAGGAAAGGTGAAGCTTCGATTTAAGGCGATTTTTATTGACGAGGTGCAGATTTTTGATCCTCTTTATCTCGAGCTATGTTATCGCCTTTTGGAAGATGACGATGATCGTGTGTTTTTAATGGCAGGCGATTTGAATCAAGCAGTTCGTGCGCTGAGCCGAAAAGGTGATGCCCCGTGGAAACGGATGAATGGGATCCAGCTTGACTTCACTGGACGTGTTCGCTACATCGAAAATAATTACCGAAATAGTCAAGAGATAGGCGAGTATATTTCACATATGTTGCAGCACATGAATACGCGTTTGTCAATGCTGGAGCTAATTAACTCTTTGGAGTATGAATATAACTCGTTCAAAGTCGGCACAAATCCAACAATTGCGCTTAAAGTTAGGACCGGGGTTCAACGGACAAGTATCAAAACGAGTGTAATTGCAGCAATTAAAGAAATTGCAACAACGTATAGGATTAGTTACTCAGACATAGCTGTGTTATTCCCGTTTAGAAAAGTCCCCTATTTGAACTACCATTTCCTCTATTGGCTTCAGCAAGGGCTTGGCGAGGAAGGCATTTCTTATTCGATGATCATTAACGAGAAAGATGGTTTCTTTGTGAAGAAAAAACCCGGAGACATTACGGGTGTAGTTATCTCTACGATTGAGTCCTCGTTGGGATTGGATTTTAAGGCTGTTATTTTGGCTGGCTTGTTCCCGTATAACTATGTCAATCTCAACGGACAAGTGGGTAGTGAAATAAAGACATGGAGCGCTATCAAAAATATGCCGGAAGAGCAGCAAACTGCGGTACAGAGCCAGATGCGAGCAGTATATACCGCCTGTTCAAGAGCCCGAGATGTTTTGTATGTAATTAGCGATCTGAAGCCTGGTACACCAATGGAAGAAATTATTAAGCAAGTGCCAGATAGAACACCTTTACCGCAGTCTTCAACGCAGAGCGGTACACCATCAACTGGTGTTCGTACGGGAAACAAACGGAATACTGTAACCAAACGTACAGCTTCAGCCACCATCAAAGAAAGATTGCTTAATGAAGTAGTCGATCATGTAACCATTAAGGCAGTAATTCAGGAAACAAAAAAGGACACAACCGTGATGGTTGATCTTGCAAAGTACCCTAAGCAAAAAGGAATTATAGGGAAAAAGGTCGGTGAAACCTTTAAACTTGCAGGAGTTTCTTTGACATATAAGATTACGAAAATTATTGCTAATGATACGCTTATCCCCAAAGATGTGGCAAACTCTCCTGCAAAACAAGGATCTACTGTACAAGCAGGTAAAACTCAGCCCAAAAGCTTGAAGGATTTCTTCGTGAGCAAGGGGTTCAAAGCTGTAGATTGCAGGTCAAATAATGGTTGTTTGTGGATCTTGGGAGAGCGAAAAGAATTAGCACCGTACGTGACGGAAGCAGAGCGACTATTTGGAGTGGCTGGCGGATATGGCGCGGGAAAAGCGTCGTCTTACAAGCCTGCGTGGTGGACAAAGTCAAACAAGTAATTACCCTATATGGCATTTGCATGTGCTGGGAGGAGAAATAGTATGGCAAACGATTACAACATACTTGCTGATTACATAGTCTCTAGATATATCGAAAGGATCGCTGGTGATGATATTGAAGAGACCTTTGTGGATGAATCTCCGGCAGATCGCGTTATGGTCGGCATGCTTGCTGAGAACCGCATGGAAGAGAAGTTTGATGGTGGGTATATCGAGAATAATAGTACCCGCTTTGAAAGTGTACCGTCCATAAGTATTTCGTTTATCGTCAAGAAGAATTCTTCAGGTGTTATTCGTGTGATTCCCAAGGGACTGTTGTTTTATACGGTCGAGCCGGATTATGACAAGACGATTGATTACTTGCTTCAGAAATACTCTGAAAAGGATAACGTTCAATATACCGAAATGCAGCAGCTCTGTGAATGCTATCCTGACCTGCGGTTTAGTCTTCCATTGACCTACAAAAAGGTGCGGGTTGAAGACGAGATGGGTGATGGTATATCAATCCGGCTTGACTCTATTAGTGATAAAAAGTTTCATTTGGAGCAGAAAATCAACGAACGCTTAAGGGCTCTGTCGGATAGAATCATCAGCGAAATAAAAGTTATTAAGAGTGACCGTGTTACATTTTTTGATCTGGTCGATAAGGAACGTTTCTACCTTGTTACAGGTGGAAGCGAAGAACGTGTAAACCCTCGATGGGATATTGACATTTATTGCACCGTTACCGATGAAGGGGATTCCTATCGATTCTTGATGCAAATGGTTAATAAGACTCCCGTGAATGGCAAGAGCAACATCGGATATTTGCCTAAAGTTTTCAATGCTGGTATTGATGTGGTTGGAGATGATAGTGTCGAGTTTCAGAATATCAAACTGGACTATTTTAAAAACAGCTACAGAAAGCGTCCCATGGTGCATGTCGTTGCAGAAAACACTTCTGCAGCCTATCATGAAGAGGACAACTCCATTCGGACTGATAATATTCCGAGATATTATCAAATGCGCCTGAAGACCAAAGATGCGTTAACACAGTATGTTACATTTGAAAAACTTATTCAGGATCCTGTTGGCAATCTGACTGTTATTTACGAAGAAATGAAGTCGGATTATGAGAAGTGTGTCTACGAGTTCAATCATACAAGGTTCCAAACGGTCAATGCAAAAGAACGGTTTAGAGATGCATTAGAGAACTATCAGCATGAAATTGGCCGTTTTAGGAAGGGCATTGATCAGATTGAGTACAGGGATTTTGTTAAAAAGGCGTTTGTTTATATGAACAAAACCTTTATGACGAAACTCGCTGGTGAACACAGACAGATTAGCGGTTGGCGTTTGTTCCAGATCGTTTTTATCGTTTCGCTTATCTGCGAGATGATTCGCAGCGAGTATAAAAATGATCCCAATATTGCGGAAGCGGACATTGAAACCGCGAACTTGCTTTACTTCCCGACAGGCGGTGGTAAAACAGAAGCGTTTCTTGGCGCATGCGTGTTCAACATGTTCTTTGACCGCCTGCGCGGAAAAAACGACGGCATTACTGCATTTCTTAAGTATCCGCTGAGACTGCTTGCAGTGCAACAGCTTGATCGTGTGCTTATGATCGTCATGAAAGCGAATGTTGTAAGAGAGTCCAGCGGGGAGTTGGCTCACAAAACACCGTTCCAAGTCGGCTTCTTTGTGGGCAAAGGAAATACACCGAATAAGATAGACTCCTTTGAACGTTTAAGTGAGCGCGGAGATAAGAATAAGGCAAAAGACCTTATTCTTGAAAGTGATCCTGAAACGCTAAATGAGTATTATCGCTTCATTGATACGTGCCCCTATTGTGGTAAAAAACACGTAAATCTAAGATTTAATCGTGACACTTGGAGATTGGAGCATGTTTGTGATAATCCAGAGTGCCCCATCATGGTTTTGCCGCTCATGATTGTAGATAACGAAATTTATCGCTATCTGCCTTCCATTGTGGTCAGCACGATTGATAAGATGGCTATGCTTGGCACAAGCAATGACTTTAAGATGCTGTTTGGTCAAGTGAAGAAAAAATGCCCGGTACATGGATTTACGGGAAATGCAAAATGCTCTTGCGCGTCATGCGGCGGACATGTGCTTCAAAACGTAGGATTGCTAAAAGATCCCATTCCGACTCTTTTTATTCAAGATGAGATGCATCTTGTAAAGGAAAGTTTGGGGACATTTGATGCGCACTACGAGTCGTTCTTGAGCTATTATGCAAAGGAACTGGTTCCAGAGGCGCAGCGCAAGCTAATCCGATTTGTTGGCGCAACAGCAACTATCTCCATGTATGAGAGCCATATTTGGCATTTGTATCACATGGATGGACGGAGATTTCCATGTGAATATCCTTCAGCAGAAGCAAGCGAAGATTTCTATTCTTACACAGATAATAATGACATTACACGCATTTTGATCGGATATGCCCCCTATGGACGGTCGATTACTGACGGCATGTGGGAATCGGTTTATATCATGCGACTTGTCGTGTATAGAATGATTCAATTCTTGGAAGAAAGCTACGAAAAGCTCTGCGCTGTCGGTTTTTCTGGGAGCATTGATGAGTATCGAGATATGCTGTACGACTATTGGATTGAATTGGTCTACAATAATCGCAAGCAAGACGCAAGGGAACTTGAGAACGCATTCCAGAACCAGGCTAACAACTATTTGGAGGCAAAGGGTGTTCCTAAGTATGTTATTGAACAGATGACCAGTGATGTGGACTTCCAAACCGTAAGAAAAACGTTGTTTGATATTCAGGCGAACAGAAAGAACTTCGAGAGTACCAACCTCCTGCTCGCAACAAGTACCATTTCTCATGGTGTGGATGAGGATTCCTTTAACGTGATGTACTTCTTTGGAATGCCAAACAACAATGCCGAATACATCCAAGCATATTCGCGTACTGGTCGTAAGTTTACGGGCATTGTCGTGGATATCATTCGACTAATGAGGGTGCGCGATAGATCCTACCTGAAAAATTTTGTTATTTTCCATCAGAACAGGGACGATCTTGTTGAGGCTGTCCCAATCAACAGATGGGCAAAAAATGCGATCTATAGCACCTTGCCCGGATTGCTTGCAGGCTTGATTAGGCAGTATTACACAATTAAAACCAATTCGGATAGTCTGCATAATGCAATTAAAGTACAGAAGTTGCTTCGTTCCGGAGAAATCGACGTTGATGATGCAGTTTCTAAACTTATTGCAGCTTACGGATGCAATGAACAGGAAAAAATGTCTCTGGCATATAAAGAAATCATCACCGAAGAAGCGGTCAACATTCTTTCTGGAATTAAAAATGGAAATTTCACAAAGGAACTTTCCCTTTCGGACGCAATAGGAAAGTTCTCGCACGGCAAGAAAACGCCAATGACGAGCTTACGTGATACAGAAGAGCAGATCGAGATTAAGATTTGAGGTAAGAGATTATGAAGAGAAGCAAAACTCAAGCTGTATATAGGTTCTTGCCGGAAATGTGGATATCCGAAAAAGATGATTCTGAGAGAGCTGTTTCGGCTAAGATAAAAAATTGGAACTATATCAAGATGTCTGATATATATGAGGATTTTATCGAAGGTGAAATTAAGCGCCAAATAAAACTGTTTGGTGATCGAGGTGGTGACATCAGCGCGTTTGATCTTTCACCAGATACTCATTCGTTTTCAATTGTTGAAACCGCGTGCAACGAAGGAATCCCTGATATCATCGGTGAAATATCCCCGTTGGTGTTTTACTGTAGTTCCTGTGGTGCAGTGAGCGATCTTCGTAATCCCGATGCGGTTGATAAGTATACATGGAAATGCAAAAATCCTGATTGTGGAAAGTGGGCAGTCAAGCAACTCCAAATGATCTATGCCTGCGAATGCGGATATGCACAGCCCATAAAGATTCCGCATGTGCAGGGGGTAAAGAATTTCAAGTTCCGCCCCAATGAAACGCAATATAAAATGTTTTATAGGAGCGGCAACTCGGAAAAACCTGCAGAGTTTGTTCAGATTTGTCCGAACTGCAATTCGAGATTGGTGCCTGACAACGCAAATTCTGGCCGAAATTATAAGCCTTTCACGCTGAAGGTAATTAATCTGGTTGATCAGCGGAATGGTCAATTCTATAAGAAGGGCATAGATGCGCAAAAGACGATTGTTTGTAGATGGTTTGACAAATTGTCTACCGCTGACTACGAGGAGATCCTGAATAACATTGAATTAGCATTTAGTGACGCATTTAAAAGCGACGCGCAGAGACGAAATGTAAAACAGCAGGTTCGTGCCCTAATTGATGCGGGCATGCTTCCTCCTGAGATGTTTGAAAGCGCTGTAAATAACATGCTTCAGAATGCGCCGAACACAAAAAGTGTTGAGCGGTATGTAGCAATATGTGATGATTTGTTTTCAAGAAAGAAAACGGAAAATCCGGTGGGCTACGCAGAATGGCTGAGCCATTTCTCGTTCAAGCTGATGCAGTATGATACGCTGAAATATGCTAAACGAATCATTACACTAGAAGAAGCAATTCAGCGTCAACTTGATATGGAGTTCATTGATTCTCCGGAGGAAGTTACAGCATTGAACAAAAAGATGGGTATCGCAAATATGCAGGTTTCTTGCGATATTCAGATTATCAACTGTACATATGGATATTCCAGAAGAGTTGCTGATCCGAAGAACTCTACAAATAAGAATTGCCGCTTGAAGCTCAATGCCTACGATAGAACTAGAGACGGAACGGCAAATCTTGTTTATGGAGCCAAACTGGATACGGAAGGCATCCTGTTTGAGATTAGCCAGCGAAAAATCGTTGAGTGGTTGTATGAGAACAACATCATCAGTGAGGAACAGTTGCCGGATCTTGACGACGATATTTCTGTGAAAAAGTGGTTTGCACAATATGTTCATAGCGATGTGATTTCGATGTTCGGTGAAATCGATGACAGTGAAAAAATCACTAAGAATGTTTTTGCGCTGCTCCACTCTATGTCCCATGCCTTTATGAATTCGGCAGGAGAACTAAGTGGTCTGTCCGGTAATTCTTTGACAGAGATTATCCTTGTAGAGACTGCGAGCATCTTTATCTATGCGCAAACTAGTCAGGGAATCCCCCTCGGCGCTCTGTCTGGAATGGCTGAATCTAACTATGCGTATTTCTTGAAGAAGGCTTTTGACGAGGCGAAAAATTGCGTATTTGATCCAATCTGCACGGAGCGAGATGATACGGCTTGCAGTGCATGTCTCATAATTCCGGAGATTTCTTGTAATCACTTCAACGCCGAGCTTGGCAGGAAGTATTTGTATTCGATTGACGGAGTGGATAACCCGACTGTTGGTTTTTGGGAGATGTAATTATGGCTAATATGTATCCGAAAAACATATCAGAGTATTTGCCAACGGATTCTGAAAGAATTGTTTATCAGGAATTAAAAAACCAGCTTCCTGATACGTTCGATGTCTTTTATTCCGTTAGTTGGACAAGTTATTATGCGGGGCGTCTCGTGAAATCTGAAGCAGATTTTATTGTTGCCAGCCCTGACTATGGTTTTTTATGTCTGGAAGTAAAAGGCGGGAACGGAATCCGTATTGAAGATAATAACTGGTATCTTTCGGATGCGGTACATGGTGAGCGTAAACTGAACTCTTCTCCGTATGATCAAGCGGAAAAGAATATGTACTACTTCTCCAAAGTTTTTTCTTCGAAATACAACACCAAGTATTCGGGAATATATGGTGCTGGTGTGATTTTTCCCTTCTATCCCATAGGAGAAGAACTTGAGTTAAGTAATCGTCATAGAACGTGTACTATTGACAGCAATGACCTGAACAATATCTATGATCGCATTAAAAAGATGTTCCGCCTATGGGCAGGTAGTTCTTACGGTCGGCGCTATTATCCAGCAAGTCAACATCGCGCTTTCCTTGAACTCATAAGAGATAGAATTGCGATTTCTGCAGCAGCTGGCGCGTTGATTCGGTTCAAAGATCAGCAGCTGAGTGTGATCAACCGTGTGCAAGACAATTACGTATATCTACTGAAAAATGTAAAACAATTCTACATGCGCGGAGGAGCAGGAACCGGGAAAACTTGGATTGCGATGAAAATGGCCAAGGATGAAGCGGAATCAAATGGGCACAAGGTACTTTTTGTTTGTGCATCAAAACCACTTGCCAGTATGGTAAACAGTCATATTGGGGATGCGGTTGATGTTAAAGATATTCGCTCACTCTTTGAAATGCTTGTTGAGGATATTACCAGTTATCAAGAGCCGCTGTTCGAAGGAATAAGCCATGGCCTCATTGGTGACTATGAAAAGTACAATGCGATCTTTGTTGATGAAGCACAGGATTTTACAGAGGAATGGGCAAGTATCATTAGATTGCTTTTGGATGATCCAGAAGGCTCTCGCCTAGGAGTTTTCTTCGATGACGTTCAGGTTTTGAGAGAAGAGAGCTTCGGAAACGGGTTTGGCATTGGTGAACTGCCGTATTTGCTGCGGGAGAATATTAGGAATACCGCAAATATCTATAATTGGACTGCAGAGAAGACCAATCTGGGTACAGATATGGTTGCAAACCCTGTTGAAGGTCCGACACCTACGACAGAAATTGTTAACGAGCATGGACAATTGGTTTTACTTTTTGAAACACTTTTTAAGCGATACCTTGAGGAAGAATATTTAAAAAATGATTCCTTAGTAATTCTCACCGAAAGCAAGGAAAAGCTGTTGGCTGAATTTCCTGACGGGATTGCAAAGTGGAAATTTGTTCATGGTACACCTAGCAATGAGAATGAAATAAGCGTGTATTCTATAGATGCATTTAAAGGGTTGGAAGCGAACATGGTCATTTATATCCATGGTATTGACACAACCGAGAATATGAACTACATAGCGTACACGCGCGCAAAATACTACTTAATTGAGTTGGTGAGGAATTACTGATGGCACCTATAACATCTTTTATTCGATGGGCAGGCGGAAAATCATGGCTTGTTCCCTATGTAGCACAACTAACAAAAGGACTTGACTATAACAACTATTACGAACCTTTCATGGGCGGTGCATCGATTTTCTTTTCTTTGGATTTACCCAATAAAGGATGCTTGTCGGATATTAACGACGAACTGATAAACGCTTTTTGCGCCGTCAGGGATAATCCGGAAAGAGTTATTCGGTATCTTAAGGAATATGAAATAGACGAAGAAAGCTACTACGTAATTCGCGCGACGGAACCAAAAGGGAAATATCAACGGGCTGCGAGATTTTTGTATTTGAATGCAAATTCTTTTAATGGACTGTACCGTGTGAATCGGAACGGAAAGTACAATGTTCCCTATGGTCATAAAAATGCTACTGTGAATTATACGCGGCTGCTTGAAGCAGGAAAAAAAATGGAAGGAATGGAAATTGCTTGTCATGATTTTTCGGATATAAGTACCAAGATAGTTGCCAGAGACTTGATCTTTTTGGACCCACCCTACACCGTTTCTAAGGAAGATACGGGTTTCGTAGGCTACAATTCAACTTGGTTTTCCCTTGATGATCAGCACCGACTGGCAAAGCTAATTGACCAAATAAAAAAAGCAGGAGCCTACTACATTATGACAAATGCCGCCCACGAAACCATTTTGGAGATATTTAAAGACAGGGGGCGCATGGTTACACTTGAGAGGAATAGTTTGATTGGCGGCAAAAAAGCGTATCGAGGAAAAGTTCCAGAGTATATTTTTACGAACATACCAGAAAGGAGTACGAAGTAATGGCTAGAACGGATTGGAGCCAAGTTGTATACGACAAACAGTTGGCAACGGCAAAAAGTGTCCACAAAAAACTGTTCGTGACACAAAAGATCTTAGCTTCGGAACTCCCTGAGTATATTGATGCTGGTTGGGAAAAGTGCAAAGACTATAAGAGCCCTAAATATGTGGGGATTGCTAAGGAGAAACCAGTAGATGAGCAATTTGAAGACCGAATTTGGTTGATGTTTGCTGGGATGGGTTTTTATGGTCTAAATGCGGAAAATGGAATTCTGATTTCTTATGATTTCAGCAATGATGACCTAAAAGAAAGAATTGGCGTTCTGGCGGTTGATGATGAAACTGCGTTGGTTGGGCTTTGCCACGCATCAGAAGCTATCATCGAAAAAAGTTTTGCCGCTGAAATAACAGCTTTTAGTGACAAAATATCTGGGATTAGAAAAGAGGTTCTTAAACAATTCCCGGGTCGGAAACTGAAGTTTATTTGGGCGTCTCATAATTTCATCATGAATAGACGAGATCTCGCGTTGCTGGACAAAGCCGGAATGGCCTATTTTAGTGACACGACTGTCGAGTACTATACAGACTTGGCAAAACATTTGGGTTCTTGTTCTAGATATCAGCTTTTGGGTAGCCTTTTTGCAAACCAAGAAATTAAAAATATGGATGATAAGGTGCCTGCGATCCAAGGTAAAATGGGTGGATACACCTACTATTCATTTTCAATTGAACCTGAAAAGCTTTTGAAAATTGGCTATGTGTTGCATCGGTCGGAAGCCAATAAGAATATGATGCCGACCTACCAGCGTTTAATCAAAAAGAAGCGTTTGCAAGAGGTCCGGTCGTTCATTAATGATGGTGGATATTTTCCAAACTCGATTATCATCAGTATAGATACCAATGGAAAGGGATTGGTTTTCGATCAGTCCGCCTCTAAGGTTGATAGTACAATTTCGAAGATCGGTATTTTACATATCCCCAAGCGCTATAGGTCTGCGTATATTATCGACGGCCAACATCGTCTGTACGGCTACTCGGATTCCCTGTATGCCGAGACAAACACCATTCCAGTAGTTGCTTTCGTTGATCTGGAAAGAAGCGAGCAGATTAAACTGTTCATGGATATTAATGAAAACCAGAAAGCGGTTCCGAAATCGTTGAGAGTGACCCTGAATGCAGACATGCTCTGGGAATCTCCTGATTTCAGTGAGCAGCGGCAGGCTCTCCGATCTAAAATCGCACAGATGCTGGGAGAAGAATCGACATCGCCTCTTAACTCGAGAATTGTGATAGGTGAAAACGAGTCTACACCCACGCGATGCATTACTGTTGAAGCGATTCAGTCTGCACTGAAAAAGTGTAGATTCTTCGACAGCTATGGCAAAAAGAATGTTCTTCAAAAAGAAGGTACTTTCGACTGCAAAGATAATCAAGAGACTTGCGATTTGTTCTATCCGTTTATAGAGAAGTGTTTGCTGTATATCAGAGAGACTTGTCTGGATGAATGGGACAAGGGCGATCAGGATAGCGGAATGCTCACAATGAACCGTGGCATTCAGGCGGTTATTCGCGTCATTGATGATGTTGTCAATATGCTTGTGGAGAAGGGGATGATTCAGCCTAAAACGCAGGCTCTTGACGATATGTTTGGCTTGATACAATACTATCTCAAGCCTTTGACTGACTACATAAATAACCTAAATGCTGAGCAGCGCAAGGATTTGCGTGGTTACTTTGGTGGAGGTGCTGATACCCGGTTTTGGCGTGCATATCAGAAGGCAATTGCTGATATGAGGCCGGATTTTGTGCCTGATGGATTGGAAGAGTTCTGGCAAAACGAAACTAAGATCTATAACGAAGAGACGAAATCCATGCTTCGAGAAATAGAGGCCAAGGTTAAGTTGTTGATTTCTGAGCGCCTCGGAGAATATTTTGGCGATAGTTGGCTAATTAAAGGACTACCGAAGAATATTTATACCAGAGCAAAAGGTGAAGCCGATGAGGCAATGTATGTGCATGTGTCTAGTACAGGAGAAGAAATCGACATTCCTATCTGGGATTATGTTACACTTCCGGAATGCAAACAGATTATCTTGAACGGCAAGAACTGGTCGCTCTTCTTCGAGGATACTTTTGTCCGCCCGGAGGAAGCCAATCTAGTCGGAGGAAAGGACCCGAAGACAGACTGGATTCTTCGAGTCAATTCGATTTCGAATAAGCTTTCAAAAGAGAGCTATAGTGTTCCTGTAGACGAGTATAGCTATGTGAAAAGCATCTATGATTGGTTGATGGGTATCCTTGTTTTCTAATATATCCGTATTGACCGTTATGAGCTGGGATATATAGCCAAGTTTTAGTGAGGGATTTATATGTTACACCATGGTCTTTATGAACAAGTCATCAATAACGCTCTGACGGGCGAGCTTGCGGAGATTCCGGAGGCCCGCAAGTCTGTTGCGCCCATTGACAAGGCGGAAGCCTCCAAGGTGCTGGCGCAGTATCTGGCGGATGTGGTTCAAAAGGGCTTGGATAACGTGCTGGACAACGGCGGGGATATTTCTGCCCAGATCGGGCTGACCAACCAGATCGTTGATCTCATTCAGAATACAACGCAAGAAGCTGACTTTGCCGCGCTGGGCGTTGACCGGCGGGCAGAGCAGCTTCTTGCGCTTTTGCGGGAAGCCGATCCGAGGCTGGCCGTGGGAAAAACCGCGGCAGACATAGAACGCCCGGAGACCTCCATCGCACAAAGCTCGCTTTTCACCGGGGCTGTGCATGAGCCACAGATGTTTACAGAGCTCAAAAAGGAAATCGTCTCGGCTGATCGGATCGATATGCTGGTGTCCTTCATCAAATGGAGCGGTCTGCGGCTCATCATGGACGAACTGCGGGAGTTTACGCACAGCGGCGGCGAGCTCCGCATCATCACCACCTCCTACATGGGCGCAACAGATGTGAAGGCCATTGAGGAGCTTCGAAAGCTGCCCAATACGCACATCAAGGTCAGCTACAACACCAAGACGACCCGACTCCACGCCAAGGCATATATTTTTTACCGCGAAACCGGCTTCACGACGGCTTATGTGGGCTCGTCCAACTTGTCCAATGCCGCATTGACCAGCGGCCTTGAATGGAACACAAAAGTAACGCGGCGTGACCTGCCCGAAACCATTGACAAGATCGCCGCTACCTTTGAGTATTACTGGAATGACCGCGAATTTGAATACTACGCGGAGGATCAGAAAGAGCGCTTGGCACGGGCATTGAAGGCGGAAAAATATTTCGACACCAACAATGCTGACGTCTACACCATGGACATCAACCCCTATTCCTACCAGCAGGAGATTTTGGACAAGCTGGAGGCAGAGCGCACTGTTCGTGGCTATACGCGCAATCTGGTGGTGGCGGCCACCGGTACCGGCAAGACGGTCATCTCTGCGCTGGATTACAAGCGCTTCCGCAAGCAGAATCCGGATCGACCCTGCCGCCTGCTCTTTGTGGCGCACCGGGAGGAAATCCTCAAGCAGAGCTTGTACACCTTCCGCGCTGTGCTCAAGGACGCAAACTTTGGTGAGCTGTTTGTGGGCAACTATAAGCCGGAGAGCATCGACAACTTGTTTCTGTCCATTCAGACCTTCAACTCACAGAGCTTCACGGAAAAGACGAGTCCCGATTTTTACGATTACATCATCGTGGACGAATTCCACCATGCCGCCGCGCCGACCTACCAGAAGCTCTTGTCCTACTACCAGCCGCGCATCCTGCTGGGCTTGACCGCTACTCCGGAGCGTATGGACGGTAAGAACATCCTGCCGTACTTCAACAATCGTATTGCCGCTGAGATTCGTCTGCCGGAAGCCATTGACCGAAAGCTTCTGTGCCCGTTCCAGTATTTTGGCGTTACCGATACGGTGGATCTTGATGCGCTCAAATGGTCTGCCGGTGGCTACCAAAAGAGCGAGCTGGAGCATATCTATACGTTCAGTGGGGCGGTTGCCAACCGCCGTGCCGACCATGTGGTGACGGCACTGCTGAAATATGTGACGGACATTGACGAGGTGAAGGGCCTCGGCTTCTGTGTGACGGTAGATCACGCGGAATTTATGTGCCGTTATTTCAACGACCACATCATCCCGTCCATGTGCCTCACCGGGCAATCTTCGGACGAGGAAAGAGCGGCGGCCAAGCGGCGCTTGGTGTCCGGCGAGGTGCGGTTCATCTTCGTCGTGGACATCTACAACGAGGGCGTGGATATTCCGGAAGTCAATACCGTCCTTTTTCTGCGACCCACGGAGTCGTTGACGATTTTCTTGCAGCAGCTGGGACGTGGCCTGCGTCTATCTGAGGACAAGGAATGCCTGACCGTGCTGGACTTCATCGGCCAGGCAAATCGAAAATACAATTTTGAAGATAAGTTTGCGGCGCTGCTGTCGAATACCACCCGCAGCGTGAGCCGGGAGATCAAGGACGGTTTTGTGTCCGTTCCCAAGGGTTGCTATATCCAGCTGGAGAAGAAGGCGGCCAAATACATTTTGGAGAATATCCGTGCCTCTTATGGCAATACGGCTGGGTTGGTGGCTCGTGCAGCCTCCTTTGCGGAGGACAGTGGGCTGGAGCTGACGCTCAAAAACTTCTTGGATTACTACCATCTCGATCCGCGGGCGATCTACAAGTTTTCCTCCTTCTCTCGCATTTGCGCCAGAGCGAATGCCATCGAGGACTTTTCGGAGCCGCTGGAGGACATCCTGACCAAAGCGTTTGCAAAGCTTGCTGTGGCTGATTCCCGCCGCTGGATTTCGTTTCTGTTGGATGTTCTTCCGCGTTTGGACAACCTTGATTTTGCAGCGCTTCCGGATGCGGAAAAGCGGATGATGCAGATGTTCTATGTCACCGTCTGGGGCAAGGTGGTGGAGGACTGGGACGACGAAGAGGTGCTTAGTAACCTCTATGCCCTGTCTGACAGCACAGTTCTGCTCGGTGAACTCTTGGAGCTGCTGCGCTATCGCTTCGAGCAGATCGACTTTATCGACGAGCCGGTGGAGCTGGGCTTCGACTGCCCGTTGGATCTGCACTGCACCTATACCCGCGACCAGCTCTTGGTGGCGCTGGACTTTATGAAGCCGTCCACCGTTCGTGAGGGCGTGAAGTGGCTGCCGGAGAAAAACATCGACGTGTTCTTTGTGACGCTGAACAAGGCGGACAAGGACTACTCGCCAACCACCATGTACAACGATTATTCCATCAATGAGAGCTTGTTCCATTGGCAGAGCCAGAGCACCACGGCAGAAAATTCGCCCACTGGTCAGCGCTATATCCACCATAAAGAACGCGGCAGCAAGGTGCTGCTGTTCGTCCGAGAGTTTAAGTCAGACCGCGTGACTGGTGGCGCGGAGGCGTACACGTATCTGGGAACGGCGAGCTATGTGAAGCATGAAGGCAGCCGGCCGATGAATATCACATGGCGGCTGGATCGCCCGATCCCGGCGAAGTTCTTGAAGAAGACAAATAAGTTGGTAGTGGGATAATGATGAGCATTGCGCTCATTTATTACCATCTCATCTGCACAATGGAGGAATACAATGAACGAACAAGAAAAGACAAAAAAGCTCGAAATGTTGCCATGGCAGGCATTGTTTGATCTTGCAATTTCCAAAGAAATAGATGAAAATGATATCAAGGGAAAAGAAAAGAGCACTATTATTTTCAAGATTATTCACGAAGCTTTGATTTCGGATTCTGAAATTGACAACCTTGTTAACGATTATATTTATGGAGATCGTGTGGCATTTACTCTTTGGAACTTTGAGAACAAGTTAACTCCAGAGCAGTATGAGAAGGTTTATCAGCTTGAGAGTGAAACAGAACCTTACTTACAGGCAAACAGTTTTCGCGGGTTAACTATTTTGTCTGCAAAAAATTGCACTGATCGTATTGAAGTGCTCTATGTTTACAGCAAAGAGTATCAGTTTATAAATGAGGCTGGAAAGAGTGATAGCGTCTGGGAACAGCATCGAGGGTGTCTGTGGATAGGTGTTGGTACAGCATATTTAGCATGCATTAGTAAACACGATAAAATGACGGGATGTGTTATTGAATACATTGTAAGAAAAATTGGCGTTCCTCTTACACAAGTAAAACCGCCCAAAACGGCCATTGAGCGTTGTATCAACCAAGTTGCTAGAAGTAGAGTGGTTCTTCAGGGGACCAATGGAGAGAAAACGGTTGTTTCGCGCTCTGAAGGACTCACTGCAGCACAGCAAGAAGAGATTCAACGAATTCAGAGTGACCGTTTTGATACTTCTGGTAGTTATATTGCTGCAATCTCTGAGGATACACAAGCAACGGTCAAGTATAATGTCAAAAAGGGCAGTATCGGCATTTTTAAGCATCTCCCCGCGCCAGTTTTATTTAATTGGTCACAATCTGCTATTGAGATTATTCTTGAAGAAATTGAAAATCTAAAAGGCCGTCCTGCAAAAGAAATTTTTAAAGAATTGGGCTTGGATATCAAGTGGTCGTATTTGTACAATGAGGAAGACAAAATCGCTGCAGAATGGTTTCTGTCTAACGCTATTTCTTGTTTGGACTCTGCAGAAGGTGCCATGTATGAAATTCCAGAGCACGTAAAACCGATTTTGCGTAAATCCCAGTTGTTCACAGTCATCCCGAGAATATATTGTGAGCAGTGTGGAAGCTATGAAATTCCATATTGTGCAGAATGCGGGAAGCCCATGGAATGTGATGAAAATGTCAGGTTACACTGTTCTTGTGGTGCACCATTCCACGTACAATGTTTTGAAGGGCATCGTGCTTGTCGAGTGGAAAACTGGTACATTCCTACAAGCAGGATGTATACTATGATCAATCAAAATATTCACGCAGCATTCAAACAAGATACAGCAGACCTTGTAATGTGTATCATGGGAAGTGCTTTATATATAGCACAACCTTGTATTGTCAGGACTGAGGGTGTTGAGGTTTTCTTTAATCAAATTGATTGTTTTTCTCGCTTACCAGCCACGGCAAAAGAAAACACAAAAAAATATGCTGTGTATTTAGGTGAAAAATGCGATGGAACTTGTAGTAATGCTAAGATCGGGAGGTGTATCGCGGATAGTTCGATGGCCTGCTTACCGAAAGCGTTTTATACACTATTACCTGGCTTTCGGCCTCAACCTCATAAAGGCCTTGAGTATGGCGACGTTGCAGCGCAAATAAATGTTGGATCGTGTGCCTATGAAATGAAAGGAATCATTAAGAAAAATACGATGAATTCTGGGCGTACTTCGAAGTCGGTAGATGTTTTGTTGAATACCCATCTTCTTTCGACATCAAAAGCTGGGGAAGAAATCATCAGACAATTTGTGGAACAGGGATTGGTCGATAATCGCGTTGACCTTATTGCGGTAATTGCTCCACAGTACTTCGATAATTCTTTTAAGGGGACACTGCGTTTTTTGGCAAAGCTAGGTGGAAAAAAGGTTATGTTTATTGAGTTGGATGATGTTGCACGACTTATAGAAGGAAACTCTGCTATTGATGTTTGAAGAGACCTAATCTGCTTTGTTGCAGCCATAAACAATATTTTGCAATCCATAAGAACATATCAGAATTATACCCCATTATACCCTTGATTTCGAGGGTATAATGGGGTATAATTCTACATAGAATAGTATCTCACAGGAGGTGCGCTATGGAATTATCCGATATGCAGGCACGGGTGACAGAGTTGGAGCAGCAGATTTCAAATCTACCTGCCGGTTCTATTACGAAGAAAACCGTCAACGGTAAGGACTATTTCTACCACCGTTGGACGGAGAACAAGAAGCGGCGGGAGAAGTATATTCCTGCTGACGAATTGGAGAATTTCTGTGCGCAGATCGAGCGACGGAAGGCACTGGAACAGGAGCTGAAAGCGCTGAAAAAGCAGCTGCCCAAGGCAAAATCTGCGAACCTTTCTGCGTTTACCACCAATGTCCGCACCGGTGAGGCGCTGCGTTCCTTCGCGGCGTCTGTTCGCGGCTATCGCAGGCGCGAGTGCTTCCGGCAGCTGCACGACT
>ERZ773235.1956-NODE-1956-length-19122-cov-6.038286_pt1 | contig 19122 bp, 18 predicted proteins | sample MGYA00580522_ERZ773235 | MGnify/ENA primary metagenome ERZ773235 (study PRJEB29015, sample SAMEA2737797) | human gut metagenome | biome: human gut; feature: human-associated habitat; material: faeces | place: China | collected 2012 ...
TGGCGATACAGTTGGTGCTCGGAACAGGAACGGTCAGCAACATCACCGTTGAGGAATTTACAGAGCCGATAGCTCCGGGAAAAGGAACGTATTCCGTAAATTGGGGATACTGCACCGAAAACGATGAAACGATCGGTAGTGCGTGTTTCAGTGATGACACAGGGATTATGACCATCGACGGCTCCGGCGCATGGGACACAAGAATGATTTCAAAACAGATTGCCGACTTAACAGAAAAATGCTTTTCCTTGGAATTTGACTGCTCGGTTAAAACGGGAGGCGCAATTGGCATCATTCCGTTTTATGAAAATGAAAGCAACTGGTATGGCATATATCTTGACAGAGGCGCTTCTACGATTGACGGAGCGGGCTTCAAAGACGGTAAACTGATAGACGATTTCGGGTATAAGGATGATACACTTTATCCGAGAATCATTGCAGAAAGTGCACCTGTATTGAATAACCGATTTCGGCTGCGCTTTGAGTACTATCCGAATGCGCAGGGCGGCGCAGCAGGGGCAACTTGCAGGATGTATTACAGGCTAAATTCTAGCCCGTCCGCAACAGACGAATGGCGGCGCATAGGTGAATTTGTTCTGCCCGAAACAATTGCAGACAATCCGGAAGTACCTAATCGTCTCGGCATACATTCAAGACTTATGAAAGGATTGATTTCAAACATTGTGTTTGAGGAGATACCTGCCGATACACAAACAGCATACTATGTTAAACCAGACGATGTCGGAAGCGAGGATATATATCCCGATGATACATACATCGACTTTGAAGAGGAAAACGAAGAATCGATAAGCAGCCCTGACGAATCTTCTCAAGCGGTAAGCAACTCTGACGGATTTTGGCAAAACGAAGCTGAAGGGGATGCAACGGGGGGAAAGGAAGTAATAACTAAAGGGCAGAAGATAACAGAATATAAGTCGGTTCCCTGGTGGAGTATAGCACTTATCGTATGCGGCGGCCTGTTCTCCGTGCTTACGGTGTTGTTTATATTCATGCGTAAGGGCAGCAGCGCTAAGAAAACGGCGGAAAAAGAGTGATGCCGGTTGTGAACCGATTTGAAACCTGCAGTGATTGTCGAAAAAAGATGCACCGGTAAACAAACTTCCGGTGCTTGAAGCATGTCGACAAAGTCGGCAACGCTCTGGGAGAGGAATCTTTTCCCCCTCCCAGAGCGTTGCCACACAAGCCGGGTTGCGACGCGGTTTATCAAAGTCGAACCACCGCACATGCCATCGTCTCCCGCTTGATTTTTTCTTGCGGCAGCTGCAGCCCATATCCGTAAATGTTTCCAGTTTTATTGCCATGCGCCATCATTGCTTTGTTGTTTTTCTGATTGCTGATGTGAACCATACATATAGGAGAGGCGCGGCGAGAACACCGTCTTGTTATTTCTTTTATTTTGAGTAAACAGGTGCTTGACTTTCTGCTTAAAATAATATAGTATAAATTACATTAACGATAATGAGATGTAAAATATGCTTTAACTTTTATTGTATGATTACAGGTGAAAGGAGACGGACGTGGCAGAAAAGATTAAGATGAATCGTTCCCCGGTGACACTCAAAGATATATCACAGCGAACCGGATATTCTGTTAATACGATTTCTCACGCTTTAAACGGAAAAAAGGATATTTCGGATAAGACCCGGAAGCTGATTGCTGAAACGGCGGAAGAAATGGGATATATCCGTAATTCTTTGGCAGGAGGATTGCGCTCCGGTATTACAGGCACCATCGCTGTGATTGTCAGTGACATCTCCAACCCGTTATTTGGGATCATGGTAAAAGAAATGGAAATATTGCTCAGAAAATGGAATGTTAATTTGTTTATCATGAATACCAACGAAGACGCCGCAACAGAGGAAAAGGCAATCTTGTCTGCTCTGGGACATAATGTGGACGGATTGATTATATGTCCGACACAGAAAGATTCGGATATTTTGCATCGTTTGGATATGGAGCATGTGCCGTATGTGCTGCTCGGAAGGAAGCCAAATGGAGAAAGCGCCAGTAATTATGTTGTTTGGGATGACTTTCAAGGAGGATATGAGGCAACAAAATATTTGATTTCTTTGGGGCATAAACGTATTTTGTGTTTAAGCGGTCCTTCGTACATTTCTTCTGCAAAAGAACGTCTGGCAGGATATCATCAAGCATTGTATGAAGCAGGAATTCCTTTATGTCCGGAACTGATTCATGAAGTGCAGCCGGTGGGGGAAGATTTAAAAGAGATACTGACAGATTCGTTTGCTTTACCGGGCGGATTTACAGCGGTTTTCGCGTTTAGCGATATGATTGCGTGGGAAACCATATATCAATTGAATGAGCTTGGAAAAAAATTCCTGAAGATATATCGGTGGTAGGCTTTGACGGTATTCAGTCGAAAATGCCGTTTCCTTGTAGGCTAACTACGATTTTAACACCTAAAACCAAGATGGCAACACAGGTGGTAAAGACTTTAATGAATTTGATTTATCAAAAATCCGAAGCCGTGACCCAAACTACAATACCGGTTCAGTTAATTGTCCGTGATACAACACAGGCAAAATAATTAATCAGTTATGATGGCAACAGATGGTGTTGCCTTAGCAAAATACATTAACGATAATGTAACGGGAGGAATATATCAATGGAGAAAAAATCACTTTTGCGTTGTACTTTGGAAATCGGGGATTTTTCCCGGGAGAATTAATTGCAGATGCAAGAAAAGAGTTGGCAAAGGCATTGGTGGATGCCGGGCATGATTATATTATGCCGGAAGAAAGCATCGGCCGATATGGCGCGGTGGAAACAATCGAGGAAGGAAAACGATATGCTGCGTTTTTGGATGAAAACCGAGGTAAATATCAGGGTGTTATTTTGTCCTCCCCAATTTCGGCGACGAAAACGGAGCGATGGCGGCGCTGGAAAATTGCGGCGTTCCGATTCTGGTAGAAGCATATCGGGATGAAGCGGGAAAAATGGATTTTGCGCACAGACGAGATGCATTATGCGGAAAAATTGCCATTTGCAACGTTTTGCGGCAGCACAAGCTGAAATATACGCTTTTTCAGCCATTTACCTGTAACCCTTCCGATCCGGAATTTAGAGAGCATCTGGACAAGTTCGCCGCAGTCTGCCGTGTGGTAAACGGAATGAAACGGTGTAATATCGGCGCTATCGGTGCAAGAACTACCGCGTTTAAGACGGTGCGGTTTGATGAAATTGCGATGCAGAATGTCGGAATCAACATAGAAACCAATTGATCTTGCCGAAGTTTTTGCACGGATGGAAACGGTTGAGCAGGAACGGATAGATGCTAAAAAAGCGGATTACCTTGCTATCACTGATTTTGGCAAGTATCCGATGAAAAAGTTGGAAACCATTGCACGAATCGGCGTAGTAATTGATGATTTGATTGCTGAAAATGATTTGCAGGGCGTTGCACTGCGCTGTTGGAATGAATTTGAGACCAAATTCGGCGTTGCTCCCTGTTTGGTGCTTTGCGACCTGAATGAGCGCGGAATTGCGGCATCCTGCGAGCTTGATGTAAACAATACCGTGATGACTCGCGCCATCACATTGGCGGCAGCGCATCCGACTATGCTGCTTGATGTAAACAACAACTTCGGTCAAGATCCGAACAAGTGCATTTTATTCCACTGCGGTCCGGTTCCGATTTCGATGACCCAAGGAAAAGGTACTACAATTGAACACCTGATGTTTAAAAAGAGCTTCGGAGAAGGAAGCGGAGTCGGCGTGAATAAAGTAAAAATTGCGGCAGGCCCGGTAACGGTTGCCAGCATGCGGACGGAAAACGGTAAGCTGTGCGGTTTTGTGACAGAAGGAAGACTGACAGATAACCTGATAGAGGAAGCGTTTTTCGGAAGCGGCATTGTGTTTGAGAAAAGCAATATACAAAACATGCTGGAGTATATGGGATATAACGGCTTCCGTCATCACGTCTGTATTACAAAAGGCAATGTGTCCGATGCAGTAAAGGAAGCTCTGGAAAAGTATCTTGGATATCAAATCGACCGTATTTAATTTAAAACAATAGAATGGAAAGGAATGGCAGAGATGAACAAATTAGGTATTTTTATGAATTTTTGGGAAAAGAACTGGGCGGCGGATCACGCGAAATATATCCGGAAAGCGGCGGATATCGGTTTTGATATTCTGGAGTTTCAGGCACAGCCGCTTCTGGAAATGGACAAAGAAAAAATGCTGTCCTTAAAGCAACTGGCTGATGAATGCGGAATAGAATTGACTTACAGTCTTGGTTTAGATCCCGCATATGATGTGTCTTCAGCCGATGAGAGCGTTCGCCGTGGCGGAGTTGATTACCTCCAGCGCATTGTGGAAAGAATCGGTCTTATGGGCGGTAAGCTTTTGTCCGGTGTAAGCTATGCAGGCTGGGGCTCTCCGAATTATATCGTGGATGACAAGACTGCTATCGTTGAGCGTAGCAAGAAAAGTATGCGTGATATTGTAAAGACGGCAGAAAATTATGGTGTTACCTATTGCGTGGAAGCCGTCAACCGTTTTGAGGGATGCGTAATCAATACCGCACAGGAAGCATTGGATTATGTAAAAGACATTGACAGCCCGAATATTGGTGTTTTACTGGATACATACCATATGAATATTGAGGAACGTTCTATCGGAGACGCTATCCGGTTGGTCGGGGATAAGCTTACCAGTTTTCATACAGGAGAAAACAACCGTATGGCTCCGGGACGGGGACATCTGGACTGGAATGAAATTTTCGGCGCACTGGCTGATATTCATTATACAGGCCGTATCGTATCCGAGCCGTTTGTCATGATGGGCGGAGAAGTTGGCAGAGATATCAAGGTGTGGAGAAATTTGGTTGACGATCCATCGGAGAAAGGCATTGATGCCGAAGCGGCATTTTTGCTGAACTTTACAAAAGATATGCTGAACAAACATATGGGAAAGTAAATAAAGTTTACGAAAGAAAGGCACAAATAAATTCAAATACATATGAATAGGATGTGACAGCGTATGGGGACAGGAATGAGTATAATCATAAAAATCCTGATTATTACAGTATATTTACTGGATGCGATTGTATACTGTAATAGTAAAGTCCCATATAACCGTTTAATGTAAGCAAAGATCAAAAGCTGTTTTACATACTATCATTGCAGTATTAAAAACAGGCATTCAGTTAGAGAGATTTCTCAAACTGGATGCCTGTTTCCCTTTATTCTGCAATAAATACAGAACAATTCCACATTGCCGTAGTCCGCCTCAATCAATCGTTTTGAATGATTCAAAAACGATTGATTGGAGGAAAAGAATATGGATGGCAATCATCCCAAAAGACGAAAAGATAAAGATAATCCGTATACCATATATAGAACTGAAAACGGACAGTATGTATCTTTTAAAGATGGACAGGGAGGGCTTCACAATCTGAAGATAGACAAGCCATTGTATCTGTTGTTCGATCGATTTGAGTTGGAAGATAAATCTTATCTAAACTATTTTGATCGGTATATCGAACATTCAGAACTGACGGAATCTTCACTTGATGAACGAGCGATATCTCAGTCGGAATCGGTGGAGGACATTGTCTATTGTAGAATCTGCAATGAACGTTTGCATCATGCAATTTCAGCTTTGCCTGAAAAACAGCGCAGAAGGCTTGTGATGTACTATTTTTACGATTTGACATATGAGCAAATAGCCATGCTGGAAGAATGCACACCGATGCCCGTTAAACGATCAATTGATAGAGCGGTAAAAAAATTAAGAAATTTTTTTGTATAATAGGGGCTATATTTTGCTTCTAACTGAGGAAACGGGTGAAGGGATTATTTCTCTTCGCCTGTTTCTTCTTTTTTATGAGAGAAACAGATATCGCGGCTCGAAAATAGAATATACCGTTTATCAGATACTTTCCTGTTGCTGTTGGAGAAAACCAACAAGCCCTTTAACAACTGCGCCACGACGTTGTTTGACAGCAGAGCGAAAAACAGTAGGTTATCAATATCGGGTGGCTCCCGGTACGGCGATGATAGGCAACAGGGATAATGATACTCCTGCCCAGTCACAGCTTGCAGGCAATGAGGGCAGTTCGGAGAGAACCTCGGAAGGGTTGGAATACCCGTGATGTCGGTACGCTGCCGACAGTCTGATAAATGCCGCTGACCACGGAGATTGAGAATAAATATGGTCAAACGCAAAACGATTGATGAAAGCTAAGGCAGCGGTTTGTCGTATAAACAAATCGCTGCCTATGAATGAGGAACAGAAAATGAACGAAATGAATGTTAACAATCAAATACAGGTAGATGGAAAAATCGGAGAGTGTATGGTCCATCTTACCTTTTCAGACCGAAACAATCCTGTTATCGTGAAAAATGTACTTTATACATTAACCGATGTTTTTGAGAAAAGAGTCATGCTGAATAAAGGATTGGTTTAATTTGTTTTTTTGATACGTTTTTGAATATCTTCGATGGAGGGCAATTGGTTTTCCAATTCTTGCGGCAAATTATTTGTAATTTTGTATTCACTGACTCCTATCGGTTTGCTCATGTCTTTTAAAGCATATTCTGCAACTAAGTCGTTCTTGCTTTTACAAAGCAAAAGCCCGATAGATGGATTGTCCACATCTTTTTTTAAGATGCCGTCCACCGCAGAAAGATAGAAATTAAGCTGTCCGGCATATTCCGGTTTAAATTCTCCTGTTTTCAGTTCAATCACGACATAACATCGTAAATTCAGGTTGTAGAAAAGCAAGTCAATATAGAAATCATCGCCACCGACATTAAGATGATATTGATTCCCGAGAAAGGCGAAGCCGGTGCCGAGTTCCATTAACAGACTTGTAATGTCTTTGACGAGAGCTTGTTCAATATCACGCTCGACCATGTCTTCTTTAAAGGGAATAAAATCAAAAACGTAGGGATCTTTCATTGTTTGTGTCGCTAACTCACTTTGTGGGGAGGCAAGTAATTTCTCAAAATTTGAAACCTTTTGGGGAACGGCTTGACGCTCGTATAATCCGCTTTCGATTTGATGAACGAGAACATTGCGTGACCATCCGTTTTCAATCGATTTCTGAGCATACCAAATATAGGCGTCATGATCTGCAACCTTATCCATCAGTGCTATATTGTGATACCAGGTTAATTGTGCAAGTACCGCTTGCACAATTTCAATATCAGAAAACTTTGCGGCAAATTTTGCCATGTATTTCAGGTTGCGGACAGAGTATCCGGTTACACCCGGAAATTCCATGCGAATATCTGCGGCAAGATTTTCGATAAATTTATTTCCCCATATTTTGTGATCGTTAATCACGCACCCGATATTGTAATACAGCATAATGAGTTCACGATTGACGCTGACAGCAGCTTTGTACTGTGCACTCTTGATTTCGCTTTTAATGGATTCCATAATTTTCAGGTACTCATTATTGTTTAAAAGCATGGCAAAACTTCCCCTTTACATTAAGGCTGACTAATACATTAATGATTGTACCACAATTGGCTCATTTTTTCCACATCAAAAGAAGAATCGAGAATACTTATCATAAAAATTTTCAATAATCGCTAGACATTGCCAGGCTCTTGTGATATGCTTTGTGGCAAGGAAAGGCCCACGTATCTTGACATATAAATACGGATTTTGTCACACTTGCATATCAAAAATAATGATATGTAAGGATGATTACCATGAAAAGAGTATATACATTGTATCGAGTGTCCACAAAAGGTCAGGTAGATAAGGACGATATTCCGATGCAGAAAACAGCATGCCATGAGTTCGCCGGGAGGCAGGAAGGCTGGGTTATCAGCAAAGAGTTTTACGAAAAGGGAATATCAGGCTACAAGGTGTCTGCTGATGATCGCGATGCAATACAAGATATTAAAGCGGCTGCTGAAAAACATGAGTTTGATATATTATTGGTGTTTATGTTTGACAGACTGGGCAGACGGCAGAATGAAACACCGTTTGTGGTAGAATGGTTTGTAGGGCAGGGCATAGAAGTGTGGAGCACCCAAGAAGGTCAGCAGAGGTTTGACAATGAAGCGGATTATCTTGTAAACTATATGCGATTTTGGCAAGCAGGCGGCGAAAGCCGAAAAACGTCTACTCGGGTAAAAACCAGGTTAAGACAGCTCACTGAAGAAGGTAGCTATACCGGCGGGGCGGTACCACTTGGATATGCTCTGGTAAAAAGCGGTCAAATCAACAAAAAAGGAAAAGAATTGTTGAAAATTGTAATTAACGATGAAACAGCAAAATATGTCCGTATGATTTTTGAGATGACGGTAAAAAACGGATATGGCTCCTATCGGATGGCAAGGTATCTGAACGAACTCGGGGTAAAGACAATGAACGGCAGCGCTTTTCAATGTAACACCATAAATCGGATACTAAAGAATAAGATGTACTGTGGATATTTGCATAACGGGGATGCTTGTTCACAAAAAATAGACGAGCTTCAAATTGTTGACGAAGGCTTGTTCCAACAGGCACAATATATTTTAGAACAGCGTTCCCGTGATGATCAAAAGAAACAGCATATTGCGCAGAACACCAAAGGTCAAACCTTGCTGTCCGGAAATATTTACTGTGCAAGCTGCGGCGCTAAAATGAATGCCACCAGTTATGTGGATCAAAATGTTCGTAAAGACGGGACGGTTCACAGGGTGCGAAAACAACGGTATGTTTGCACCGGGAAGATGAGAGATCATTCTTCCTGCGATGGTCAGGTGGCTTACGTAGCTACGAAAGTAGATCATGCGGTCAAAGAACTTGTCTGTGAATATCTGACCAGAATTAAAACCACACCGAAAAATGTTGCTTTGGAAAGAAAATACACAATGGAAATCAACGAGCGCAAAACGGTGCGAAAAAAACTTGAGGCTAACAATGAAAAACTGAAAATCAAGCTGAAAGGACTTACGGATGAAATAGCCAATGCTCTTGCGGGTGAAAGTAAGTTTACGATTGATACGCTTTCTATGGCGATAGAATCATCGAAAGAACAGATTCGAATCAATGAACAAAAACTAACGGATCTGGAATTTGAAATACTGGATCAGGAAGGAGCAATGAAACGGCTTGATTATTACTATGAGCAGTTTCAAAGTTGGGCAAATGAATTTGAATCTGCGTCAATGGAACAACAAAAGATGATTATTTGTCAATTAATATCCAGAATAGAATTCCAAAGAGGATATGAATTGAACATCAGGTTTAATATGAATTATGAGCAATTTTTCATGGTATGAGTGACGTTAGGCTATTGCAAAAGAGCACATATACATATATGAAAGCTCTTCCGGCCTACCGAGCAAAAATCCGTAGTTTATATGTACAGTCGGTAGAGCATGCGGCTGTTAACCGCAGGGTCGTTGGTTCGAGCCCAACACGGGGAGCCAAATATGAATATGAGCCTCAATTGCAATAGCAGTTGGGGCTCATACCTATTTGTAGGCAAGTGTGACATTTCCGTATTCAACATTTCAAGTACAATGTGATCTTCCGAAAAAATATGTACTTAAAAATGAATAGGAGAGCTAAGAAATATGATGAAAAACTTAAATATTGGTATTGTAATCGTAGCCATATCCTTGACGTTGGCAAGTTGCGGAAATAGAACAGAGCAAAACAGTTCTGCAGCAGAAAGGAATCAGTCAGATATATCCCAACCGGCTGCTTCGTCAGAGAATAATGTCTTATCTGAACTGACAAGCACTGATTTCCCGGTTTCTTCGGCTATGGCAGAGAACAACACGACATCTCAGGCTACTGCGAAAACAGAATCCAGTCCGATCAGCAGTAAGTCAAATACTGCTTCAAGAACAAGTAGCAAGGCAAATCCATCGAGCCGAATACCGGTTTCAAGTAGTTCAACCAGTTCAACTACCAGCAATATATCGGCGGCAGACAGCGAATGGATTGCCGATCGGGTGCTGGAACTGATCAATGCCGAACGGAACAAGCTGGGGTACCCTGCTTTGTCCACTGCCCCAAAAGCACATGAGATAGCGATGGTGCGTGCAAAAGAGCTGACAATAAAATTCAGCCACGATCGGCCGGACGGCAGATTAAGCGGTACCGTATACAATGATTTTAAATATGGAGAATGTGCCGATTACAGTACCATCATTCCGAAAGAAGAATGGGGCGATTATGAGAACCTTGATTCTGAAGGTAAGTCATATGGTCCCGGCGGAAGTGAAAACATATGCATGACAGGCACCAGTGGCGGAACGAAAGAAATGGCGGCAAATAATGTATACCAGATGTTCAAAGGGAGCTCTGCACATTGGTCAGACATTACCAATCCGATATATGCCGGTGTAGGAATAGGAATCGTTGTTAAGTATGATAAAGATGGATTTGATGAGATATATTGTTGTATCCTGACAATGGATAGAACCTATGGCTAAGTAAAATCGAATAGTAAAATGATCAAGCAGTCTGAAAAATCAGGCTGCTTTTTTGTTTGCCTAAAATTCAAGCTCGGCAGAAATGCCGAGCTTTTTACATAGATAAAAACGCAAGAAGGGAGAATACAATGAGGCGCAAACAAAGGAATATCGCTGCAACATTGCTTGCCGGAATGTTACTGCTGTTAACGATGTTTACGGTATCCGCACAGTCAAATACCATTACGCCAACTTTGAAAAAGGTAGGTTACGGAATCAAAGACAGCAGCGGTACGGTGAATGTCTATGAGCAGGCTTTTTTAATCAAAAGCGGAGCGGTCAATGTACACGGCGGAATCGCAATCTGCTTTGATACCGGGAAACCGGCGGCAAAGTCGGGAACGACATATCAATATATCGGCCTTGCTCAAAATCAGACCGGCAGTTACAGTGCAAAACAGGCATACAACTGCATGTTGGCCGCAGAAAGCATTATCACCAAGTCAAAGTACAATAGCCTGACTAATGAGATGAAAGCGGCAGCGATCCATAGGGCGGTAAGCAAGTACAAGGAGTATGGCAGCGGAGTAACCGGCGGAGCCTTTAGCGGTTCAGCCGATATCAAATGTACAACAGCGCAGGCAACCTTAATGGTGCAGCTGCAAACCGAAATCGTTAAGGCAGCAAAAGCATTGAATAAGGAATTGCCAAGCACTGCTGCACAAACCGGTACTATTTCCGCAACCAAAACCGGCGGAGATTACTTTTCGGGCAGCAACTATGTCCTTGCCGTCTACAAGCTGAGCGAAAGCGGTGTGACCGCGTCGGTGGATGCTTCCGGCACGAATATTTCAGGGGTACAGGCTTCCGTGTCGGGAACCACTTTGACCGTCAGCGTGCCGACCGCCAATCTCAACGGCTCCGGTAACTGGAAAGTGAAGCTCACGAAAACCGCAACCGCCAATGTGGAAACCATGCTGGCATATCAGATTAGCGGCAATACTGCCAATCAGCGGTTGGTGATGTTGGATACCATCGCGGTAAAAAAGAATTTGAGTGGGAGTATTCCGGGAACAGTTCAAAATGAGGGTGTTATTGAGGTGTATAAGAAGGGAACAGGAGGAGAAAAATTGGCAGGTGCTGTCTTTACGGCGACCAATCAGGCAACCGGACAAAAGACATTGATCGGTCCGACAAATGCACAGGGTTATGCGAAAAATACACAACCGCTTCCCATCGGGCAATATATTGTAACCGAAACCACCTTTCCGGATGGCTGGAAGCAGGCTGACGGACAGCCGACCAGTTGGAATGTGGAAATCACGAAAGCCAAAACTACCGTTACAATTCAAGCGGTGAATGCACCGGCTATCGGTGATTTGGAGCTTACCAAAACCTCCGAAGACGGAATTGTATTCGGCATTGCTTTTACTGTCACCGGACCGAACAACTACAAAGCAACCGTCGCTACCAATATTCTGGGCAAATGGAAACTGACCGGACTGAAACCGGGTATTTACACCGTTATCGAAACAGTGCCGGACAGATATATCCCGCAGACAGCTAAAATCGTTACGGTCACAGCCGGACGAACAGCCGCAGTAAGTTTTCATAATACCTTAAAACGGGGAAGCATACAGGTTTCAAAGGTGAATCACTCCGGTAATGCTCTGTCAGGCGCGGAGTTTTTGCTGGAAGTATCCAAAGATAACGGTGCTACCTGGAATCCTGTCACATCAGCGGAGTGCAGCAGTGCAGGTCTTGCAAACGGCAAACTTACCACCGGCTCAGACGGCATTGCAAAATTTGAAAACCTGCCGGCAATTCCGACCATGCGGTATCGGCTGACCGAAACCAAGGCGCCCGAGGAAAGCGCTTTGTTGGCGGACAGTTTGTTTGACGGTATACTACCGCTGACCGGAGATTACAGCTTGTCTTTGACGGCAGTCGATGGCAGGCTTTTGGTTTTACCGGCAACCGGCGAAAACGGAATCTGGTTGATCACAGTCGCAGTCGCGACATTTTTCTTGACATCAGTCACACTATTAAAACAAATAAAGGAGAATAAAAATCATGAATAAGAAACTGAAACAAATATTAAGCATCTTTGCTGCAGGAACTGTGGCAGTTACTATGGGGTTGTCAGCCTTTGCTGCCCCGGTCGATGAAGCAACGATCGATAGGAACCGTAAAGCATCTTTGTCGGTGTATAAGTATGATATTACCTCGGCAGAAAAAGACGGCGTATGGACAACAGACGGATATCAGTCCACCGGCGTGTATGATGAAACGGGCGTAAACAATATATTAGGAAATCCGGACAAGCCGAAAGTCTTGCCAAACGGAGATACTTCTTACGGGTATGCGGTGAAAGGTGTAGAATTCACCTACAAAAAAGTAGCAGGGATTTCCACCTTTTCGGAAAAAGGAACCGTATCAAATCTATTTGGATTCGAGGCAGAGGGAAACGAAGAAACGATGCTCCGATCGATCGGTTTGAGCTTTGCAGACAGAGAAACGGAAGCGGATGCTGTGGTAAACGGAAAGCAGATGTACTATTTTACTTCCGATACGCTGATGAAGGCTGTAACCGATTCGCTTGCCGATGATCCGATCGGTGTCAAAAACGCACTGGAAACATATGTGAAAAATAACGGCGGCACAGCAATGGAGGAAACAGACAGCTACGGTCATACCGAAGCGACCAACCTTGACTTGGGTTTGTATCTTGTCGTGGAAACCAAAGTGCCGGAGTATGTCACCACAACGGTCGCGCCGTTCCTGATATCTTTGCCAATGACAGCGGTTAACGGTAGCAATGCGGCAGACGGGGGTACCCGCTGGATCTATGACGTGACAGTGTATCCCAAAAACGCAACCGGCAGTCCGGATTTAGAAAAAACAGTGCGGGAATCGAAAGCAGACACTGGAAAGAATCAGGGCAAAACCGATGATATTTCAGACGGATATGCGCAGACAGCAACCGGTTCCGCCGGCGATGTTATGGAGTATCAGATCGTATCCACACTGCCGGAAATTACTTCGGCTGCTTCCTACCTGACCGAATATATCTTTGCAGATACCCTTTCGGAAGGGCTTACTTACCGCAAAAATGATCTACTCGTTGAATGGTATCTGGATAAGGCTTGCACCGAGAAAATCACTGGATGGGAAGAAATTTCCGGTAAATATACCGTTGCCTATGGGGAACACACCATGACCATTACGATGACAGAAGAAGGACTTTCCGAAATCAACAGCAGCTATGGAGGGCGTACCATGCGCATTACTTATGCGGCAGAAATAAACAGCGATGATACCGTTGTATGCGGGGATACCGGAAATCCAAACGAAGTGGTGCTCACCTGGAAACGTACCAATACAGACTATTACGACTCCTTGAAAGATGATTGCCACGTATATACCTATGCCATTGACCTGACCAAGAAATTTGCTGACAACAAAGGGGATTTTTCAAAAGTCAGTTTTGTGATACAAAACGATACCGATGGCTATTTTGTGCAGGCAACGTTGATCGACAATGTTTACTATGTTACCGGTCATGCCGCTGATGAAGCGGATGCAACCGTGTTTGTGCCCACCGATAACGGGAAAGTAGTGGTAAAAGCTTTGGAGGATGATGCATACAGTATCACCGAAACCACGACCGACAACGGATATCGTTTGTTGAAGGAAGCTATTCAAGTGGTGATTACGGCAGAAGAATCCGATGATATCTGTCCGATTTGTCTGGCAAAAACACTGACGGCTTTGGCAACGGCAGACGGCAAATCGGTATCTATGACAGCCGACGGCGACTCTGCTTCGGCTGTGGTACCGCTGACTGTGATCAACCACCGGAAAACGCTCATTCCGGGAACCGGTGAAGCAGGCAACCTACTGTTTACCATCGGTGGGATTGCATTGGCGGCTGTTTCCTTTATGGTACTGGTATATACCCGAAAGAAAAAACAAAATTAGGAGGACTTACAGATGCGCCGGTTGTTAAGGGAACTTTCCGCTGTTGTTTGTGTATTAAGCATTGCGGCGGTACTTTATCCGCCTGTCAGCGAATCTATCAGCAGATGGCGGCAGGAAGAGATCATGATTGCAGCTGCAAAGCAGATCACGGCTGTACCTGACGAAAAGCTGACAGCCGAATACGCAGCAGCGGAGGAATACAACCGGTGCCTGTTATCCGGTGGGCAGTTAAGTTCCTATTCTGACCTGCTTAACTTAAGCGGAGACGGAATCATGGGCGTACTGGAAATACCGAAAATCGACGTCACTTTGCCGATCTATCACGGCACCGACAACACCACCTTACTATTACAGAAAGACTGGTTTCGAATTCTCAATCTTGTGATTGCGTAGTACCATGAATACATTCTCCAAAACTCTGTGTCTGGATTTTTTATGTAGTACTCTCGAACATTCCCCCATTCGCTCATAACGGAACGGATGACAGTTTTATCCACAATTAATAAGTAAAAGCAAGGGGCTTATAAAAAAGCTCCGTATAAAACAAAGCAATCCCACCCAAGCCACGGTAGAACGAGGCTTGGGTGGGATTGCTTTGTTGAAATCGAAAATATAGCGAGTTTTTATAGGTCCTTTTTCTGTTTTCGTTTTGTGATAATCCACAGACTCAGTAAAATCACCGCTGTCAGCAATGACACGATCAGCCCGATGTAAAATCCCGGCGAGACAAAGCGAATCTCCACACTGCTTTCTCCGGCGGGGACCGAAAAGGCCAGAAAGGTATCAGCATAGGCGAAGGACTCGGCTGCTTGTCCGTTTATCTTGACTGTGAAGCCTTTTGCGTAGGGGATTGAGGTAAAGCACACCTTGCTGCTGTTGATCTTTAACTTGGCAGTTAAGCCGTTGCTTAACTGCTGAGTATCATAAAACCCCTCTGCTTGCAACTTCTCTATGCTTTGGGCGAAATAGTCGCTGTCGATGTTGTACAAATAGGCTCTGTTGATATCCAAAGCGTTGGAACTGTTGGAACACACTTTGATCTCAACGGTTTCACCGCTGCTGAAACTACCGATATACAGAGCACCTTTTGTTTCACCGCTGAAATAGGGTGCGATATAATTTCCGTTTACGGTAACGTTTGCATAGGTCCATCCGCCGCTCATATAAAGATAAACAGGGTCTTCGTTTTGCGCGGTGAAGCGGTATGCTACTTCTGTGCTGCCGTATGAAAAGCTCTCTTCAAATTCAATTGGCCGGAACACCTGACCGTCCAACCCAGACAGCGCATTCAACAGGTTGTTTTGATTTTTAAAAGGGTCCTCTCCGTTCTGATAATCGCTGTTTTGTCCCCCCTGAACAGCAAAACCGACCGGCAGGCAGTAGTTATTTCGATACAGGGTGATGTCATCATAAGTGCCAAGTGGTGTGTCAAAATCGCTCATTGCTTTTTTGGACAAGATGTATCTGACATTAAACAGACTGTCGGTGATGGGCGTGGAACCAAAATAAGAATTCCAAAAATGGTATTGAGTAAAACCTAATTCTTTGGTAAACTCATTGATTTGATTGATATGGGTAGAGGAATAATGCGTAATGCCGTTGTAGCCGAACAGCATGGCGTCATTTTGGGAATATTCATAGTCTTTTTCGATCCGATACATTTCTTTATCCATTGGGATATCCGATAATATGGTTTCGGTCTGCTGATAAAATCCCTGGTACTGTGATATGCTTTTATAGCCGAACTGTTCATCCAGTCCCTTGATCATAGCCGCAGAGTTGAAATACAGATTCACACAGACCAGCAGGATCAAAAAAACAGAAATTCCCTCTCTGAGATATGGCTTTAGCCGAAATTCCATATTTCTATACTGAAAATAAGCGGTCAAAATCAAAAAGAAGCTGAACAAAAACGCATATCGGTAGGGAAACCAGTTAGGGGACTGCATCCCATGCCAGAATTCATCTAACGGCACGATCCAAAAGCTCAGGAAAAAGACGGTAAAAATACCGCCGGTCATCAGCCGCACTTTGGGCAGTATTTTTTGATTGAAAAAGAAAGCAACAGCAAGCAGCAGAACGCCGATGCCGCAGAAAATAGCAGGCAAACCGCTGTTGGTAATGCTGTCATAGTACCAGGGAGTAAATTTTTTGAGGATCTCCCAAAAGGAATAATTATAAGTATTGGTGTTTTGGTATCCGGTTCCCCGCATGGATAAGTCAAAAACAGTGGGGATGAGCAACCACGCAGAAAGACCTATTCCTGCAAGGGCAGAAAGCGCAATTTTTAGCAGATTTTTGACAAGCGCCTTGCCGTTATTCATTCGGTTCAGGGAAAACCAGCGATAAAAATAGTACAACACGCAGAAAATCGCAACCGCGTAGGAGATATAATAGTTAGACAGAAACATCAGCGCAATGCTGACGATGAACAGAACCGTTTTTTTCCCTTGATGATTGATTCGATGCCGAGCAGGATGATGGGGAGATAGATTACTGCATCCAGCCACATCAAAGACAGGGAATAGACTAAGTTGTAGCTCATTAGGGCATAACAGGTGGTAAAAAACAATTTGAAAGTGCGGTTTTCATCAAAAGCTTGGCTGAGATAGACCGAAAAGGTCAGTCCACAGAGGGAAATCTTTAAAACAGTCAGCACAAAGATACCGAGCGGCAGAATTTCATTACCGAAAAACAGCGTGAGAAAGGAAAGCGGGCTTGCCAAATAATAGGCAAACAATCCGATATAGTTCTGGCCCATCGCCTTTGACCAGGAAAAAAACAAACTGTTGTCGCCTGAAACCAAATCTTTTAAAGATGCAAAAAAATGAATATACTGGTCGTTCATATCCATAATCAGCAGAGCTTTTTCCCCAAAAGGGTAAAAGCCAAGAGCGCTGAACATGGCAAGCAGTAAAAAAGCAGGCAGTAAAAATGCCATAAAATGTAAAAGATAGCGCCGTGACACTGTCGATTTATTCATCACTGTCCTCACTTTGCTCCTTGATGATATATTTCGGTCTGTTTTTGGTTTCCATGTAAGTTTTGGAGATATATTGTCCCTGTATCCCCATGCAGAACAGCTGAATGCCGCTCAACAGAAAAATGATGCAGACAAGGGAAGGCCAGCCGTAAGCAGAACCCTGCCAGATCAGTTCCCGGATGGTGATAACGATGATTGCCAAAAAGGAAATCAGACAGAACACAACACCAAGTACCGAGGCCAGCAACAGCGGGACGGTAGAAAACGCGATGATGCAGTCAATGGAATACAAAAACAGTTTCCAGAAAGACCACTTGGTTTCACCTGCGATTCGTTCGGTATTTTGAAATTCCAGCCATTTGGTACGATAACCCACCCAGCTGAAAATCCCCTTGGAAAATCGGCTGTATTCTTTGACCTGCAACACTGAGTTTACCATTTGTCGAGTCATCAGCCGAAAATCCCGTGCACCGTCCACGATCTCGGTCTGGGATATTTTGTTGATGATTTTATAAAACGCGCGAGCAAAAAAAGAGCGAATCGGCGGTTCGCCTTTTCTGCTGACACGCTTGGTAGCCACGCAGTCATATTCCCCTGTCTCCAGCAGACGGAGCATTTCCGGCAATAGCTCCGGCGGATCCTGTAAGTCCACATCCATGGTGGCAATATAGTTTCCTTTTGCGTATTCCATACCAGCATACATAGCGGATTCTTTGCCAAAAATTCTGGAAAAAGAGAGATATTTTACCCGGTTGTCCGCCGCAGATAGCTTTTTGATCTCTGTTAGTGTGTTGTCACGGGAACCGTCGTCCACAAAGATCAGCTCAAAATCATATTGCGGCAGGCTGTCCATCACTTTCGCTGTTGCCTGATAAAAAAGCGGGACAGCGGCCTCTTCAAAATAACAGGGGATGATCAACGAAACCAACTTGTCTTTTTTCATTGCAATACCCTTTCCATAACGTGTTTGTTCATTTATTTTCGGATATGCTCTCTTTTGATATACCATCATTTTTACGATTATGTGTCAAAAAAGTATAACGAAAAATAAGATATGGGGCTGTAGCAAAACAGCCGAAAAAAGAAAGAGGGGCTGTCGCATTTTTTTATTTTGCTACAGCTCCTTCAAAAAATTGGCGGTGTAATAACAAATCAGTTATGATAGATTCCCATTTTTATCACAAGTGAGCGTTGCCGTTGCTTCTCTTGTCTCTACCGTAACAAATAGCACTTTACGAATAAATTTTCCAGTGGCAGATGCTATATTTGCAGACTTGCTGGAAGAAATCGACTCATTCTGCCAAGCTGTATCAGTTATTGTATAGCTATGAGAAACCTTAGTGCAAGTCGCACTAACGCCAGCGTTTACTGAAAAAGTGCCGTTGACGGTTATTCTCCATAATTCTTGTCCTTTGTCATTTCGAGCTATTTTAGCTGCTGATCCTGTTTTGGTATATGTAGTACCATAAGTTGTTATATTTGTAGTATCCATAACAATTGTGGTAATTGAAGTACCGTCTGAAAGATATTCAGTTGTTTCACTAACAATAATTCCATCTGCAAGTGGATTATTCTCTTCAGCATTAACAGTAAATATTGTGCTTGAGAACATAGTTACTATCATGACTGTAGATATTAAAAATGCTATAATTTTTTTCATTTTTATTGCTCCTTATATCTTATTCCGTATTGTTAAGTTAAATGAAAATTGAGGCACCGAGCCAAACAGTGGTATAATGT